>Ga0154317_1137_pt1 | contig 23148 bp, 24 predicted proteins | sample RifGroA2_FD_105611 | JGI IMG/M metagenome (GOLD analysis project Ga0154317, IMG submission 105611) | Candidatus Rokubacteria bacterium GWA2_70_23 | reverse complement strand
CGCCGATGCTCAGGGTCACCTGAACGGGCTTCCCCGACCGGTCTCCTGCCGGCAGGACCCCCGCGTCGGCGACGGCGGCGCGGAGTCGTTCCAGCCTGTCCATCACCAGCTCGGCGGTGGTCTCGGGCAGGAGCAGCGCGAACTCGTCCCCCCCGAAGCGGGCCACCACGTCGCTGGGCCTGAGCGAATGCAGGAAGATCCCCGCGACGGCGCGCAGGACGGCATCCCCGGTCGCGTGACCGCGCGTGTCGTTGACCTGCTTGAAGTTGTCGATGTCGATGAGGGCGATGGTCAGGGGGCGGTAGCTGCGGCGGGCCCGGCTGGCCTCGGCCTGGAGCCGCTCGTCGAAGGCGCGGCGAGTCGCGGCACCGGAGAGCACGTCGATGGTGGAGAGGTGGCGCAAGCTCTGGGCGCGCAGCACGATGAGGGCGCTCACCAGGGCCGCGCCGGCCAGCAGGATCAGGCGCATGCCCTGGGTGCTCCAGTCGAACATGCCCAGCTTGAACGGCGCGTAGCGGACATCGTTGAGGTTCCAGCGGCCGGCGGTGTAGACGACGATGGTCCCGTACTGCACCACCGCCAGCAGGCCGGTGAGGGCGCAGGCCTGGGGGTTGTACCGGAGGCTGGCGCAGCCGATGGCGAGGAAGTAGAGCTCGAAGAGCGTCCCGCTGTTGACCGCGGTGTGGGGCTGGTCCAGCAGGAGGAAAGCCGCCAGGCCGCAGCTGACCAGGGTGACGTCCGCGGCGCTGCTGCCGAAGCCTTCGAGCCACGGCTGAGGGCGCCGCGACGCGAGGAAGTGGACGAGGAGGGCGATGACGAGGGCCACGATGTTGAGGGGCAGCGTGACACGCCGGATTTCCGTGGTGGTGCCCGGCAGGATCTGGATCGTGAGCAGGATGCACAGGAGGAGGATCCGGACCCGGGCCACCGCCAGCTCGCCGGTCGCGCCCAGGTCCACGAAGATCGGATCGCGGCGGTCCGCGAGGCTCTCGCGGATCCGAGCGACGAGACCCGGTCGGACGGGGATCGAGCCGTATGCGGCGACTGCGCCCGCGGAGGGCTCACCGTGGTTCCACCCTGTGATCAGCCCGCTCAGCACATCGCCCTCCTGCCGGTGACCTGACTCCCCGCGGCGCATGTCCGGCGCTGGGCGGGGGCGGGTTCGGGTTCGCTACCGAGTCGCTTCAAGAGGGAGCAAAGGTCGCGCCAGGCCACGAGTCTCAGGAAATCAATGACTTGCAGCTTGACAGCCCCTGAGCACTGACAGGAAGCGTCCTGTCGTGTCGGAAAACAAGCAGGCGGGCCGGGGGCACACGTCAGCGGGGCCGGGCCTCCAGATATCGCCTGATGGCCCGGTACTGGCTCTTGCCGTCGAGACCGGCCTCGGCCAGAACCATGTCGCCCTGGCCGCTGCCCAGGAAGTGCCCGTGCTGGAAGGGGTGGAGCGTCATGGACCGGCCGAGGTCGGAGCAGATCCAGCGGAACATCGTGGGCAACGTGAAGCCGGTGATGCCCATCGCCTCGAGGGCGCGCTCCTCGGGGAAGATGCGGCGCTGCGTCGCCTGGGGCAGGAGGTCGAATAGCTCGGCGCTCGCGACGTAGTAGACCCAGGGGTCGAGCCCGTCCTTCTCCAGCAGGGGCAGCGCCTCCTGCACGAACGCGTAGGTGACCGCGCTCTCCTGCAGCACCACGGTCCCGCCGCCCTGCCCCCGGGGCCGGCGCAGGAGGTAGACGCCGGTGACCGCGTCTGCCGCGGACGCCAGGCCGAGCCGCGCGCGATCGAGGACGGTCTCGCTGGGGCGCGTCACGAAGGGCGCGATGATCGCGGGGCGCCGGGCCAGCGAGGCGGCGAGCAGCGGCCAGATCTCCTGCGGATCCCACGGCGTCAGCGTGATGGCCGTACCCCGCGGGAAATTCTCCTGCAGGAGCTGGAGCGGCTGGGGATCGGCGTGGGTCGGCCCGTCCTCGCCTGTCTTGAGCCCGGCATGGGCGCAGACCACGATCATCGGCCGGTACGGATCTCCGGCGAGGGCCTGCCGTGCCTGGGCGCCGATGGCGTGCAGCCGCGCGGCAATGTGGCTGAGCGGCGCCATGAACGCGCCGTAGGACGAGCCCACGCCGATATGGTGGCCGAGGGTGGACAGCCCGGAAAGGATCCCGGACATTCCGTCCTCGCAGATGCCGCCGATGGACAGGATCCGAGCTCCGGGATTGGTCCTGGCATTCCAGTAGCCCTCCGCGAAGCCCGCTCCCACGGCGCTCACGCTCGTGGAGCTGAGGAGATCGGCGGCGGCGGCGAGGACCGCTCCCCCGGAGGCGCGGTTGTAGTGCCCCAGCGCGCGTCCAAGCTCGCCACGGAGGGTCGTGACCGTGCCGGGGGTGAGCGCGAGCTCGGAGGGCGTGGCCGGCCCCTTCGCCGCCAGCTCGTAGACGCCTTCCACCCGGGGCGCGCCAGCCCGGTGGCGGCGGCTGCGCGTGTCGAGTCGGTCGCGCGCGGCGGCGAGCCGGGCCGCAAGCGCCTCCACCATGGGGCCGCTCTGCTCGAGGACCTTGCGCACGACCGTGAGCGACTCCCAGAAGCACTCCTCGATGATGGCCGCTCCGTCGGGGGCCGACAGGCAGCGCCGCGTGCCGGCCTCGCAACTCGGCACCATCAGATCCGCTCTTCCCGTCAGCTCTGCCACCGCCTGGCAGAAACCGTCGGAGCACATCGTGTGGCCGGCGCCATGCGAGGCCTTGCCCTCGACCCCGTACTGCCAGCCCTTCACCGTGCGGTAGACGACGGCCGTCGGCTGGCCGTTGTCCAGCGCCAGCGCGGCCTGCTGGGCGGCGGCGACCTGGCGGACGTCCATCCCGTCGGGCACGACGACCACGTTCCAGTCGTGGAGGTGGAACAGCTCCGCCGGGCTCCATTGCACATAGTCGCCTGGCTGGCCGTCCTCGCGGCACACGTGGTTGGAGTCGATGGAGGCCTGGTTCCAGTCGAGGTGGACGATGGCGTTGTCGAGCGAGGCGGTGCCGGCCGCAGCCAGGGCCTCGGCCACGCGCCCGGGCGTGAGCCCGCCCTCGCCCTCGACGATGTGGACGCGCGGGGCATCGGCGCCGAAGTAGTCCCGCGCGCCCAAGGCGAGCCCCAGCGAGGAGGCAACGCCCACGCCGGAGGCCCCGGTGGAGAGCCGGACGAAGGGGGTGGCCGGCGTCGGGTGGCCGTCGAGGGCCTTGGCCCCGAACGCCTCCACGAGCGGCGTCCTGACGATGGGGTTGCGGCGGAAACCCAGGAGATCCTCGAGGCGGAGCCGCTGCTTCACGTCCTTCGGCAGCAGGTCGGGAGCGGCGAGCCGGGCGATCTCGTCGCGGAGCGCCCACATCGCGTAGAGCCCCATGGCCTTGTGCCCGGCCGCATAGGAGATGATGTCGGCGTCCTCCCGGTCGGGCTGGGCCAGGTCGTAGTCGAGCGCGTCGAAGAGGAGCGCGGCCACGATGCGTCCGGAGGAGATCGAGCCGCCCGGGTGGCCCGAGGTGGGCACGTAGTTGTAGAGGAGGGCGCAGAGCGAGCGGTAGACGAGGTCGAGGGTCTCCAGGTGGCCCACGTCTTCGGCGGTCAGCGGCGCGCGCCCGCCCGCGAGGAGATCTCCGACATCCGTGACGGTGGCGCGCCTCGACCCGAGCTGCAGTCCCATGGCCTCTCCCCCCTTACATCGATCTTCCGTCCAAGCGCGCTCCTGCCACAAGCGCCGATTCGTTCCCGGCCTCAGCCCTACGGACCAGAAACCCCCGGCAGACGACTCATGCGCCGGTCAGGAGGGAAGGGTTACGGTGGCATCAGACGCACGTCAATCTTTGAGAGGGAGCACGCTCCGCATGACATACGAGACCCCGGGATGCGCCTACTGCCCGCCCACCGTGCGGGCCTGTCGACAGGGTGAGTCGGAGAGCCGCGGCCCCGGCTTCTGTCCCACGAAGGTGGATGAAGACGGGATCGAGCGGGCGTGGGGGCTGTACGAGGACCCCGAGCTCAGGAAGATCGCCCACGCCTCGGCCCTCGTGGAGAGCGAGGGGTACTGCAAGTGGACGCGGGTCGAGGAGATCTGCCACTTCGCCAGGAAGATGGGCTTCACGAAGATCGGCATCGCGACGTGCATCAGCATGGTGGACCTCGCGAAGGTGCTCTCGGGCATCCTCGAGAGCCACGGCTTCCAGGTCGCCTCCGTGGCGTGCAAGAACGGCGGCGTGCCCAAGGAGAGCATCGGCCTGCGTGACGAGGAGAAGATCCGCCCGGGCACCTACGAGCCCATGTGCAACCCCATCTCCCAGGCCGCGCTGCTCAACGACGCCGGCTGCGAGTTGAACGTCGTGCTCGGCCTCTGCATCGGGCACGACAGCCTCTTCTTCCGCCACTCGAAGGGACTGGCCACGACGCTCGTCGCCAAGGATCGCGTGCTCGCCCACAACCCCGTCGGCGCCCTCCAGCTTGCCGACACCTACTTCGCGCGCGTCTGGGGCTCGCTCAAACCCGCCACGCCGCCCACGCTGCCCGCCGAGGGGCGAAAGTAGCGCCGGGGCGCGCGCAGCGGGGCCACTAGCAGGCTGCTGAAAAAGGCCCATCTGCTTCGTTGGCGCCCTCGGCCGCACGCTCAACGTACAGAGAGTACGCCTCGCGTGCGGCCGTCGGGCGCCGCCTCGCATCTGGACCTTTTTGAGCAGCCTGCGAGTTTTTCAGCAACCTGCTAGAGGTCGATCCTCCGCCGGGCCAGCGCGCGCTCCCACTTCCCGGCGTCGTTGTCATCGAACACCACGTCGTCGTCCGGCACGGCGGTGACCCAGTCTCCTCGCTCCTGCTCGGCCTCGAGCTGGCCGGGCGCCCATCCCGCATAGCCCAGCACGAACAGCGCTCGCCGCGGCCCCTGGCCCAGGCCGATGCTGCGGAGGATCTCGGTGCTCGCGGTGAGGGCGAAGCGGGGAGTCACCGCCATGGTTCCGTCGCCCGCGTAGTCGGCGGTGTGAAGCACGAAGCCGCGTCCCCCTTCGACGGGACCGCCCCAGTGGATGCGGATGCTCCCGCTGACGCCCGCGCTGTCGAGTCCCAGCCGCCCGAGGAGATCCGTCAGCGGGGCCTCGCCGATCCGGCGGTTCACCGTGACCCCCATCGCGCCAGTGGCGTCGTGGCGGACGATGGCGATGACGGTACGGGCGAAGCGCGGATCGCGCATGCCGGGCGCCGCCACGAGGAGCTGACCGGCAAGGCTCCTGTGCGCGGGCTGCGCCAGAGCGACCCGGCCGGGAGCCCCGGGCATCACGAGCCCGACGACGAGCACCGCAAGCAGTCCCCCCGCGATCCAGGCCTGCCTCATAGGGGCAGGGTACCGCACACCCGGGCGTCAGCGCGCCGCCGCGGCGACTGCCTTCTTGTGGTCGAGCGATTCGAAGAAGGCGTCGATGCGGTTCCGGAGCTGGGCTTCGGCGTAGTAGCGCGGGTCCTCGAGGTCCGACTCCACGAGGAGCGTCGGCACCCCCAGGTCGCGCGTGAAGTACTCGCGCATGTCCCCCTGACCCGCCGAGTAGAGCCGGCAGGACACGTACACGTTGCCGCCGACGTAGTTGCAGACGATGAGCGAGGGGAAGGGGATGGGCTTGCCCGGCCCCATGCCGCCGTCGAGGTAGAGGCCGATGTCGGCCTTCACGTAGGCGCAGTTGTCGGCCGAGTAGCCGGCCTGCTCCGCCTTGAGGATCAGCGGGAGCGACCTCTTGCGGATGGCATTCTGCAGCGCGATGACCTCGGGGAACATGGGGAACAGGCCCAGCGCCCGCAGCAGCTCCACGATGTTGCCCGAGATCATGATCGCGGCGGTGGGCTGCCGCTCGGCCTCCGCGCGCGCGAGCGCCGCCGTCCAGTCCGTGATGAGGGCGCGCGACTGCTCGTGCACCTGCCCCTGGTACTGCCGTTCCGTTACCTTGGGGGGCATGGCCGGGCTCCTCAGTGAGGCGACGGCGTGCCGTCCGCCGCGACCTGAGCGTGGGTGGTCGCGGCCAGCAGCCCGGCGATGGATTCGAGCAGCCGCTCGCGCCGGGTGCCCGGGCCGAAGATGGCGGCGACGCCGAGCCGCGAGATCTCGACCTTCATGTCGGGGGTGACCACGCCGCCGACCACCAGCGGCACGCGTCCCAGCCCCACGCCCTCGAGCGTCTGGCGCATGCGCCGGGTGGCGTAGACGGGGTCGCTGCTGAGACAGCTCACGCCCACCAGATCGGCGTCTTCCTGGAGCGCGATCTGGGCCACGCGCTCCGGGGTGTTGTAGAGGCCCGCGTAGACCACTTCGTGTCCGCCCTCGCGCAGCCACCGGGCCACCGCCGTCACCCCGAGGTCGTGCGCGTCGCTGCCGAGCTTCGCCAGGACGATGCGCGCCATGGCTAGCTCTCTACCGTGTGGCCGATGGCCTCGCCGAAGGTGCGGCACACCTCGCCGATGGTGGCGCCCGCCTCGACGGCCGCGAGGACGGGGGGCATCACGTTCTCGCCGGCCGCCGTCGCGCGGCGGAGCGCGTCGAGGGCCGGCTGGAGCGCCGGCGCCTGGCGGCGCGCGCGGTACTCGCGGACGTAGCGCATGCGCGCCTCTGGCATCTCCTGCTCATAAGCGAAGAACTCCATCTTTGGCTCCTCTTCCTCCTCGTCGTGGAAGCAGTTGAGTCCCACGACCGGCTGCTCGCCCGACTCCACCCGATCCATGTGCTCGAAGCGCGCCGCCAGGATCTGCTGCTCGACCCAGCCGGCCTTGAACACGGAGACGAAACCGCCCCGCGCCCGGATGTCGTCCATCATCGCGAGGATGTCGGCCTCGAGCCGGTCGGTCAGCCACTCCACGAGATGGGAGCCGCCCAGGGGGTCGGCGCTCTTGACCACGTTGGTCTCGTACCCGATCACCTGCTGGGTCCGGATCGAGAGCCGATGGGAGGCCTCCGAGGGGAGCGCGTACGCCTCGTCGTAGGAGGTCGTGTGGATGGACTGGCTGCCGCCCAGCACCGCCGCCAGCGTCTGGATGGCCGCGCGGACGATGTTGTTCAGCGGCTCCTGGGCCGTGAGCGGCAAGGCCGCGGTCTGGATGGCCGTGCGGAACCAGCACGAGCGGTCGTCCTTCGCGCCCAGGCGCTCCCGCATGAGCCGGGCCCAGATCCGCCGCATGGCGCGGAGCTTGGCCACCTCCTCGAAGAGGTCCATGTGGGCGGCGGTGAAGAAGGCCATCCGCTGGGCGAAGGCGTCCGCGTCGAGGCCACGCGCGATCAGCCGCTCCGCGTACTCGAGCGCCAGCGAGAGCGCGAAGGCCGCCTCCTGGATCGCGTTGATGCCTGTCTCGCGCATGTTGTAGGCGTTGACGTTCACGATGTTCCACCGGCGCATCTCGCGGGTGCAGTACTCCATGACGTCGAGCCCCACGCGCACGCTGAAATCGATGGGGAAGAAGTGCGTGATGGCCTGCTGCGTCGCGCCGGCGAGCTGCGTGAGGGCGCAGTTCATGATGGTGCCGATCAGGGCGGACGGCGGGATCCCCCGCCGGCGCGCCACGGCCAGGTACATGGCGAGGAACGGGGCCGAGGCGGGCGGCTGGACGATGAGCGTGCTCGACACCCTGTCCAGCGGGATGCCGTCGAAGAGCTGTTCCATGTCTTCCAGCGTGGCGATGGAGGTGCCCTGGCGGCCGACCTCGCCCTCGAACAGCGGATGGTCCGGGTCGAAGCCGAGCTTGGTCGCCATGTCGGTGTCGATGTTGAGCCCGGTGGCGCCCTGGCGGAGGAGGTAGTGGAGACGCTCGTTGGACTCGCGGGGCGTCCCGTAGCCGGACTGCTGGCGGCGCGTCCAGAGGCGCTGCCGGTACATCTCCGCGTGGATGCCGCGGGTGAAGGGGTACTGTCCGGGGCGCTCGCCCGCCGCCGAGGGGCGGTCGGCCAGGAACGCCGGCAGCTCGACTCCCGATAGTGTCTTGAAGTCGGCGGGGCGCTCGCCCTCGAGGTACCGGTCAAACAGCCGATCCGTGCTCATGGAAGCCTCCTTGGCCGAGGCCGCGCACCAGGTAGCGCGCGAAGGTCTCGCCGATCTCCTTGGGGGTGCGCTCGCCGTCGGGTGAGTACCACCGGGGAATCCAGTTCATCGCGCCCAGCATCGCCAGGACGACCATCTTGGGATCGCAGGGGGCAAAGGCCTCGCTCGCGACTCCCTCCTCGACGATGCCCCTCAGCCGGCGCTCGTACTCGTCCCGCCGGCGGACGAGGTCGCGGTAGAGCCTGGGGGAGAGCATGCCCTCCGTGAGCACGACGCACCCGTTGAGCCGGTCGGTCATGCCCTCGATGAAGTGCCGGAGCGCCACGTAGAGCTTGACGTCGGCCGGATCCGCCAGCGCCTCCGCCATCTGGACCCCCTCCATCGCGACATCGAGGGCCGCCGAGTGGCACTGGAAGATGATCTCCTCCTTGCTCTTGACGTAGTAGTACAGCGCCGCCTTGCTCACGCCCAGCTCGCGCGCGATGTCCCCCATCTTGGTGGCCTGATAGCCCTTGCGGTTGAAGCAGCGCGCGGCGCTCTGGAGGATGATCTCGAGGCGGACATTCCTCACGTGCTGGCGCGTGGCGCCGCGGTCGTTCCATCTCGCCTGTGGTTGACCCATGGTTTGAATTCTCCGACTATCTGGTCAGTCTCAGACACTACACTCAGGTCCCCGCATCCAGTAAATGGATTAATGGCATCATTTCTACATGCTGATATGCCTATTGCGGCGGGGCGTTGCCTCGGCGATTCTACCGACCGGTCAGTCATGATCCTGTGAGTACTGGAGGGGTACCCATGACGGAGCGCTTCGACTGCGTGGTGATCGGGGCCGGCATCGGTGGTCTGTCGGCCGCCGCCCGCCTGGTAGCGGCGGGGCTCCGCCCGCTGGTCGTGGAGGAGCGCGATCGCGTCGGGGGACGCTTCTCCTCGGTGGACGTGGAGGGCTTCCGCGTGAGCACCGGCGCCGTGGCCGTGGAGTGCGGCGGCGTGCTGGAAGCGACATTCCGCGTCGTCGATGCGCCGTTCGAGGTGAGGCGGCCGGAGCCGGCGGTGGTGTTCCGGATCGGCGGGAAGGACCGGAGCTTCGGCGGCGGGTGGCGGCAGATCTTCGAGATGTTCGTCACGCGCGGCGCGCGGATGCTCGCGGCTATCCACGAGGAGGTCGGCCGCTCGGCCGTGCAGGGCGGGCCCTCGCTCAGGGACTGGCTGCTCGGGTACACGGAGCACGCGGTGCTGCACGGCATCTTCCAGTCGCTGGCCGCGTCCATCTTCGCGGTCAACGCCGACGAGATCCCCGCCCGCACGTTCTTCGAGCACTTCATGGCGCGCGGGGGGTTCAAGCGTTTCGGCTTCGCCCCGCATGGCTGCCTCGGGCTCGTGGAGCCCCTGGCCCGCGCCATCGAGGCCCGCGGCGGCGCCGTCTGGACCGGGAGCGCGGTGGAGCGGATCCTCGTGCGCGGCGGCGCGGTGGCGGGGGCGGTGTGCCGGCGGGAGGGCGCCGCGGTGGAGATTCCCGTGTCCGCCATCGTGAGCAACGCGGGCCCGCGGGAGACTCTCGCGCTGCTGGACGAGGCGACCGTGCCCCGGGACTATCGCGAGCGGGTCGAGACCCGCGTCCGCCCCGCTGCCAATGTGGCCCTGTACTTCACGAGCGCCCGCCCCCTCGTCTCGGCTCCCGGACTGGTGACTCTGGTCGAGGCACAGCGGGTCTGCAACCTGGCCAACCTCGGCCAGCTCTGCCCCGAGCTGACTCCGGCCGGCGAGCCGCTCTACGTCGCCTTCGGCGTGCCCCGGCCTTCGCTGGGCTCCTTCGATGCGGAGGAGACAGTCCGGCTGATGAAGGAGGATCTCGCATCACAGGTGCCCGGATTCACGGAATCGGGACGGGTGCTGACCGTGAGCGTGATGCAGGGGAGCTGGCCGGCACAGCGTGCCTGCGCCGGGCACGATCTGCCGCAGCAGACGCCCATCCGGGGGCTCTGGCATGTCGGCGACGGAGTGAAGCCGGCTGGGTGGGGCGGAGCCTCGGCCTGCGCCGAGAGCGCGCGGCTGGCCGTCCTGGGTCTGCTCGGCACGGGGCCATAGGGTCTCCTCCGCTCGATGAAGGCACAGCGCTATCCTCAACGTTCGCCGTCGGGAAAGTTTCCAGATGGACCGGCTCCACGGCATTGATGCCCACGAACCCGGGGCACAGTAGCCCCTTCGTCGCCACGGCGATCGGCGTGCCGCTCAAGCCTCTCTGCCCGCGTGGCGCGGCGAGCGCCGTGAGACGGAGCGGCGCCGGATCGACACCGAGCAGGATCTCCGCGCCGTCGGCTGGGCCCCGGTTCGCATCGAAGCCGCGGCGTAGTCGCCGCATTCCCTCCTGCCGTCAGGCCGCTGAGAGCGACCTCGAAGCTTCCTTGCTCCTCTCTCGAGTCACCGGGTAGATCGCGTCCGCCGCCAGGGTGCCGGAGATCACGACAGCCTCGACGCCGGCGCCGGGGAAGACCCCCGCGCCGGCAAGGACCAGCCCCTCCACCGGCGATCTGGCCGGCGGTTGCCACTGCCCCAGGCTCCCACCGTAGATCGCGCCGCCCGTGGTCCAGGCGTAGCGGGCGAAGGTCGCGGGGCTGCCCTCCTGGCGATACACGATGTGGCCACGAAGGCCAGGGAGCGCCTGCTCGGCCTCGGCGATGAGCGCATCTCCGAGGCTCCGCTTTTTCGCAGCGTAGCCCGGGGTCTTGCGGTTCCACGCCCCGTCGGTGGCGGGCGGCATGAGCGTGGTCAGGCTCACGCTGCTGTGGCCCCGGGGGGCCAGCGACGGATCGACCTTCGAGGGGATGGCGATGCCGAGCCGCCGCCCACCCGCGGCCAGCATGGTGATGGGCTCGACGTCGGGGACATAGTCGACGCCCAGGAACACGACGAAGGCCGACGTCGATGGCCGGAGATCGTCCACGCGGCGGGTGAAGTCCCGCGGCAGATGCTCACGGCCCACCAGGTCGAGGAAGGTGCGGCGGACATCCGCGTTGGAGACGATGGCCGCGGCCCGGTCCAGCCGGCCGTCGCCGGAGACGACGCCCGCCGCGCGGCCCTTGTCGACCACGATTCGCTGCGCCGCCGTCCTGAGGCGGATCTCGCCCCCATGCGATCGGATGACGCCCGCGAGGGCGTCGGCCAGCGCCTGGGAGCCGCCGGCCGGATAGTAGCCCCCATCGAAGTAGTAGCCGAAGATCGGCGCCATGGCGAAGACCGTGAGTGCGCCGGGATCGTCGCTCAGATAGCCGCTCAGCACCGAGAGGAATTCCTTCAGGCGCGGGTCGCGGAAGTACCGGTCCAGCAATGCGCCGAAGGGGACGTGCATCCAGCGGAACGCGTGCGGGTGCAGCACGGGATAGGCCAGCATGGCATCCACGGTGAGCGGGGGGGTCGGCACGCCGCCGGTGAGATGCACGTCGGAGTACATCTCGCGGTACACCGCCTCCATCTCGGAGAAGAAGGAGACGATGGCGGCGCGCTCGGCCGGGAAGTGCGACGCGAGCAGCGCCACGAGGTCCTCCACGCGATGCGGGACCTTCACGCTCAAGCCGGGCAGGACGTACTCGTGGCTCATCCGGCCCCACGTGAGCGCGTCCTCGAGCCCGAGCTGCCGGAGCAGGTGGCGCACGGGCCCGCGCTCCCCCAGCCCGCTCACGTCGTGCACGCCCGCGTCGAACACGTACCTCAGCCGGCGGTCGCCCCGCCGGACAATGCGCGGCCACGAGGTGCAGAAGCCGCCGGCCAGGTAATGCTGATCGAGGACCAGCACCTTGAGTCCGCGCTGCGCCAGGAGCGCTCCGGCGCTGAGCCCGCCGATGCCGGCGCCGACGACGATGACGTCGTGGCGTGAGGGGTCGCCGGCGGGGTCGGCGGTGAACACCGGGGCCGGCCACCGGTACGGGTCGCGCTCGGCGATGTCGCGGGCCGCGCGCCGCCGCGGGTACCACCGGGGAAACACGATGGAGCATGCGATGCCGGCCGCGATGCCGACTTGCGGGAGAATGACCACCAGCGCGATCCGCGCTCCCGGCCAGGCGAGGGCGGCCATGCCCAGGCCCGCATTCAGCGTGAAGATGGCGCCCCAGAGACCGGAGAGGAGGGCGTTCGTGCGCCGGAAGAGGGGCGCCTCCCAGTACTCGCGAGGCCACCCCTCCCGCGCGTACACGGCCGTAAAGGGTGAGACGCAGCCGAAGGCGAGGCGAACGGACCTCGGAATCAGGCGAGCGCGAGCGAGCCAGGGCGAGCCGAGGAGGAGCGAGCCCCAGGCCATGGCGGCCAGCGCCGCGCTCGACAGCGCGGCGTCGTACCGCTGGACGAGTGGAGATCCGAGTCCCACGGTGACGAGGCCGTGTACGGTGAAGAAGACGGCGGCGCTGCACTCGATGGGCCTCACCCGCCCGTGGCGCAGGTGCCAGCCGCAGAGCAAGGCGGCGATGACCAGCCCCGCGGCCACCGCAAGGCGCCCGCGCCCCATGCCCGAGAGCACCCAGTACGCGATCCACGGCCCGAAGCCCAGGAGAATTCTCACCATGCTAACGGAGTTAACATTGAATGTTGACTCTGTCAACACTCTTCTGTAGCCTCCCTGGTGAGGAGGAGACCCGATGAAGAAGCGACCGGGGGGCCCCCGGGCCGCGCGCCGGCGCGGGAGCTACCACCACGGCAATCTGCGCCGGGCGCTGCTCGACGCCGCGCTCGAGCTCGTCGAGACCCAGGGCGCCGAGGCGCTGACGCTCAGGGCTGCGGCGCGACGGGCCGGCGTCTCCCAGGCCGCCCCGTACCGCCACTTCGCCGACAAGCGGACCCTGCTCGCGGCGGTGGCCGAGGAGGGATTCCGGGCGCTGACGGAGGCCATGCGACAGGCCACGGCCGCGCATGGCGACGAGCCGCTCGGCCGCTTCCGCGCGCTCGGGCTCAGCTACATCAGGTTCGCGGTGAGCCACCCCGCCCACTTCCGCGTGATGTTCGGGCGCGAGATCGCTGACAAGTCCCCGCACCCCGACCTCCTCGACGCAGCCGCCGTGACCTTCGGCCTGCTCGTCGAGGGCGTCGCAGGCTGCCAGCGGGCCGGGCTCGCGCGCGAGGGCGACCCCGCGGAGCTGGCGATCTCGGCCTGGGCCGCCGTGCACGGGCTGTCAGCCCTGCTGCTCGACGGTCAGCTCGGGCCCTGGGACCAGGAGCGGGTGGAGCAGCTCGCCCACGGCGTGACCGCCAGCCTCTTCCTGGGCCTCGGCCCCCAGCGCGCGTGAGCCTGCGCGGCCGGCGTGCTACACTCGCCGCCACCTGTTGACTCCTCTCGCCCCATGGATCCTCCACATGGAAAAGAGGCGTGCCATGCAGCGAATCGTGGGCCGGTCGCTACCGGTCCTGATCACGCATGGCCAGAAGGACGGGATCGTCCTGCCCGCCACGGCCCGGCAGCACTCGGCGGCCATCTCGCAGGCCAAGCTCTCGCTCTACCCCAACGTGGCTCACGCCCCGTTCTGGGAGGCCGCCCCGCGCTTCAACCGTGAGCTGAGGGCCTTCGCCAAATCGGTGGCGCGGGACGGGAAGAAGCGGTAGGGCGAGGGCTCAGCCCCAGACGCCAGGGATCTTGGTCGCGCAGGAGGGGCAGGCGCCCCGGGTCTCGGTCAGGCGATCGCGCAGGATCCTGTATCCCTCGCGCTCGATGAGGAGCGTTTTGCAGGAGGGGCAGCAGGTGTTCTCGAAGCGCCCGACCCGGCCGGGGAGGTTGCCGGCGTAGACGTAGCGGAGGCCCTCACCGAGCCCGATCTCGGCGGCGCGGAGCACCGTCCTCGCGGGCGTGTCCTCGAGGTCCGTCATCCTGTAGTCGCGGTGGAAGGCCGTGACGTGCCACGGGATGTCGGGGGAGACGGACACGAGGAAGCGCGCGAGCGCACTGAGCTCCTCGTCGGAGTCGTTGTGCCCCGGCACCACCAGCGTGACGACCTCCGCCCAGAAACCCCGGGCGTGGAGCATGCGGATCGTGTCAAGCACCGTCTGCAGCACGCCGCCCAGCTTCCGGTACCGCCGGTCGTCGAAGCCCTTGAGGTCCACCTTGTAGAGGTCCACCCAGGGGCGCAGGAAGTCGAGCACCTCGGACGTCGCGTTCCCGTTCGACACGTAGGAGCACGTGAGCCCCCGCGCCTTCCCTTCCTTGAAGATCTCCACCGCCCACTCGCTCGTGATGAGGGGCTCGTTGTAGGTGGAGGTGAGGACCCGCGCCCGGTGGCGGAGGGCCATGTCCACGATCTCGCGCGGGGTCACCTCCTGCGGCGGCGTGCCCGCGGCCGGGTCGCGGAGTGCCTGCGAGCTAAGCCAGTTCTGGCAGAACCCGCAGTGCAGATCGCATCCGAGCATGCCGAAGGACAGGGCGCGCGCGCCGGGGTAGGCGTGGAAGAAGGGCTTCTTCTCGATGGGGTCGAGCTGCAGGCTGCCCACGTAGCCGGATGGCACCATCAGGCGGCCGTCCGCATTGAAGCGCACCCGGCAGATGCCCCGCTGCCCCGGAGGGATCAGGCAGCGGTGGCCGCAGGCGTGGCAGCGCAACCGGGCCCCGGGGAGGCGCTCGTAGAGCTCGCCCTCCCGGGCGTGGCGCGAGAGGATCTGCTCGAGAGTTGCCGCGTGGGCCATTCTTCCTCTACTTTACTCCCGGGGGGAGGGTGATGGATGCGGGTCCCGTGAGGCGCCCGGCGGTGGCGGGATCGTTCTACCCGGACCGTCCAGAGGCGGTGGAGGCGGATCTCGCGCGCCTGATCGCGAACGTCGAGCCCAAGCGGACACCGAGGGCGGTCGTGGTGCCCCATGCCGGGTGGAGCTACTCGGGCCGCGTGGCCGGCGAGGTCTACGGGCGGGTGAAGGTGCCGGCCCTCGTCGTGGTCCTCGGCCCGAATCACACGGGGCTGGGTCCCGCGGGCTCGATCATGTGCCGGGGGCGCTGGGCGCTGCCGGGCGGCGACCTCGCCATCGCCGAGCTGCTCGCCCGCTCGATCCTGGGCGCGGCGTCGGTGCTGGAGGAAGACGCCGCGGCGCACGCCCGGGAGCACGCCATCGAGGTCCAGCTCCCCTTCCTCCGCCGCCTCCGTCCTGGCCTCCGTTTCGTGCCGATCACGCTCGGCAGCGGTGAGCTGGCGTTCTGCGAGGACGTGGGGCGCGCGGTGGCCGCCGCGCTGGGGCGCCTGGGCGAGCCCGCGATGATCGTCTGCTCCACCGACCTGAACCATTTCGAGGCGCAGCGAATATCGAACCGAAAGGACCGCCTGGCCATCGACGCGATCCTGAGCCTCGACCCCGGCCGGCTCCGCTCGACGGTCAGCGAGCACCGCATCTCCATGTGCGGCATCGCGCCGACCCTGGCCACGCTGTCGGCGCTGCGGGAGCTGGGCGGGGCGCGGGCCGAGCTGGTCCGCTACGAGACCTCGGGCGACGTCTCCGGCGATCTCGACCGCGTGGTGGGCTACGCCGGCCTCGTCATGGAGTAGCGCGGGACGGAGGAGTGGAGGTTTCGACGCGGCTTGATCCGCCCGGGGGGCGCTGGTACACTCGCGGCCACGTTTTCGCCGCGCACCCCCTCGATGGAGGCGAAGGGCATGACTGGGCGCATCCTCGAAGGCATCACGGTCCTCTCGGACGCGAGATCTACCGTGATCTTCACGCTCGACCCCGGCGTCTCGTGGCTGCTGGCGCAGGATATGATGGGTGTGCCGCTCACGGAGCGGCTCATCACCTCGAGCGCGCTCAGCGCCGAGCGGGCACCCTCCTTCTGGCCGCCGGGGACGAGCCGCGAGGAGCTGCTGACCCGGTTCTGCCCGGCCGCCGAGGGCGGGCGTCTCATCGAGATGGGGGCTGCGGGGATCGCGGTCACCGACCATTGACCCAGTCGGAGGGGCATGGATGATCCAGCGCTATCGCGTCCTGGCCATCGCCGCAGTCGTCGGGCTCCTCGGGATCGCTCACCCCGCGTGGGCGGGCCCCCCGGCGGACCAGCTCCAGGTGCAGGTGAACCGGGTCCTTAAGATCCTGGAAGATCCCGAGCTCAAGAAGGAGAACAGGATCCGGGACCGCCGGACGGCCATTCGCCAGGTCGCCAACGACATCTTCGACTTCACCGAGATCACGCGGCGGAGCCTCGGCAGGCACTGGCAGGCCCGGACGCCCCAGCTGTCGAGGCCCCGGACGCGGACCGGTCCCGCCGGCCCCAGTCTCCGTAGCCCCGCCCCCCACCCTGATCTCTCCCCCACGAGGGAGGGGGCTAGGTCTCGGACCCCTCGCCCCCGCAGGGGGAGAGGGCAGGGTGAGGGGGGACTCAGCTCACGCTGACGAGGAGGTCGGGCGAGAGGTCCTTGACTCTCGTCTGGCCGCAAAGGGCCAGCGAAGTCCGCAGCTCGGTGCGAAGGATGTCAAGGGCACAGGCCACCCCGTCGGCGCCATCGGCGCCGAGCCCCCACAGCACTGTCCGCCCGATCGCGACGACATCAGCGCCGAGGGCCAAGGCCTTGATCACATCGGTGCCGCGCGAGAAGCCGCCGTCCACCACGATGCTCGCCCGCCCGGCCACGGCCTCGACGACGGCGGGCAGGGCATCGATGGTCGGCTGGGTCTGATCCAGCTGGCGTCCACCGTGATTGGAGACCCAGATCAGCCCGACCCCGGCCTCGACGGCCCGCCTGGCATCCTCGGCAGTCATGATCCCCTTGAGGCCGATGGGGAGCCGGGTCGTCTTCTTGAGCCACGCCACGTCGTCCCAGGTGAGGCGCGCCTGGTACTCCGGATCCGGCCCGCGCGGATTCGGCGCCTTCGACATGGCCGCGCGAGGGTCCCAGCGCCCGAGGATGTCGCGCTCGCGGCGCCCGTAGACCTGCACGTCCACCGTCAGGCACACGGCGAGGTAGCCGGAGGCTTCCACCCGCGCCAGCAGATCGGCGACCCATGCCCGGTCGCCGTGGTGGTAGAGCTGGAACATCCTGGGCGCCGTGCTGGCCGCCGCCACGTCCTCCACCGGCCAGCCGGTGGCGCCGGAGAGGAAGAGGAGCGTGTCGGCCTGGGAGGCGCCGCGCGCCATCTCCACATCGCCGTCGGGGTGGAACATCACGAGCCCGCCCATGGGCGCCACGGCCACGGGCCAGGACAAGGGGACGCCGAGGAGCGTCGTCTCGAGGTCGATCTTGCGCACGTCCACGAGGATGTGCTGGCGGATGGCCAGGCGGGAGAGCGCCCGCCGGTTGCGGCGGAGCGTGGTCTCGGTCTCGGCGCCGCCCGCGCCGAAGTTGTACACCTCGCGGGGAAGGCGGCGCCGGGCAGCCTGTCGGATCTCGGGGAGGGTGACGAATGTGGAAGTCATGCCCGGTACCATAGGGCTTCCGGCGCCGCGAGGCAACGGGCTTCGCGGGCCGGGGCGGCTGGCCAGGGCGGGGATGCGCCAACTCTTGACCATGAGAGCCTCCATTCGTGGAACATGGGGCTGAGGCTGGTGGGAGCGGGGCGGACGGCGGTGTTCACCAACCTGGTCCCGCTCTCAGGGGTGCTCCTGTCCCGGCTGATCCTGGACAAGCAACTTCGGCCGCTGCGGCTCGCGGGAGGTTTGCTGGCCGTCGCGGGAGTCGTGGTCTGCCAGGGCCCCGAAGGGCGAGGTCTCGGGCGCGAGGCCGCCCGGGCGCTGCTCGCTCGCGCGCTCCCCGGCCGCTGGCGGCGTGCCGGGGGAGCGCAAGCGCCACCCCCTACTCTACTGGGGGGGGTACCTGAAGGGCGCCCCGCCGGTGCCCTGGATCGGTGGGGGCGCGTACGCCGCTCGCTGGGCGCCGCCGCCTTCCGACGACCCCGCCGCCCGGGCTCCCTGCGTTACCGGGCTCGGCTTCGCCGCCACCGCCCTCTTGGCCGCGGGCTTCTTCGCTGCCGCCCTCTTGGCCGCGGGCTTCTTCGCCACCTTCTTCACTGCCTTCACCGCTGTCTTCTTTTTCATGGAACAGAATCTACAGCAAGAGTCGAGGGCCGGTCAACGCCCATCCTGCGGTACGGCCTCCCGCTCAGGCCGGCCGGCGGCCCAGCAGGCTGAGCCCCTTGACCGTGAGCACCACCTCGCCGTGCTGGTTCCGCAGCTCCATCAGCGATCGGACCATGCCCCGGTCCGGCTTGCTCCGGGAGGGAATACTCTCCAGCACGGTCATGCGTCCCGAGAGCGTGTCGCCGGGGCGCACCGGCTTCACCCAGCGCAGCTCGTCGATGCCGGGGGAGCCGAGGCTCGCCGTGTGCGACAGGAGCCCGTCGTGGAGGAGCCGCATCAGGAGGGAGCCCGTATGCCAGCCGCTGGCCAGGAGCCCTCCGAAGATCGTCTGCTTCGCTGCCTCCTCGTCCACGTGGAACACCTGCGGGTCGAACTCCTTCGCGAACGCGATGATGCTCTCCCTGGTGATGCGCCGGCTGCCGAGCTCGATCACGTCGCCCGGCCCGAAGTCCTCGAAGTGGCGGAGGGGCGGCGGCACGGGTCAGCGCCTCTTGCCGAGCATGCGCTCGACGTAGCGCTGGATCGCCTCGCGCGCCGGCGCCGCGTCCCAGATCTCGGCGCGCCAGTCGCCGCCCGCGCGCCCCAGCGCCGCGCAGCCCGCGGCCAGCAGGAGAGCGAGGAGCGGCACCGCGCGCCCCGCCGCGCGCAGCCCACGGCGCCGCGACGCGGCCGGCGCGTTCCTGACGGCTACACCGGCCACGACTCGCGCCGGGAGCCCATGTCCCAGAACATCCACTCGTACCGGCTCGTCGCCACGAAGTGGCGCAGCATGGCCTCGCGCTCCGCGGGCGCGCGCTGCGCCGCCGTCGCGTTGGCCGCCTCCAGGACGGCGCGCACCACGCCGCCGAACTCGTCGGAGGCGTAGGTCCCGATCCATCGCGTGTACAGCGGATCCGGCGAGCCCCGCTGCTCGAGCGCCCGGCCCACCTCCCAGTAGATCCAGTAGCAGGGCAGCAGCGCTGCCAGCGCCTCGTGGAAGGGCCCGCCGTGGGCCACCGCCAGGAGATAGCTCGTGTAGGCGAGGTTGGTGGGTGCCAGCGGGGTCGCGGCGACCTCGTCCGGGCTCAGCCCGAAGTCGCGGAAGAAGCTCTCGTGAAGCGTGCGCTCCACCTTGAGCGCGCCGGCGGCGTGCTCGTTGAACATGATGATCCAGTCCTCCCGCGGGGCCCGGGCGGCGGCGAGGGAGAGCGCCCGGGCGAAGTCGCGCAGGTAGAGGGCGTCCTGCACCGCGTAGAACCGGAAGCTCTCGCGTGGGAGCGACCCGTCGGTGAGCCCCGTGACGAACGGGTGGCGCAGGATCTCGGTGTAGATCCTCGCGATGGCGTGCCAGCACTCGTCGGTGAAGGCCATGTCGCGTTGCCCGCGCCGTATTCTACCCCACGATCCCGAATCTCGAGCGTCGCCGTGGATCTCAAGATCAGCGAGATCGTGGACGCGCCCAACTGGATCGTCTCGGCATTCCTGCCCGAGAGCATCTTCACCTGAGCCGGCTCTTGAGGATCTTGCCCGTGGCGCTCTTCGGGAGCTGCGCGACGATCTGCACCTGACGCGGGTACTTGAAGCCGGCGAGGCGCGCCTTGCAGTGGGCGATCAGCTCGTCGGGTTCGCTCGCGGCGCCCGGGCGCAGCGTGACGAAGGCCGCGACCTCCTCGCCCAGCTCGGGGTGCGGCAGGCCGACGACGGCGGCCTCGGCCACGGCGGGGTGGGCGAGGAGCACGGCCTCGACCTCGGCCGGAACCACGGAGTAGCCGCCTCTCAAGATCAGCTCGCGCTTGCGCCCCACGATGCTCACGTGGCCGTCGGGGGAGACGGCGACGAGATCACCAGTCCTGAACCACCCGTCCGCGAGGACTGCGCGCGTCTCCTCCGGCCGGTCGAGATACCCCTCCATGGCGGCGGGCGTCCGGATCCACAGCTCGCCGACCTCGCCCTGCGGCAGCGCCGCGCCCGCATCGTCCACGACGGCGATCTCGACGCCGGGCACGGGCCGCCCCACCGACTCGGGCTCGTCGCAGGCATCGCCGGCGAGATGAGAGATGGGGCGGAACAGCTCCGTCGAGCCGTAGCCGCGGATGATCCTGACGCCGGTTCGCTCCCGCCACTCCCGCGCCAGCTCCCACGGACACGGAGCCGCCCCCGACACCACCGCGCGGAGGCTTCCGAGGTCGGCCGTCTCCATCGCCGGGGCATCGAGCATCCTGCGGAACATGGCGGCCACTCCGGGGAACACGGTCACGCGGTGCTGCGCGATGGCGGACAGTGCGGCCTCCGGCGAGAAGTGGTCGAGGAGAGCCACGGAGGCCCCGGCCAGGAGCGGCGCGAGGAGCGCGCCGTTGAGGCCGAAGGAGTGCGACAGGGGCAGCGCCGCCAGCACCACGTCCTCTGCGGTGAGGCCCATGACGGGACCGATCCAGGAGCGATTGGCGAAGGTCAGCGCTGCATGCGAGAGGACAACGCCCTTGGGCTCGCCCGTGCTGCCCGAGGTGTAGAGGATGAGCGCCGGGGCCCCTGTCCCCTCCACGCTCGTGACGACGGCCTCGCCGGCTCCCGTCGCCTCGACGATCGCCGCGGGGCGGAGATCCGCCACGATTCTCATGCGCTCCGCGCCCGTCAGCAGCGGGTTCAGCGGCGTGACCGTCACGCCGAGCTTGAGGGCCCCCCAGAGCGCCGCGACGAAGCGCCAGCCGTTGGCCATCGCGAGCACGACCCTGTCCCTCGCGCGGACTCCCTGGGCGGAGAGCGCGCGGGCGACCCCGCCGGCGCGGAGATCGAGGGCGGCCCACGTGAGGGCCCCGCCGTCCCAGACAAGCGCTGGTGCGCCGGGCTCACGGCGGGCGGTGGCGTCGAGCAGCCGGGCGAAGTTCTCGGTCACGCGCGACTCAGGGGAGGTAGTCCTTCAGGTTGATCCGCTGCCAGACCTCGGGCGGCACGCAGTGGCGCGGCGTGTACGTCGCCAGCGACGGCTTGGCCGTGGCGTCCACCCCCCACTTCGCGGTGTACCCGTCCTCCCGGGTGGACGGGTCGAGGTCCGAGCCGCGCGCGGCGGTGATGATGGTGATGTCGCGATCGGGCTGGCAGCGCGTGGCGATGGCCCAGGTCATCTGGCGGTCGTCGAAGACGTCCACGTCGTGATCCACCAACACCACGCGCTTCATGTAGAGATCGGCGCCGAGCACGGAGAGGATCGCGTTCTTGGCCTGGCCGGGCAGGCGCTGCTCGATGGACACGTAGCAGGTGAAGGGCCCCGGCACCCGCACGGCCTTCACCGACGGGACCATGGCGCGCACGGCCCGGTAGAGGTTCGCCTCCATCGGGATGGTGGACAGGAGCATGTGGTCGAGATGCGCCACCGTGATGTCCTGGAACATGGCGCCGCGCCGGTGGGTGACGGCCTTGACCTTGACGACCTCGCGCTGGCGCTGGCCCAGGCTGTAGCCGGTGAACTCGCCGAAGGGCCCCTCCGGGATGCGCTCGGCCGGGAGGATCTCGGCCTCGATCACCATCTCGGCATGCGCCGGCACCAGCACCTCCGAGGTCTCGCAGCGGACCAGCTCCAGCGGCTCGCCGAGGAGCGCGCCCATGATGGCCCGCTCGTCCTCGTCGATGGAGCCGATGGCGAGTGCGCCGAGCGCGATGGCGGGATGGACGCCCACGGCGAAGGCCACGGGCAAGGGCTTCTCCAGGGACTCGGCGATCCGGTAGAACTCCCAGAGGTGCTTGCCCGCGGTGAGGTGGATGGAGGTCATGTCTCGGCCCTTCACCATGAGGCGGTTGTAGGCGCAGTTCCACGTCTCGCCGGACGGGTCCCTGGCGAAGGAGATGGCGGCCGTGAGGTATGGCCCCGCGTCGCCCTGGTGGTGGACGATCTGGGGCAGGTCGTAGAGATTCACCCGATCCCCCGTGAGGAGGACCTCCTTCACTGGACCCGTGGGCACCACGCGCGGCGGGATCGGCCTCTCCATCGCCCGGAGATACGTCCTGAGCATGTCTTCCGGCGCGCAGCCCATCGCCGCCGCCAGGCGACCACGACTGGCGTGGAGGTTGGTGAGGACGGGAAAGCGCGTGCCCTTGACCTTCTCGAAGAGGAACACCGGCCGCTGCCGCGCCTCCCGCTCCGCCTTCGCCACGATCGCCGTGATCTCGTGGGCCGGGTCCACCTCCTTCGAGACGATCCGGAAGTCCTCCGGCTTCCTGCGCTTGATCAAGTCGAGGTAGGTTCTCAGGTCCTGTGCCATGGGGTGACTCCCTTCGAGGCTCTCACGGCTTCTTGCAGATCACGTTCACGAGGGCCTGGCGCTTCTCGTCGCGGACGACGCGGAGCCCGCGGGCGAGGGCCCCGGGCAGCGCGGCCGGGTCCTCCACCCGCTCGCCGTGGCCGCCGCAAGCCCGGCAGATCATCTCGTAGTCGGGCGCGGGGTCGAGCTCGGTGAGGGGCATCGTGCCGGTCCGGACGGCCCAGCCGTCGCCGGCATGGGAGGTGACGGCGCGCTTCACGGCGTTCCAGGCGCGGTTGTTGAAGACGACGAAGAGGACCATCACGTCCCGCGCCCCGCCAGCGCCGCCCGCTGCAGCCGCAACCCGTTTCGCTCCCACACGATCAGGGCCAACCCGAGCGCCAGCCCCGCCACGTTGGCGGCGAGCCAGCCGCCGCTCGACGGCGGCGGGATGAGGAGCAGCCCCGCCAGCGCCGCCCAGCCCCGGCGGCTCCAGGAGAGCGGCCGGAAGAGATAGCCCACGCAGCCGAAACCGAGGAGGATCACGCCGACGCAGGCCGAGGCCGCGGCGATCACGATCTCCACGACGGAGCCCTTCATCAGGAGCGCGGGGTGGAAGACGAAGACGAAGGGCACCACGTAGGCGACGATGCCGAGTCGCATCCCCGCCCAGCCCGTCTTCATGAAGTCCGACCGCGCGATGGAGGCCGCGGCGTAGGTGGCCAGACACACGGGCGGGGTGATCATCGAGAGCATGCCGAAGTAGAAGAGGAAGAGGTGGGCGCCCAGCGGCGCGATGCCGAGCTGCACCAGTGCCGGTCCCACGAGCACCGCCAGCATGATGTAGACGATCGCCGTGGGCATGCCCATGCCGAGGAT
>Ga0154317_1009_pt1 | contig 23172 bp, 17 predicted proteins | sample RifGroA2_FD_105611 | JGI IMG/M metagenome (GOLD analysis project Ga0154317, IMG submission 105611) | Candidatus Rokubacteria bacterium GWA2_70_23 | reverse complement strand
ATTCCCCGAACCGGTAGCCGAGCCAGATCCCAACGCTGCCGCAAACCGCACTCAGCATCACCGAGGCGAACGAGATGAGGTCTCCACCCCACGTTGCCGGGAGGTAGCCGCCCACGGCCGAGCCGACCGTGAGGCCGATCCAGATCAGCGTCTTCTTGCTCATGCAGCCTCGGTGCTCTTGCGGGCGCAGATCGCGACGATCATCGGTCCTCGTCCTCCCTGATCCCGAACACCTCCTGAGCGCGGCTCCCGCTCAGCGTCGGCTTCGGCGCTCCAGACAGGCGCAGGCCGCGGCCTCGATGATCGCCTCGGCATCGAGCGCGTGCAGGCGGTAGAGATCCGGGATGTCTCCCGACTCGCCGAAGCGCTCGACGCCCAGGGGATGGACGCGGTGTCCGGCAACGGCGCCGAGCCAGGACAGCGTGGCCGGGTGGCCGTCGATCACGGTGATGAGCGCGGCGTCCGGGGTGAGGTCGGTGAGCAGCCGCTCGATATGCGAGCCTCCCCTCCGGCCCTCGCGGCGCGCGGCAAGCCAGCCGGCGTGGAGCCGATCTGCGGACGTCACCGCCAGGATCCCCGCGCCGGGAATCTCTTCCTGGATCTCCCGGTGCGCAGTCGCGACCTCGGGCGCGACGGCGCCGGCATAGACGATGGCAAGCTCGGCCCCGGGCGCGGGCGGCACCTGCCAGTAGGCGCCCGCCAGGAGATCGGCCCGGAGGGTCTCGCTCATCTGCCGCTCGGGCTGGGGAACGGGCCGGGTCGAGAGTCGGAGGTAGACGGAGCCCCCGTCCTCGGCCTGCATGCGCTCGAAGCCCCAGCGCATGATCTCTGCGAGCTCGTCGACGAAGGCCGGCTCGAATGCGGCGATCCCGTCCAGGCCCAGGCCGACGAGGGGCGTGATGATGGACTGGTGCGCGCCGCCCTCGGGGGCCAGGCTGATGCCGGACGGGGTGGCCACCACCATGAAGCGGGCGCCCTGGTAGCAGGCGTAGTTGAGCGCGTCGAGCCCACGGAGGATGAACGGGTCGTAGAGCGTTCCCACCGGGAAGAGCCGCGCCCCGAAAAGCGGTGCCGCCAGCCCGAGCGCCGCCAGCAGGAGGAAGAAGTTGTGCTCGGCGATGCCGAGCTCGAAGTGCTGCCCGCGGGGTGACATCGCCCACAGGAGCGGCGAGGGCACGTCGAGATCGCGGAAGACGTCGGCGCGGCTCTGGCGGTCGAAGATCCCGCGCCTGTTCACCCAGCCCCCGAGGTTCGTCGAGACCGTCACGTCCGGCGAGGTGGTGACGATCCGCCGGGCGAGCTCGCCGTCCTGGCCGGCGAGATCGGCCAGGATCCGGCCGAAGCCCGTCTGGGTGGAGACGGCGTCTCCGGGACGCGCGCTCGCGAGACCGAGACGCTCCGGGATCGGGATGGGCGGGCTCACATGGACGGGGCTCGGCCCGCGCGCGAAGGGCACCTCGGCGAGGAAGGCCCGGAGCTGCTCTTCGGGCATATCGAGCCCGGTGAATGGCTCCCACTCCTGGCCCGAGGGGATGCCCAGCGACTCCTGGAGCTCGGTCAGCTGGGCGCGGCTGATGAGCCCGGCGTGGTTGTCCTTGTGGCCGGCCAGGGGCAGGCCATGGCCCTTGATCGTGTAGGCGAGGAAGCAGCGGGGCCGGTCGTCGTCCACGGCATGGAAGGCCTCGAGCACCGTTTCCAGATCGTGGCCGGCGAGGTCGGTCATGAGCGCGTGGAGCGCGGTGTCGTCGAGCTCGTCGAGGAGCTCGCGGATGACGGGCACCCCGCCCATGTCGCGACGGAGCTGGGCGCGCCAGCTCGCCCCGCCCTTCCAGGTCAGCGCGGAGTACAGGGAGTTCGGGCAGTCGTCGATCCAGCAGCGCAGGGCCTCGCCCCCGGGGCGGGCGATGGCCGCCTGGAGCCGCTTTCCGTACTTGAGGGTCACGACCTCGAACCCTGTGGTGCGGAGCACGTCGCCGAGCCGGGTGAAGAGCCGGTCGCTCACCACGCTGTCGAGGCTCTGGCGGTTGTAGTCGATCACCCACCACAGGCTCCGGACATCGTGCTTCCAGCCCTCGAGCATGGCCTCGAAGACATTGCCCTCGTCGAACTCCGCGTCGCCGATGAGCGCCACCATGCGCCCGGGCGGACCGTCATCCGGCGCCAGGCCCTGGAGCCGCACGTAGTCGCGGACCAGGGCGGCGAAGAGCGTCATGGCCACGCCCAGACCCACGGAGCCGGTCGAGAAGTCCACGTCGTCGGTGTCCTTGGTCCGCGACGGGTAGGACTGGGCGCCGCCCAGACCCCGGAAGCGCTCGAGCTTGTCTCGTGTCTGCCGGCCGAGGAGGTACTGGATGGCGTGGAACACCGGGCTGGCATGGGGCTTCACCGCCACCCGGTCCTCCGGGCGCAGCACGTCCAGGTAGAGCGCGGTCATCAGGGTGACGATGGAGGCGCTCGAGGCCTGATGACCGCCCACCTTGAGGTCATCGCGAGCCGCCCGCACGTGGTTCGCGTGGTGGATCATCCACGTCGAGAGCCAGAGGACCTTCTTCTCGAGCGCGCGCAGGCAGTCGAGGCGGGCGGCCGGTGTCAGGGCCGGCGGCGCGAGTGGAGCGGTCCGGGCGTCGGTGGCGAGCATGCCGCGATCATACGCCCGCGGCCCCGGCAGATCATTGCCAAGACTGCCAAGTAGAGGTACGCTCTGGCAATTATCTGCCAATTGATGGCCATCGAGAGGAGCGATCATGCCACACGGAGCGCTGGACGCGATCGATGCCCGGATCCTGGGTCGGCTCCAGGAGGATGCCCGCCTCTCGAACGTGGAGCTGGCCCAGGCCGTGGGGCTCTCGCCCTCGCCCTGCCTCCGGCGCGTGCGCGAGCTCGAGCGGGCGGGAGTGATCCGGCGCTACGTCACTGTCCTCGACCCGCAGCGGGTGGGCTTGCCGGTGAGCGTCTTCGTCAACGTGACGCTCGAGAAGCAGGTGGAGCGCGCGCTCGGGGTCTTCGAGGCGGCCGTGCGCCAGCGGCCGGAGGTGGTGGAGTGCTACCTGATGACCGGCGAGGCTGATTACCTGCTGCGTGTCGTGGTGGCGGACCTCACCGCCTACGAGCGCTTCCTGATGGAGCATCTGACACGGGTGCCGGGCGTGTCGAGCATCAAGTCGAGCTTCGCGCTCAAGCAGGTCCAGTACCGCACCGCGCTCCCGCTCTCCCAGCTGGAGGCGGCGTCGGCGGTGAGGGGGGCGGGGCGAAAGAGGGTGCCGAGGGAATCGCCTGGCCCACCCGCCCCGCCTCGGGGCCGCCGTCGCGCGAGGTCCTGAGCCTCGGGGAAGCCTGGACAGAAGGAGTGGTTCTGGGAAGGGCGTGAACGGCGGGTACCGCCACAGGGTCCTTCACGGCCGCGATCGGCGTCAGCGGCGCGCGAAGACACTGGTGCGCCCGCTCCGGTCGAACGCGAGGACCTGGTAGGGCTCGGGGGCCTGGCCCGGGGACTCCATGCCCGGAGAGCCCAGGGGCATGCCGGGGACCGCGATGCCGGCGATGCGGGGGCGCTCGCGGAGCAGGCGGACGATCAGGTCGGCCGGCACATGGCCCTCGACCACGTAGCCCTCGACGAGGGCCGTGTGGCAGGACGCGAGAGCATCGGGGACGGCGTGCTTGCGCTTGACGGGCCCGAGGGCATCGAGGTCGACGGTCTTGACGGGGAAGCCTTGCGATCGCAGGTGCACGACCCACTGGGTGCAGCACCCTCAGGTGGGGGACTTGTAGACGGTGACGGTGGGTTTCGCGGCCGCCGCCGCGCCCGGCCGGGGAATCAGGCCCGCGGCCAGGGTCAGGCTCCCGGCGAGCCACGCCCGTCTCGAGATGGTCATGGTGGCCTCCTGCGAACAGGATACCGCAGCCGGCCTCAGTCGAACATGGCGACGGCGCGGACGAATCCAGCCGACGCCCCCTTGATCTTCCACGGAAAGCAGCTCACGAGGAAGCCGGTGGCCGGCAGCTGCTCCAGGTTCAGCAGCTTCTCCATGTGGCAGTAGGGTTGCTCGATGCCGGCCCAGTGACCCTGCCACACTGCGCGGGCGTCGCGATCCTTGGTGTACTGCTGGCGCGCGAGTGTGAACGGCGCGTCCCAGCCCCAGGCGTCAATGCCCGTGACTCGCACGCCGTGATCGCGCGTCAGGTACAGCGTCGCGTCCTTGCCCATCCCGATGCCGTGGTCGAGGTATTCGGCGGTGCCGTAGTATTCGCTCGCCTTCGTGTTGACGAGCACGATGTCGAGGGGTTGCAGCGTGTGGCCGATCCGCTTCAGCTCCGCCTCGACGTCCGTCGGCTGGATGATGGAGCCGTCGGGTGTGTTGCGGAAGTCGAGCTTCACGCCGGGCCGGAAGAACCAGTCGAGCGGCACCTGGTCGATGGTCTGCATCGGCGTGCCGGTCTTGTCGTGCGAATGGTAGTGCCACGGCGCGTCCATATGCGTGCCGTTATGGGTGGTCAGGGTGATGACCTCCCAGGCCCAGCCTTCCCCGTGTGGCAGGTCGCCGGCGCGCATGCCCTCGAAGAACGCGGCCATCCCCTCGGCGTTGTCCTTGTGCGTCACGTACTGGATCTTCGGACGCATGATGTCCGGGTCGCACGTCGTCTCGTTGTCGAGCGGCATCGAGAGATCGACGATCCTTGACGGCAGTCTCATGTCAGGTCCTCCATGGCGGGTTTCACCGGGGCACGACGTAACCGACCGACTCCCGGTCCCAGGTCGACCGGGTGACCCCGGCAGCGCGAAGGTCTTGCTTGCGAATCTTGCCGGTTGCCGTCTTGTCCAGGGCGGGCACGAACTCGAGAAAGCGGGGCACCGCGGAGCGGGGCATCCGGCGCGCGCACCAATCGAGCAGGGCCAGCGCATCGGGAGGGGCGCCGGCCGGGACGATGCACGCCTTGACCTCCTCCTCGCCGCCAGCGCCGGCCGCCCGAACCCCGATCACCGCGCTCTCGGTGACCGCCGGATGGCCGTTGAGCACTTGCTCGATCTCGTAGGAGGAGATGTTCTCCCCCCGCCTGCGGATGCAGTCCTTGATGCGGTCGACGAACCACAGGCGATCCCGCCCGTCCACACGGCCGGCGTCGCCCGTGTGAAACCAGAGGTTGCGCCACGCCTCGACGGTCTTCTCGGGCATCCGGTGGTAGCCCGCCGAGAAGCACGAGGCCAGCTTCGGTCGGACGGCGATCTCGCCCACCGCGTCCGGCGGCAGGGGCTCGTCGGTGTCGGGGTCGACGATGCGGACCTCGAACCAGTCCGAGAGCACCGGGCCCGCGCACCCGGGCAGCACCGGATCGGCCGGGTCGCTGTAGGCGACGATGTTGCACTCGGTCATCCCGAATCCCTGGAGGAACCGCACCCCGAAGCGCGCCTCGAACGCGGCGCCCCATTCCTCGGCGATGGGGACGGCCATGACGAGCCGCAGCCTGTGCTCCCGGTCCCTGGCGGTGGGCGGCTGCCGGAAGATGAACTCGGGCATCACCCCGAGCGCGTTGGTGACGGTGGCGTTCGTGGCCCGCACCTCCTCGATCCAGGTCGACGCCGAGAACCGCCTGGCGATGTACGCCGGAGTGCCGGCCAGCAGGCAGCCGACCACCTGCATCAGCAGCGCGTTCGCGTGGAAGAGGGGCATGCACACGTAATAGCGGTCGTCGGGGCTCAGCCGGACGGCCCGCGCCAGGCCCAGCCCGAAGACATAGCCGTGCCCGTGCGGCATGAGCACCCCCTTGGAGGGTCCGGTGGTCCCCGAGGTGTACATGATCATGCACACGTCCTGCGGCGTGGGGGTGACAGCGGCGTCGGGATCGACGCGCCCGTCCACGAGCTCGGCGAACGGCACGGCCACGGTCCCGGGCACGGCTCGGGTGGACGGGTCACCGACGACGACCGTGTGAGAGGCGGTCAGTCCCGACACGTCGACCGTGTCGAAGGCGGAGCGCAGCTCGTCGTCGACCAGGACCACCGACGGATCGGCGTTCCGGAGCTGATGCTCGAGAAAGGACCCCTTCAGCTCGGTGTTGATCGGCGTGAAGATCGCTCCGCGCTTCTGGGCCCCCAGCATGGCCAGCAGGAACGCGGCAGAGTTCCGGGCCAGCGCCAGCACCCGATCGCCGGGCCGGACGCCGAGCTGGGCCAGGGTCGATGCCACGCGGTCGCTGGCCCGGTCGATCTCGCCAAAGGTGAGCGTGGCGCCATCGGAGAAGGTCAGGAACGGGCGCTCGCCCATTCGCTGGGCCTGGGCTCGCACGGCATGAACGAGCGTCCACGACTCTTTCGGCAGATCGAGCATCGGAGTCACCCCCTCCGGTTCCGGTGCGGTGGCCGGAGTGTAGGACGCGGGCCTGTTAACCGCAAGTCCCGCCTAGCCGTCGAGGCGGATCGCGGACAACGCCGCCGACGGGCGGCCTCGGCGCCGCCGGCCGTCCGGCTGCGCGCCCCTCCGCCGCCATGGCGTCCGGATGGGGTAGAGTTGCGCCAAGCGGCAGGGGGCCTCAGAGGATGTCCCGGGTCCAGACGAGGAGCAATCCAGTAGAGCTGACAGGGCTCGAACTCTGCCCTGAGATTGCCGGAGCCCCCGAGAATGCCTGAGCCGTCGAAAGATGAGACGCGCCGCTCGGCAAGGCGCGGCAAGAAGTAGCATCGGGCGCAACCTCCGCGGCCGCCGCGTTGCTGGTAAGATGTTCCCCGGCTGCCTGCCTCCAGGGCTGCGCCAGAGAGAGCAGGGGGAAGATGGGCATCGAGGAGATCCTGGGCGAAAAGCGAGCCGATATCCTCAGTATCGTGGCTCGCCACGGCGCGCGGAACGTGCGCGTGTTCGGCTCGGTCGCCAGGGGCGACGCGCGATCCGATAGTGACCTGGACCTGCTGGTCGACGTCGGGCCGGAGCGCACGGCCTTCTTTCCAGCCGGTCTGGTCGTCGACCTGGAGCAGTGCCTCGGTCGGCGGGTCGACGTGCTCACGGAGGGGGCGCTTCACTGGTACATCCGGGACCGGGTGCTCCGAGAAGCTGTGCCCCTGTACTGAGCTCCCCGTTCCGAACCGCGTATAGGCCGGCGAACGCTGGCGGGCGCCCGAGCAATCGGCCCCAGTGCTCCGCGTAGGCCTTGACCTGAGGAGCGTACCGGTCCGCCAGCCGCGCGATATGTTCCTGGTCGGTCTTGTAGTCGATCAGCTCCCAGCCCTCGGGGCCGCGGAAGGCGAGGTCGATGACGCCGTGGAGGATCGTGGGGGGCGTGCCGCCGGCGCCGTCGATGCGCGCGGCGAAGGGGACCTCCACGTGGCGCTCCTCCGCCGCCAGCGCGCGCTGCCAGAACTCCGCGGCCATGACGCGCTCGACGGTGTCGAGGGCCTCGGGCACCACGGGGCGCAGCTCGGGCTTGTCGAAGGCGTACCAGCTGGCGAGGCGCTCGAGGTGGGCGCGGTCGCGGGCGCCGGAGCGCATGGCGTGCTCCAGGAGGAAGTGGATGAGACTGCCCCATTGCATGCCGGTGTCGGGCTCGCGGGTGCGGCTTTCCTGGACGGGATGGCCGGCGGGGCCGGCGTGGTGGGCGGTGGCGGTGACGGACTCGACCTGCCAGGAGGGGGCGCTGGCCCGCGCCTGCCGGGTCGCGCGCGCGGTGGCTGCCTGCTCCCGGGCCTCGAGGCCGAGGTCGGGGACCGCCACTGCCGGGAGCGCGGTCGGGCCCGGCACCTCGAGCACCGGCGCCCCATCCAGGTGTGAGGCGAGCGGCTCCCACGGGGGGCTCCAGCCTCCGCCGCCAGCGTAGCGGCTGATGACGAGGAGCTCCTTGGCGCGGGTGGCGGCGACGTAGAGGAGGCGGTGCTCCTCGGCCTCGACGTAGGCGATCTCGGCCTCCGCGTGCGCCGGCCAATCGGCGGGCTGGGCGAGGACGGTGCCCGGGCGCGGCGGGTCCGGGCGGACGATCTGGAAGTACCCGGTGGCCCGGGCGCCGTCGCGCACGATCCGCAGTACGGCGCGGGGCTTGACACCGGCGAGCGGGTTGGCCAGGAAAACCACCGTGCCCTCGAGGCCCTTGGCCTTGTGCAGATTCATGAGCCGCACGACGTCGCGGCGGCCGGGCTCGAGGGGAACGGAGTCGACATCGGTGGACTCCAGGTCCTCCTCGAGCGCGCGCGCCGCGTCCGCGAGGCTGCCGCCGGTCTCGGTGACCTGGCGCAACCGGTCCACGGCGTGGAGCAGGTGGCCGGCCTCGGCGCCGGAAGGCGAGGCGGCCCCGCGCGCGAGGAGGCCCGTCGTCTCGAGGAGGCGCTCGACGGCGGCCGGCGCGGGGAGGATCCGCGTCCACCGGTGCATGGCCTGGAGCGCGCGAAGCGCGCCGACCACGGGGCCCTGCGCCTCGTCGGGAAGCGGCGCCATCAGCATGAAGCGGTGGCCGGCCTCTCGATGCTCGAAGAGCTCCGGATCGCTGAGTCCGAAGAGCGGCCCCCGCAGCACGCCGACGAGCGCGACTCCGTCATCGGGGTCGGCGAGGGCGCGGAGGAGGCCGGCCAGCGCCGCGACGCCCTCGGACTCGACGAAGGCCGCGCCGCCGCTCACCTCGGTGGGGATGCGAAGCGCCTCGAGGGCCCGCGCATAGACGGGGACATTCTTCTTCTTCCGGGTGAGGATGAGGAAGTCGCCGAAGGCGCGGCGGCCGCCATCCACCTCGGCGCGGATGAACCGGGCGATGCTCGCCGCGTCGGCGGCCGGGACCAGAGCCCTGTCGATGTCGTCGCCGATGAGGAGCTGACGGATGCCTGTGCTCGCCTTGTCCTTGTCGGGGTGCACGGGATCGAGGCCGTGGAAGGCCGGCTGCTCGCGCGTCGCTTCCGCGGGGAAGAAGGCCGGGAAGACCTCGTTGGCCCAGCGGCAGAGCACCGGCACCGAGCGGAACGAGGCCGTCAGCTCCAGCCCCATGCCGCCCGTGGCCTGTATGCGCTCCTTGACGCGGGTGTAGGTATCGATGTCCGCCCGCCGGAAGCGGTAGATGGACTGCTTCGGATCGCCGACGATGAAGAGCGCCCCCGGGCGGAGCGGGGCCTCCGTCCAGTCCGGGCCGGCGCCGGGCTCCGCCGCCAGCAGCAGGAACACCTCGGCCTGGATCGGGTCGGTGTCCTGGAACTCGTCCACGAAGAGCCAGCGGTACTTGCGCTGGAGCGCCGCGCGCAACTCGGGTCTGTCGCGCAGCAGGCGTGCCGCGATCCGCAGGAGGTCGCCGTAGGAGAGCGCGTCCGCGCGCCGGCGCGCCTCCTCGGCGAAGGCCCGGCCGCCCACGAGGAGCCGCACCGCGAGACCGTAGAGGTGCTCGCGCCAGGCCGCGAGGAACGACTCGACCGCGGTCGTCTGAAAGTCCCCGATGAGGCGCTCGAGCTCGGCCTTGATGGCCTGGCCCGCCTTGCGATCGCTGGCGCCGCCCGTCCACCACTTCTGGACGATCTTCGGGGTGGTCTTCCAGCGGGCGAGCAGCTCGGCCAGCGCGGCGTGGCGGCTCGTATCCGCGACGCGGAGACGGCCGCGGAGCTCCCGGGCCCGCTGCTGGACGCCGCATGTCGTCTCCTCGGGGATCGGGTCCGGCAGCCGCGCCTCGATCTTCGACCAGAAGGCCCGGAGCGCGGCCCACGCTTCCGCGAGATCCGGCGCGGCGCCGTCCGGGGCGGGGAAGTCCACGTCGGCGTGACGGCAGACGTCCTTGAAGGCCTCGTCGAGCTCGTGGAGCGCCAGGTCGGAGTCCGTGAGCTGCTGGAGGAGCGGAGAGCCCTGCGCGCGCTCGCGGTCGAGATACTCGCGCCACGCCCGCTCGAGCAGCTCCGCCTCGGCCGTCTCGTCCAGCTCCGCGAAGCCCGGCACCACGCCCGCCTCCACCGGTCGCTCGCGCAGGAGGTGCGCGCAGAAGGCGTGGATCGTGCCGGCGAAGAGCCGCTCGAGATGGCCCAGCGCCCCGCTGAGCCTCCCGGCGCGCCCGGGGTCCTGCTCCGTCCGGAGCCGGTTCTCCAGCTCGAGCTGGAAACGTCCGCGCAGCTCGGCCGCGGCCTTGCGGGTGAAGGTGACGGCGGCCATGTGGTCGACCAGGTAGCGCCCCTCGGCGATCCCGGCGGCCATGCGGCCGGCGAGGCTCTGCGTCTTGCCGGAGCCGGCGCCGGCCTCGACGAGCATGTTGACGTCGAGGCGCTCCCGGATCAGGTCGCGCGCGGCCTGGTCGGGGATCACGGGAGCGGGTGGGCCGGTCCGCTTACTCACGCTCGCTGAGCCTCCGGTACGGCGCCAGCGCGGGATTGCCCTCGTGTTCCACCTTGACGGCGGCGCGGGCCACGGGATCGCGCCCGCAGGCCCGGGGGAACTCGCAGTACTTGCAGTCGTGCGCGTCCGTCGTGTGGACGAATGCCCCGCCGGCCAGGACGTCGAAGAGGTCGCTGAGCACGGCCGCGACGATCCGCGGGTCGCCCTGCGGTCGCCGCACCCGCTCGCCTCGCCCGCGGGTAGTCGGGAAGTAGTAGGAGCCCCAGGCGACGCGCGCAGCCGGGTCCGTCGCCCGGAGGAGCTCGGCCGCGGCGAGCGCATAGAGAGCGTGCTGGAGCTGTCGCCCCCCCGCGAAGGTCGCGGCCAGGCCACCGGGCAGGTACGCGCTGCCCGTCTTGTAGTCCACGATCTCGTAGCTCCCGTCGGCCAGCCTGTCCACCCTGTCGATCCCGCCGCGGAGCAGGAAGCGCAAGCCCCCGCCGAGGTCGATCTGGATCGGCTCGACGCGCCCCAGCGGCTCCTCGCCGACCTCGCCCGTGCCGAACGGCACCTCGAAGCCGACGGGCACCCGGCCGGCTGTCCCGGCCTCGAGCGCGAGGAACACGTCGAGGTCCCTGAGGAACACGCGCGCCTCGTGCTCGAAGACGCGCTCCGAGGCCGGCGGGATCAGGGCGCGAAGCTCGCGCAGCTTTTGCTGGCCGAGCTGTCTCAGCCGCTCGCCGTGACGCGCGGGATCGGGACGCTCCCCGCGTCCGCGGGCCTCGCGCATGATCGCGGCGTAGAGCTCGTGGAGCGCGCCGCCGCGGGTCAGCGGATCGAGCCAGCGATCCGGCTCGGGCTCGGCGTCCTCGACGGGCTCGAGCCCCAGCCCCCGCTCGAGAAAGTAGCGGAATGGGCAGGCCGCGAGGCGCTCGAGCCTCGTGGCCGAGACGGGATGGTCCGATCCCCGCGGATCGAGCCTCGGGCCCGCCGCCGGGACATGGCCGTCATAGGCCGTGTAGAGCGCCCCGAGCCGCGCCACCTCCGCTGCCTCTCCGCGCGCGAGCCGCGGGAACGCGACGACGACGGCCGCCTGGCTCGCTGCGCCCACCCCGCGAAGGCCCGCCAGCCACCAGCCGGCATCGCTCAGCGCCTGCTCGGCGCGGGCGGGCACCACCGAGGCAGGCTCGCCAAGGGCCTCGTCCAGATCGCGGTAGCTCACCTGGCCTGCGGGGCGCAGGAGGCGGAGCGCCTGGAGCATGAGCCACGACGGGAAGGTTTCCCGGCTCTCGCGGAGATCGCGGCAGGAGTGGCTCAGGCACACGCGCCCGCCGAGGGCGGCGAGCCGGCTCACCACGGTGAAGAGCGCTTCCTCCACGCGGTCGCGGGAGGTGGCGAGCACCGCGAACGGCTCGCGCTCCTCGTCGAGGAGGACCGGATCCTCCACCATCTGCGGGAACACGCCGCTCTCCTCGAGGCCCACCACGAAAGTGCGGGGCCGGCCCGCGTAGCCCGCCTGAGCGAGCGTCGTCACGTGGAGGTGCCCGGGCCGCGCCCGGTCGCCGCCGACGGACAGCGCCTCCACACGATCGCGGACGAGGCGGAGCACCTCGGCGAGCGGACGGTGGAGATCGCCGATGGCCCCCAGCTCGCCGAGCGCGTCGCCGAGGACGCTCCGCGCCGCGCCGTCGAGCTCGCCGGCGACAGCGGCGAGGCGGTCCAGGAAGGTGCGGCATCCCGACAGCAAGGCGCCGGGCCTGATCCGGCCATCCGGCTCCGGAGCGGGGACGAGGTCCAGCACGCCGGCGATCCAGCCGGCGAGGCGCTCGGCCTGGGCCGCACGCCCCACCGACCACGTGCGCATCTCCTCGTCCAGCTCTTTGTCCGCCGCGCGCTCACGGAGCGACTCGGCAAGCCCCGCGAGCGCCGGCGCGTAGGTCTCACGCGCCCACGCGGCCCCCGACTGCGCCAGGAGGCGGGCGGCCTGGCCCGAGCTGGGGCCGTCCGCGAGATCGAGGCGCAAGTCCCCCGACTGGAGCAGCCGCCGCAGCGCGGCCGCGGGGAAACCCGTCTCGATCCACGCGCAGAAGGCGAGCAGCGCCCGCGCCGGGCGGGTGAGCGCCACGGGGATGCCTGGCCCCACGGTGACGGGCCAGCCGTGGCGCTGCGCCTTCTCCCAGATGAGCTGCACGTGATCGGACCCGGCGCAGGCGATCTCGACCTGGTCGAACGCGATCTCTGCGTCGAGGATCCGGCGGAACACCTCTTCGACTTCCGCCTCCTGGCCGCCCGCGCGGAAGAGCGCGAGCGTCCCGTCGCCGACGGGCGGCGGGGCCTCGGCCGGGCGCATCAGGAAGACGAGCCGCTCGGCATCGGAGCGCGGCGCGGGCACCACGGGCTGCTGGGCGCGGTTGAGGCCGGCCTGGAGCGCGCGCAGCCGGGGCGGCGTCTCGAGGCCGGGGATGGCGAGCGTCGTTGGCGCGACCCGGTTGCCCGGCAGGACATCCAGCAGCCGCCGCTCCAGCGGGGCCCAGATGACGCCCGGCAGCTCGGTCCACAGATCCCCCGGGCGCACCGGGCACACGTCTGGGTGCAGGAGCGACTCGCGGTACACGCCGGCCGTGTCGGCAAGGTGTTGTGCGGTCAGGTGGCTCTCGTACGCTTCCAGCAGCGCCGCGAGCTCGGCGCGCTTGGCGGGGCTCTCGAAGGCGCGGGGCGGAAGGTCGGCCGCGCTGAAGCCGGCCATCCGCAGCTCGCGGATCGCCCCCCAGAGCGCCTCGGCCATCTTCGGCTGCTCGGCCAGATGGCGGAAGTACGACGGCACCGTGCTCGGCAGCTCCAGCAAGAGCCGCATGACCAGCGCCGGCCCGATCCCGTCCGGCGCGGGATCGATCCCGTGCTCGACCAGGAAGGGCGCCGCCATCGGCAGCGCCAGATCGAGCGGCGTCGTGAAGCGCAGATTCGCCCAGCCCGTGCCCTCGAGCGCCAGCCGCTCCCCCAGCGTGTGCCCGAGCGCATGCGACGGCACCAGCACCCACTTCGCGCGGGTGCGCTCGACGCGGCAGAGCTCAGCGAGCTGGGTCAGGAAGGGGTACACGGCCGAGAGGGCTCCATGGGGTGAGCCGACGTGCCTCATCGAAACAACCGGCCAAGCAGACGGCCCGTGATCTTGCCCGCGAGCCTGCGGCCAATTCGTGTCGCGATCTTGCCCTTCTGGATCGCGTTGACGTCGCCGAGGAGCTTGGCCAAGGCGTAGAGGACGCTGCGGACCGTGTTGATGCTCACGCGGCGCCCGGGTCGGGCTCCCCTCCGGGGCGCGTCAGTCCACCCCGGGCGCCAGCGAGGCCGGCGGCGCGCGCCGCCAGCGTCGCCAGAAGAAGACGCCCGAGACCGGGTGCCGCGCGATCGCCTTCTGGGCCGCCTCCATGTAGAGGTAGAGCACCGGCGTGATGTAGAGGGTGAGCAGCTGCGAGACCAGGAGCCCGCCCACGACGGCCAGCCCCAGCGGCCGGCGCGCAGGGCCGCCGGCGCCGATGCCCACCGCGACGGGCAGCGCGCCCAGCATGGCGGCCATCGTGGTCATCATGATGGGGCGGAACCGCAGCAGGCATCCCCGGTAGATCGCCTCGGCCGCCGGCGCCCCCGCCCGCTCCGCCTCCAGCGCGAAGTCGATCATCATGATGGCGTTCTTCTTCACGATGCCCACCAGCATGATGATCCCGACGAAGCCGTAGATGTTCAGCTCCATCCCGAACACCATCAGCGTGGCGAGCGCTCCCACGCCGGCCGCCGGCAGGCCGGCGAGAATGGTGAGCGGGTGGATGAAGCTCTCGTAGAGGACGCCGAGGATGAGGTAGATCACGAGGATCGTGATCAACAGCAACATCCCCTGCCCCTTGAGGGAATCCTGGAACGCCTGAGCCGTGCCCTGGAAGCTCACGGTGAGCGTCGGGGGCGGCCGCAGCTCCCGCTGCACCGCCTCGACCTGCGCCACCGCATCGCTGAGCGACACGCCGGGCTTCGGGTTGAACGAGATGGTCACGGACGGCAGCTGGCCGAGGTGGGTCACCGTGAGGGGCCCGAGCCCGGGCACGAGCGCGGCCACCGCGTCCAGCGGCACCAGCCGGCCGGCGCTCGAGCGCACGGAGAGGCGCGAGAGGGCCGTCTGGTCCTCGCGATACGCGGGATCCAGCTCGAGGATGACGCGGTACTGGTTGGACGGCGTGAAGATCGTCGAGACGTGCTTGGAGCCGTACGCGCTCCCCAGGGCGGACTCGATCTGGTCCACCGTCACGCCGAGGGCCGAGGCCCTGTCGCGGTCGATGTCCACGACCACCTGGGGACTGGTGATCTGGAGATCCGTGTTGACGTCCTGGAGCGCGGGCAGCTGCCGCAGCCGGTCGTACAGCAGCGGCGCCCAGCGGTACAGCTCCTGGAGATCCGTGTCCTGGAGCGTGTACTGGTACAGCGCCTTGGTGAGCTGTCCCCCGATCCGGATCGTCGGCAGCATCTGTGGATAGACGCGTATGCCCGGCACGGCGGCCAGCTCCGGCCGCAGCTCCTCGATCACCTGCTGGGCGTGGGGCCGCTCGGACCGCGGCTTGAGCCGGGCGAAGATGCGCCCCGTGTTGGGCACCACGTTCGCGCCGCTGGCGCCGATGAAGGACATGTACTGCTCGACGTGCGGGTTGCGCCGCACGACGTCGGCCACCGCCCGCTGATGCGCCACCATCGACTCGAAGGAGACGTCCTGGGCGGCCTCCGTGAAGGCGAAGACCGACCCGTTGTCCTCGGTCGGGATGAAGCCCTTGGGGATGACGACGAAGAGGTACGTGGTCAGCACCAGGGTGCCGAGGAGCACCCCCATCGTCGTGCGGCGATGCCGCAGTGTCCACCGCAGCGCGCGGTCGTGGGTGTGGAGCATGCCCTGGAAGAACCGCTCCGAGGCCTGGTAGAGCCGGTTCCTGCCCCCGGGTTGCGGCGCCTTGAGAAACCGGCTGGCGAGCATGGGCGTCAGCGTCAGCGAGACGAGGCCGGACACGAGCACGGCGGTCATGATGACGACGGCGAACTCCCGGAGCACCCGCCCCACCACGCCGCCCATGAAGAGCACGGGGATGAAGACGGCCGTCAGCGAGATTGTCATGGACAGAATCGTGAAGGCGATCTCGCGGGAGCCCTTGAGCGCCGCCTCCAAGCGGCCCGCGCCCGCCTCCATGTGGCGGACGATGTTCTCCAGCATGACGACGGCGTCGTCCACGACGAAGCCGACGCAGAGCGTGAGCGCCATCAGCGAGATGATGTCGATGGTGTAGCCGAGGACGTACATGACGGCGAAGGTGCCGATGAGGGACAGCGGCACCGCCAGGCTCGGAATGATGGTGGCGGAGATGTTCCGCAGGAACAGGAAGATCACCATGACGACGAGCGCGATCGTGAGGAACAGCGTGAACTCCACCTCGCGCACCGACTCCCGGATGGCCACCGAGCGGTCGTAGACGACGTTGAGGTTCACCGGCGCGGGGAGCTGCTGCCGGAAGGCCGGCAGCAGCGCGCGCACGGTGTCGACCACCTCGATGGCGTTCGTCCCCGGCTGGCGCTGCACCGCGAGGACGACGGCCCGCTCGTCGTTGAACCAGCTCGCGACCTTGTCGGTCTCGACGCCGTCGATGACGCGCCCGATCTCCTGCAGGCGCACCGGCGAGCCGTTGCGGTAGGCGACCACGAGCGGCCGGTAGGCGGCGGCGTCCATGAGCTGCCCGGTGGCCTGGATGTTGACCGCCTGGTGGGGGCCGTACAGTGCCCCTGTCGGCTTGTTCACGTTGGCGCGGACGATCGCTTGCTCCACCTCGTCGATGCCGATGCCCCGCGCGGCGAGCGCCCGCGGGTCCACCTGGACGCGCACCGCGTACTTCTGCGACCCGAACACCGTCACCTGGGCGACGCCGCTGATGGTCGAGATCCGCTGGGCCAGGTTTGTCTGCGCGTACTCGTCCACGGTGTAGAGCGGCAGCGTGGGCGAGCTGAGGGCCAGGTAGATGACGGGCTGGTCGGCCGGGTTGACCTTCTGGTACGTGGGGGGCGTCGGCATACCGGGCGGCAGCAGGGGGGCGGCCTTGGCGATGGCCGCCTGCACGTCCTGGGCGGCGCCGTCGATGTCGCGGCTGAGGGTGAACTGGATGGTGATCTGCGTCGCCCCCAGCGCGCTCGTGGAGGTCATCGAGTCGATGCCGGCGATCGTCGTGAACTGCCGCTCGAGCGGCGTGGCCACCGCCGAGGCCATCGTCTCCGCGCTCGCGCCGGGGAGCAACGCCGACACCTGGATGGTGGGGAAGTCCACGTTCGGGAGGTCGTTCACGGGAAGGAGCCGATACGCCATCACGCCGAAGATGACGATGGCCGACATCAGGAGCGTCGTCAGGACCGGCCGGCGGATGAACAGCTCGGAGCTCACGACGACCTCGGCGGCTTGATCTCCACGCGCGCCCCCGGCACGAGCCGCAGCTGCCCGTCCGTCACAACGCGCTCGCCGGCCTGGAGGCCCTCCTCGATGACCAGCTCGCGGGGGAGCCGGCGCCCCACCTTCACGCGGCGCGACTCGACGGTGAGATCCGGCTTCACGACGAAGACGAAACTCCCCTGCTGCCCGGCCTGCACCGCCTCCGCCGGCACGATCACGGCGGCCTCACTGGCGAGCATCAGGACGACGTCGACGAACTGTCCCGGCCACAGCGCGTCGTCGGCGTTCGGGAACGTCGCCTTGAGCTGGATGGTGCCGGTCGTCGGGTCGACCGTGTTGTTGACGAACGTCAACGTGCCGGCCGCGGTCCGCCGCCCTCCGTCGATCCGCGCCTCGACCGTCAGGGTGCCCCGGGCCCGGTAGCTGTTGATCGCGGTGAGCTGCTGCTCCGGGACCGAGAACGAGACGTAGATGGGCTGCACCTGGACGATGACCACGAGCGGCGCGTCCTCGCCGGATTTGACCACGTTGCCCACCTGGGCCAGCAGGTTGCCGGTTCGGCCGTCCATGGGGGCGCGGATCGCGGTGTACGCGAGCTGCAGCCGCGCCGACTCGACCATCGCCTCGTTGCCCGTGATGGCCGCCTGCGCGTTCTCGACCGCCGCCTCCGCCGCGCGCGCGGAGGCCCGCGCGTTCTCCACCGCCGCCCGGCTGGCCTGCACCACCGCCTGCAGCGCGGCGAAGTTCGTGCGCACCTGGTCGTACTGCTCGCGCGCGATGAACTCCTTCTTCGCCAGGTCGCGATAGCGCTGCTCCTGAACGCGCGCGTTCTCCATCTGCGCGAGATCGCGCTCGAGGTTCGCCAGCGCCTGCGTCACCTCGGCCCCCCGCTGCCCGAGCGCCGCCTCCGCCTGCCGGCGCTGCGCGACGTCCTTGGCCACGTTGGCTTCATTCTGTCGCAGAGACGCCTCGAAGGGCCGGGGATCGAGCGTGAAGAGGAAGTCGCCGCGCTTGACCTCCCGGCCCTCGGTGAAGTGCACCTTGGTGATCTGCCCGGCGATCTGGGACTTGACCCCCACCGTGGTGTACGCCTGCACGTTGCCCACTGTGACCACCTGCAGCGGGACCATCTTCCGCTCCACGGTCGCCACGCCGACGGGAACGGCCGCGGGCGCCGCCGCCGGCGGGGCGCCGCCGGCCCGATCCGAGCATCCCGCCGAGGCGAGCGCCGCCGCGGCGACGAGGACGAGGCTGCCGGCGAGGCGCCGCATCAGCCGGCGGCCTCGGCCGCCGCTTCCACCAGCGCCTCGAGCCCCTTGAGCGCCCGGTGCCGGTCGTCCGCGGACATCCGCGCCAGCACCGCTTCCAGGCCGCGCGTCTGCATGGTGTGCAGCTCCCGCACGAGCGCCTTGCCCTGGGCCGTCAACTCCAGCGCGTACACCCGGCGATCCGCCGGGTCGTCGCCCCGGACGACGAACTCCTTCTGCTCCAGCCGGTCGATGATGTGCGTCACGGCGGGCAACGTGACTCCGAAGGCCTTGGCGACGTCGCCCATGTGACACCCCGGGTGGTCGCTCACGTAGAACAGGACCTGGGACTGCGCATAGGTGAGGTCGAGCGACGACGCCCGCTGCCAGAGGAGCTGCCGGAACGTGGTGCTGCCCAGCGCGTTCAGGAGGTCGAGGAGACGCTGCGCCTCGCGGGCACGGGTGCGGGAGTCGGCGGCGGACATCCAGTCTTGATAGTCGACCCCCTAAACACTTTAGTCAATAAGGTTCTTCGGCATGCCGCGGCGGCGTCCTTGACAGCCGCCACGCCGGGGCCGTAGCGTAGCCGCAGGCTCGACCCTGAGGAGGACGTGCATGAACGACGCCGGCACGGTCAGTCGCTTCGCCGCCGAGATCGCCGAGCAGGTCGACCGGATCCTCACGACCGGACGGTCCGACAGCCCGGCGTAGGACGGGGCCGTTCACGCCGGCCCGGACCGGGGCGCTTCCTTTCGGCTCATCGTGAGGGTCTCCCATGCGATGACCCGGCCGGCGCTGCCCGCCCGCGCCGTGACCATCCGAGGAGCCCAGCATGAGCCAGCCCGTTCGTGTTCATCTCCGAGTCCCCGGCACCACGCCGATGCCCGAGCTGATGACGCTCATCGAGAGCATCGAAGCCGCGGGCTTCGACGGCGCCGGGATCCTCGACAGCCAGATGCTCTCCCGCGACGCCTTCGTCATTCTCGGCCAGGCCGCCACCCACACCGCGCGGCTGGAGCTGTTCCCCGCGGTCACGAATCCGTTCACGCGTCACGCCTCCGTGCTCGCGGGCGCGATCCAGACGGTCGAGGAGATGGCACCGGGCCGGGTGAAGTTCGTCATCGGCACCGGCTACACCTCCGCGAGCACCATCGGGCGCAAGCCCGCGACCCTCGCCGAGATGCGCGCCTGCATCACCACCGTGAAGGCGCTGCTCGCCGGTGAGACCGTCGACTGGAGCGGCACGCCCGGGCGCCTCGGCTATGCATCGGGGCGGCGCATCCCGGTGCTGATGGCGGCATCGGGGCCGAAGGCGATCGAGCTGGCCGGTGAGGTCGCCGACGGTGTCGTCCTCCTGACGGGGTTCAACCGGGGCATCGTGGAGACGGCCCTCGCGCACCTCGAGCGCGGCGCCCGGCGCGCCGGCCGCCGCCTCGAAGACCTCGAGATCATCTGGGCGGTGCGCACGGGGACGGCCGCGACCACCGACGAGGCGCGCCGGATGGCGCGGCCAACCGCGGTCCACTGGGGGATACTCCGCTGGGGAGACTACTGGCTCGGGCCCGCCGGGCTCCGCATCCCGAAGTTCGAGATCCCGGACGCTGTGTGGAAAGTCTATCCGGACCTCTCGCACGCCGACGACTGGAAGGCGGCGATTGCGGCGACGTCCTTTGTGCCGGACGAGGTCGTCGCCGAGCTCTGCGACGCGCTGGGACTCATTGGCACCCCTGAGCACTGCGCGGGACGCATCGTCGAGATGACGACGCTCGGCGTGTGCAACCTCTACCTGATGCCGTTCCAGACCTTCGCCCCCCCCGAGGAGGAGATCCGCGCGTTCCGCGACGTTGTCTTCCCGCATCTCCACGCCGCCGGCCTCCGCTGAATACAGTGGGCGCGCCCGCTTCCCCCGGCCGCTGCGGGTCCTGTCGCCGTGCGGGCCCCCGGCCGGCCGGCCTCCGCCACCCGCCCGTCTCCCCACCGTCGCTCATGAGCAATCCGTACTTATGCGCATGCCGGCTGATGTCGGATCGACGGCCAGTCGCCCAGGCGGGCTGCCAGCGAGAACCCGGACACTCCACAGGGACCGTCCTCGCTGGAGGCGGCTCTCGGTCAGCGCAACCCGACGCCACCCCCGCGCAACCAGGAGCCTTCCGAACGCAACCGCGAGGCTACGGATCGCTCCGTAACCCCGCGAGAAGAAATGGTGGAGCTGAGGGGGCTCGAACCCCTGGCCTCAAGACTGCCAGAGCGAGTGGAAGATCATAAGTTATAGAAAGATAGGAAGCGCCGCTCGGCAAGAGATGGCAAGAAGTAGCACCGGACGCAACCACGGCGCGACCCCAGATGCCGTGCCGGAGCCACCGCGCGCAATGAGTGCCAGTCATCTGGCGCGCCCATCGCGGGCTTGAGGTGCTACCATCGGGACTGGAGCCTACCCATGTACCAGATTACCTTGGAGATCCAGCGACTCGAGGAAGGGCCTTACCTGGGAACGAGTCCCGACTTGCCGGGGCTGATCGTGCAGGGGGCCACCCCGGAAGAGGTCGTCGACCTGGCCCCGGACGTCGCCCGGGAGTTGATCGAGATCATGATCGAGACCGGCCAGTCCCTCCCACCGAGCCTGCATCCACACCGCCCTCGGGGGGTGCGTCCGTCTTGAAGTCGATGACGCGGACGTGGTCAGTCGTGGCCTCGACGAGATCGATGTAGCCGGACAGGAGGAGGCCAGCCGCCCCGGCGCCCGCGACCGGGTACTCGACCTGCAGGGTCGGACCGACGGGGCCCGTGATCCCTTCCGCGCTCAGGGCGCCGAGCGCCCGGATGACGTCTGCCGCGGCCTCGTCCAGGTGCTCGGCGAGTCCACTGTGGCGGGCGGCCTGGCGGACGGCCCGCCCGACCTCGATCGCGGGGTCGCGGAGGACCATGGCGAGGGCGCGGTGGACGGTGTCGCCGAAGCGGCTGCCGAATCGCCCGGCGCGAGGCTTGCGGGCCGCGGGCTCAGGGAGGTCTCCGTCCCCGTCGGCCGCATGCGCATGCGCTTCCCCGGTGACGCTCGCAGGGGCGAAGCGCGGCCTGCCCGCCTCGCCGGCGGCCGTTGACCACCGCTCGGTGACCTTGCGGTAGAGCTGGGCCCCGTCCAGGCGCCTGGGCTTGCCCCGTGGCGGGATCGCGCGGGCCCAGGCTGGCTCGGCGCCGTCGCGATACGGCTCGCGCTCGCGCACGGATGCGAGGCTCGTGGCCGCGAGGAGATCGCCACAGATCAGCTTGCCCGGCGGCATGGCTCCGGCGCGCGGGACCACGAGGAGGTCGCGCGCGCGGGTGGCGGCGACATAGACGACGCGCCGGCGCTCCGATTGTCGGTACTGCTGCTCGGTGGCGCGCAGCGCGCCGCCCGCGGGCTCTTCCCAGCCGAGGTCGTCCAGCTCCATGAGCCAGCCCCGCCCGTCGCGGCTCATGCGCCACGGGCTTCCCTGGCCCCGGCTATCCCAGATGCCCCGGCCGTCCCAGATCACGACGACCGGGAACTCGAGCCCCTTCGCCTGGTGCACGGTGAGGACCTGCACGGCCTCGGCTTAGACGCTCGCGAGAAACGCCAGGGGTGTGCTTGTCAGAAGTGACCCACCCGATCGGGGAGCTGGAGGGCAGGCTGCCAGACGACGGTTCGACTGCGGAGAGGAAGCCTGTGGAAAGTGTGGACATCATACAGCCGATGCCCACACTTCCCACAGGCCCTACGACGATTGCAAGAAAGTCGCCAGAAAAAAGGAGCGGGTCACTCTATGCGAGCACAAGTGGTCAACTTCTCGTTAGCGTCGAGGCCCAACCGGGTACGGGAGGTCGAGCTGGGCGGGGGCCTCCACCCACTCGCGCAGCCGCGCCGTCACGGCGTCATAGTCGAGCCCGTCCGCCGCGGCCATCTGCTCGAGCACGAGGCAGACCTCGCGGAGGCGGGCCAGGCGCTGGGCGCCGTTCGCGCCCAGGGCCACCGCGCGGCCCAGCGCCGTCCGCTCGAGGAGATCCCGGGCCGTGGAGCCGGGGGAGCGCTCGACGCGCCGCCGGCAGAGCTCGCGGATCAGCTCGCGGGCCTGTCGCATACGCTCGGCGCCCTCGTCCGATGGGGCGCCGCCCGCGGCCGCCAGCTCGCGGACGAGGTCGGCGGGGTCCACCGCGAAGAACGGAGGCCGGAGGAGGGCGGCCTCGGCGACGCCGTCGTTCCTGTCGGCCACGGCGCGGAGGCCGAGGAGGAATTGCCGGTGCAGGGGGTCGGCGAGGAAGAGCTTGCCGCCGCGCGAGGCGTAGGGGATGCCCTCGGCGTCGAGCGACGGGAACAGGAACGAGAGCCGCCATGTGGAGATGGCCAGCACGGCGATGTCTCCGTAGCGCACCCGGCGGGACCGGCCGTCGAGCGGATCAGTCACCTGGACCTCGCTGGCCTCCACGAGGTGGCGGAGATAGCGGGCGAGAGCCCGGCCCTCGAGCTCCCGGTACTCGTCGGCCTTGTGCTTGGCGCCATCCCGGAACTCGAAGGGAAGGACGTCGACCACGGGCCCGTCGGGCACCTCGCGACCGGCCTCGAGCGGCTGCTGGAAGACGCGGCCCGTGGCCGGGTCGAACGGGTGCCCGTCCGGCGAGGGGCCGAGGATGCGCCCGAAGCGATCGTTGAGCCATGTGATCAGGGCGGACCGGCTGCGGAAGTTGGCCGAGAGCGTCACGCGGAGGGGGCCGCTCCGCCAGACGATCTGGCAAACCTCGTCGTACATCGCCACATCGGCCCGGCGAAAGCGGTAAATGGACTGCTTGGGATCACCGACCAGGGTGAGCCTGTCCTCGGCCAGCACCACGTCGCGCCAGCCGGCGGCCCGGGGCTCGCGCTCGGCGAGGAGGAGCACGATCTCGGCCTGGAGGGGGTCCGTGTCCTGGAACTCGTCGACGAAGACGTGATCGAACAGTCCCTGGAACTCCGCGCGCACCTCACGGTTTGCCACGAGGAGATCCCGGAGCTTGACGAGGAGATCGAGCTGGTCGAGCCGGCGCTGCCTCGCCTTGACGCGCTCGTAAAGCGCCACGGCGACGGGGAAGAGACGGACCAGGCGCGTGGCCAACCACTGGTTCAGCGGGGCGCGCAACTGACCGCCGAGGCCGTCCCTGAACGCTTTCCAGGCGGCCCAGGCGGCCTCGTCATTGTCGAAGTCGCCGCTCTTCGTGGGCCCGCTCG
>Ga0154317_1184_pt1 | contig 23382 bp, 18 predicted proteins | sample RifGroA2_FD_105611 | JGI IMG/M metagenome (GOLD analysis project Ga0154317, IMG submission 105611) | Candidatus Rokubacteria bacterium GWA2_70_23 | reverse complement strand
ATCCCGGGCACGTCGATCGCGCTCAGGTCGCCGCTGCGCATCAAGCGGGCCAGCGTGATCGCATCGCGGCGAAAGGAGCGAAGACAGTATGAGAAAGGGATTGACGACGCAACGCGGTGACGACTTGCGTCCCGAGTACGATCTCGCACGCCTGAAGGGTGGCGTACGGGGCAAGTACTATCAGCGGGCCATCGCGGGAACGAACCTGGTCCTTTTGGAGCCCGACGTTGCCCGCGCGTTTCCGGACAGTAACTCCGTGAATCGAGCTCTCCGGCTCCTACAAGAAGTTGCCACCAAGAGTTCTGGCCGATCTCGGAAGTCGGCTGGTGGTCGGCGTAAAGCAACGGGATAACCTCGCAGGCGGAGAGCGGCCGGCCGAGATCGCCAGCGCCGCCCCTGTCAGGGGCCTGTCAGAGCCGATGGCCGAGAGCGGCGGCGTCCTGCATGGCCTCGAAGGCCGTCCGCGGCATGACGCAGTCGCCGATCTCGAACACGGCGGGCCCGCCGGGGAGCGCCTTGAGGGCATCCGCGAGGCCGCTCACCGCGAGCATGGGCCGCGTCGGCACCACGAGGTCGAGGCCGCTGAGCCTTTCCACCTCGCCGAGTTTCCGGAGCACCGCCCCGTCGGCGGAGAGCTCCTCGACGGTGGTCCCGAGCCGGATCGACACGTTCGCGCGCGCGCGCAGATTGGCCACGTACTGCCAGCGGGGCCTGAGCCCCAGCTCCCCCGCAAGCTCGCCCCCGGGCTCGGCCACGACGACATCGGCCCCGCGCTCGGCCAGGACATGGGCCACGCCCACACCGAGGAGCCCGCCGCCGATGACGAGCGCGCGCCGCACCGAGCCCGCGGAGCGGCGCAGCACGGTGAAGGGATCCACGGCCGGGCTGTCCATGATGCCCGCGATGGGCGGCACGCCCGGCCTGGCGCCCGTGGCCACGACGACGGCATCGGGCGCCGCGGCGAGCACCACGTCCACCGTCGCGTCAACACCCAGCCGGATCGTGGCTCCCGCCCGTTCGGCTGCATCCACGAGATAGGCGGCGAGCCCGGCCAGCTCCTCCCGCCCGGGCACGAGCCGGCTCATGAGCACCTGCCCCCCGGGCTCGGCCGCTCGCTCCAGCACGGTCACCGCATGCCCGCGCAGCGCCAGCACGCGCGCCGCCTCGAGACCGGCGGGCCCCGCGCCCACCACCACCACGCGCTGCGGCCCGGCCGCCCGGCGCACCGTGTATTCCCGCTCGCGCGCGGTCCGCGTATTCGCGAGGCAGAGGACGGGTTGGTTCTGGCCCAGGAGGTCGCTGCACTTGAGGCAGGCCACGCAGTAGCAGATCTCCCGCTCCCGCCCCTCGCGGCTTTTCCTCGGCATCTCGGGATCGGCGTGGAGCGCCCTGCCGAGCGTCACGAAGTCGGCGTCGCCTGCCTCGAGGATGCGCTCGGCCACATGCGGGTCGCTGATCCGCCCCGCGACGCTTACCGGGATGCTCACGGCGCGCCGGATCTCGCGCGCCAGCGGCGCCAGGCACCCCTGCTCCATCTCCATCGGCTGCACCATCCACACCGCCGACTCGTAGATGCCGGCCGTGACGTCGAGGCCGTCGATGCCCGCCGCCTCGAGGCGCGGGGCGATGCGGCACATGTCCGCCAGCGTGAGCCCGCCCTCGACGTGCTCGTCCGCGGAGAGGCGGTAGAGGAGCGGCATCCCGGGCCCCACGGCCTCGCGGACCGCCGCGATGACGTCGAGCGGAAAGCGCAGGCGCCGCTCGAAGTCGCCCCCGTACTCGTCCTCCCGCTTGTTGGCGTAGGGCGAGAGGAACTGGCCGACGAGATAGCCATGGGCCCCGTGGATCTCGATCATGTCGAAGCCGGCGGCCACCGCTCGGCGTGCCGCCTCGGCGAATTCCCCGACGATGGCGGCGATCTCCGGCACCGACAGGGCGCGCGGCATCTCACCGCCCGCCAACGTCGTGCACGGCACGGGGGATGGCGCCACCGGCTGAGTGCCCGTGACGGCGGAAGAGGTCTCGCGCCCCGCGAGCTGCAGCTCGGCGCCCACCAGGGCGCCGTGGCGATGGCAGGCCTCGACGAGGCGCCGGTAACCGGGCACCAGCGCGTCGTCGTGGATGCCGAGCTGGTAGAGATGGTTCCGGCCCGCGGGGTGCACGTACATGGACTCGAGCAGGATGAGGGCGGCGCCGCCGGCCGCGCGCGCCTCCACGTAGTCGATATAGCGCTGGGTGACGGCGCCCGCCGCGGTGGCGAGATTCTTCTCCATGGGCGCCATCAGGATGCGATTCCGGAGCTCCAGGCGCCCGATCCGGCCGGGCGCGAAGAGGCGGGGGAACGCGGCCATCAGGCCGTCAGCGCGCGGGCGTGTCGCGGCCCTCGGTACTCGGGACCTCTGGCATGTCGTAGGGGGGTGAAGCCACCACGAGGAACACGAGATCCTCGATGCCCGTGTTGAAGATGCCGTGGCGCACGCCGGGCGGGATGTGGATGAGCATGTGCGGCTCCACCAGATGCTTCACCCCGTCCAGCTCCACGATCCCCTTGCCGCGGAGGATGTAGTAGAGATTCTCGGCCACCTCGTGGACGTGGACCTCGGCGTAGCCGCGGGGCTGATAGCTCGAGATGCGGAAGTCGAAGTGCTTCGTGTCGGCATTGGTCGGGTGCACGAGCATCTTCGAGAAGGCCTGGAAGTGCTTGGGGGGCAGCTCCCAGAACGCCTCCTCCATCCGCATGATCTTCGCCTGCGGCTTCTGCCCCGGGGCCGTCGTCATCGCGTCTCCTCCTGTGGGAGTCGGCGGGCGCCGAAGGCGGGCTCGCCATGAGGCAGGGGCGGCAATTGCCAGGTGCCCACTGCCGGCGGTTTGATGTCACGATCCACATGCACGTCCAGGACAAAGGGCGCGCCCGCCTTGATCGCGTGCTCGATGGCGGGGGCCAGGTCCGCGGCGGTCTCGACGCGGATCCCGTCCACGCCGCAGGCGCGGGCCAGCGCCACGAAGTCCGGGTTGATGAGGCGGCCGTCGCGCTCGCGGACGAAGGAGGTGGCGATCTCGCGCTTGGCCAGGAGCCCGGTCTGGATGTCGCGGATGGCGCCGTAGGCGAAGTTGTTCCAGATGAGCCACACGGCCGGGATGTCGTACTCCACCGCCGTGGCGAGCACGTCGGGGCGCATCATGAATCCGCCGTCGCCGCACACGGCCACGCAGGGCCGGTCGGGGGCGGCGAGCTTGGCGCCGAGCACGCCCGCCACGCCGAAGCCCATGGCCGAGAAGCCCCAGGTGTTGAGCACGGTCTGCGGGCGCCGCGCCTTCCAGAACTGGACCACCCAGTTGTGGTGCACGCCCGAGTCCGGAAGGATGATCGCGTCGTCGGGCGCCACGGCTCTCAGCGCCTGGATCACGCGCTGCGGGTGGATCGGCACCGCGTCCGACTCTCCGCCCGGCCGCACGAACTCCTCCCACTTCGCGCGCCACGAGGCAATGTCCCTGAGCCAGGCCTCTCTTCCCGTGGGCTCGGGGCCGGGCTCGGCGGCGGCGGCGAGCATCTGGCGGAGCACGGTGCGCGCATCGCCGACGATGCCGAGGTGCACCGGGTAGTTGCGGCCGATCTCCTGCACGTCCACGTCCACGTGGATGAGCCGGGTCGGCGGGATATTGAAGGAGTAGCCGGGGATCCAGGACGAGGACGAGCGGTCGTCGAAGCGGACTCCCACCGCCAGGAGCACGTCGCAGGTGCGCGCCGCCTCGTTGGCCTGGAAGACTCCGTTGCGACCGACGAAGCCCAGCGCGAGCGGGTCCTGCATGTCGAGCGCGCCGAAGGCGTTCGGAGAGAAGATGACGGGGATACGGAGCTGCCGGGCGAGCCGCGTCAGCTCCTCGCCCGCCTCCGAGAGCGCCACGCCGTGGCCCACAAAGATCAGCGGGCGCTTCGCGCCCCGCAGCAACGCCATCGCCCGACGCACCGACTCGGGGTCGCCGCCGCTCCGGCTGCTGATGCCCTCTCGCCAGTCGCCCGGATCGGGGACCTCTTCGTCGGCCGGCTCCTTGAACACGTTGAACGGGACGTCCAGGTTCACGGGGCCGGGCCGCCCCGAGAGCATGGTCGCGAAGGCCTGGCGGAGGGCGGTCGCCAGCATGTCCGCCCGCGTCGGCTGCCACGAGCGCTTCACATAGGGGCGGATCACCGAGGGGAAGTCGGCCTGGAAGTGGCGGTACGTCTCCTGGAAAGGCGCGCGGTTGAACTGGGAGGTCGGCACATTGGCCGTGATGGCCAGGAAGGCGGAGGAGTCCATGAAGGCGCAGGCCAGCGCGATGGGGATATTGCAGGAGCCGGGCCCGCAGGAGGTGAGTGTCGCCACCGGGCGGTGGGCCACGCGGTAATAGGCGTCGGCCATGTGACCGGCCGTCTGCTCGTGGCGGGTCGAGATGGTCTTGATGGCATCGGTGCGGTCGTAGAGGGCATCCAGCAGCCCGACATTGCCATGGCCGCAGAGGCCGAAGACATAGGGCACCTTCTCGCGGACGAGGTACTCGACGATCATCTCGCCGCCATTGCGCATGGCGCTCAGGCCGCGACTCGTCGCGCGATGTCGAGGGCCTCGCCCTCCCGGACGATGCAGACCTTCTCCGCGATGCCCTCGAAGAAGTAGCCCGAGCCGCCCTCGCTCACGACCTGGAGCAGCGCGCGACCGTCCAGCACGCGGATGCCGCCCATCACGGTCACGCCGCGCTCGAAGAAGGGCCGCGGCCAGGCTGAGGCCGTGGGCCCCGCCAGCACCACGCTGCGAGCGCTGGCGGCCGCCGCCAGCAGGGCGTCCAGCCCTCCCTCCACCAGCGCCGAGCCCGTGATGACGCGAGCGCTGGCGGCCGCCGCCAGCAGGGCGTCCAGCCCTCCCTCCACCAGCGCCGAGCCCGTGATGACGACAACGCTGGCGGCGCCGAGCACCTCTGGCGCCTCGTCAGGCGATCTCCAGAAGGGCAGCTCGTCCCCCTTGAGCGCATCCCGATGGCTGTCCACCACCCAGAGCCGGGCCACGCGCCCCTTGAGCGCCTTGATGAACGGCACGAAGGCGCCGACCATGGCCACGCGGTCCTCCGGCCCCACGCCGGCGGCCTGGAGCGCGTCCACGCCCGGGAGCAGCGCCCCGCCGGGCACACCCGCCCGCGCCATGGCGCGGGCCGAGAGCGCATTGAGCACGGCCACTCCCACCGCGCGCCGGAGCGAGTTGGTCTCGACGGCCTCGCGCGCGAGCGCCCAGGCGTCCTGCCCCGCGAGCCGGCCGGCCTGGGGCGCCGCCGCCGCCGAGCGCGGGCAGCACACGGTGTCGGCCTGATCCCGCGGCGTGAAGGCCACGCCTGTCTCGCCTGTCCCGAGCGCCACCGCCGTGTAGAACACCCCGACCCGCACATCGGTCACGGTGGCGGGCTCGCCGTGGAGCACCGCTCTCAGGTCGGCCAGATATGCCTCGATCACGTTCATCCGCTACCTCCTGGCTCTGGCGATCTCGCGCAGCTGCTGGGCGGCCTCGATGGCGGTGGCGGCGTAGCAGTCCGCGCCGATCTCCCGCGCGAAGCGCGCCGTCACCGGCGCTCCGCCGATCACCACGCGGAGCCCCGCCCTGAGCCCCGCCTCGCCGAGCGCGGCGATCGTGCGCCCCATGCTAGGCATGGTCGTCGTGAGCAAGGTCGAGAAGCCGACGAAGCCCGGCTGATGCGTCTGCACCGCCTCGACGAAGCGCGCGGGCCGCACGTTGCTGCCGAGGTCTATCACCTCGAAGCCGACCCCCTCGAGCATGATACCAACGAGGTTCTTGCCGATATCGTGGAGATCTCCCTCCATGGTGCCGATGACGATGCGCCCGAGGGGCTCCACCTGTGCTTCGAGCAGATGCGGCCTGAGCACGTCCACGGCCGCCTTCATCACCCGGGCGGAGAGGAGCATCTCGGGGATGTAGCAGTCGCCCTGCTCGAAGCGCCGCCCCACCTCGTCCATGGCGGCGATGAGCCCATCCTGGAGCAGCACGCCCGGCGGCACGCCGTCGGCCAGCGCCTCCCGTACGAGCGGCAGCACCGTGTCCGGCTGCCCCGCCACCGTCCCGCTCCGGATCGCCTCGAGCCGCTCCGCGCTCATCGTCCCCTCGCCGCCTCCTCAGGCGGGCAGCGCCGCCAGATAGCCGTCGGCGATGCGCTCGAGCTCCCGCCTCTGTTCCTCCGTCACGTACGACGGAGCCTCCCGCGCGAGGATCTCCCGCACACGGTCAGCCGCCTTCTCCTCGATGGCACGGCTGCCCTGGCGCTCCCACGCATCGCGCTTGGAGCGCGTGGGCAGCCGGCTGTGGCGGATCTCCTCCTTGAAGTGCCGCAGCGTGTGGTCGGTGGCGAGGAAGTCGCCGCTGTGGCCCACCTCCTGGATCAGCCCGAGCGCCAGCGTCTCATCGCTGACGCCGATGCCCCGGGTGAAGCGCCGGATGGCGCCGATGATCTCGTCGTCGATCACGAGCATCTCGGCGGACATGCAGAGCGTGGACTCGAGATTCCCCGCGCCCCAGACGATGTTGACGCCATGGGTCGCATGCGCGAGACCCGTCTGCATCTTCTCCCACGCCGCCTGGCCGTCAGGCAGCATCGCCTCGGTGGACATCCACGACGCCGACGGCAGCCCGTGGAAGCGGGCCAGCTCGGCGCCGGCCGACTGGAGCAGCGCGTTCTCGGGCGCCCCGGTGAGCGCCACGGAAGTGGACATGTCCAGCACGTGGGCGAAACCGAGGTTGTAGATCACCGGGCGGCCGCGCTCGAGCAGCTGGGCGATGACGATGCCGCTCAAGGCATCGGCATTGGCCAGCACGAGACAGCCGGCCAGCGTCACGGGCGCCGTGCCGCCGCCCATGGGCTCGGAGTTGATCATGAGCGGCAGCCCGTGGCCCGCCGTGTTGCGGAAGACGCCGAGCCCCGTGGCCGACCAGTGCAGCGGGCTCACGATGCTGTAGCCGAAGGAGACCAGCGGCCGCTGGCTGAGCGGCGTCCCGCCGGCCAGCACCTCCGCCATCTCGACGATGGCCGTGGCCCCGGCCGGGGTGAAGATGCAGGGGCGGAGATGCTTGGCCGTGTTGGCGGCCATCACGCTGAAGCCGACCACATCGCGGGCGGCAGGCGGCACATCCGCCACGCTCGTGCCGACCATCCCGTCCACCTGCGGGCAGGCATCGGCCACGCGCGTGAGCATGGCGAGGTCCGCCGTGAGGAGATCCCGGCGCCCGCGCCCCTCGGCGAGATGCAGCGCATTGCCGGTCCAGAAGACGGCAGGCCCGCCCGGGCCCAGCTCGGCGGCGCCACCCTTGCGATCGGCGAATCGCGCCGTCTCCGGGCAAGTCCCCAAGCACTCGCCGACCAGCTCCCGCGGCAGGCGCACCGTGTCTGCGTCACCCCCATCTCGGGCCCCGTGACGGTGGAGCAGCGCCAGGATCCCCTTGTCGTCCACCCGGATGCCCAGCGTCTCCAGCACCTCGAGACTGCCGGCGTGGATGCGCGCGCACTCCTCGGCGGTCAGGATGGGCATGGTCCGAGCCTCGTGGGAGATGCCATAGGCCGCCATGATACCCCGCATCCGCGCTCCGACGCCTCGCGCGGTTCAGGTGGGGGCCCGAGCCGCTCACACCGCCGGCTGGGCGTAGGCGACGTCGCGCCCGCCGTAGCGGCGCACGCGGACATTGGCCTGCTCCGCATGCGCGGAGAAACCTTCGAGCACGCAGAGCCGCGAGCAGTATTCGCCCACGAGGGCGCTCGCCTGGTCGGTCAGCACTCGCTGGTAGGTGCAGGTCTTGAGGAACTTGCCGACCCACAGGCCGCCCGTGTAGCGCGCCGCCTTCCTGGTCGGCAGCGTGTGGTTGGTGCCGATCACCTTGTCGCCGTAGGCGACGTTGGTGCGCGGCCCGAGGAACAGCGAGCCGTAATTGGTCATCCGGGTCAGGAAATAGTCCGGGTCCCTGGTCATCACCTGGACGTGCTCGGAGGCGATGCGGTCGGCCTCCCGGACCATCTCGTCGTCATCGTCGCAGACGATGACCTCCCCGTAGTCCGCCCACGCCTGTGAGGCGGTGTCCGCGGTCGGCAGGATCCTCAGCAGCCGCTCGACCTCGCCGATGGTCTCGCGCGCGAGCTTCTCCGAGGTGGTGAGGAGGATCGCCGGGGAGGTCGGCCCGTGTTCCGCCTGGCCGAGGAGGTCGGTTGCGCAGATCTCGCCGTCCACGGTCTCGTCGGCGATGACCAGCGTCTCGGTCGGCCCGGCGAGGAGATCGATGCCGACGCGCCCGAACAGCCGGCGCTTGGCCTCGGCGACATAGGCGTTGCCCGGCCCCACGATCATGGCGACGGGCGCGATGGTCTCGGTGCCGAGCGCCATGGCGGCCACCGCCTGCACGCCGCCGAGGACGTAGATCTCGTCGGCGCCGCCCAGGTGCATCGCGGCGACGATCGCCGGATGCGGCCCGCCCTTGAACGGCGGCGCGCAGGCGATGATGCGGCGCACGCCCGCGACCTTCGCGGTCACGATCGACATGTGCGCCGAGGCCACCATCGGATAGCGCCCGCCCGGGACGTAGCAGCCGATGCTGTTCACCGGGATGTGCCGGTGCCCCAGGATGACGCCGGGAAGCGTCTCGACCTCGAGGTCCAGCAGGGTCGCCTTCTGCTTCTCCGCGAAGTTGCGCACCTGCGCCTGGGCGAACCGGATGTCGTCGAGATCGCGCCTGGCGAGCCCGGCGATGGCGCGCTCGATCTCCTGCGCGGTGAGCCGGAAGCTTTCGGGCGACCAGTGGTCGAGCCTCTGGGAGAGCTCCCGGACGGCGACGTCGCGGCGCGTCTCGATGTCGGCAAGGATCGTCTCGACCGTCTCGCGAACCTTCGTGTCGGCGGCCTTGATGGCGCCCGCATCGATCCCGCGCTTGAGGTGGCGAGCCATGACGTCCTCCTGTCGCAAGTTGAGCGTGGATGGGATGAGGCCAGCCGGGACCCATACTGGCATTGACGCGCTCAGGACGCAAAGCGAGATCTGCGACCCCGCGAAGATTCAGCGTGACCTCGGCCGATTCCTGGAGTATGAACATCTCCGACGCAGCCGAACCGGAGGGAGGAGCCTCGATGGACCGAAGCCAGCACGGACGCTCGCTACTCGCCCGGTGGGAGGCCGCGAAGCCCACCAACTTCTACGAGGACGATGGCTATCTGAGGATGGCGCTCCGCCGCCGTCTCGGCAGCGAGCGCCTCGCCGCGGTGGCGCCCGCGCTCCGCCAGGCCGGCGCCGATTCCGCGGGCTTCGTGAGCCAGGCCTCGGGCGAGCTGGACCGGCCCGAGCACCTCCCGCGCCTCGAGGGCTGGAACAGCATCGGCGAGCGCTCCGCGGAGGTCATCTTCCACCCGGCCCACCACGAGGTGGGTCGTCGGGTGTGGCGCGCGGGGACCCTCGCGGTGCTGGGAGAGCCCGGCAACATGACGCTTCACGCGGCGCTCACCTATCTCTTCGGCCAGAACGGCGAGGTCCCGCACCTCTGCTCGACCGCGTGCACCGCCGGGATCATCAAGGCCATCCAGCGCTGCGGCACCGACTGGATGAAGGAGGAGTGGCTGCCACGGCTCCTCGATCGCGACTACGACCGGCGCTGGCACGGCGCGCAGTTCCTCACCGAGGTCCAGGGCGGGTCAGACGTGGGCGCCAACGCCTGCATCGCGCGTCCCGTGCCGGGCGAGGACGGCGTGTGGCGCCTCAGCGGGGAAAAGTGGTTCTGCTCCAACGTGGGCGCCGACCTCTACGCCGTGAGCGCGAGGCCCGAGGGCGCGCCCGAGGGGACGCCGGGGATCGGGCTCTTCGTGGTGCCGCGGCGGCTTCCGGACGGGCGCCCCAACGGCGTCCTCATCCGGCGGCTCAAGAACAAGCTCGGCACACGGACCTTGCCGACGGCCGAGCTCGACTTCGAGGACGCTCGCGCCTACCCGGTGGGCCGGCTCGAGGACGGGTTCAAGCTCCTCATGGGCGTGATCATCAACACCTCACGCCTCGAAGTGGGCATCGGCGCCTCGGGGATCATGCGCCGCGCCTGGGTCGAGGCCTGGCACTACGCGCGGGTGCGCGAGGCCTTCGGCCAGCGGCTCGTGGATTTCCCGGCCGTGCGCCAGCAGCTGGCCGAGATGCGGGTGCTCGGCACGGCGGGGCTGGCCGGCACGCTCTTCGTCGCCGCCCTCGAGGACCGGCTCACGCTCGCCGGGACGCACCCCGAGGAGGACGCCCTCTTCCGCACCGCGGTCAACGTCAACAAGTACGCCTGCTCCATCGACGCCGGGCTCGTGGTCCACCACGCCATCGAGATCCTGGGCGGCAACGGGACCATCGAGGATTTCAGCCCGCTGCCGCGCCTCTATCGTGAGGTCCCGGTGCAGGAGAGCTGGGAGGGCCCGCACAACACGCTCATGTCGCAGGTCCTGCGCGACTCGGTCCGGTCCAAGATGCACCACGCGCTGCTGCGGCACGCGCAGGACCTGCTCCTCGGCGCAGAGGCCCCGGCGCTCGCGGCGACGCGCGACCGCGCGCTGACCGCGCTGGACGACGTGCGAGGCGCGATGGACGGGTTGCTGCGAGGCGATCCCCAGGAGGCGGGCTACCACGTGCGCGGCCTCGTCACCCGGATGGCGCGCATCGTCCAGGTGGCGCTCCTGCTGGACGACGCCCAGCACGACGGCGGCAACAACGGGCTCGGCTGGCTCCCCGCGGCGGCCCAGTTCCTCCTCGACCGCCACGTGGTGCCGGGCTACGACCCGCGCGAGGACCCGGGCTATCCGGGGCTGATCCGCCAGATCCTCGAGGACTGAGGGGCGCGGGGGCTTCGGTCAGCCCTCTCACATCAAGAAGACGCCCTTGCCGGTGTTCTGCTTGTCGAACAGTTTGTACGCCTCGTCCGCCTGCCCCAGCTTCCAGGTGTGCGTGAACAGCGTGTCGACATCGATCTTGCGGTCGATGACGAAGCGCGCGCAATCCGCCTGGCCCATCGCCGAGAACGTCCAGGAGGCGATGATGGTGAGCTGCTTGCGCAGCATGTCCGGGCTGACATCGATGGTCACGTCGTTGCCCTCGCCCACGAAGCACACCGTGCCCCAGACCTTGGCGCTGCGCACCGCCTGGATGCGCGCCTCGGGCGACCCGGAGGTATCCAGCGTGCAGCGCGCGCCGTAGCCATGCGTGAGGTCCTTGATGGCGGCGATCGCATCCTTGGAACCGGGATCGATCACCTCGTCGGCGCCGAATTCCCTCGCGCGCGCCAGCCGTTCGGGGCTGATATCGAGCGCGATCACCCGCGCCCCCATCGCCTTGGCGAGCTGGGTGGCGGACAGGCCCACCGGGCCTTGGCCGAAAATGGCGATCGTGTCGTTGCCCGACAGGTTCAGCCGCCGCAACGCGCCATAGGCGGTGCCGGTGCCGCAGGAGATCGCCGCGCCAGCCTGGAACGACAGCTCGTCCGGCAGTTTGACCAGCGTGTTGGCCGGCACGCACATATATCGGGCGTGCGCGCCGTGGGCGTTGTTGCCATACACTTCCACCGGCACTTCCTGGCACAATTGCGCCCAGCCGGAACGGCAATGGTTGCAGACGGTACAACCCTGGTAGTGGTGCACCATCACGCGGTCCCCCACCTGCGCCCAGGCCTTGGTGACACCGGGGCCGACCGCGGCCACCACGCCGCAGGGCTCGTGGCCCATGATCACGGGACCGGTGATCTTTGCCGAGCGGAAACTGGTCGCCGCGCCCTTGGCCCGGCGGTAGCTTTTCAAATCCGACCCGCACATGCCGGATGCTTTGATTGCCACCGCTACCTCGCCCATGCCGGGGGTGGGATCGGGAAATTCGATCGTCTCGGTCGTCCGGTCGCCCGGGAATGTCACGCCTTTCATGGCTTCCTCCGTTCCTTACTTGCGGTGTGGCGTAGAGATATCCATCAGCGGGAAGGCGCTGTGCACATGCGGCTGGAACACCACCGGCGCCGCGTGCACAGAGGACCGGTTGAGTTGTTCCAAGCGCGTGGCGCCGAGCCATGCCAGATCCACGAAGAGGCCGAGCCGGAGGCCGATGGCTGCCAGGTGCACGGCGCGGACGCCGCGGGTGTTGTCGACCAGACGCTGGAGCGGATCGCGCGGGGGGCTCAGGCTCCCGTCTTCCCCGCGCGCTGGAGCGTCTTCTCGCCGAACCCTTCCTGCAGGGACTCGCCCGTGCCGTACAGCTCGAAGCCGGGGCCGAAGTCCTTGTCCTCCCAGCCACGGTCGCTCGGGTCCCAGACGTACGGCAGGGTCAGGATCTGCCCCGGGGCCCAGAGCGTCTCGAAGGCCTTGAAGGCGTCGAGCAGGATCCGGCGCTGAAGCGGCGCATCCTCCGCCTTCCCCGTCTCGTGGTTGAGCGGGAAGTTGATGAAGACCGCCCGGGGCGGCTTCACCGCGAAGGTGATGTCCCAGGCCGAGCTCATGCAGAGCGTCGGGATGCCGGCTCGCTCGATCTCGCGCGCGATCAGTCCGACGGACTGATGGCAGACGGGTCAGACGGGGACGCACAGCGCGGCCTCGGCCCCCATGGCCTTCAGCGCCGCGATCATCTTGGGCGCGCGCTCCTGGATCTCGCGGCGATGCGAGTACACCATGACGAAGCTGAGCGCGCCCGCGAGCTCGCCGATGACACCCGTGGCCTCCAGCTCGCGCAACCGGTCCATGGGGAAGACGCAGTTCGGATCGCGGTCGGCGTCGGCATCGCGGTAGCCGTGGTGGTGGATCTTGAGCTGGCTCAGGTTCACGTCCTTCGGGAGCACCCGGAACGAGGTGTCGTTGTCCACGAAGGGCTCCTGGCCCGGGAGGTAGAAGCCGCCGGAGGTGATGACGGCGAGTCGGCAGTCCCTGATCGGCTTCGCGAGCGGCGTCCACGGCGCCTCCGTGTTGATCGCCCACTTGTAGGGCGCGAAGGCGGCGTAGCGCTCCTGGGTTCGCTGGATATAGGCGATGGGCATGGGATCCTCCTTCGGTCTGTGCTTCCTCGTTACCAGAGGCGGCCCGGCACCGCAAGCCCCGCGTGGGCACGCTCGGGCGTGTCGGCGAGGCCCCACGGCCTGGGCTCCATGCCCGTGGACAATTCGGCTGGCTGCTGCATGAGCATCTGGCTCACGTCCCAGCGCCCAGGGTCACAGAGATGGGGATCTTGATGATCCCGACGTTCTCGATGCCCGCCCGGCGCAGCACCTCCGCCGTGGCCTCGGCCGAGCGTTGCACCTCCTCGGGCGGAAAGCCGCTCGCCGACATACTCGGGATGCGCACGAGATCTCCGAGCGTGCGCGTGAATTCCTCGACGTGGCTGTCCAGGTAGCCGAGCGCGCCGCGGACGGCGCCGTTCCCGTTGCTCATGATCGCTCTCCCTCCGGCCGGTTCGGCCTTCGCCAGAATGGCGCAGAACGACGCGCGGACGCAACCGCGAAGACGGGTGCGCGTGATATAGTGGCGCGGCTCTACTCGCATGCTCCCACGCCTGCGCGACCGGGTGTTCTACGGCTGGTGGATCGTCGCCGCAGGGTTCGGCCTCGAAGCCCTCATCGGCGCCCTGGTGTTCCATGCCTACGGGGCCTACGTCGTCCTGCTGCGGGAGGAGTTCGGCTGGAGCAAGACCCTGCTCTCCGCCGGCTTCTCGATGGCGCGGGCGGAGAGCGGCATCCTCGGTCCGGTCCAGGGCTGGCTCACCGACCGCTTCGGCCCGCGAGCCCTCATCCGCGTCGGCATCGTGATCTTCGGCGTGGGCTTCCTCCTGTTCAGCCAGTTCACGTCCCCGCTCGGCTTCTTCGCCACCTTCTTCCTGATCGCGCTCGGCTCGAGCCTCGGCGGCTATCTCCCCATCAGCGTCGCCATCGTGAGCTGGTTCCGGCGGCGACGCGCGCTGGCGCTCAGCATCAGCGCGATGGGCATGGCGGTCGGGGGGTTCCTCACCCAGCTCGTGGCCCTGTCGCTCACCCGCTACGGCTGGCGGTGGACGGCCGCCGCCTCCGGCGTCCTGATCCTGCTGCTCGGCCTGCCCATCGCCCAGCTCGTGCGTCACCGCCCGGAGCCCTACGGCCTCCGTCCCGACGGCGACCTGCCCGAGACTGCGCCGGCGCCGCCCGGGCGCGCGCCGGCGGGCGGGCACGGAGCCGCCCCCGCCGCACCCGCCGACTTCACCCCGCGCGAGGCCATGCGCGCGCCGGCCTTCTGGCTCATCTCCCTCGGCCACGGGTCGGCGCTCCTGGTGGTCTCCGCGGTGCTGGTCCACCTCGTGGTGCACGTGACCGAGCGCCTCGGCTATTCCCTGCGCCAGGGCACCGCGGTCATCGCCCTGATGACCGCGATGCAGGTGGTTGGTCAGCTCGGCGGCGGCTGGGCCGGCGATCGCTTCAGCAAGCGCGCCATCATCGTGGCGTGCATGGCCGGCCACGCGGCGGCGCTGCTCCTGCTCGCCTCGGCGACGGCCTTCTGGATGGTCCTCGGATTCGCCGTGCTGCATGGCCTGGCCTGGGGGATCCGCGGCCCGCTGATGGCTGCCATCCGGGCGGACTATTTCGGCAGCGCCTCCTTCGGCATGATCACGGGGATCTCCTCCATGATCGTGATGCTGGGGATGATGGGCGGCCCGCTGATCGCCGGCATCCTTGCCGATCGGACGGGGAGCTACGAGCTGGGCTTCAGGGTGCTGGCGACGCTCGCGGGCGCAGGCTCCATCTTCTTCGTCCTCGCGCGGCGCCCCGCCCCTCCGCCGCGCTCACGCGCGGCCTGAGCCGTTTCAGTCGGCCGCCAGCCGGTAGCCGACACCGGGCTCCGTCAGCAGATACCGGGGCCGGGCCGGCTCGGCTTCGAGCTTGTGACGCAGATGCGCCATGTAGACGCGCACGTAATGCGCCTGGTCGGTATGCGCCGGCCCCCAGACCTCGCGAAGCAGCTGCTGGTGTGTGGCAACCCTGCCCGCGTGGCGGACCAGCGTGGTCAGCAGCTTGTACTCGATCGGGGTGATCGGTCGCCTACGCCACGGAAGAGATCCTTCTGGTCCTCGTGCTGGCGGGCGCCGCCGCCACCCACCTCACGGTTCCGGTCGGCTTGGCCATCGCCGGGCTGCTCGCCGTGGTCGCCCTGTCCTATCAGCAGACCCTGCACGCCTATCCCAGCGGCGGCGGGTCGTACATCGTGGCGCGCGCGAACCTGGGGGCGGCGCCGGGATTGGTGGCGGCGGCCGCCCTGCTCATCGATTATGTGCTCACGGTGTCGGTCTCGGTGGCGGCCGGGGTGGCCGCCATCACGTCCGCGGCGCCCGTCCTCTTGAGCCACAAGGTCGTCCTGGGTGTCGTCTTCATCGCGGCCATCGCCTTCGCCAACCTCCGGGGCGTGAGGGAGTCCGGCCGGGTCTTCGCGCTGCCCACGTATCTCTTCATCGCGACGTTCGGCGTCCTCGTCGCCACCGGCATCCTCCGCTGGCTCAGCGGCGATCTCCGGCCGCTGCCGACGCCCCCACCCGCGGCGACCACCGCATTGACCTGGTTCCTGGTCCTCCGTGCGTTCTCCTCGGGCTGCACCGCGCTCACCGGGGTGGAGGCGATCTCCAACGGGATCCCCGCGTTCAAGCCGCCCGAGTCCCGGAACGCGGCCATCACGCTGGCGTGGATGGCGGTGATCCTGGGCACGCTCTTCCTCGGCATCACGGTGCTTGCCCGGGCGCTCGGCGTGATCCCTGCCGAGGACGAGACCATCGTGTCCCAGATCGCCCGCAGCCTCTTCGGCGACGGGCTCTTCTACTTCCTCATCCAGGGGTCCACGACGCTGATCCTGGTCCTGGCTGCCAACACCTCCTTCGCCGGCTTCCCGCGGCTGTTCTCGCTCCTGGCCCGGGACCGCTACGCGCCCCGCCAGTTCACCACCCTCGGAGATCGCCTGGTCTTCTCCAACGGCGTCGTCATCCTCGCGGCGCTGGCCGCCCTGCTCATCGTCCTCTTCCGCGGCGAGACCCACGCCCTGATCCCCCTCTACGCCGTGGGCGTCTTCATCTCCTTCACCCTGTCCCAGTCCGGAATGGTCCGCCACTGGCTCACGCACAAGGGGGGCGGATGGCGGGTGCGCCTGGCCGTCAACGGGGTGGGCGCGCTGGTCACCGGCCTCGTCACCGTCGTCATCGCGGTGACCAAGTTCACCAACGGCGCCTGGATCGTGGTGGTCCTGATCCCCGTGATCGTCCTGGGCTTCCTCGCCATTCACCGTCACTACGAGTCGGTGGCCGACGAGCTCTCGCTCGACCGCCTGGCCGACCAGCCGCCCGTGAGGAACACGGTGCTGGTGCTGGTCGGCGACGTGCACATGGGCGTGGTCAAGGCGCTGCGCTTCGCCGAGACGCTCGCCGATCGTCCCCGCGCCGTCTTCGTCGAGACCGATCCGGCCCGCACAGGCTGGGTGGAGCAGCGGTGGGGCAAGGTGAGCGGCGGAGTGCCGCTCATCGTGCTGACGTCACCGTACCGGTCGATGCTCGGGCCCCTCCTCGACTACATCGACCAGGTCCAGCGGGAGGGCCCCAACTCGGTGGTCACCATCGTGATCCCGGAGTTCATCCCCCGGCGCTGGTGGCAGCACCTGCTGCACAATCAGACCGCGCTCCTCGTCAAGGGCGCCCTGCTGTTCCGGCGCGGCGTTGTCGTGGTGGACGTGCCCTTCCACCTGAACAGGTGACCGTCCCCGGGCGCTCCGGCGCCCCTCGCTGCCCGAGAGCCATCAGAACGAGCGAGACAGGCCGAGCCAGCGCTCGCCGAGGTAGTCGGTCCCCCTGTCGCTGGTGAGCGGGGCGAAGACGTAGAGGCGCGCATCGCGGAGCACGCGCTCCTCAAGCGCCCGGCGGTGCGCGAGGCGGGCGTGATCGGGCTGTCCAGCGAGAAGTGGGGCGAGGAGGTCACGGCCGTCGTGGTGCTCCGCGACGGGCACGCCGCCGCCGAGGCCGAGAGGACGCGTCGCGTGCCGGTGAGGACGCGCACCGCGGGGGCTGAGCGTCTCGATCGGTGTCGCCGCCTATCCCGAGCACGGTCTCCGCACGCAGGAGCTGCTGAAGGCGGCCGAGACAGCCCTCTACCGAGCCAAGCACGAGGGACGGGATCGCGTGGCGGCCGCTCCGCCCGACGCGCAGCGTCTCATCGACACCGAGCGTTGACCCTGGGTGTAATTCGCTCCCGGGACTCGACGGTCACGCTCGCTGTCGGCGACGGCGCACCCGCCAGGCCACGCACTGGCCTGTCTCACCGCTGCCTCTGGCGCCACTCCTCCAGCTGCTTTTCGACAACGGTGGCGCGGCAGTCCGGACAGATGCCCTGACTGAAGGTCGCCTGCGAGCGCTCGCCGACGTAGGTCTCGATCTGCTCCCAGTAATTCCGGAGGTGGGAGTCCGCGGCCGTGTCCGCGGTGACGTATGGCCGCGCCGTGGCCGCGACCCTGCCGCTGATCGACTCCCCGATCCTGATGCGGTCGCTCGACATGACCTCCATGGCGCCGGGGGTTGCGCCGACCCGGACCAGAAACTCTCCCTCGGCGAGCCGGAAGCCCGCCTCTCCCTCGAAGATCTCGGCCGCGGCCTTGGCGATGGAGCCCAGCAGAGCGGGCAGGTCCAGCTCCGCGGTCAGGCGACGGGAGACGGCCACCAGGGTTCCGACGCGCTGCCTTCGGCGCTCGGACTCCTCGAGGAGGCGCGACACCGACGCGTTGGACGCCTCCAGCTCCCGCCTGGCGGCTTCGACGGCCGCCGTGCGATCGACCACACGCTGCTCCAGCTCCTGGTTCAGCCGGAGCAGCTCCGCCTCGGCCTTCCGGCGCCCGGCCTCGGCCCGGATCTGGATGCGATGGGAGATGCGGACGACCCAGAAGAGGGAGAGGTACAGCAGAAGGCCGCCCAGGGTCGTCGTGGCCCAGGGGTTCACCACGCCACGGCCCCTGTGCGCATGAGCGCGGCGAGCTGCCACAGGATCCCGAATATGAACAGGGAGCAGCCCACGGCACTCAGGATCTGCCAGGCCAGTGGCTTGCGCGCGACGAGCGCCCACTCGCCAGCCCGCGCCAGCCACATGCCCGCCGCCACGATCAGGGCCGCGCCGACCAGGGTCACGAGGTAGCCCGCGGTCACGTTCCAGAGGAAGCGGGGATCCGACAGGAGCGAGAGCTGCAGCATCGCCCTCCCTCAAATGAACGTGTGTGTGGACAGCCCCCCGACGGCGATCCGGGCTCCGGGTGACACGTCGCCAACGTGGCAAGACCGATGCCAGCGATGGGAGCCATCGGACTTTCGGCAGGAGGCGTGAAAACTCAGGAAAACTCGAGTGGCGCAAGACGTCACGCCGGGACGCGACCGGGGGAAATCCCCCGCCGCTGGGGAAGAATCCTCGGCTGCCGGGGCGGGGTACCGGCGTATTCCCTTCGCTGCACGAGCGCTCCAGATCGACCATGGTCGTGCCCCCGACATAGGGCGTCTCGGCAACCCGCCGCAGGTCGGGCAGGCGCTTGACCAGCGCCTCGATCTTTCTGATCTCCTCCGCCGCCTCGGCCACCGCCTGGGCGCGCTCCGGCTGCCCGAGATCCTCGTGCTTCAGCACCTGCAGGGCCCCGAGGATCCCCGTGAGCGGGTTGAGGATCGCGTGGTGCAGACCGACAACGACCTGGCCGATGGCGGCAAGCCGCTCCTTTTCCACCAGCCGGGACTGGGCACCGAGGAGTGCCTGGTTCGAGTGCTTGAGGCGCTCCTCCATCTCGACCATCTCGGTGATGTCGCGCGCCACCTCGAGGACCTGGTGGACCCGCCCGGAGGCATCGCGGAGCGGGGTGGTGATGAGGTCCAGGTACTTGGTCTTCCCGTCCGGGCAGGTCCGCGCGCGCATGCCCCGTGCCACCGTGCCTGAGTTGAACGTGCGGACCGCCGGGCACCCCTGGCACGTCTCGGGCGTGCCGCCCATCAGCTCGAAGCACGCGAGCCCGACGGCGCTCCCGCCCACCTCCGCGGCGGTGGCCGGGTTGGTCCACACCACGCGCATCTCCCGGTCCAGGATCACCATCTGGTCGGTGACGCCCGCCATGATGGCCGCCAATCGTTCGTGGGCCTCGCTGATCTCGGTGAACAGCTCCGCGTTGCCAAGCGCGATCGCGGCTTCCTGGAGCATGATCTCGAGCGGTCGAAGCGCCGCAGGGCCCCGATCCGCTCCCGACTGCGAGCGCTCGCCGACAAACAGATGGGCCGATCTCTTCGGGGTGAACAGGGCCCGTGTCGGGCTGGCATTGTGCGGAGTGTGACAGAACACGCAGAGCCCCGCCGCCTCGCTCACGCGGAACGTCCCCGGACCCGATGGAGTCAGATTGTGAAGCGTCCGGACGATCTGAGTCTGAGCCGCCGTCACCGTTGGGAAGAGGAGTGCCCAAGACAGCATGAGCGCGAGCCCCGTGGCGCGACACGCAATCGCCGCGAATGCTCCACGCTCCCGGTCGCCCCCGTCGCTCCTGGCTCCCACGCTCGTCCTCCTGCCCACTTCCCTACTCCGGCCCTCGCGATCAAACGCCTGGACGCGGAAGTTGAGGGCGTCGGTCACGAGAAGATTCCCGGCCCGGTCTAGCGCCAGGTGAGTTGGATGGTTGAACTCCCCGTCCCCGATCCCTCTGCTCCCCCAGCTGAGGAGCCGTGCGCCGTCCGGGCCGTAGGCGGCGACCCGGTGCCCGGCCGAGTCGGCGACATAGAGCCGGCCATTGCCCTCGTCATAGGCGACTGCCGCTGGTCGCTCGAGCCCGGCCTCGGCGGCCGTCCGGAGCAGCTCGCCTTCGCGGTCCACCAAGAAGAGGCTCTTGTGCTGTTTCCGCGGGTCGGTTTCCGGCCTTCCAGGGGCTCCGGCCGCCCCTGGACCCGGCCCCTCGACGCTAACGAGAAGTTGACCACTTGTGCTCGCATAGAGTGACCCGCTCCTTTTTTCTGGCGACTTTCTTGCAATCGTCGTAGGGCCTGTGGGAAGTGTGGGCATCGGCTGTATGATGTCCACACTTCCCACAGGCTTCCTCTCCGCAGTCGAACCGTCGTCTGGCAGCCTGCCCTCCAGCTCCCCGATCGGGTGGGTCACTTCTGACAAGCACACCCCTGGCGTTTCTCGCGAGCGTCTAAGCGGCCGCAGGGGTTTCGCCCCTGCACCGCTCGCGTGCCGGAAACGACATCGCAGGTGGGGTGGGTGAACGGCGGCCGTGAAGGAACGAAACGAGGCATGGTCGGGATGGCACGCCATGCGGGGCCTGCGAGGTGCCCACGGTGGTTCCTCACCGGTCACGCCCTGCGGTGTGCACTGAACGGAGGGCCGGGAAGGGAACGAAGTCGGGCATGTGGCGCACTGGCTCGGCCGAGGCTCCCCTGTGGCCGGTGCTGAGGGACGGGCGCGGGGGGCTGGCGCAAGGGACGGGCGTCCGGCGGGGTGCAGCAGGCGCACGCTGGCTCTGGCAGAATCCGCTGGTCGAGAAGGACTCGACCAGGGAGGTACAGCGTGCGCACAGGCAGTCGATGGGCTCGTCTACTCGGTGTCGAGGAGACGATCGTCGACGGGGTGGCGGTCGACGAGGAAGAGGAAGCGATCGTCGCCAGCGTGAAGCCGCACCAGCGGCAGCGGAACCGGTGCGGTCGGTGCGGTGAGCGGAGCGGTCGGTATGACGCCGGGGAAGGCCGGCGGCGGCGGCGAGCCCTGGATCTGGGCACGATCCCTGCCTCCCTGGAGGCCGAGGCGCCGCGCGTGAACTGTGGCGAACACGGGGTGGTGGTCGCGGGGGTGCCTTGGGCGCGTCATGATGCCCGGTTCACGAAATCGTTCGACGACCAGACCGCCTGGCTCACGACGCACAGCGCGAAGTCCACGGTGTCGTCACTGATGCGGGGGGTGTGGCGGAGGGTGGGCGGCATCATCAGCCGGGTGGCGGCGGAGGCCGAGACGCTGATGGATCGCTTTGCCGGCCTGCGGGAGATCGGCATCGACGAGATCCGCGACCGGAAGGGGCAGAACTACCTGACGGTGGTGGTCGGCCACAAGCGCCGCCGGCTCGTCTGGGCGGCTCCGGGACGGGACACGAAGACGCTGTCGAAGTTCTTCGAACGGCTGGGGGGGGGCGGTGCGCGCGCATCGAACGCCCTCGGCCTGTCCAACGCACTCGTCGAGTCGACCAACACCACGATCAGGTTGCTCATGCGCCAAGCCTTCGGCTTTCGCGACCCGGCTGCCCTCATCGGCCTCGCTCTCGTATCCCTCGGCGGTCTCTGCCCCCCTCCCCCTGGCCGCCCATAATGACCCACGGAAACAGCAGTAGACCCCCTAAAACCCCTTCGTGAGGATGACCATCACGTTGTAGTCAAACTGCTTGGCGCTCGTGACGGGCACCTGAATCCCGCCGCGGAGATTCCACCCCTTGGCCGGCTCCACGCTCACCCCCGGGGTGAGATAGAGCTGCACCCGCTCCCTCAACGGGTCCTCGCCCCGGATCATCGTCACGCTGTTCAGCTCCAGGATGAGGCCCAGCCGCTCCAGGGGAGAGTAGGTTCCGGTGAGGTTGGCGGTGACCACCTGCTCTCGCTCGGGCCTGATGGATTCTTCGCCTTCCTCTTCGGCCCGGATCGTGGGTCCCCGGTTCAGTTGCCAGCTGTAGAACACGTCGGCCTGGAGACTGAAGGGGCCGAGCCCCTTGCCCGCGGCCAGGAACGGGGCGACGGCGAGCATCCCGCCGAGCTCCCGCCGCTCGCTCCCCGTGGGAAAGGTCAGCTTGACACCACCGCCCAGGGCGAACTGCTGAGCGGGGAGCAGCAGCGGAGTGTACTTCACCATCAGGCTGACGTCGCCGATCCCGCCGACGGTGGGCTCCGAGTCCCGCGGGTCCCGGACGGCGAACGGAATCGCCAGCTTGACGCCAAACGAAGGAACCGGGGCGTACTGGAGGCTGCTGAACCCGAACCCGTAGGTTCTCTCCATCTGGGATCTCGTCAGGGTGAACGTCCCCTCCGCCTCCGTGGCCGGCGTGGCCCCCTCCGTAACCAGAGTGGAGGGCAGGCTCACCTCCTCGGCCGCCTCCTCCTTCTCCGCGGGAAGGGCCAGGGAGGGAGCCTGAAGCATGATCCCCAGGATCAATCCCAAGCACGACAGTTGGCGTGTGCACATATCATGGCCCTCCTCCCCCCTTATACGGGGGATTCTCAAGCAGGAGCAAGAGCCCGGACGGGAGAAGCCAGCCCCGGTTTAGCGGAAGACCAGCGTCAGCACGTCGGAGAAGCTGTGCTCCATGGCCTCCGCATTGTCGAAAACCGAAACGCCGAAATGATACGTTTCCCCGGGTTCGAACACCACGTCGATTTTCTTCCCGCCCTTGACGGCGTTCGCCCCCGGGTTGAGGGCCCGGGACATCTCCAGGGCCCAGACCCCGTTGATCCACCGCCCGACCGCGCGGATGTCCGCATTAGACCCCGTGGGCTCCTGAAGGATGGCCACGGGAACCTTATCTCCCTTGGCCCAGGGCTTCCCCGTCAGGGGATTGGTCGGGCCGTAGGGAGCGGCATCGACGCTCATGAGAAAGAGGCCGGCCTTGGCTGCGTCCACTGCGGGCGGCTTGCCCGGCGTGCCCTTCCACACGAACTCGGGAGCACCGTCCTTCATCTTGTTCCCCTTGTAAACGCGCGTGCCACCGTCGGCGTGGTGAGCGACCTCGTCGTCCTTGGGATCCACCGTGCTGTCCAGGTACTTATCGTCCACATAGCCCATGGGGTTCGACCTGGCCGCCTTCCAATGCCACTCGTCGGTGAACTCACCCGGGGCGTTGGTGTGCATGCGGGGCTTCTTGTCGGGATAGCGGGTCCCCGTGTGGCAGAGCACGGCGCACCCTTTCCGCTCGAAACCGGCCGCGGAGATGTTCCACTGAATCGCGAAGCGGTCCTCCAGGGGCTCCTCCGGTTTGCCCCACTTCTGGCCGTCGAACGTGTAGGGGTGTTGCTCGACGGTCTCGGTCTTGTCGGGCCACTGAGCGAGAAGATAGATGTGGGTGTCCGTGTACACGGCCTTCAGCGTGACGGTCACGTCTCCGACAAGCTCCCCGGCCATGTTGAAGATCTTAATCGTGTGCTTGTCGGACTTGGTGTGCGCGGTGTCGGCGAGATAGATCTTCCCGCGCTCCCGGTCGAGGGCGATCCCGGTGGGGCGCTCCACGCTCGGGTGCGTGAAGAACCGGACCCGCTTGCCCTGCCGGTCGAATACGCTGACCCCTCGCTTCTCCTGCTCGACAACATAGAGCTGTTCCTGAGCGTCCAGCGCCAGGCCCACGGGCCGGGCC
>Ga0154317_1037_pt2 | contig 23893 bp, 26 predicted proteins | sample RifGroA2_FD_105611 | JGI IMG/M metagenome (GOLD analysis project Ga0154317, IMG submission 105611) | Candidatus Rokubacteria bacterium GWA2_70_23 | reverse complement strand
CAGGGCCTGCTCCGCTTGCACGAGGCGCTGTGCCTGCTCCAGGCCTATCCCGACGATCGGGAGGTGCTGACCCGTGTGGACGAGGCGCTCGCAGCTTTCCCGGCCCGGGTGAGGCGCCTCGGCGCGGCCGCCCGGAGGCGGCTCGACGACTCGGGGATCGTGGGCTCGAGCCTCGACTACCCGTTCGGGCTGCCCATGGCGCGCTGGCTCGCCTCGCGCTACCCGCGGCATGTGGACGTCGGGTGGGCCGACTTCGACGACGACGAGCGACTCGAGGACGTGCTCACCCTGCTCGTGGCCAAGGCCGAGGAGGACACGTTCACCGAAGGGGGCCTCGGCTGGCGCCAGTGGATCCGCGCGGCCAAGGGGGGCCGGCGCGTGAGCGATCTGCAGGTGCTGGTGGAGCTATTCGAGCGGGCCGTGCTGCCCGACGAGATCAGCGACTGGCTTTTCGAGGGCCTGGGGCTGCCGATCCGGTGGAGGCTCCGGACCTTCACAGGGTCGCGCACCGGTGCTCGCCTTCCCTTCGATCAGCCGTTCTTCGGTTCGCCCGCGCCGCCGTCGCCGGGCTTCGACCTGGTCCGCGCGGTCGGCGCGCCTCCCGCGCGGCTCTGGCGGGCGCCGCGCCGGCAGGCGGACGCGCTGATGGAGGCGGCGCGCCTGGCCATGGCCACACGGGCGCGGGAGCTGCACGCCTTCTCCCATCCCAACCGGGACGACGTCCTCCTGGCCGACTGCGGCCGCGGGCTCACGGTGGCGCTCATCGGCCTCGACCCTGCCTTCAGGCTCCCCTTCGAGGGCTACTACGCCTTCTTCGCGCTGCGGAACGGCGTCCCGGTGGGCTATGGTGGCGCATGGTGCCTGTTCGAGACCATGGAATTCGGCTTCAACATCTTCGAATCGTTCAGGCAGGGAGAGTCGCGCCTCGTCCTCGGCCAGGTGCTCAGCGTCTTCCACCACGTCTTCGGGATCCGCACCGTGGTCGTGGATCCCTACCAGATCGGCCACGGGAACGCCGAAGCCCTCCGCTCCGGCGCCTTCTACTTCTACTCCCGCCTCGGCTTCCGGCCCCACGACCCGGAGGTGCTCGCGCTCGCGGCCCAGGAGCAGGAGAAGATCGCCCGTGACCGCGCCTACCGCTCGCCGCTGCCGGTGCTGCGGCGGCTCGTGCGCGGCGAGATGTGCCTGCGGCTCCCCGGGGCGAGCCGCCGGCCCGAGGGCCGGATCAGGGCGAGCCAGCTCGCCACCCTCACCACCCAGCACATCGCGCGCCGCTTCGCCGGGGACCGGGCCGCGGCCATCCGGGAGGCGACCAGCCGCGTGTCGCAGGCGCTCGGCGCGCCCGGCTGGCGGCGGTGGCCGCGGCCGGGGCGGGCGGCCTTCGAGCGCTGGGCGCTCTTGCTCTCGCTGGTTCCCGATCTCTCCCGATGGCCTGCACCTGAGCGCCTGAGCCTTCTGCGCATGATCCGCGCCAAGGGCGACACGAGCGAGGCCGCCTACGTGCGGCTGATGGATGGCCATTCGCGCCTGCGTCAGGCGCTGGAGAGGCTTGTGCACGATGCCGCGCCCGCCGCATCGGCAGCGCGGCCGTGACCCGCCGTCCATCGGCAGTGCTCGGCGTCGCCTCCGCCACGCACTTCATCCACGACGGGTTCTCCGACATCCTCTACGTGCTGCTCCCCATCTTGAGTGGCGAGTTCGGCCTCTCCTTCGCGCAGGTGGGGCTCCTCAAGACCGCCTACAGCGGAGGGATGGCTGGCTTCCAGGTGCCGTCGAGCTTGCTCGCCGAGCGCTGGGGCGAGGCGCGGCTGCTCGTCGTGGGCACGGTGATCACCGCGCTCGGATTCCTCGCAGCGGGCTTCGCGGGAGGCTTCGGCGGGCTCCTCGGCTGCCTCTTCCTGGGAGGCTTCGGGTCCTCCGTCCAGCACCCGCTGGCCTCGTCGCTCGTCTCGAAGGCCTACGAGCGCGGGCCCCGGCGCGTGGCGCTCGGGACCTACAACTTCTCCGGCGACCTCGGCAAGGTGGTGGTGCCGGCCACCGTGGCCCTGGCCGCCACATGGGTGGGCTGGCGCGGGGCGACGCGAGGCTATGCGCTGGTGGGCCTCGTGGCCGCGGCGCTGATCCTGGCGGTCCTCGCCGCGCTCCGCGTCGGGGGGACGCCGCCGGCACGAGCCGGCGGAGGAGGGGCAACCGGCTCCGCGGCCTCGGGCTGGGGCATCCGCGATCTGCGCGGCTTCGGGGCGCTCTCGGCCATTCACATCATCGACAACTCGACGCGCACCGCCTTCCTCACCTTCCTGCCCTTCCTCCTCATCGCCAAGGGCTCGACGGTGCAGGCGGTGGGCTTCGCCCTGATGCTCACCTTCGCGGGGGGGGCGGCGGGCAAGCTGGCCTGCGGGGCCCTGGCCGAGCGCATCGGGGTCATCCGTACGGTGGTGATCACGGAGGCGGCCACGGGGCTCGGCATCCTGCTGCTGCTGCGCCTGCCGCTCGGGGCCTGCCTCGTGGTGCTCCCGGCGCTCGGGATCGCGCTCAACGGCACCTCGTCGGTGCTCTACGGGAGCGTGGCCGATCTCGTGCACGCGGACCGGCGCGGCCGGAGCTACGCAATCTTCTACACCGTCGGGATCAGCGCCTCGGCGCTCTCCCCGTTCGTCTACGGCCTCGCCAGCGACTGGGGAGGCGTCGCGCTCACGCTGGGGATCGTGGGCATCATGGTCTTCGCCACGCTCCCGCTCACCCTCGCGCTCCGGGACCCGGCCCCGGCCCTCAGCGGGGGATCGACGGAATAGACACGCGCTCGCTGACCGGCGCTCGCTCGCTGCCCCGGAGCCAGGTGAACGAGAGGCGGCCGTCGGGATCGAAGCGGAGCGTGGTCACCACGTCGCCCAGCCAGGCCGCCTGCGACCAGGGGCGCTCGATCCGCGCCACCTCGCGGCCGGAGAAGATCTGCCGCACCACCAGGGCCCGCTCCTCCGCAGCGGCCAGGAGCTGGCGCCGGAGATCCACGTCCAGCACGAACCAGCGCGGCTGCGAGATGAAGCGCCGCCGCGCCTCGAAGAAGTAGCTCACCGAGCAGGGGCGCCCGCAGTCGAAGCGTGCCTCGGCGAACGTGGCGGAGTGCCAGATCACCTGGGGCTTGGGAAGCGTCGCGAGGCCCCGGGGCGGGGCGAGCCATGTGGCCTTGGTCGGGCTGCCCGCGTAGTATCCGACGCGGCACCGGGCGTCCGACTCGCACTCGGCCACGAGCCCGGCGCTCGGCAGCATCGAGCGGTACAGGCAGCGCGAGGGGGAGGCACCCCCGGCCCCCGAACACTCTCCCGGCGTCGGCTCCGCGGCCGTGGCCGGCGCTGCGGCCAGCACGACGAGAGCCAGCAGGAGGAGGCTCATCGTCCTGATCGGCCACTCGTCTCACTTCTGCGCGGCGAGCATCTCGGTCATGCGACTGAAGAACTGGTCCAGCATGAGCTTCGACACGCCGCCGAGCATCCGCTGACCCACGCTCGCGATCAGGCCGCCCACCTGGACGTCCGCGCTGTAGCTGACCCGCGTGCCCCCGTCCGTGTCGGACAGCTCCATGGAGGCCTGGCCGCGGACGAAACCCGGCCCGCCCTTGCCCTCCACGGCCATGTGGTAGCGGAGCGGCGGGTCCAGATCGGTCAGGTGGACCTTCCCCTCGAATGTCCCCTTGATGGCGCCGACGCCGACCTTCATGACGGCCCGGTACTCTCGCGGCCCGATCTCCTCGAGCTGGTCACAGCCGGGCATGGCCTGGGCGAGCAGCGTCGGGTCGAGAAAGGCCGCCCACACCCGGTCGCGGGGGGCCGGGATGTCGGTCGATCCTTCGATCTTCATGCCGTCACCTCAGCGTGATCCGGGCGCGCGCCCAGCCCTGGATCGGGCGTCATCCCCGGAGCGATCCGATGGCCGTGGCCATGCGGGAAAGCCCCTCGGTGATGGTCGGAAGGCCCGTCGCGTAGGAGAGGCGGATGTGAGCATCCGAGCCGAAGTCCACTCCCGCCACGGTGGCGATCCGCGCCTCGTCCAGGAGGAACGCGCACACGTCGGCCGAGCCCTGGAGCGCGCCCGCCTTGCAGCGCTTGCCGAACAGCCCCGAGACGTTGGGAAACGCGTAGAACGCGCCCTTGGGCAGGACGCAGGAGACGCCGGGCATGGCGTTGAGCCCCTCCACGATCACGCGCCGGCGGCGGTCGAACTCGCCGACCATCGTGGCAATCTCGTCCTGGGGGCCGGCGAGCGCCTCGACGGCGGCCCACTGGGCGATGGAGGTCGGGTTCGAGGTCACCTGGCTCTGCACGTCCGTCATGGCCTTGATGATCGCCCTGGGGCCCGCCGCATAGCCGATGCGCCAGCCGGTCATGGCGTAGGCCTTCGAGCACGTGTTGACCACCAGCGTGCGCGCCTTGATCTGAGGCGACAGCGTCGCGATGGAGACGTGGCGGCCTTCGTAGGTCAGCGCCTCGTAGCACTCGTCGGACACGACCCAGAGGTTCCGCTCGACGGCGAGCCGCGCGACCTCGCCCAGGGCGTCGGGCGAGAAGACGGCGCCCGTGGGATTCCCGGGGCTGTCCAGGATGATCACCTTCGTCCGCCCGGTCACGGCCCGGCGCAGCTCCGCCGGATCCAGATCGAAGCCCGCGGACTCGTGCGTCGGCACCGCGACGGGCACGCCGCCCAGGAGCCGCACCTGCTCCGGGTAGGAGACCCAGTACGGGCTCGGGATCAGCACCTCGTCGCCGGGGTTCACGAGCGCCATGACGATGTTGAAGAGGGTGTGCTTGGCTCCGCAGGAGACCACCACCTCGTCGGGCGCGTAGTCGAGCCCCTGATCGCGCGTGAGCTTGTGACAGACCGCGGCGCGGAGCTCGGGGACCCCGCCCACCTCGGTGTACTTGGTCTGCCCGCTCCCGAGCGCCCGGATGGCCGCCTCCTTGATGCGCGCGGGGGTGTCGAAGTCCGGCTCGCCGGCGCCGAAGGAGATCACGTTGATCCCCTGGGCGCGCATGGCCTTGGCCTTGGCCTGCATGGCGAGCGTCGGAGAGGGGGCGAGGGTCTTCAGGCGATCGGCGAGCATGGGCAGCTCCTACGTTCTGGAGAATCTCTCCGCCATGGCCTCCTCCACCATGGGCGGGACCAGCCCCGTGACCGGCGCGCCCAGCGAGGCGACTTCCTTGATGAGGCGGGACGAGATGTAGGTGTACTTCTCATGGGGCATCAGGAACACGGTCTCGACGGTGCTGCGGAGCTTGCGGTTCATGAGCGCCATCTGGAACTCGTATTCGAAGTCCGACACCGCCCGGATCCCGCGGAGGATGCAATCGGCGTGCTCCCGGTCCACGAGGTCGATGAGGAGCCCGTCGAAGGAGGTGATGCGCATGTTCGCGAGCCCGCGGGTCGCCTCGTCGATCAGCTCCAGACGCTCCTTCACCGTGAAGAGCGGCTCCTTGGCGGGATTGGCCACCACCGCGACGATCAGCTCGTCGAAGATGCGCAGGCTCCGCTCGATGAGATCCAGGTGGCCGTTGTGAATGGGATCGAACATGCCGGGATAGACCGCACGCTTGCCCACGACGACCCCCTCGAGCGCTCGGAAGTGGTGACGCAACCTCGCTGAGTTTACGCGGGGCGCCGGAAGAAAGTCAACGTGGTCTCCCCGAAGCGGCGCGTCTTCCAGGCCGCGAGCACGCCGAGGGCCGAGGCGGGCGACGCCTTCGTCGCATGCTGCAGCACCACCACCGCCTCCGGCAAGAGACAGGCGCCCTCGGCCAGGCGCTCGAGGGTCGGCAGGGCGCGCGGCGACTCGTAGGGCGGATCGAGGAACGCCACCGCGAAGCGTTGGCCCGCCTCGCCGAGCCGCTCGACCGCAACCACGGCATCGTCGCGCACCACCCGCGCGCGCTCCGCCAGGCCCAGGCTCTCGATGTTGCCCCTGAGGGCGCGAAGGGCCATCGCCTCCTGCTCGACGAACGTCGCCGAGGGCGCGCCGCGCGACAGGGCCTCGATCCCCACGCCGCCCGCCCCCGCGAAAAGATCCAGGAACGGGCCCGCCGGCAGGAACGGCATCAGCGTGTCAAGACAGGCGATCCGCACCTGGTCGGAGGTGGGCCGCGTGGTCCGCCCGCGCGGCGTGGTGAGCCGGCGTCCCTTGAGGGCGCCCGCGATGACTCGCATTCGGGGCTTCCCTTCCCTTATCCCTTAGCCGACGCTCGCCAGGTCGAGCTTTCCGCGCCAGCGGGCCAGCAGGTCGGCGCGCAGGGCCCGGTGCTCGGGCCGGAGGAGGTTCGGGTCGGCGGCCACCAGCGCGAAGGCCTCCGTCCGCGCCTCCTCGAGCATGGCCGCGTCGCGGAGCAGGTCGGCCACCCGGAACTCGGGCAGCCCCGATTGGCGGGTGCCGAAGAAGTCGCCCGGGCCGCGGAGCTCGAGATCGGCCTCGGCGATGCGGAAGCCGTCGTTGGTGGCGACCATCGCGTCCAGCCGGCGCCTGGCGTCGTCGGAGGCCCCCTGGGTCATGAGGGCGCAGTAGCTCTTCCACGGGCCGCGGCCCACGCGCCCGCGGAGCTGGTGGAGCTGGGACAGTCCGAAGCGCTCGGCGTGCTCCACGACCATCATCGTGGCGTTGGGGACGTCGATGCCCACCTCGATGACGGTCGTGGAGACCAGGAGCTGGATGGCCCCCGCCCTGAACTCTGCCATCACGCGATCCTTCTCCGCGGCGCTCATCCGGCCGTGGAGCAGGCCCACCCGGAAGTCCGGGAAGATCTCGCGCTGGAGCCGCGCGGCCATCTCGGTGGCCGCGCGCACGTCGGTGGCCTCCGACTCCTCCACCAGCGGATAGACGACGTAGATCTGCCGCCGCGCCTGCATCTCCTGGCGCAGGAAGGCGTACACCCCCGGCCGCTCCTTCTCGTCGCGGATCGCCGTCAGCACGCGCTGCCGCCCTGGCGGCATCTCGTCCAGTACCGACACGTCGAGATCCCCGTAGACCGTCAGCGCCAGGGTGCGCGGGATCGGGGTCGCCGTCATCACGAGCACGTCCGGGCTCTCCCCTTTCCTCCGGAGCGTCGCCCGCTGCACCACGCCGAAGCGGTGCTGCTCGTCCACCACCGCCAGCCCGAGCCGCTTGAAGATCACGCCCTCCTGCACGAGCGCGTGGGTACCGATCAGGCAGCAGGTCTCGCCCTCCGCAAGGGCGGCGAGGAGGGCCCGCCGCGCCTTGCCGCGGGTGGCGTTGGTCAGGAGCGTCACCCGGATGCCCAGTGGAGCGAGAAGGCTCGACACCGTCAGCCAGTGCTGCTCGGCCAGGATCTCGGTGGGCGCCATGAGCGCCGCCTGGAAGCCGGCCTCGATGGCCGTCAGCATGGCCAGGCCCGCGACCACCGTCTTCCCCGAGCCCACATCCCCCTGGAGGAGCCGGTTCATCGGGTGCGGCTGGGCCATGTCGATGCGGATCTCGCCCCACACGCGCTCCTGGGCGCGGGTCAGCCGGTACGGCAGCGACCGGAGCAGGCGCCGCGGGAGCGCGCCGGGTGGATGCATGGCGAGACCGGGGAGGCGTCCATCCCGCTGGCGGCGGATCGCGAGCCCCAGCTCCAGCAGGAAGAGATCGTCGAAGACCAGGCGCCGGCGCGCCGTGGCGAGCACGGCCTCGCTCTCGGGGAAATGCCCCTGGGCGAGCGCGCGACCGATGGGCGGAAGCCCGTGCCGCACACGGATCGTCTCGGGAAGGGGCTCGGGCGCCGCCGCGGCGCAGCCATCCACCAAGCGCTTCATCAGCGCCCGGAGCGGGCGCTGCGGCAGCCCCTGGGTCAGCGGGTACACGGGCACCAGCCGGCCGGTGTGAAGCGTCTCGTTCTCGCCGTCCTCGACGATCTCATGGTCGGCGACGTGGAGCTCGATCGGCGACCGGCGCCCCTGCTTGACGACGCCATGGACGATCAGCCGCTGACCCCGCGTGAAGACCCGCTCGAGATACGCCTGGCCCCACCACACGGCATTGACGAAGCCGCTCGCGTCCCTCAGCGTCACGTACAGCGGGGCCCGGGAGCGGCCCCGTGGCGGGGGGCTGATGCCGGCGATGGTGCCCGTGCAGGTGAGGGTCTGCCCCACCGTCACCCTGCCGAGCGGTGTCAGCTGACTGCGATCCTCGTGACGCGACGGAAGGTACAGGAGCGCGTCGCCCACGGTTTCGAGCCCGAGCCGGGCCAGATGGCGGGCGCGCTGGGGGCCAACCCCCTTGAGGTACTGCAGCGGTGTGTCGAGCCCCGGAGGTGCGTCCGGGGCGGCGTGCAGGGCGCGATCGCGCCGGGGGCTAGCGGCCAATGGGTTGCCTCATCTCAGGGCCCATGCTATAAACAAGGGCCGCATCCGACAACCGAAGCCGAACCCCTGAAGGAGTCAGAATGGCTCAGCGCTGCGACGTCTGCGGGAAGGGTCCCTCCGTCGGCCACCGTATCAGTCACGCCCACAACGTCACCAAGAGGCGCTGGCTCCCCAACCTCGTGTCGATGCGTGCGAAGATCAGCGGAAGCGTGAAGCGGACCCGCGTCTGCACACGATGCCTGAAGGCCGGAAAGGTCACGAAGGTCGTCTAGCAACAAGAGCGGGGGGCGTTGCCGCCCCCCGCCCCGAACCACAGCAGCAGGAAGTATGGAATCATGAGTGCCGGTGGGAGGCCGCCACCCCCCACCGCCCAGCAGCAGCAGACGCTACTTCTTCTTCTTCTTGGCCGCCTTCTTCTTCGCCATTGATCTGTCACCCCCTTTCGTCTGCATTCGCTCACGGCCGGATCGCCCTGGATGCCCGGGGCGGTCCTATTTCCGCTTGCTCTTCTTCACCGCCTTCTTCTTGGCACCCTTCTTCACGGCCTTCTTCTTCACGGTCGGCTCACCCCCTCTCCTCGACAGCCTGACGGTTGCTAGTAGCCCATCGCTTCGCGCCGGAGATGAGTCGCCTGCTCTCGGCCCCGGGGCTCGTAGTGGTAGAGATCGGCGTAGAGCTGCGGCAGGCACACCACCGCCAGTCCGCTCTTGGTGATCGGCGAGTAGAAGACCCCCTCGTCGTAGGGCGCCAGCAGGTAGACGTTGCCCTCTCCGACGCCTGCCCTGAGCCCGAGGCTCCGGACGATGGGCTCCAGGCTGCCCTCCACGTAGCAGTGGAGGGCGGGGAAGCGGACGTTGGAGGCGACGAGCGCCGCTCCCGAATGGAGCGTGAAGGCGTAGCGACGTCCCTCGGCATAACAGACCCGTCCGAGCTCGCCGGCGAGCTTGCGGGTGATCCGCTCCGGGGAGAAGAAGGCCTCGATGTCGTTCACCCGGTAGCTGTAGGAATCCGTCCAGCCCTCGAGCAAGTCCCCCGGCTTCACCAGATGGATGCGCTGGTGATCCCGTCGCTCCACCCACGACAGCTCCTCCAGCCGCTTCACCACGTTGTGGCAGTGGCCCAGGCTCACCTCCGCCGCCTTGGCGAGATCTTCGAGGCGCCAGGGGTGCTGGGCATCCACCAGGAGCACCCGGACCACCCGCGTGGCTCTGGGAGCGAACAGGGACCGCAAGGGCCGGGTGGAGGGACGGGTATTGGGCTTGCCCTCCTTCTCGATCAGGACATTGTCGAAGGAGAGGTGGCAGTTCCCCGACAGGTCCAGGTAGCCGAGCCCGCCCTTCTTGAGGAGTGAGGCGCCCTGGGCGCTGATGTATGGCGCCACGGCAACAGCGTAGGCGCCGGGGAGCTCCCGCCGGAGCTCGCCGAGCCTGGTCATGACCGCTCGGATCTGCCTGGGCTGCCCCAGGGAAGTCGTTTCGACGATCACGGCGTGGTCGACCGCCCCGAGCTTGAATCTGACAAGCAGATCCATGGGTTGGGCGCCTGCCCTGGAATCAGGGTGCTCCTCCCAGTCGCTGGCTCTCGGGAACAGCTCGCGGAGCCGCTCCCCCGCCAACTTCCGTATGTCGCGAGACTTAGACATCCTTTCACTTGTTCCATATGTTTCAGCGTGTGCTGAAACAATAGGAACAAACGAAACTCCTGTCAAGAAAAAAGACTCCTGGGTCTTGGCTGAAACAGGGGCGTAGAACAGCAGGAGGGTGTGCTAGGAGCCTTCCTCGATGTCTTCCATGGTGTCGTCATCGAGCCCGAAGTAGTGGCCCACCTCGTGGCTGACGACGTCCCTGACCAGATCGGCCATCTCCTCCTGGTCCTGGCAGTCCTCCTCGATGGGCCCCTGGTAGATGTGGATGGTGTCGGGCAGGACGTTGCCGTAGAAGGCGTCGCGGTGGGTCAGGTCCACCCCCCGGTAGAGGCCGTAGAGCGTGTCCGGTGGCTCGATGCCCATCTCCCGGAGCGTCTCCGCGTCGGCCCAGTCCTCGACGACCACGGCGATGTTGGCCATCTTCTCCCGGAAGGGGCGCGGGAGCTTGCGGAGGGCGGAACTCACCAGCTTCTCGAACTCAGCGCGCGTCATCACTCCCTGAGTCTGGGCGATGTCCGCTGCTCCGGCGCGGGCAGGACGCCGACCAACCCCGCGGGCTGCTCAAGAGGGCCCAGATGCGAGGCGGCGCCCGACGGCCGCACGCGAGGCGTACTCCGCTTGGCGAGCCGAGCCGGAGGCGAGGTGAGCGGATCCGGAGATCCGGGCGAGCGTGAGCGAGCCACGTTGAGCGTGCGGCCGAGGGCGCCGTACCTCCGCAGATGGGCCCTCTTCAGCAGCCCGCTAGAGGCCGCGGACCCGCTCCACATTAATGACGTCCCTCACCTCACGGATGGCCTGGATGATGGACTGGAGCTGGCGCAGGTCGTCGACCTCGACTACGAAATTGTTCATCCCCTTCCGGTCCTCGGTCACGATGATGTCGGCCTTCGTGATGTTCCCCTGACGCGAGGAGATCGCCGTGGTGATCTCCGCCAGGAGCCCGGGGCGGTCCCGGCCGATGTGGACGGCGATCCTCACGGGCCGCTTGGCCGGCTCCCCCTCCTCCCACTCCACGGCCAGCAGACGCTCCTTGTCGAGGACGTTCTTGACCACCGTGAGGCAGTCGCGGGCGTGCACCGTGAGCCCGCGCCCGCGCGTGATGAATCCGACGATCCCGTCGCCCGGCACCGGCGAGCAGCACTTGCCGAAGCGCACCAGGACGTCGTCCACGCCCCGGATGCGCACCGCCCCGTCCGTCTTCCTCGCCGCCTTCTGGGCGCGCGGCTCCTCCCGCCTGTCGGCCTCGTGCACGGCCGTCGGGGCCAGCTTGCCCAGCACCTGCTGGACGGAGGTCTTGCCGTAGCCGATGGAGGCCAGGAGGTCGTCGACCGAGGGGAAGCCGAGCTCGGTGATCAGCTTCCGCATCTCGTCGGAGGCGAGCAGCGCGGCCGGCGAGAGGCGGTACTTCTTGGCCTCGCGCTCGAAAAACTCACGCCCGAGCGTCAGCGAGCGGGCGCGCTCCTCGATCTTGAGCCACTGGTTGATCTTGGCGCGCGCGCGGGTGGACTTGACGATCTTGAGCCAGTCCCGGCTCGGGTGCTGGGCGGGAGAGGTGATCACCTCGACGATGTCCCCCTGCCGGAGCGTGTAGCGCAGGGGCACGAGCTTGCCATTGACCTTCGCGCCGACACAGTGGTTGCCCACGTCGGTGTGGACGGCGTAGGCGAAGTCGATGGGGGTCGAGCCCTCGGGCAGCGCCTTGACGTCCCCCTTGGGCGTGAACACATAGACCTCATCGGGGAGGAGGTCGAGGTGCACGGAGTCCATGAACTCCCGCGGGTCCGTGACCTCGTCCTGCGACTCCATGAGCTGGCGGAGCCACGTGAAGGCGTCGTCGAACCGGTCGCGCTCGCTCCGCTTCTCCTTGTAGAGCCAGTGGGCCGCGATGCCCTCCTCAGCGATCCGGTGCATGTCCCAGGTCCGGATCTGGATCTCGACGGGGTCCCCCTTGGGGCCGATCACGGTCGTGTGGAGGGACTGGTACATGTTGACCTTGGGCATCGCGATGAAGTCCTTGAAGCGACCCGGCACCGGCTTCCAGAGGGAGTGGATCACGCCGAGGGCGCCGTAGCAGTCCCGGACGGTCTTGACGACCGCGCGCACGGCGGTCAGGTCGTAGATCTCGTCGAACTCGCGCCCGCCCTCGTGCATCTTCTTCCAGATGGAGTAGAAGTGCTTGGGCCGGCCGCTGATCCGGGCCTCGATCCCCACCTCCCCCAGCTTCCGCTGGAGGAAGGCGATGACCTGGTTGATCTCGTCCTCGCGCTCGAGGCGGCGCTTGGCCACCCGCCTCATCAGGTCCTGGTAGTCCTCCGGGTTGAGGGCCCGGAGCGCCAGATCCTCCAGCTCGGCCTTCACCGTCGCCATGCCGAGCCGGTGGGCCAGCGGGGCGTAGATGTCGAGGGTTTCGTGGGCGACCTTCTGCGCCTTGTCGGGCGAGAGGTAGTCGAGGGTGCGCATGTTGTGGAGCCGGTCGGCGAGCTTGATCATCAGGACCCGCAGGTCGCGGGCCATGGCGACGAGCATCTTGCGGAAGTTCTCGGCCTGGCGCTGTTCCCGCGAGGAGAAGGCAAGCTTGCCGATCTTGGTGACGCCGTCCACCAGGTCGGCGATCTCGCGACCGAACTCGCCCTCGAGCTCTGCCTTGGTGGTCTGGGTGTCCTCCAGGACGTCGTGGAGCAGGCCGGCTGTCACCGTGGTGACGTCCATCTTGAAGGTGACCAGGAGCCCGGCAACCTCGAGAGGATGGGAGAGGTACGGCTCACCGGAGGCGCGCTGCTGCCCCTGGTGGGACTGCTCGGAGAAGCGGTAGGCGCGGGTCACCAGGTCCAGATCGGCCCCTGGCTGGTACTTCGGAATCTCCTCGATCAGGTTCTGCAGCTGGGTCAACCCAAGTCCTCCTCAGGTTGACCTAGAATTTTGCCACTAGAATCAAGCTTTTGCTACGAGTTTCTTCCGCGGCCGAGCGCGGCCCTCCATCCATGCCGTCCACTCGACGATGAGCGACCCGGCGATGTACACGGTGGAGTAGGTCCCGGTGATGACCCCCACCGTGAGCACGAAGGCCAGATCTTCCAGCACCTTGCCCCCGAAGAGGTACAGCACGAGCGTGGAGAAGAACGTGGTGAGGGCGGTGAGCACGGTGCGCGAGAGCGTCTGGTTGATCGCCGCGTTGATCTGGCTCGCGAAGGGCTGGCCCCGGCGGAGTCCCTTGCCCCGGTTCTCCCGGACGCGGTCATAGGCCACGATGGTGTCGTTGACGGAATACCCGATGATCGTGAGCAGGCCGGCCAGCAAGGGCAGCGACATCTCGCGGTTGGTGAGCGACATGGCGCCCAGGCAGACCAGCACGTCGTGGATGATGGCCGCCACGGAGGCGAAGCCGCCCTTGAAGTCGAAGCGGATGGCAATGTAGATCAGGATGCCGGCCATGCTCCAGAGGACGGCGTAGAGGGCCTGGATCTGCAGGTCGCGGCCCACCTGCGGGCCCACGAACTCCACGCGGCGGATCTCGGCCTTGCCCAGGGCCGCGTCCGCGCCGAGGGCCTCCTGCACCCGGCGGGTTACCGCCTCGGCGGAGGTCTCCGCCAGCGGCAGGCGCAGGATGAACTCGCGGGGATCGCCGAACTCCTGGATGACGCTCTCCCCCATCTGGATCCGCTCGAGGCTCGTGCGGATCCGCTCCACCGGCACGGCCCGCTCGAAGCGCACCTGGATCAGGGTGCCGCCGGAGAAGTCGATGCCGTAGCGCAGGCCGCCCTTGGCCGCCATGGATCCCAGCCCGATGAGGATGAACACCACCGACGCCAGGTAGGCCCAGCGCCGCTTGCCGATGAAGTCGAACTGCGGATCCACGAAGATCTGGAGCATGTCCGTCCCTGGGTCAGATGGAGATCGACGCGACCTTCCGGGAGGTCGTGTAGATCAGGTCGAAGAGCAGCCGGGTGAAGAAGACGGCCGTGAACAGGCTCGCCAGGATGCCGATCATGAGGGACACGGCGAAGCCCTTCACCGGGCCGGTCCCGAACTGGTAGAGAATGAGGCCGGACACCAGCACCGTCACGTGGGTGTCCACGACGGTCTTGAAGGCGCGCGTGAAGCCGGCGCCGATGGCGGCACGCACCGTCTTGCCGCTCCGCAGCTCCTCCCGGATCCGTTCGAAGATGAGGATGTTGGTGTCCACGGCCATCCCCACGGTGAGCGCGATGCCGGCGATGCCCGGCAGCGTGAGGGTCGCGTGGAAGCCCGCCATGACGGCCAGGAGCACGAGCAGGTTCAGTCCGAGGGCGACGTTGGCGATCAGGCCCGAGAGCCGATAGTAGACGAGCATGAAGAGGCACACCAGCGCCGTGGACGCCAGGATGGCGATGATCCCTTGCCGGATGGAGTCCGCGCCGAGGGACGGCCCCACCGTGCGCTCCTCCAGCACTTGCACCGGCGCCGGCAGGGCGCCCGCCCGGAGCACGATCGCGAGGTCCGTCGCCTCCTCCGTCGTGAAGCCCCCCGTGATCTGCGCCTGGCCGGAGGGGATACGCTCGCGGATCACCGGGGCCGAGTGCACGTTCCCGTCGAGGATGATGGCGAGGCGCTTGTTCACGTTGGCCTCGGTGAGGTCGGCGAAGGCCTTGGCCCCCGCGGCGTTGAGCTCCACGGACACGTATGGCTCGCTCGTGGTCTGGTCGATGGAGACGCGGGCCGTCGAGAGATCGGCGCCGGTGAGGAGGGTCTTCTTCTGGACCACGAAGGGGATGCGGCGCTCCTGCTTGGTCTCCTTGTCCACCCGCCGCTGGTAAAGGACCTCGTCCCCCTCGGGCGGCCCTTCCTTCACCGCACGGTCCACGTCGGCGCTCTCGTCCAGCAGCTTGAACTCCAGCAGCGCCGTCTTGCCGATGAGGGCCTTGGCGCGCTCGGGGTCCTGGACGCCGGGGAGCTGGATCAGGATCCGGTTCTCCCCCTGCTGCTGGATGGAGGGCTCCGAGACGCCGAACTGGTCCACGCGATTGCGGATGGTCTCGAGTCCCTGGCGCACCGCCAGATCGCGCAGCGCCGCGCCCTCCTTGGCTCGGAGCAGCAGGACCACGCGCCCCGCGGCCTGGTCGGCCTCCTTCGTCTCGAAGATGGCCAGCTCACCGAAGGTCGACTGGGCGGCGGCCCAGGCCTCGGGCGAGGCCAGCTCCACGACGAGCTCGGTCGGCCCGCGGCGCTGGATGCCCTTGACGGCGATTCCCTTCTTCTCGAGGGAGCTGCGGATCCCGCTCCCGGCCCGCTCCACCTGGGCCTCGATCGCCTTGTCGAGATCCACGCCGAGAACGAGGTGGATGCCGCCCTGGAGGTCGAGCCCGAGATTCAGGGTGGACGGGAGGATGCCACCCGGGCGCGCGGCCGGTGCCGCGGGCCCGTAGAGATACGACCGGGCGAAGGGGGGCGGGTACAGGTAGAGGAGGGAGCCGACGATGACGGCGGCGACGATCCCGATCCGGAGCGGGAAGCGCCGCCGCATCAGGCGGCGCCCTCCCTCTCCCCGGCGGCCGGCACGATGCGGCCGATGGCCGACCGGTCGAGCTGGAGCTTGACCTGATCGGACACCTTGAGGGTCACCGTGTGCTCATCGAGGCCCACGACCGTGCCGTGCATTCCGCTCGTGGTCACGACGCGATCGCCCTTCTTGACGGCCCGGAGCAGGGCTTCCCGCTCCCGCTTCTGCTTCTGCTGCGGGCGGATGAGGAGGAAGTAGAAGATCGCGAAGATGGCCGCGAAGAAGACTAGCTGGGTCGCCACCGAGCCGGCGCCACCGCCGCCCGGGGACAGAGCCGCCGCATACGCCACATCCACCATGAGTCTCAGGCCTCCGTATCTCTCGTGCTGTCCGGCGAACCGTCGTGAGATTCTACCCCATAACGGTCCAGAAACCGAGAGCGGAATGCCCGAAATCCGCCCGCGGCGAGGGCCCGGCGCATGGCCGCCATGAGCCCGAGATAGAACGTCACGTTGTGGAGCGAGAGCAGCCGGTAGGCGAGGAGCTCCCGCGCCATGAAGAGGTGCCGGAGATAGGCGCGCGAGAAGCCGCGGCAGCCCTCGCAGGGGCACCCGGCCTCGAGCGGGGCGGGGTCGCGCGCATAACGGGAGTGACTGATGGTGAGCGGCCCATCGGCGGTGAAGACCTGGCCGTTGCGCGCGTTGCGCGTGGGCATGACGCAGTCGAAGAGGTCCACGCCGCGCGCCACCGCCTCGACCAGGTCGTGGGGCTTGCCCACCCCCATGAGATAGCGCGGGTGGTCCCGCGGCAGGAGGTGAGCGACCAGCGCGGTGATGTCGTACATGCGCTCCGTCGGCTCGCCGACCGCGAGCCCGCCGATGGCGTAGCCGTCGAGCCCGAGCGCCACCGTGGCCTCCACCGCGCGCCGCCTGAGGTCCTCGTGGATCCCGCCCTGAACGATGCCGAACAGCGCCTGGCTGCCGTCGCCCTTGCGATGGGCGGCGACGGAGCGAGCGAGCCACCGGAGCGTCAGCGCGAGAGAGCGCTCCGTATCGGTGGGCGTCGCGGGCTGGGCGAGACACTCGTCGAGCGGGTGGATGATGTCCACCCCGAGCGCCTGCTGGATCTCGACGCATGTCTCGGGAGACAGGAAGTGGAGCGAGCCGTCCAGGTGCGAGCGGAACTCGACGCCCTCCTCGCTGACCTTCCTGAGCTTCGTCAGGCTGAAGACCTGGAAGCCGCCGGAGTCGGTGAGGATCGGCCCATCCCAGCCCATGAAGCCGTGAAGGCCCCCCAGCTCGCGCACCAGCCCATGCCCCGGGCGCAACGACAGGTGATAGGTGTTGGCGAGGATGATCTGGGCGCCGGCGGCGCGGAGATCGGAGGGAGACAGGCTCTTCACGCTCCCCTGGGTGGCCACGGGCATGAAGGCGGGCGTCTCGATGTCGCCTCGCCTGGTGCGGATCCTGCCGAGACGCGCCGCCCCGTCCGTCCGGATCAGCTCGAACCGGATCGGCGCCATCTATTCGATCAGCATCGCGTCGCCATATGAGTAGAAGCGGTAGCGCGCCTGCACGGCGTGGGCGTAGGCGGCGAGGATCAGCTCCCGGCCCGCGAAGGCCGACACGAGGACGAGGAGTGTGGAGCGCGGCAGGTGGAAGTTGGTGACGAGCCCGTCCACCACCCGGAAGCGGTAGTCGGGTTGGATGAAAAGGTCGGCCTCGCCCGTCTCCGGCCGCAACCGGCCGGTTCCATCGGCGGCCCACTCGAGCGCGCGCGTCGTCGTGGTCCCCACGGCCACCACCCGGCGGCCCTCGGCCTTCGCGCGGGTGACGGCCTCGGCGGTCTCGCCCGGGATCGTCACCTGCTCGGACTCCATCCGGTGCGCCTCCACGTCCTCGCCCTGGACCGGCCTGAAGGTGCCCGGGCCCACGTGGAGCGTGACCGCGTGGATCTCGACGCCTCTTCCCCGCACGCGCTCGATCAGCTCCGGCGTGAAGTGCAACCCCGCCGTCGGGGCCGCCACCGAGCCCGGATCGCGCGCGTAGACGGTCTGGTAGCGCTGCCAGTCCTCGGGCTTCGGCGAGTCGTGGCGGTCGATGTAGGGCGGGAGCGGGGGCAGGCCGTGGCGCTCGAGGAGGTCCCGTACCGAGCCCGGGGTCTCGATCCGGAAGACGCGGTTGCCCCGCGGCGTTCGCTCGAGAACCACGGCACGCGCGGCGCCGCCGGCCAGCTGGAGCCTCACGCCGGGGCGACAGCGGCGGCCGGGGCGCGCCATCGCCTCCCAGTGACAGGACGCCACCTCGCGCAGCAGCAGCAGCTCCACGGGACGGCCGTCGGTGGCGAACGTGCCCAGGAGGCGCGCCGGGATCACCCGGCTATCGTTCCACACCAGACAGTCGCCAGGGCGCAGGAGATCCGGCAGCTCGTGGAAGCGCCGGTCCTCCAGGCGCCCGCTTGCGCGGTCGAGTCTCAGGAGCCGGGAAGCGTCACGCGGGGAGACGGGCTCCTGGGCGATCAGCTCGGGGGGCAGGGGGTAATCGAAGAGCGCGACGTCCATGACGGTCGGAGTCCAGCATCCAGTGGCGCGGCTACCCGGGCCCGGCGTCCCGGCCCCGCGGGGGCGGCGAGAGCGCCGAGAGCTGCTTCGACGCCTCCGGTGTGAAGCGAAGCAGGCAGCGGAAGGCCGCCGCGTGCGCGTCGGGATCGCTCTCCGGCGCCACGTAGAGAGCGGCGATCAGGTCGCGCCACCGCAGCAGCTCCCGGCGCAGGGATCTCCGCGCCTGCACCTGGACGGTCAGGTCGACGAGCTGGAACACCCGCTCGTAGGCGCTCCGCAGGCGTCCCCGGTCGCGCGCGTCCCCGAGCTTTGCCGCCCGGTTCATCTCGTTCCCGATCATGAGCACCTGCTGATCGACCGAGAACCCCGCCCACCGCTCGGGCGTCAAGGAGGCGTGCTGCGCCATCTCAGAGACCCTCCCCGTCGCCGACGAGTGCCCCGGTCAGCGCGCGGATCCGCTTCCGCAGCGCCGGGTCCTGCACCTCCATGCCGGGGTTCCCCTGCGAGGGCCGGATATTGATGAGCGACGTGAACTCGATGCATCCGTCCCGCCCCCGTCCCGGGTAGTAGTTCGCTCCCCAGAGGTCCCCCTGGCGGCTGCCGGCTTCGAGGAGGAGCTGCTCCGCGTCGGCGTGCAGCTCGCCGCCGATGGCGATGACTCCCCGCTCCACGTCCACCACGTACTTGATCATGTCGCCGAAGAGCCGGGCCAGGCGCACAAGCTCCGCGCGCTCGATCCTGCGCTCGAGGAGGAGAGTGCCGGCCGGTTCGTTCGCCATGGCCTCCATGGTTATACCGCGAGACGGCCCCCGGGGAACAGCCGGGGCCCCGGCGCGAGGGTACTGGGTCAAGTTGCGAGCCAGACGAGGCACGAGGGAGCCAGCGACGCGAGGCGTACTCTCTGTACGTTGAGCGTCGCGGGCGACCGAGTAACGAAGTATGGCGACGCAAATTGACCCAGTACCGGCGCGAGCTTTGGCTTGGCATTCCCGCGAGAGTTACGCCAAGATACCGTCTCGGGGGTGAGCAGATGGGCAGGCTGGCAGGCCAGGTCGCGGTGATCACCGGCGGGGCCAACGGCATCGGCCGCGACACGGCGCTCCGGTTCCTCGACGAAGGCGCGCGCGTGGTGATCGCGGACCTGAACGAGCCCAATGGCGAGGCGGTGCTGCACGTCGCCGCGGAGCGGGGACATCGAGACGCCATCCGATTCGCCAGGACCGACGTCGCCGAGGAGCGGGCCGTCGAGGCGATGATCCGATGCGCGCTGGACGCCTTCGGGCGGCTGGACTGCGTCTTCAACAACGCCGGGATCGGCGGCGCCTTCGGCCCCATCGACGAGACACGAGTCGAGGAGTGGGACTACACGCTGGCCGAGCTGCTCCGGGGCGTGTTCCTCGGCATGAAGCACGGCGCAACCGCCATGAAGGCCCAGGGCCAGGGCGGCTCGATCATCTCGACCTCGTCGGTCGCGGGCCTCGCGGGAGGCGGCGGAGCCCACGGCTACTCGGCGGCGAAGGCGGCGATCATCAGCCTGACGCGCACCGTGGCCGCCGAGCTGGCTCCGCACCGGATCCGCGTGAACGCCATCGCCCCGGGCCCGCTGATGACCGAGCTGTTCCACCGCAGACGCTCTACTCGTGGTTCGCTCACGTCCCGGGGATCAAGGTGGCGCTGCCGGCAACGGCCGCGGACGCCACGGGCCTGATGAAATCGGCCATCCGCGACGACAACCCGGTGCTCTTCTTCGAGCACAAGGCACTCTACCGCAACCGCTGGCCAGTCCCGCCCGGGTTCAAGGATCCCGACTACGTGGTCCCCTTCGGGCAGGCCGCGGTGCGTCGGGCCGGCACCGACATCACGGTGGTGGCGACGCTCTGCGCGCTGCACCACGCGCTGGCCGCGGCGGAGGCGCTGGCGGCCGAAGGCGTCTCGGTGGAGGTCATCGACCCGCGCACGCTGGTCCCGCTGGACGGCGAGACCATCATCGCCTCGGTGCGAAAGACCGGCCGCCTGCTGGTCGTGGACGAGGCCTATCTCACGTGCAGCATCCAGAGCGAGGTCATCGCCCTGGTGACCGAGCGCGCGTTCGGCGCCCTCAGGACGGCCCCGCGCCGCCTCGGCAACCCCGGCGTCCCCGTCCCCTTCCCGCCCCCGCTGGAGGATGCGGTGTTGCCCGGCACAGCCGACATCGCCGCTGCCATCCGCGAGATGGTGTCATCGTAGCCAGCGCATCCCGCAGCTCCCCGCTCGCGGCGTGACGGAGATCGCCTACCAGCCAGGAGATGGTCACGGGCGGCGAGGCCCTAGCAGGCTGCTGAAAAAGGCCCATCTGCTTCGTTGGCGCCCTCGGCCGCACGCTCAACGTACAGCGAGTACGCCTCGCGTACGGCCGTCGGGCGCCGCCTCGCATCTGGACCTTTTTGAGCAGCCTGCGAGTTCTTCAGCAACCTGCTAGGGGAGGGTGGAGAAGACCGCGCCCGGGTAGTAGTACTCGAGGATCTGGCGGGCCGAGTAGCCGAGCTGGGCCATGGTCCTGGCGGCCGCCTGGTCCATGCCGACCCCGTGGCCATAGCCGCGGCCCGAGAAGCGGGCGTGGGCGCCGTCCACGGCCACGGCGAACAGCGTGCTCTTGAGCGTGTCGTAGCCCACGAGCCGGCGGAAGTCGTTGCCGCGGAGCACGGTCGTGCCGCTCGTGCCGCGGACGGCGATCCGGGCCGCGCGCAGCGACACGCTTCGCTCGAGTACCTCGAGGGCCACGATGCGCCCCACCGAGACGCCGCCCTTGCGGAGCAGCGCGGTGAGGTCGGCGAGCGGCAGGTCCAGCGCCCACACGCGATGCGGCGACTCCGAGGGGAACTCGACGCGCACCGGCCGGAGCGCCGGCATGTTCGAGGCGGCGAACACCGCGCGCGGGTCTTCCGTGTAGCCGCCGCTGTCGGTGTGATAGAAGGCCGGGAAGAGGTCGCCCTCCCAGAGGAGAACCTGCCCCTCCGTCTCCTTCACCGCGGCCCAGATGGGCGAGTCGGCGCCGACCTGGCCCGCGTACTGCTGATGCACCGTGGCGGCGACGATCTGGTAGGGCTTGCCCGCGTTCAGCCGGCGGTGGAAGGCGGCGTAGGTGCGCGCCACGACGGCCTGGGCCTTGAGCATCTCGGGCGGCATGCGCTCGCCGGCCTCGGCCTTGACCGCGCCCATCAGGTAGTCCTCCAGCGGCAGCTCGTTGATCACCAGGAGTCCGTCGCCCGCGCGGAGGACGTCGATGGCCCCCGGGTAGTCGCGGCCGTTGAACCGCATGGCCCCGCCGTTGGCGCCCACCACGCGGATGGTCCCGGCGGTTACGCTGTCGGCGCGCAGGCCGCGCACTTCCACGTTGCCGTTGACCGGGACCAGGCGAATCCACGTGGGCTGCTCGGTCGTGAGCGGCTGGCCGGCCGCGTCCTGGATGGCGAAGGGACCGCCGCCCAGCTCCACCGCGCGGACCCCGTCGACCAGCGCCACGCGGATATCGCCTCCGGCGAGCGCCGGGCGCGCCCCCAGACACACGAGCACGCCGAGGGCGAGAGCGACGAGCAGCCGGACGTGTCGGCGGCGGGCTAGCGGCGGCCGAAGAGCGACAAGAGCAGCGTGAGGACGATGGAGATGATGACGGAGGTCGCCAGCGGGAAGTAGAAGCGCCAGGTGCCGCGCTCGATGTAGATGTCCCCGGGCAGCCGTCCGATCCATGGCACCTTCCCTGAGAGATTTCCCGCCAGGAGCAGGATTCCTCCCAGGACTATCATGACGACCCCGAAACCCACGAGGATTTTCCCGAGGTCCGTCAAAGGGGCAGCTCGCGCTGGCCGGTGGAGGAAGCGGGGAGGGCGTGGCCCAGATGGGCGTAGGCCGCCGCCGTGACCTTCCGCCCGTTCGGGCTGCGCACGACGAAGCCGATCTTCAGGAGGAACGGCTCCACCACCTCCGCCAGCGTCTCCGCCTCGTCGTTGATGGTGGCCGCGATGGCCTCGAGGCCGACCGGGCCGCCCCCGTACTGCTCGATGATCGCGCCGAGGAAGCGGCGATCCAGCCGGTCGAGCCCTGCCTGGTCCACCCCCTCGCGGTCCAGCGCGTCCCGCGCGACCTCGGCCGTCACCGCCCCGTCCCCCTTCACCTGGGCGTAGTCGCGGACGCGGCGCAGGAGGCGGTTGGCGATACGCGGCGTCCCGCGGGAGCGGCGGGCGACGGCGCCGGCCCCGCCCTGATCGATGGAGGCTCCGATGATGGAAGCCGACCGGAGGATGATCGACGTCAGGTCCTCCACGTCGTAGAAATCCAGGTGGTGGAAGATCCCGAAACGCTCCCGGAGCGGGGAGGAGAGCATCCCCGGCCGCGTGGTGGCGGCCACCAGCGTGAAGGGGCGCAGCGGGATGCGCATGCTCTTGGCGTTGAGCCCCTTGTCCATCACGAAGTTGAGCGCGAAGTCCTCCATGGCCGGGTACAGCAGCTCCTCCACGATGCGCGGGAGCCGGTGGACCTCGTCGATGAAGAGCACGTCGCGGTCGCCCAGGTTGGTGAGGATGCCCATGAGGTCCCCGCCCCGCTCGAGGGAGGGACCGGCCGTGGTAACCATCTGGGCGCCCATCTCGTTGGCCATGATGGTGGCGAGCGTGGTCTTGCCGAGGCCGGGGGGCCCCGAGAGGAGCACGTGGTCGAGAGGCTCGCCCCGCTGGCGGGCCGCCTCCACCGAGATCCGCAGGCTCTCGACCGTCGCGCGCTGGCCCACGTACTCGTCCAGGCGTTGCGGGCGGAGCTGGCGCTCGATCTGCGCCTCCTCGGGCAGCGCCACCCGGCTCATGACGTGCGCCTCGTCGCTCACGTCCGGCCTCCGCTCCCGCGATAGATCTCGTCGAACAGCTCCTCGGGCGTCGTGAGGTCGGGCCGGCGGCTGAGCGCCCGGCTGATCAGCTCGGCCGCCTCGCTGGGCCGGTGCTGGAGCTGCTTCACCAGCACCTCGAAGACCAGGCCGCGCAGCCCGTCTTCATCCAGAGGCGCCGCAGGCCGCGCGGGGCGCGCCTCCCCGGCGGACTCCTCGGCCGCGAGCAGCGCGAACTTCGCCACCTTGCTCTGGAGCTGGGCCACGATGTTCTTCGCCTTCTGGGGCCCGATGCCGGGCAGCCGGCGGAGATACCCCTCGTCCTGGCGGGCGATGGCGGCGGCGATCTCGCCCACGGGGGCCGCCAGCGAGCGGGCCGCCACCATGGGGCCCACGTCCTTCACCGTGATGAGCTTCTCGAAGAACTCCTTGTCGAGCTCGGAGGTGAATCCGATGAGCACGGGGCGCGGCTGGTTCTGCGTCGCGTGGTAGTGGATCGCCAGCGAGATCTCGTCGGCGCCGTCGCCCCCGGCCGCCGACGCGCCGGCCAGCGCGCGCTGGGTCACGGGCGGCAGGAACACCTCGTAGCCGACGCCGGCCGCCTCGAGGATCACCCGGTCCTCGATCCGCGCGCGCAGCCTGCCCCGGAGCGAGGCGATCATGAGGCCCCCCGCGCCGCGGGCCACCGGCCCCGGCCCGTCGGGATCCGCCCCGTGACCCGCCCCATGCCGGTGACAGCCAGCCCGAGGGCATCGGCCACATGCGACGGACGCGGCGGCTCGGCAAGCCCCAGGAGAGTCTGGACGCTCCGCTGCATCTGCGCCTTCCCGGCGGCCCCGTTGCCGGTGATGGCGCGTTTGACCTCGGCGGGCGCGAGCGCCAGCACCGCCACGCCGAGCTGACGGGCGGCGAGGTAGATCACGCCGCGGGCATGGCCCATGAGGATCGCGGTCCGCGGGAACTTGTACTCCGTGTAGAGGTCTTCCACGACGAGGAGGCCCGGCTCGCGGGCCTGGATGA
>Ga0154317_1037_pt3 | contig 23917 bp, 26 predicted proteins | sample RifGroA2_FD_105611 | JGI IMG/M metagenome (GOLD analysis project Ga0154317, IMG submission 105611) | Candidatus Rokubacteria bacterium GWA2_70_23 | reverse complement strand
CCGCCTCGGCGCAACGCGAGAGGAGCTGTTCGAGGTCCTCGAAACCTGCCTGGTGCCGGGCGGCGCCCCGACCTTCCATCGGGGGCTGGGCGCCCTCCTCGAAGTGAAGGGCTGATCGCGGCGCGCTACTCCTTCAGGCGAAGGTCCTCGTACGGCGCCGAGTAGAGGTGGCCGACGATGAGCCCGAGGCCCGGCTCGGCCACTCGGGCGCCGTGCCCATTCAGGAAGGCCGCCTCGACGATGGGGGCGAACATCACCTTCTCGTGCACGAGCTGCTGGATCCGGTGGAGGATCGCCTCGCGCTTCTTCGCGTCCATCTCGCGCGCCTGTTCCCGGTAGAGCCCGTCGATGTCGGGATAGCCCCCGTAGGAACGGCTGCTGCCCGAGATCACGAACGCCTCGATGCGCGTGGCGGCGTTCCCGGCGGCCGCGCTCCCCACACGCACGATGTGCTTAAAGGCCTTCTCCGTGTCCGCGTTGAAGTAGACGGCGCGCTCCATCTCGGCGGTGACGGGATGGCCGTTGTAGAACGTCACGCTCTTGCGGAGCGCGAACTCGCAGACGAGGCCATCGCGCGAAGTGGTCCAGGATTCGGCGAGGCTCGCGGCCATCGGCTGGCCGGGCATCGGCTTCACGAGCGCATCGTGGAGCGCGTAGAGGACCAAACACGGCACGCTGACCCCTGCGTTGCCGCCGGATCGCACCACGTGGGCGCAAGCGAGACGTGGACCGCCCACGTCATCCGGCCCTCGGGCGCCGCTGCCGACGGGGACGCGTCCCACGGGCCCAGGGAGAACAGCGCGGCCAGCGCGATCGCTCTCATTCGATTCGTTCCATTCCCTCCGGTTGACGGAGCGATACTGCGACCTGGTCAGAGGTCCGTCAAGCAGTTGCTCGCGGAGCACCGCTTAGCCTATGCTCTTCCTCTGCGAAAGGAGAACCACCGTGCTGATACGCAAGCTGGGCCGCACAGGGCTGCGAGTATCCGCCCTTTGTCTGGGCGGCAACACGTTCGGATGGACCACGGACCAGAAGGCCTCTGAGGCGGTGCTCGACGCCTACGTCGAGGCCGCCGGCAACTTCATCGACACCGCGGACATCTACTCGCGCTGGGCGCCAGGCAACAAGGGCGGCGAGTCGGAGAACGCGCTCGGGATATGGATGACGGCGCGCAAGAACCGCCACACCGTGCTCATCGCCACCAAGGTGATGGGGCCGATGGGACCGGGGCCGAACGATACGGGCCTCTCGCGCCAGCACATCGTGGAAGGGGTCGAAGCCTCGCTGCGGCGTCTCCAGACCGACTACATCGATCTCTACCAGGCGCACTGGGACGATCGCGACACGCCGCTCGAGGAGACGCTGCGCGCCTTCGACGACTTGGTGCGCATGGGCAAGGTGCGCTACACCGGCGCCTCGAACCACCACGCGTGGCGGCTGACCCGCGCGCTCTGGGAGAGCGACAAGCGCGGCTACGTGCGCTACGAGTCAATCCAGCCGAAGTACAACCTCGTGTTCCGCGACGAGTACGAGCGCGAGCTCGAGCCGCTCTGTCTCGAGCAGGGCGTGGGCGTCATCCCGTACTCGTCGCTCGGGAGCGGGTTCCTGTCGGGCAAGTACCGTCCCGGCGCGGACCTGCCCAAGACGGCCCGCGCCGTCAACGTCCAGAACGGCTACATGAACGACCGCGGCTTCGCCGTCCTCGCCGCGGTGGACAAGGTGGCCGGCAAGGTCGGCGCGACGCCGGCGCAGGTCGCGCTCTCCTGGCTTACGCACCGCCCCGGCATCACCGCTCCGATCGCCAGTGCAACGTCCGTCGCCCAGCTCAAGGAGCTCATCGGCGGCATCGAGCTCAAGCTGGACGAGGAGGCGACCGCGACGCTCGACAGCGCGAGCGCCTGGCAGGAAGCCTAGCCGGCGCCCGGATCGGGCGCGCGGCGGGTCAAGCGCAAGGTTGGTTGGCGCGGAGATCGCAGACCTTTCGCCCGGGAGTCAGTGTTGCCTTTGTCCCGGCGGGGCCGAAACCCGATCGGCCTGCGTCCCGGGACGGGTGGCGCCATGAGTTCTCGGATCGCGTCGAAGACGACCTTGAACTGCACGTCGTACCTGTTTTCGAGCGCTGCCAGCTTGGGGCCCAGTTCCTCGTGCGACGTCAACAGCTGGCGGAGTTTCACGAAGGTCCGCATGATGGCGATGTTGACCTCGATCGCGCGGCGGCTCCGGAGCACGGTCGAAAGCATCGCCACCCCCTGCTCTGTGAAGGCGTAGGGATTGTAGCGGCGGCCGCCGCGACCGGGCCTTGCGTTTGAGATCACAGATTGTGATCTCAAAGCCGCGGCCTCGTCTCGGGTCAGTCGAAACATGAAGTCTTCAGGAAACCGCGAGAGATTTCGCTGAACGGCCTGGACCAGCGCGCCAGTTGGAACGTCGTAGAGCGCAGCGAGATCGGCGTCGAGCATGACACGCTGGCCCCGAACGAGCAGGATGGCCTGCCGGATACGGTCGGTCGGGGCGCCCCCGCGTTGGCTTGCCATTGGGCATCATCCTAGTCGCTGGCGCCGTCATCGTGGAATGTCCAGAATGTGATACACATCTGGTCCAGGAGGTGCTGACATGGCGGTCGAGTTCGGCGTGCTGCTTCCCACCCGCGAGGCCGTCATGTCCGGCCGGCCGGAGACGGCTCCCATGCTGGCCATGGCTGAGCGCGCGGAGGCCGCGGGCTTCGACTCGGTCTGGATCGGCGATTCGCTGACCGCCAAGCCGCGCCACGAGCCGCTCACCCTGCTGGCCGCCGTCGCCGCGCGCACGCGGCGGGTGCGTCTCGGCACGGCTGTGCTCCTGCCGGCGCTGCGGAACCCCGTCGTGCTCGCCCAGATCGTGGCAACGCTTGATCGCGTTGCCGAGGGGCGCGTCATCCTCGGGGTCGGCATCGCCGCCGACTCGCCGCCCATCCGCAAGGAGTTCGCGGCCGCCGACGTGCCGTGGCACCGTCGAGTCGGGCGGTACCTCGAGACGCTCGAGATCTGTCGCGCGCTGTGGAGCCGCGACGGCGTCAGCTTCAGCGGCAAGCACTTCACGCTGGAGAACATCACGATTGAGATTACCGAGATTTTGAGGATGAAACCGAATCACATTGCCAAGGCGGGCGAGCCGCGACGAACCCCACGGGGTGCTCCCTTGGATGGTGTCTATGCGGAGACGATAGGCGACATGAAGCCCTTCTCGGCACCGGGGCACCGGGCCGGCGCCCGGCCGACCGCCCCGCCGGCCCGAACGCAACCCGGGCCAGGCTCCCGCGACCCGATGGACGTCCGCCCGCCCCAGGCTGCACCCCACAGCGGCAGACGAAGACGCTCCCACCCGCGCACCAGGACAGAGCCCGCCCGCGCTCCGCGTGTCACGGCCAGCTGGCGGGTTGCGACCGGGCGTCTCACACCCTGCGCTGCAGGAAGTCCGTCACGAGCGGCCAGGCGAGGTCGGCGTACTGCGGCTGGAAGCCGTCGTTGTCAGGATGGCGGAAGCCGTGGTTGGCGTCGGAGAAGAAGTGCCACTCGACGGGCTGCGTGTTCGCGATGAAGCTTTGCCAGAGCGGGCCCTGGATGGCCGGCGTCGCGATGTAGTCCTTGCCGCCGCAGAACACGAGGGAGGCGCACGTGAGCGTCTTCGCGAGCTTGAACGCGTGCCGTGGCCGGTGCGGGGTTTCGGGCTCGTCGCGCACGGACGGATAGTAGAGGACGATCGCGCGCACCTGCGGATGGTCGGCCGCGAAGGGGATGAGCAGCCGGCCGCCCATGCAATGGCCGATGGCGGCAGTGCGCGCCAGGTCCGAATTCATGCGTCCGGTGAGATAGCGCCACGCCTCGTCCAGCTTGTCGAGAAACTCGCCATCGGAGTGCTTGGCCTGGAGATCCGCCCCGCCGCCGATGTTGTGCGTGCCCGCGATCCCGAACATGTTGAAGAGGCTGGGCGCGAGGACGTTGAATCCCAGCGTGGCGAGCCGGTACGCGTCGATCTTGTAGTCGGCGGTGACGCCATGGGCGTGATGCGCCATGAGGATGCCGGGGCGCCGGCCCGTCCCCTCGGGATGCGCCATGTAGCCCGGAATGCCGTCCTGTTCCTGCGTGAGCATGCGCGCGACCACCGTCATCGTCCTCTTCCTCCCGCAAAGACCGCTCCCGAGACCGGCGCCGCCGGCGGCTCTTCGCTCAGGTACTGACCAAAGCCCGGCTCCTGCTCCAGCTCGCCGTCCGGGTTCAGCACGACCTGGCCGCGCACGAGGGTCATCCACGCGCGGCCGCGCATCTTCCATCCCTCGTACGGCGTGTACCCGGCGACACTGAGATGCTGCCGCTGCCGGATCGTCCACTCCGCGGCGGGATCCCAGATCGTGAGGTCCGCGTCGGCGCCGACGCGGATCGCGCCCTTGCGCGGGAAGAGCCCGAAGATGCGCGCGGGGTTCTCGGCCATCACACGCGCCATCCAGGGCAGCGGCAGCCCGCGGTTCACCACGCCCTCGCTGTAGATGAGGGTGGTCAGCGTCTCCAGCGACGGCGCGCCGAAGGGAATCGGCTTGCCCTGCGGATCGACGAAGATGTTCGTGCGTCCGGGCTCCTTGAACCGCGGCGGCCGCGGCGCGTGATCGCTGGCGATCGTGTTGATGTAGCCGCCCGCCAGGCCCGCCCACAGCGCGTCGCGGTCCGGGCCGTCCGCCGGGCGCAGCGGCGGGCCGATCTTGGCGAACGGTCCCAGACGCTCCATCTCCCTGTCCGTGAGCAGCAGGTATTGCGGACACGTCTCCACCCACACGCGCTGCCCTTCGCCCTGCGCGCGCTTGATGCGCTCGAGGCCGAGCTTCGTCGACAGGTGCACCACGTACACGGGACAGTCCGTGAGGCGGCCGATGAGGACCGCGCGGTTGATGGCTTCCTCTTCCGTCCAGTCCGGGCAGGTGGCCGGGAAGTCCGCGGGCGCCGTGCGGCCCTCGGCGATCGCCTTGTCCTCGAGGTAGCAGAGGACGTCGCCGTTCTCGCAGTGCAGCTGGCAGAGCGCCCCGAGCGGGGCCAGCCGCTCCATCGCCTTGCACAGGAACTCGTCCGACACCATCCGCTTGCCGCGCTTCTTGTACGTCATGAACATCTTGAACGACCGCACGCCGAGGCTCACCGCTTCCGCGAGATCGTCCAGAATCGAGGGTTCGTGATCGAGGATGACATGGAAGCCGACATCGATGACCGACGCGCCCTCCGCCTCCTCGCGCAGCCGGTGGATCGCCTTCGGCAGACTCTCACCGTCGTCGTAGGTCACGAACGGCACGAGCGTGGTGAGCCCCGTGCGCGCGGCGGCGAGCGCGGAGGTCTTCCAGTCGTCGTACTCGGGCCCGACGTGGAGATGGCAGTCGATGAGCCCGGGAAACACGATCTTGCCGGCGGCGTCGATCACGCGGTCGGCGGGGGGCAGCATCTCCTCCTGGCCGATGGCCACGATGGCGCCGCGCGTGATCGCCACCGCCGCCTCGAAGACGTCGGTGGCGGTCACGATGCGGCCGCCGCGGACGATGAGGTCGACGCCGCGCGCGCTCATCGGTGGGGCTCCTTGCCGGTCACGGGCTGCAGCAGGATTCCGTAATGCTGGGGCTGGCGGCGCCCGAGGAAGTTCCAGCGCTTGCGGACCGGGGCCATCTGATCCAGATCGATGCGCGCCACGATCAGCTCATCGCCCGTGGTCGAGGCCTTGGCCACGATCTGGCCCTGGGGGCTGATCACGCTGCTGCCGGCGATCAGCTCCAGGCCGTCCTCGATCCCGGCTTTCGCGGCGCCGACGACCCAGCAGGCATTCGCGTACGCGCCCGCCCGCATGCACAAGTCGTTGAGATCCAGCGCGAGCGCGGAACCCGGCGTGTTGTAGCCGATCAGGATGATCTCGGCGCCCTGCAGCGCCAGCGCGCGGTAGCTCTCCGGATACCGGCGATCCTGGCAGATCGCGATCCCGATCTTCGCGCCCGCGCAGTCCCACACGCGGTAGCCGGTGTCGCCGTGGGCGAAGTAATGCGGCTCGTACACCTGCGCGAAGCCGTCGGGGGCCCTGGTGCCGGGCAGGTGGATCTTTCGGAACGTCCCGCACAGCCGGCCGGCGCGGTCGGTGAGGAGCGCGGTGTTGAAGTACTTGCCGTCGGTCTTTTCGCAGAAGCCGACGTGCACCGCCACCCGCGCCGCCGCCGCGCGCTGCAGGAGGGGCACGAGCGCCTTGGGCGGCACCTCGCTCTCGAAGAACTGGTCGAAGTCGGAGCGGATCCTCTTGGGGAAGTACGTCGTGAGCGCCATCTCGGGATAGACGATCAGCTCGACGCCGTCGCGCGCGGCCTGCTCGAGCAGCGCGAGCATCCGCTCCACGATCTCCTCGCGCGGCGTGCCCTCGTTGTTGGGACCCATCTGGGCGGCGGCGACCTTTACATAGCGCGGCATGGCGGTTCTCCTTCGGCTCTCGGGTTCGCGGGGCCGGTGCCCATGCTGATACCGCGGCCCCGATCCGTCAAGACGGTACGGGCGCGCAAGCCCTGATCGCGTCGACGGCGGCACGCCGCGCGCCGGGGCCCGTCACGCGCGGGCTGATGATCGGCAGAGGCAGGCCCGCCTCGCGGTAGCGGGCGAGGCGCTCGCGGCACTGCTCCGCGGTGCCGGCGATGGCGACCGCATCGATCAGCGCGTCGGGCACGCGGCGCACGGCCCCGTCGTGGTCGCCGGCCTCCCAGGCGGACGCGATCGCGGCGGCGACGTCGGGGAAGCCGCTCTCGGCAAGCAAACGCTTGTAGCGCGGAAAGAAGCCGGCGTAGAAGGCGACCGACGGCCGCATCTGCTCGAGCGCCTCGCGCCGCGTGTCCGCGATCACGCACGGCACGAGGGAGGCGACATCGATGGTCTCGGCCGACCGGCCGGCCCGCTCGGCGCCCCGTGCCACGTGCTCGGCGGCGCGGCGTGGCGCCTCCAGGGTCGGCCATGTCAGCAGGGCGCCGTCCGCGATCTCGCCGCAGATCTCCAGCATTTTCGGAAACAGCGCGGCCACGTACACGGCGATCCGCGGGCGCCGCGGCGGAAACCACAGCTCGAAGCGCTCGATGGTCACCGTCTCCCCCCGGTGCCAGACCACGCCCTCGGCGAGCAGCCCCCGCACGATCGCCACCGTGTCGCGCAGTCGGGCGGTGGGGCGGTCGAAGGGGACGCCGTGCTCGGGCTCCACCTGCTCGCGGTGGCTCGTGCCGAGGCCGAGGATGAAGCGGCCGTCCGAGAGCTCGTCGAGCGTCGCCGCCGCCATGGCCAGCGTGGGCGCGCTGCGCACGAAGACGCTGCTGATGGCCGTGCCGAGGCGGATGCGCGTCGTCGCCGTCGCACAGGCGGCGAGGATCGCGAACTGGTCGCCCGCGTGGCCCTCGGCCACCCACGCCGACTCGTAGCCAAGCGATTCGGCCAGGCGCACGCCCTCGACGATCTCGCTGGGCCCGAGGCCGCGGCTGAACGCGACGCCGACGCGCGGGCTCGTCATCGCGAGGCGATCATGCGGTGCTCGAGGCGGGAGAGCAGGCGCACGCCGGGCCACAGCAACACGAAATACATGGCGGCGGCGAGCACGATGGGCGACGGGTTGTACGTGACCGATTGCGCGGAGCGGGCAGCGTAAAGCAGCTCGGGGAGCGCCACCACGCTCGCCAGCGACGTGAGCTTGACGACCTCCAGCGTGTTGCCGATGAGATCGGGCAGGACGTTGCGAACTGCCTGCGGAATGATCACGTAGGCGAGGGTCTGCACGCGCGTGAGGCCGGTGGAGCGCGCAGCCTCCGTCTGGCCGCTCGTCACGCTCTCGATGCCCGCGCGGAAGATCTCGCCGTAGTAGCTCGACGCGTTCAACGTGAAGGCGAGGACCACGGCGGCGAAGGCGGGGAGGTCGATGCCAACGAAGGGCAGGCCGAAGAAGATGAAGATGAGCAGGACGAGCGGCGGAAAGGCGCGGAAGAAGTCCACGTAGACGATCAAGGGCCACGTCACCCAGCGGCGGCGCACCGTGGACATCAGCGCTACCCCCATCCCGGCCAGCACGCCGGCGGGGGCGACGACGAGGCAGAGGATCACCGTCATCAGCAGGCCCTTGAGCAGCAATGGCGCCGCCGCCCGCATGATCGCCACGTTGAAGAAGTTCTGGACGAGGGCGTCCATCACCGCTTCCAGGCGAAGCGCGTCTCGATGAAGCGCCCGGCGACGACGAAGGGGATGAAGAGGATGAGGTAGGCGATCGCGCCCAGCGTGAGCGGCGACGGATTCGCCGCGAAGGACTGGCCGGTGATGGCCGCGCTCAGGATCTCCGGAACGCCGACGACGGAGGCGAGCGCGGTGCCCTTCGTGATCGCGATCGCGCGATTGGTGAGGGGCGGGATGGTGAGCCGGACCGCCTGCGGCAGCACGACGAACGTCAGGGACTGGCCGAACGTCAGGCCGGTGGAGCGCGCGGCCTCCCATTGCCCCTTGTGCACGGCGAGGATGCCCGCCCAGAAGATCTCCTCCGAGAAGGCGGCGAGCACGAGGCTCAGGCTCGCCCAGGTGGCGGTGAAGCCGCTCATGCGCACGCCGACGTGAGGGAGCGCGAAATAGAAGAGGACGATGATGACGAGCGGCGGCACCGCGCGCAGCATGTCCACGCCGAGGATGATGAGCCAGTTGACGGGCCGGATCTGCAGCGAGCGCACGACCGCCAGCGTGAGGCCGAGGGCGAGGCCGGTGACGATGACCGCGAGCGCCAGCTCGACGGTGAGCACGAACCCCTCGGCGATCGAGGGCAGGTAACGCCGCATCACCTCGACGTTGAGGAAACTGAAGACGAAGCGATCGAGGTCGGTCACTGGTGGCCGGCGATGCGGGCGACGAACTCCCGGGTGCGGGGGTGCGCGGGGTCACCGAAGACGCGGGCGGGCGGCCCCTGCTCCACGATCTCGCCGTGGTCGATGAACACCACCCGGTCGGCGGCGGCCCGCGCGAACTGCAGCTCGTGGCTGACGACCACCATCGTCATCCCCGACTCGCGCATGGCGCGCATGACGGCCAGCACGCTGCCCACCAGCTCGGGGTCGAGCGCCGAGGTCGGCTCGTCGAAGAGCATGATCTTCGGCGAAAGCGCGAGCGAGCGGGCGATGGCGACGCGCTGCTGCTGCCCGCCCGACAGCTCGCTGGGATGCGCGTCCGCCTTGTCGGCCAGGCCCACGCGCGTGAGCGCGGCCCGCGCGCAGTCGGCCGCCTCCGTGCGGGACATTTTCAAGACCTTCCGGAGCGCCAACGCCACGTTCCCGAGCGCGGTCATGTGCGGATAGAGGTTGAAGGACTGGAAGACCATGCCCATCTGGCGACGGATGCCGTTGATGTCGGTGCGGGGGGCGAGCACGTCGATGCCGTCGAAGGTGATCGCGCCCGCGCTCGGCTCCTCCAGGCGGTTCACGCAGCGCAGCAGCGTGCTCTTGCCGGAGCCCGAGGGCCCGACGATGAACACCAGCTCCTGCGGGGCGACCCGGAGATCGATGCCGCGCAGGACGTGGAGGGCGCCGAAGTGCTTGTGCAGCCCGACGACGTCGAGGAGCGGCGTCAGGCGTCGCGCCTCACTTGCATTTGGGCGCCGGCTTGTCGGCGATGTAGCCTTCGAAGCCGGGCGTTCCGTACCCGGGATAGACGGTGATCGGCGGCGAGCCCGCCTCCGGCTTCACCGCGAGCCACTTCTCGCTGAGACGGGCGAAGAAGCCGTCGAGCTTCATGCACTCGAGCGCCTCCTCCACCTGGTTGCGCATCGCCACGTCGTCCTTGCGGAACGGCACGGCCCACACGGCGCCCGTCTTGATCAGGTAGGAGAGCTTGAGGCCCGGCGTCTTCTGCGCGGCCCACGCGGAGGCGGTGTTGCCGGCGAGATTGCCGTCGGCTCGGCCGGAGAGCACGGCCTGCACGGCGTCGGACTGGGTGTTGAAGTTCTCCACCTGGAAACCGTACTTTGCCTGGTTGTTACGCGCCCAGGTGTCGTAGATGGAGCCGCGGTTGACGGCGATCGTTTTACCCTTGAGGTCTTCGAGCCTGGTGATGCCGGCGGCGCTCTTCGGGATGACGAACTGGTAGTCGGTGTTGAGGTAGCCCTCGGTGAAGAGCAGCGACTTGGCCCGCTCGGCGGTGACGGTGACGGGCGCGGCGATGAAGTCGAAGCGCTTGGACTGCAACCCGGGGATCAGCCCCGAGAACTCCTGGGCCACGACGTTGATGGGCCGTCCCAGCCGGCGCGCGATCTCGTTGGCCATGTCCACGTTGAACCCTTCGACGCCGCCGCCCATCTTGGGCATGGCGTGGGGCGCGAAGGTGCCGTCGAGCCCGGTGGTCAAGGGTTGCTGGGCGACGGCGGGCGCGCCCGTCAGCGCGATCGTCAGGACGACGAGAGCCACAACTCTTCGCTTCATTCGCCACCTCCACGTGCGGGTAGCCGCACTATACCCGGCTTTGGCACCCCTCCGCCACCCGGACGCCATCCGGTCCTTGCCTGAACCGGACCTGTCGGCCTCTCATGAGCTCCCGCCGTGCCGCCGTAGGCGCGCGGTCTCCTCAGCGTCGATCTCCCGCCCCCCCGGCCGAAGCGCGACGCCGTAATCCTCGCGCGCGCGCTCGGGGGAGACGAAGCCGCGGCGCACGTCGGCCAGCACCGCCTCGGGCGCGCGCTGGCGCGGGTCGCCGAAGCCGCCGCCGCCGGGGAAGCGCATCAGGATGCGGGCGCCGTGCTCGAGCAGGACCTGCGAGCTCTGGCCGAGTGGAGCGCCGTCGTTCACGGCGATGACGCCGGTGCCGCCGCGGGCGCCCCCGTCGAGCCCCGGGGCGCCTTCGTGGAAGCGTCCGCCGATGACGGACGCGACCACGGGCGCGCGCGAGACGTTCCGGATGACGACCTCCTGGTGGTTCGACGAGAACGCCCGTGGCGCCCGCAGCACTTCGCCCACCGCGGTGGGCAGCGAGGGCGACATGAGAATGGCGCGGCGGATGACGGGGATCGGCACGCCGCGCTGCGTGCCGTCCATGTCGGAGTTCAGGAAATTGCCGCAGAGCCCGATGCCGGCCGAGTTCATCCCGCTGCGCGCGAGCATGCCCGCCTCCACGAACGTGAGGAACCCCGGCCCGCGCTCCGGCGTGACGCGCAGGACGATGGCCGCCTCGCGACAGGCCGGCCGCCAGTCCCAGTTCTGGCCGATGATGACGGGTCCCCCTGTGCGCTCGGGCAGGAGGACGGCTCCGGTGCAGCCGTCCGCGGGCTCGCCGTAGAGCAGCTCCGTGCGCGCGTTCAGCGCCACGATCTCCTCGATCGCGCGCCCGGCGCCCTCGGCGATGCCGCGCATCTCCTCCAGCAGCTCCGGGTAGCGGTCGCCGATGACCGGCTCGAACTTCCGCGCGCGGGCGAGGAGCGCCGCGCGCGCGGCGCCGGCGCCGGCGCCGGCCGTCCACGCCGCCAGGTAGATGCGCAGGCTCGTCGCGATGCGCTCGGCCGCGAGGCTGCCGTACTGGCGGCCGCGCTCGCGCGCGTCGCCTTCGACGTCGACGAGCGGGAAGGGAAAGGACGACGCGCTCACGCCAGCTCTCCCAGGAACCGGGCGATGAGGCTGATGGGGAGCAGCGCCGGCGCGCCGGTCACGTCGCGCACGACGGCCTTCGTGGCCGAGGTGAAGCCGAGGCAGTTCATGACCGTCAGCGTCACGCCGGCCCGCCGCAGCTCTTCCGCCGCGCGCATCACGCCGCCGGCGCCCTGATAGGGCGAGGCGACGGTCACGGCGACCTGGGGGTCGACGTACGCCCACCCCGCCACGGCCGCCGCCCGCTGCTGGGGGATGGGGACGATCACCCCGAGCCGCCCGCCCTCCCACACGGCGCCGACCGCGGCGGCGATGAGGCGATCGGGCAGGAGGACCGGGCGCGGGCTGCGGAAGGGCGGGAACTTCCCGGCGCAGAGGACGACGCAGGCCTCGCTCTCCGGCGCCAGCCGGTCGAGGCAGGCTTGCAGGCGCCCGAGGATGGCGCGCTTGGCCACGATCACGTCGCTGCCGTCGGTGAGCCGCGTGATCAGCGCGTCTTCACCATCCGCCGGCGCGAGAGCGGCGATGTCGGCGCGCGACAGGCCGTCGAGCGCTCCGGCCTGGAGCACGCGCGCGCCACCGCCGAGCAGCTTTTCCATCTCGGGCACCACGTCGTCGCGGGGAGCCTGGCCGATGGTGATGGCGCCGATGGCCCTCATGTGCGCGAACCATCGCATGGGAGGGCGGGGGTGTCAAGACAGCCCTCCGCGGTGTACTGTGGGGACCGACAAAAGGAGGCGTCATGCTCGATCTCGTGATTCGGAACGGTCAGGTCGTCACCCCTCACGGCGTCGGCGCGTGGGACGTCGGCATCCAGGGCGAGAGCATCGCTGCCGTGGCGGCTCCCGGCGCGCTCGCGGCCGACCGGGGAATGGACGCCACGGGCAAGATCGTCGTCCCCGGGGGCGTGGACCCGCACTGCCACCTGGCGCACGCCATCATGAGCCACCCCGAGGAGCCGTCCGAGACCATGGGGCCGGAGGACGACACCCGGGGCATGGCCTTCGGCGGCACCACGACGCACCTGGACTTCTGCTACGTGCGGCCCGGCGGCGAGATCCAGCCCGTGCTGGAGCAGCGGGCAGCGCGGTGGAACGCGAGCTCGTACGTCGACTACTCGTTCCACATCACGCTGTGCGGGGCGCTCGACCTGAAGGTGTTTGACCAGATCGGCGACGCGGTCAAGGCCGGCTATCCCAGCTTCAAGGCGTTCACCACCAACATCCTGCCGCCGCACCCCAAGCGCCCGGGCAACCGTCTCGACTTCGGACGCATCCACTATGCCATGGAGCGCATCGCCGCCGCGGGCGGCGTGCTCGCCGTCCACGGCGAGGACGAGGACGTCGTGCAGTTCAACTATGAGAAGTTCCGCGCCGAGGGCCGGATGGGGGGCGAGAACATGTACCTCGTCCACAGCAAGCTCTCGGAGCAGCTCGCCTTTCACCGGACGATCACGCTGGCGCGCGCCACCGGCTGCGCCGTCTATTTCGTGCACACCTCCGCCAGCGAGGGCGTCACGGAGATCGGCGAGGCGCGCGCGGACGGGCTGCCCGTCTACGGCGAGACGCTCCACCAGTACGCGTGCTTCAACGCCGAGCACTACAAGACGCCGCGCGGCTTCTGCTCGCATACCTACCCGTCGCTCAAGTTCCCCGAGGACCAGGCGGCACTCTGGCGCGGGCTGGTGGACTCGCCGCTCTCCACGCTCGCCACCGACGAGTACCCCACGCCGCTCGCCCTCAAGCTCAAGGGCAAGACCATCGAGGACGTCACCGGCGGCAACACCGGCGCCGAGGCGCGGATGGGCATCGGCTACACGGAAGGCGTGGTAAAGCGGCGGATGTCGCTCGAGCGCTTCGCCGCCATCACCTCCACCAACGCGGCGAAGATCTTCGGGCTCTACCCGAAGAAGGGCGCCATCGCCCCGGGGAGCGACGCCGACATCGTCTTCATCGACCCGTCAGTGCGCAAGACGCTGACCAAGGACGACTTCCACGTGAGCGACTACAGCCCGTGGGAAGGCTGGCAGGTGCAGGGCTGGCCGGTGATGACCATGCTGCGCGGCAAGGTGATCATGGAGAACGGCCGGCTCCTGGGCGACACGCGCGACGGCAGGCTCGTCGCGCGCAAGGTGGACGCCCGCGTCCTGAAGAGGCCGGCGTGCTGATGGGCGCTCAGGGTTCGTCCAGGCGCTTCTTCACGTTGAGCGCCTTCCAGTCATGTCTTGCGTTGTGAGGCATTCACACTTTCTCGAAGTCGATCCGCTCGTACACGGGCAACCCCTGAAGATAGCGGCGCAGGCAGTCCAGCCCCATCTCGACCGCGCCCAGGCGCACCCATTCGCGACCGCCGAAAATCCGGCTCCGCCGCGAGGCGAGCTCCTGATCGGTCGCGATCGCCAGGCAGATGGTCCCTCCGAGATCGATCCGGTCCGCGCCCTCGTCAAGACCGATCAGCACGGCCAGCGCGTGCGTCGAGCCGGTCTGCCGTCGCGCGGCGCGCGCCACCGCCTCCGCCGTCTCGCGCGTGAGCTCGCCCGCCGACGACGCGCGGTCGAGGCCGACGGCCGCGCACACCTCGGCGAGGTCGCGCGCCACGGTGCCGCGGCGAAACACCCTCTCCGCACCCTGGAGGGGGGCGACGCGGGCGGCGATTTGCCCGCCCGTGAACGTCTCGACGATGGACAGCGAGGCCTGACGGCTCGCCAGCTCTCCCAGGACGACCCCCTCGAGCGTCTGATCGTCCTCCGCAAGGATGAAGTTGCCGAGCCGCTTGCGCACTTCCCGCTCGACCGGCGCCAGCGTCCGCCGGATGTCCTCCATGTCGGCGCCGCGCACGGTCAGCTTCGTCTCGAGCTGCGGGTAGTGGGCCCGAAAGCCGAGCTTCACGCTCCCATCGGGCACGATCTCCTCCACGCCCCTGAGCAGGGCATCGACGTGGGATTCGCCGAGCCCGTACGAATGGAACCGCTTCAGGACGATCGCCGTCTGCATCCCGCTGCGCGCGAGGAGCCGCGGAATGACCTGCTCCTCGAACATGCGGCGGAGCTCGCGCGGCACCCCGGGCGTGAACAAGAAGCGGGCCTTGCCGATGTCCAGCGCGAACCCGCAGGCGGTGCCGATCGGATTGTCGATCAGCTCCGCGGTGGCGGGCAGCATGGCCTGCTTCTGGTTGTTGGACGGCATCACGCGGCTGCGCCGGCGGAAGAACTCCTCCATCCGGGCCAGCCACGCTTCATCGAGGACGAGCTCGACGCCCGCGACCTGGGCGGCGACTTCCTGGGACAGGTCGTCGACGGTGGGACCCAGGCCGCCGTTCACGATGACGGCATCGGCGCGCTCCCCCGCCAGCTGAAACGCCCGCAAGAGGCTCTCCCGGTCGTCACCGACCGTCGTTCCCCACTGGACCGAGAGCCCGACGTCCTCGAGCTTCTGGCTCATGTAGCTGAAGTTGGTGTTGACGGTCTTCCCTGTCAGGACCTCGTCCCCCGTGCAGATGATCTCGATGCGCATTCCCTAGCCCGTCAGCATGGTGCCCGTGACCTCGCGCCTCATCGTCCGGATCATTGGGACAGGATCATACACCGAGGTGGATTCGCCCTCACCGGAATGCCGGGACGATCTCCGCCATGAACCGGTCGAGGTCCCGGCGCAGCGCGTCCAGGGGCCGGAACAGGCTGGGGATGAACAGCACGTCCGCCCCGGCGGCCTGGAGCTGGCGGAGCTGCCCGCGGATCTCGTCCGGGGTGCCGGCCAGGCAGGTGTCCTTCGGGTCGGCGGCGTGACGACCCAGGCGCGTGGCGATGGTCTCCGCGAGTCGGTCGACCTCGTCCTTCCTGTCCGTGATGAGCAGCGCCATGTTGGCCGAGCGCGTGATGGTCTTCGGATCGCGGCCGACCGCGGCGCAGTGCTCGTCGAGGATGGCTCCCTTTTGCGCCAGAACCCTGGGGCCGCCCCAGACGTTCCAGTGGTCGGCGTGCCTCGCCACGATGCGCAGGGTGACGCGCTCACCGCCGCCGCCGATCATCAGTTCGGGGTGGGGCGTCTGCACGGGCTTGGGATCGAGCGGCGCATCGGCGAGCTGGTAGTGGCGCCCCTTGAAGTCGCTGCGGCGCTGGGTCCACAGCGACCTGATCACGTGGCAGGCCTCGTCCAGTCGCTCCAGCCGCTCGCGCATCGTGAGGAAGGGGATGCCGTAGGCGTCGTGCTCGTTCTCCTGCCAGCCCGCCCCGATCCCGAGCAGCAGCCGGCCGCCCGAGATAATGTCGACCTGCGTGGCCATCTTCGCGACCACGGCCGGATGGCGGTACGTGTTGCCCAGCACGATGGTGCCGACGCGGATGCGCGGCACCAGGGCCGCCAGCGCGCTGAGAGTGCTCCACGCCTCGAGCATGGCGCCCTCGCGCTCCCGGGTGTTGGGCATGAAATGGTCGGTCACGCAGGCGATGTCCCACCCCGTGGCCTCGATGTGTCGCCAGAGGTCCAGCACGCCCGACCAGGTCTGGGCGCCCATGCTCGTGAACAGGCCGAAACGCATGTCACTCTCCTCCTTGAGCGTCAGCCCGCGATCGGTTGCCTCTCTTCCGCGCCGGCCGAACCGTCGCCGGCACACACGGTGTCTCGCGCGGCCAGGCTGCGGCGGCGCGGTCGGGCGGGAACAGGGTAACATGAGGCCCGGGCCGACCTCGGAGGTCGGCCCCACGTGACGACGCGGCCTTCCCCCTCGGCCACTAAGTGGAGCCTCGCCGACAGGGACGGGCGCGCCCGCGCCGAGGGCCTCGGGGTGATGGAGGTTCCCACGGTGGTCATCGCCGGCGGGGAGCGGATCGTCGGGGTCCCGGAGGACGCGCACCAGCTCCACGACAGGATCCTGGCGGCGGCCGCGCGGCTTGCGAAGGAGACGCGATTACCGGCGCGGCGGACACGGCGGGCGCGCGGCGCGCCGACACGCTGCTGGTCCACGGCAAGGTCCTGACCCTCGACGGCGGCTCCTCGGTTCACGAGGCCCTTGCTGTCCGCGACGGCAAGGTCGCGGCGGTCGGGGGCGCGGCAGAGCTTCGCGCGGTGGCCGGCCCCGGGACGCGCGTGGCCGACCTCCGATGTGTCGGCCCGGAGTCTCCAGCGGATGCAGCCGCTCGGGGTGGGCTGGACCATGCAGGACGCCATGTACTAGCATGGGGCCTGCCCAGCCCGCCCGGGCGTCGGCGGGCGCGCCCAGCTCAACTCCTTGACCAGGCAGATCCGAACAGCGCATCGGCGTCCGGGGGATCTCCTACAGCGGCGGGCATGCCCCGATCGTCGGCGCCCTGGATCCCCGCGTGAAGTGCGCCGTGTCGCAGATCTCCATCTCCGTCAACGAACTCACGATTCGTATTTTCGGTTTGGGGCTAGTAGACGGAGAGGAAGCCCTCGACGACCTCGGGGTTCCGGAGGAGGTTCTCCGGGATGTCGTGGTACCGGATGCGCCCGGTCTGGAGGATGTAGATGCGGCTGGCGACGTCGGAGGCGAGCTTGGCGTTCTGCTCGGCCAGGAGCACGGTGAGGCCGGCCTCGCGCAGCCGGTGCAGGCCCTCGGCGATCTCGCCGATGACGATGGGCGCGAGCCCCATGGAGGGCTCGTCGAAGAGGCAGATCTCGGGGTTGGACATCAGCCCGGCCCCGATGGCCAGCATCTGCTGCTGGCCCCCCGACAGGGTGCCCGCGAGCTGGCGGCGCCGGTCCGCGAGCACCGGGAAGAGCGCCCATACCCGCTCGAAGTTCTCGCGCACGCGGGCGCGGTCGCGGACGGCGTAGGCGCCCATGAGGAGGTTCTCTTCCACCGACATGTGGGGGAAGAGGCCGCGCCCCTCGGGCACCAGCGCCATGCCGAGTCCCACCCGCCGGAACGCCTCGACGCCGGCCAGCGGCCGGCCGCGCAGCGCGATCGAGCCGGCGGCGGGGGTGACCAGGCCGGCCAGCGCGCGCAGGAGCGTGGACTTGCCGGCGCCGTTGGGACCGATGAGGCCCACGATCTCGCCCCGGCCCACCTCGAGGGACACGCCGTCGAGGGCCAGGAAGGGGCCGTAGCGGACGGTCACCTCACGGACGGAAAGCACGGACGGACCCCAGGTACTGGCGGATGACGTTGTCGTCCTTGAGGATGGCGGCCGGCGCGCCGTCGGCGATCTTCTCGCCGGAGACGAGCACGATGACGCGGTCGGCCAGCTCCATGATGACCTTCATCGTGTGCTCTATCACGAAGAGCGCGCACGTCCGGCGGAGCTCCTTGAGCACGGCGATCATCTCCCGGATCTCGCCGGGGTTGAGGCCGGCCACCGGCTCGTCGAGCATGAGCAGCTTCGGCCGCGCGAGCAGGCGCATGGCCAGCTCGAGCCGCCGCTGCTCGAACAGCGTGAGCGAACCGGCCGGCGCCTGCCGCTTGTCGGCGAGCCCGAGCCGCGCCAGCAGCTCCTCGACGCCCTCCAGCGGCTGCCGCCGCCCCACCCGCTCGTAGTGGGGCAGGCTCGCGATGCGCAGGTTCTCGTCCACGGGGAAGCGCCCATACACGCGCACGGCCTGGTAGGTGCGCACCATGCCCGCCTGCGCGATCCGGTGGGTGGGGCGGCCGCTCACCCGCTCGCCGTCCAGCAGCACGTCGCCGGCGTCGAGGGCGAGGTGGCCGGTCACCGCGTTGATGAAGGTCGTCTTCCCGCTGCCGTTGGGACCGATCATGCCGAGCGTCTCCGTCGCCTCCTGGCGGAGGTCGACGTCGCGGAGCGCCCACACCCCGCCGAACCGCTTCATGAGACCGCGCGCCTCGAGCAGCGCCGTCACACGAACTCCTTGCCGGGGACGCGGGCCGGCGCCGCCGCGCCGAGCCGGGCGCGCAGGCGCGGCAGGAGGCTGCCCCACACGCCGGCGGGGAGAAACACCGTCACCAGCACGATGAGGACGCCGTAGATGATGTCCTTGTAGAGGTAGAGGTCCTGGAGCAGGTACGGGATGGGCGCGAGGATCACCGCGCCCACGATGGGGCCGGCGATGGTGCCGCGGCCGCCGAAGGCCACCATGAGCCAGATGTTGAGGCTCGTCAGCACGTCGAAGGACCGCGGGGAGACGAACGCCACGTAGTGGGCGTAGAAAGCCCCGCCCATGCCGGCCAGGAGCGAGCTGATGAAGAAGGCGATGACGCGGAAGCGGGTGACGTCGATGCCGAGCGCCTCCGTCAGGACGTCGTCCTCGCGGATGGCGACGAGGTAGGCGCCCCACCGCGACCGGGTGACCCGCCACACGACAAGGACGGCGAGCATCGCGGCCACCGCCAGCGTCTCCTCGAACCACACCCCCGTGAGCGCCGCCGTCCCCAGTCCGGGCAGCGTCACGGTGGGGGCCGGAATCTGGGAGATGCCCGTGTCGCCCTGGGTGAACCGTGGGAAGTACACGAAGAGCAGCGTCAGCGCCGACTGGATGACGAGCGAGGAGAGCGTGAAGTAGAACCCGCGCAGGCGGAGGGCGGGGAGCCCGAGGACGACGCCCACCACCGCCGCCGCCACCGCGCCCAGCGGCATCGCGAGCCAGAAGGAGACGCCGGCGCTCATGACGAGGTTGACGGTCACGTAGGCGCCGATGCCCGCCAGCCCCGCGTACATGAGCGGTATGAGCCCGGTGAAGCCGGAGAGCAGGTTCATCCCGGCCGTCCAGAGGACGTGCAGGAAGGTGATCCCCACGATGAAGGCGTAGAAGCGGCGGTCGGCGACGGCCACCGGCAGCGCCAGCGCGAGGGCCACGAGGAGGACGACACCCGCCACGCGCGGGACGCGCAGGCGGTCGGTCATCGCGTGAACAGGCCGCTCGGTTTCACGAGGAGGATGACGAGCATCGCGACGAGGTAGGAGAAGGTGGCGATCGTCGGGTTGGCGAAGACCGAGACGATGGCCTGCGTGAAGCCGAAGACGAGGCCGATCACCACCGAGCCGAGCACGCTGCCCGGGCCGCCCACGATCATGATCGCGAAGGCCACGATCGCCATCGACCACGCGGCGGTGAGATCGAAGCTGTACGCCATGGCGAAGAGCGTGCCGCCCGCGAAGACCACCAGCGTGCCGAGGACGAACGCGAACCGGTAGATCCCGCGGACGTTCACGCCGCGCAGGGCGGCCGCCTCGCGGTTCTGGAAGACGGCGCGCAGCGCCCGGCCCACCCGGTGCAGGCGCAGGAAGACGAAGAGCCCGGCGAGCAGGCCGAGCGCGATTGAGAGCACCAGCAGGCGGGTCTTCGGGAACGGGAAGGGCCCGATCATCACGATGCCGGGCCAGGCGGCGGGGAGGCTGTAGTTGTCCGTCCACCGGCCGTAGGTGGAGGAGAAGATGCCGGCGAAGATCTGGGCGAGGCCGAGCGTGACGACGAGGTAGACGATGTTGCGGTCGGGCACGTCGTAGAAGTACCGGATGAGGCCCTTCTCGAGGACGAGGGCGAACGGCACGGAGGCGGCCACCACCAGCGCGGCGGCGAGCAGCGGGGACATCCCCCAGCCGGTGACGAGGCTCCACACGAGGAGCCCGCCCAGCATGAAGAACTGCCCGTTGGCGGCGTTGGGGAGCCAGATGGCGCCGTACACGATGGTCACGCCGGCCGCCACGAGGGCGAAGATCGCCCCCGTGATGAGGCCGGTCGTGACCACCGACAGCCCGATCAGGAGGAGAGCGTCCACGGCCCCCGCCGCGTCAGGGCGCGAGCTGGTAGACCGGGATCACCTCCGGATCCCACTCGATGTAGAAGGCCTCCCTGGACCGGTAGGTGTCCTTGCCGACCTCCTGGATCTGCATGAAGTACATGTACTCCTTGCGGGCCCCGTTCTTGTCGAAGACGATCGGGATCCCGGTCGTGATCTCCTTGGTGTCGATCGCCCGCAAGGCGTCGCGGAACTTCGTGCGGTCGGTGCTGCCCGCCTTCTCGACGGCCTCCTTGATGAGGTACACCGTCGAGTAGCAGAAGTTCTCGATGTAGGCCGGGATGTAGCCCTTGCGCGCCTTGAACTTCTCGATCAGCCCCCGGGCGTAGTCGTTGAGGTTGGCGAGCGAGTGGTCGAAGAACGTCCCGTAGTAGGAACCCACGGACCGCGCGCCCCAGCCGAGGATCTGCTTGACGGTGCCGAAGGGGTGGATGAACTGGGCGGGCCGGAAGCCGACGTCCAGCAGCTGGTTGGTGATGGTGACGTCGAAGGCGCCGCCGCCGATGACGACCACGTAGTCCGGGTTCCTCGTCTTGAGCTGCGCCGCCTGCACGGTGGCGTCGGTGGCCCCCTGCGGGAAGACGATGTCGGAGACGACCTGGATCTTCGAGCGCTCGGCCTGGTGCTTGATCCCGGCCGTGATCGCCCGCTGCAGCGCGTAGTCGCTGTAGATCAGGCCGAGCGTGCCGCCCGGCTTCTGCTTCTCCACGAACTTGACGATGGCGTAGCCCCAGCCGACGGCGTCGGGCTCGACGCGGAACGTCCACTGGGTCCCCGGCCGCGTGAGGCGCGGGAATGCGGCCACCGGCACCACGAACGGCACCTTGTTCTGCTCGGCGTAGCCGTAGACGGCGAGCGCGGTGTCCGAGGAGGTGGGGCCGCTGAGCGTGAGGACCTTGTCCTGCGAGTCGAGCACGCGGGCGGCCGCGACCGCCTGCGCGGGATCGGTGCGGTTGTCCTGGGGCAGCACGGCGATCGGCCGCCCGAGTACGCCGCCCCGCGCGTTGATCTCCTCCTCGGCGATCTTGGCGGCGTCGAAGCACGTGGCGCCGAAGAACGCCCACGTCCCCGACAGCTCCGAGATCCAGCCGATCTTGACGGGCTCGCCCCGCGGCTGGGCGGCGGCGGGCAGGACGCCGCCGGCGACGACGGCGAGGGCGAGGGCGAGCGCGAGCGCCCGGCGCGCGCGCGGCGATGGTGGCATGGGCCCCTCCTTTTGGTTCGGGTTCAGTCCAGGATGGCGAGCGCGCGGACGGGGCTGCCCTCCATGTCGTCGAGCTTCAGGGGGGCGGCCGCGAACCGCGCGAAGCGCCGGGGCAGCACGGCGAGGTTCACCACGTGCTCGACGATGAGCACGTCGCGGCCGAGGATCTCCCGGTGCACCTTGAAGCCGATGGCGTCGAAGTCCGGGAAGCGGGCGTCGTACTCCTCGAAGAAGTCGAAGACGAGCGCCTTCGGCCGCCGGTCCACCAGCCAGCGGGCGCCCTCCACGGTGAGGTACGGCGAGTCCGTCCAGTACTCGTCCTTCCCCCAGTAGCGCTCGGACCAGCGGCTCCGGAGGATCACGATGTCGTCGGGGCGGACGTCACCGCCGAAACGCTGGAGGCGCTCGGGGCCGATGGCCTCGTTCGAGGCCACCTCGCCGAGGTCGAGCACGACCGCCCCCCCGACCAGCCGGTCGAGGGGGATGGCGGCCACCGCGCGCCGGCCGCCGAGCGCGTGGCAGGGCGCGTCGACGTGGGTGCCGGTGTGGATGCAGAGGTTGCGGACGAAGCCGATGCGCACCATGTCCTCGCTCTGCGCCGACTTCCGGATCACCGTCTCGAACTGGAGCCGGTTGTTCTTGAGCGCCGGCGGCACGCCCATCTGCGGCGCGACAAGGACGGACAGGTCGACGACGGCCATCAGCGCGCCCGCCCCTCGCCGAGACCGGCCTCGGCAAGCACGGCGCGCAGGCGCTCCCGCTCGGCCGCCGCGATGCGAACCAGGGGCGGCCGCACCACCGCCTCGCCCGAGAGGCGTCCCAGCATCGCGAGCATCTCCTTCATGCGGTTGTGCATGTCCACGAACGGCGCGGCGTACACGGCGCGCACGATCGGCTCGATCCGGTCGTTCACCTTGCGCGCGGCGTCGACGTCGCCGCGGCGGACGTGGGCGTACAGCTCCGCCTGCAGGTCGCCCAGCACCGAGCCGAGGCCCGAGACACAGCCGTCGGCGCCGAGGAGGAAGGTCGCGAAGAGCGACATGGTGAAGGCGGAGAGCACCGCCACCGGCCGCCCCGTCGCCCGGATCGCCCGGAGGTTGCGCTCGAAGGCGACGATGTCGTTCGACCAGTCCTTGACGGCCGCCACCGTCGGGATCCCGGCGAGGCGGGCGAGGGTCTCCGGCGTGTAGCCGATGCCGGAGGCGACGGGGTACTCGAAGACCACCAGCGGCAGGTCCACCGCGTCCGCGATGGCCGCGAAGTGGCGGTAGGCCATCTCGGGGTGGACCTGGACGCCCCACATGAAGAGCGTGGGCGGGAAGACGAGGAGGCCGCGCGCGCCCTCAGCGCGGGCGTCGCGCGCGAGCGCGACCGCCTCCTGCGTGCCGTCCGCGTAGACGCCCGAGATGAGCGGCACCCGCGCCCCGACGGCGTCGACGGCGAGGGCGAGCGCGCGGCGGCGCTCCTCGCGGTCGAGCGACGACACCTCCGCGGCGTGGCCGTTACACACGATGGCGGTGACGCCCGGCGTGTCGGCCAGCCACGCGAGGTGGCGCCGGTAGTCCGGCTCGTGGATCGAGAGGTCGGGGCGGAACGGCAGCAGGTTGGCCGGGATCACGCCCGAAAAGGTGAGCTGAGAGGCCATGGTTCGTCTCCTTCCGGCGGGGTGGCTGGTAGCGGACCCGACGCCCACTGTCTCACCATTCTCGTAGGCCTTCCAGCCATTTTTTGCAATCCTGCCGCCCCTACATGAACGCCGGCCCCCGCATCCGACTCCCGCACCGAGGACAGCCGAGCCCGTCGAGGCCGAAGGCCCGCCCAGGGCCAGCTGCTTGACTTCGGCGGCGAAGGACCGTTCCATGGGAGTCTCTCTGTCCCATCGACCGGCGGCGCCGGGGCCCCCGGCGCAGGCGCCGAGGGGGAGGCACGCATGGCGCACGTCACGACGACCGGCGGCGTGAGGATCGACTCCATCGCCTCCAACCCCAACGTGTCGGGACGGCTCACGCTCGATCCGAGAGCCCGCGAGGACGTCTTCGCCATGTACCGGATGCTTGCGCCCATCGGCTACGCCAGCGCCCTCCAGGCGCTGCTGCAGATGGACTCCATCACGGAGCGCCTGCCCGAGATCGCCGTCCCCATGCGGATCATGGCCGAGACGATCACGCACGCCGAGCGCGTCCTGCTCTCGCCCGCTTGTCACTTCGCCAACCGGGATCAGCCCGAAGCCTTCAACCCCGCCGTGCTCGAGCTCCTTGCCGGCCTCGGCGCCTGAGGCGAGCCCGCGGGCCCGGGCCCTCGTCGAGGCCCTCGCCGCCATCGCTCCCCGCTCCTCCCCCGAGGACCGCGCGGAGAAGATCCGTCTGCTGGGCGCGCTCGCT
>Ga0154317_1217_pt3 | contig 24513 bp, 29 predicted proteins | sample RifGroA2_FD_105611 | JGI IMG/M metagenome (GOLD analysis project Ga0154317, IMG submission 105611) | Candidatus Rokubacteria bacterium GWA2_70_23 | reverse complement strand
GAGCAGGGCCCCCACCTCCGGCGTGAGCCGCCCCCGGAGCACCACCATGCCGTCCTCGTCCTGGTGGACGTGAAGCGCCCGGCCCGCGTGCTGCCGCGCGGTTTCGCGGGCCTCGGCCTGCCTGTCCACCCGCCGCCAGCCCCGCACGATCCGTTCGACATGGGCGGCCGTGCCAGCGCGCCCCACCGCGAGTAGCCGCTCTTCGGTCTCCGGGGTCGCCACGCGCGTCAGCGCCCGGACCTTGGCGTACGACAGCTCCCCGCGAGCGAGGGCCTGGGCCAGCCCCGGCAGCGTCCCCAGGGCGCGCGCCACCCGGACCCTCTCCCGGGCCGCACCGAGATCGAGCCCCACCCGCCAGCCGAGCCAGGCGGCGCAGGAGCGGAACCCGGTGTTCCAGCCGCCCCGGGCGTCGAACTCGCGGATCAGATCGAGGAGGCGGGCGGTGGCGGCCTCGAGATGCGCTGACAGCTCGGCGATCTCGTCGCCCAGCCGGTCCAGCTCCGCGACGGGCTCGAGCGTGGCGGGAATGTCTGGCGAGTGGATCTCCATGGCGAGTCCCCCTTCTGCTGGAGCAACTCTACACCCCGATTTCGGAGCCACCTGGGAGCCTCCAGGGCGGGCGATTCCGGGACGAGCGACGATTTTCGGTGCGGCCGCTCCCGGCCGCCCATCACCGGGCCCGTGCGGGCCGCTGGGCCGGCATCCGCCGAGCGCAGCCGGCACGCGGCCATTCCTCGCGGACGAGGCTGTCAAGCGAAAAGCGCGGGAGTGAGCTCATCTCACGAATCTGACGTGCGCCAGCGGCCCAGGGCCAGGGTGTCCACGACGAGGCCGCCGCGAACCTCCAGCGGCGAGGGCTCGTCACACATGCCGACGACGAGCCGAGGCGCGAGGTGGTCGGCGTGGCTGCCGAGCCGGGCCAGCCTGTCCACGCCGGGGGGACCGAGCTCGACGAAGCGCCCGCCCCCCTCGCGGATCAGCCGGTTCTCCCAGCCGCCGGCCGGGAGCCGCTCGCCGAGGTATTCCTCCATGCCCCTGGGCATCATCGCCGTGTCCCCGCGCGGCCGCGCGCGCGCAGTGAAGGGGCGTGACGTCGGTCAGGTATCGGCGAAGGGATCCCGGACCCGCAGGCCCGGAAGCGTCACGAAGCCCTGGTCGTGGGTCCAGATCTCGCCGGCCCCGGCCTCCACGGCCGTCAGCGCGATCTGAAGGTCGAAGATCCGCGGCCCCTGGATCCCACGGTCCTCGGCAGCCTGCAGGAGCCGTCCTGCGAAGCCCGGCCCCGGCTACCACAGGTGACCGCCTCCGGTGGTCGTGAGTGCGTTGATGAAGGCCGCGGCCTCGGACGGGGTCGACGGTCGGCCTGTCGAGGCGGGGTGGGCGACGATGCTCCAGAACTCCGTGACGCACGTCTGCAGGATCCCCCACCCGGAGGAAGACGCGGCAGCCGTTGCCCAACCGAGACAAGACCGGTACGGAAATGCGTGAATTCAAGACCCGACCCCATCTCCGCGGGCGACGTGGTGCATAATCGTGAGGCAAGAGCAGCACACGGAGCCGGCAGACAAGGGAGCGAGGGGAGGGGCACATGGACAAGGCTATCGTCGTACGGGGGCGATTATCTGACCCGCGGCATATCGAACTCGATGAGCCGGTGACCAGCCTCTACGGTGCCGTTGAGGTCGTCGTGCGCGCCGCATCCGAGCGGTTGCCGCCCGTGCGGGACGTTTTCGACCTGATCGCGGGGCTGCCGCCGGGACAGCGGCTGAAGGCGGATATCGACCGCCAGATGCAGGAGGACAGGGCGAGCTGGGGAAACCGGTGAGCAGGCTCTACCTGGATGCCTCCTGCATCATCTATCTGGTCGAGGCATCGAGCCCGTTTCACGCGGCCGTGGTCGCTCGCGTGGCGCGGCACGGGGCCGACCCAGAGTCACGGATCGTCACGTCACGCCTCTCACTACTGGAATGCCGCACGCGCCCGCTCAAAGAGGCGGATTCCAGGTTGCCGGCAGCGTACGATGAGTTCTTCGGGGCCCGGCGCTTCACCCTCGCGGACGTCAGCGACAGGGTCATCGAGCGTGCCACCGAGCTTCGCGCCCGGCATGGGTTCAGGACACCGGACGCGATTCACCTGGCCACGGCGATCGAGGAGCGGGCCGATCTCGTGCTGACCGGCGATGTGGCCCTGAGACGATGCAGCGAGGTCGCGGTGGAGGTTGTGGAGCCGTGACGAAGGCCGGCCGGCGCTTCGCCCTCGGCGCAAGATGGCCGGATTCAGATGGCGCCATTTCGGCACCGGCAGAAAGACGAAGGCGCGGGGCCTCCCGCAGCCCCACGCCGGAAGTGGTGGACGATACTGGACTTGAACCAGTGACCTCCGCCCCGTTCTGGTAGAACCGGGACGTGGATGCCCCGGACAACGCCACCACCTGGCGGTGTGAGGCCGCCGCCATCGCCCCCGGCCGGACGGCCACCTTCCGTCTCCACGTGAACGGCAAGATGGTGGACGGCTTCATCGTCAACCATGGCGGCCGCCACCACGCCTACGTCAATCGCTGCCCCCATGCCGGCACGCCGCTCGACCTCTGGCCCAACGAGTTCTGGACCGAGGACGGCCGGCATCTCATCTGCGCCACCCACGGCGCGACCTTCGGCCCGGACACGGGCATCTGCCTCGAGGGCCCCTGCCCCGGCGCCCGCCTCGAGCGTCTCTCCATCGAGCGCGACGGCCATACGCTGGTGATCTCATGCCCGACATGACGCCCGGCGAGGAGATCGGGGCGAGTCGGCGGGCGAGGTATGATGGTCCCGTGAGCGGGTTCGTGAATGGAGCGGGTCAGGTCGACAGCGCCAGGAGCAGCCTGTCCACGGACCGCTCGAGGCAGCGCCGGATCTCGTCGCGGCAGGCGCGGAAGGCCTCCTCCCCCTGGGTGGCGGGATCGCCGATGTCACCCTCCTCGCCGGCCAGCTCACGCAGGGTGAGCACGGGCCGCCCGCGCGCCTCGGCGAAGTCCTCCACCATGTGCTTCTGCTGGACGGTCATCGTGACGATGAGGTCGGCCTCCGCCAGGAGATGGCGGTGCCGCTTGAGATCGGTGGACACCAGGTCGTCCTCGCCGAGGTGAATGCCCTCCTCCCGCAGCACGATCCGCGCATCCAGCGACGGCAACATGCCGTCCCGCGCGTAGGGGGCGATGCCCCCGGACCGGATGCGGACGCCCTCCAGCGCGTCCCGCTCCGCCAGCATCCGCTGGAGCAGCGCCTGCGCCATCACGCTGCGGGCGGTGTTGGCGTGGCAGACGAGGAGAATCGTCCTCACCGCTCCTCCCACGGGGACTGCCAGAGGCGCACCCCACCGCCGAGGTCCTTCCACTCGGCAGCGGGCCGCTCGTGGAGCGTCCGGCCGAAGTCCGTCCCCGGCGGCATCTTGAGATCGGCGCCGAGCGTGCCGGGGAAGAGCGCCACCAGCTCTTCGGGCGCCAGTCGACGATCCGCCACGAGACGCCTGATCGCCTGCGGCTGGGCCAGCAGCGTGTAGCCGTAGCCGAAGGAGTGGAACACCTGGCCGTTGACCCCCGCGCCGGCCTCGCTCGCGAGGTAGACCACCAGCGGCGCCACGTTGTCCGGATCGCGCTCGGTGCCGGCAGCCAGCTCGCTCGGCCACTTGCCGGTCTCGGCGAACACCTTCTGGCCGCGCGGCGTCGAATCGATCATCCGCGTGGCGCCGCTCGGCAGGATGGCATTGGCCGTCACCCCGTATTTCGCGAGCGCATTGGCCGTGGACCAGGTGAGACCGAGGATGCCGGCCTTGGCCGCGGCATAGTTGGGCTGCCCCGGCGAACCCAGGGCCGAGACCGACGACATGCTGATGATCCGCCCGCCCTGCTGCTGGCGCATGGCGCTGGCGGCGGCGCGGGTGCAGTTGAAGGTGCCCTTGAGGTGGACGGCGATCACCGCGTCCCACTCGGCCTCGGTCATGTTGAAGATCATGCGGTCGCGCAGGATGCCGGCCACGTTGACCAGGATGTCGATGCGTCCCCAGGCGTCGATCACCTGCTGGACCATGGCGGGTCCCTGCTCGGAGTCGGCCACCGAGCCGTAGTTCGGCAGCGCCGTGCCGCCCTGCTTCCTGATCTCCTCCACGACCTGGTCCGCCGGCCCTCGCTCCACCCCGTCGCCCCCGAGGCTCGCGCCCAGGTCATTGACCACGACCCTGGCGCCGGCCGCGGCCAGCGCGATGGCGATCCCGCGACCGATGCCGCGCCCGGCTCCCGTCACCAGCGCCGTCTTTCCGTCGAGCATGCCCATGTTTGTGTGCCTCTCAGGACAGCGAGTCGAGGAAATCCGCCAGGACCCGGTTGAAGGCCTCCGGCTGGTCCAGGTTGGACGAGTGCCCCGCGCCCGCGATGACCTCGAGTCGGGCGCCGGGGATCTTCTTCGCCATGTACTCGCACGGCGCCAAAAAGGGCGTGTCCTGGTCCCCCACGATGATGAGCGTGGGCACGCGAATCCCCGGCAGGGAGTCGATTGACTGTCTCCCGTGTGTCGTTCAGTCGGGAAGCGGGCGGTAGTACGACTTCCCCGCCCCCACCCACTCCTCGAGCATGGCGCGGAACGCTGGCCCCATGGGGTCGATGCCGCGGATGGGCATGGTCCCGCGCCGGATCGTGAAATCGTGCGGCGCCAGCTCGCCGGCCCGCACGAAGTGCCTCTCTGCCGCCTCGCCCCGTCCTCGCTCGGCGAGCCAGCGGCCGAGCCCGAACTCCGCCCGCGCCTGCTGATCCGCCTGGCTCGGCACGGGCTGCAGGGCCCGCACCTCTCGCGCCGCCATGACGGGCGCCTCGCCTCCTCGCTCCGCTCGGGGGATCTCCATGTCCGCTCGGCTCGCCTTCGGCTGCGCCTCGCCCCTCACCCAGGCGCGCAGCGCGCCCAGATGGCGGGCCGCCTCGATCCCCGTGATGTGGCGGAAGGTGTCGGTGCCGAAGGCCACGTCGTTGGGCCGGACGATACGGCCGCGCTCGTCGATCCAGACAACCGTGGGGACATTCACCATGTTGTAGAGGTCGGCGACCGCGTGCCCGACGTCGATGAGCGAGGGATGGGTCGGCCTCGCCGCCTCGATCCAGGGTCGTGCATCCTCCGGGCCCCGGTCGAGCGCGACGGTGATCACCACGAAGCCGAGCTCTTTCAGCTCCTCGTACAGCGCCTGCCACACCGGCAGGTCGAGGCGGCACCCTCACCAGGAGGCGTAGGCGACGAGGAAGACCTTCTTCCCGCGGTGCTCGGCCAGCGAGTGGAGCCGGCCGTGAAGATCGGGGAGCGTGAAGTCGGGCGCCTCGAGCGAGGCCAGCGCTCCGGCGCGATCGGCGGCGGAGGCACCGAGGTACGCCGCGCCCTCCTCGAGGTCCAGCGCCAGCGGCCGGTCGAGGAGGGCCGCCAGCGCCTCGAGGGCGATGCCGTCTGGCGTGGCGAGTGCAGCTCCGGCAGGGACCGGCACACACAGCCCCTCCCGGCACAGGCCTTCGGGCTCGAGCCGCCACCCGAGAGCCTCGACTGCCTGCGGCGAGAGCCTGACCGCCCCGCCCTCGACCCGGGCCGGCACCTCGACGGGCCTGCCGCCATCGAGGAGGGTGAAGCTGCGCTCAGGCTCGCTCACGCTCGCCTCCTCGCTCCGCTCGGGGGATCCCCATGTCCGCTCGGCTCGCCTTCGGCTGCGCCTCGCCCTCCTCGCTCCGCTCGGGGGATCGCCCTGTCCGCTCGGCTCGCCTTCGGCTGCGCCTCGCCCTCCCACCCCGGCTCGCCGAGGCGCGACGCCGCCGAGATGTCCGCGCTCATGTCGCGCGCGATGGTGGGGCTCATGACCATCTCCTCGATGACCGTCCGCTGCGGCAGCGACACGCAGAGCAGGACGGCCTGCGCCACGTCCTCGGGCTGCATCATGGTGGCCCGCGCCCGCGCACCGGGCACGAGGGGGCGGTTGTCGAGGATGGGCGTGTCCACCTCGGCCGGCATGATGGTCGTGGCGCGGATCCCCTTGTCGCGGAGCGTCGCGTGCACGTGTCCCATGAGGTTGCGCACCGCGGCCTTCGCTGCGCCGTAGGGCGCCCCGCCGATGAGCCCCGGTCGTAGCGCCGCCACCGATGAGACGGTGACGATGGTCCCCGCGCCGCGCTCGATCATGCCGGGCAGCACGGCCTGGGTCAGCGCGAAGACGCCCGTGAGGTTCACGCCCATCACCTGCTCCCACTCCTCGAGACCCACCCAGCGGATGTGGCGCACCCGGCTCGAGTGCCCGGCGTTGTTCACCAGGATGTCCACGCGGCCGAAGCGCTCCTGCGCGAAGCGCGCCAGATCCACGGCCTCCGCCGCCTTCGACAGGTCGGCCCGCCGCGCCGCGGCCTTGCCGCCCGCCCGCTCGATCTCTGCGGCCACCGCTTCGAGCGGCGCCATTCGCCGCCCCGCGACGACCACCCGCGCTCCCTCCGCCGCCAGCATCACGGCAGTGGCCCGCCCGATGCCGCTGCCGCCACCCGTGACGACCGCGACCTGCCCTTCGAGCCTCCGCATGTCCTCTGCGCCCTCCTGGCCGGCCGCCTCGGCCGACCTCAGTTCCACGCCCACGTCGAGCTGCGGCATCAGTAGGCGGGCAGCTTCCCGGCGCTGGCGCCAGACTTGCGGACCGCGGCCACCTCCTCGGCAGCCTTCGACGCGAGAAACCGGCTGTCGCTGGCGAGCGTCACGAACTGGTAGCCGGCGGCGATCATCGTGAGCGCATAGGCCGCCGTGTTGTTGTGGATCCCGGCCACGACCCCGTGGCGCTTGCAAGCCTCCACGATCTTCAGCTGCGCCTCCACCACCGGCGGGTCGGTCTGGTCGAGCCGCGGCTTGCAGCCCAGCGCCAGGCTCAGGTCCCCGGGGCCCACGTAGACGGCGTCCACGCCGGGGACGCTCAGGATCTCGTCCAGGTTCTCGATCGCCTGGGCCGTCTCGATCATGGGCATGACGACGATGTCCGCGTTGGCGCGGTCGCCGTAGTCGGCGCCGGCGTAGATGGAGGCGCGCACGGGGCCCCAGCTCCGGAATCCCCGCGGGGGGTACTTGCACGCGCCCACGAGCGCCTCGGCCTGGGCGCGGGTATTGATCATGGGGCAGATGACGCCGTACACCCCGGCATCGAGGATTTTCATGAGCCGCCCGGGATCGTTCCACGGCACGCGAGCCAGCGGCATCACGGACGTGGTGGAGATGGCCTGGAGCAGGGTCACGGCCGTCTGGTAGTCGATCACCCCGTGCTGCATGTCGATGGTGAGCGAATCGAATCCCTGATGGGCCATGACTTCCGCGGAGAAGGAGGCGGGGATGGACAGCCAGCCGTTCACGACCGCCTCGCCCCGCGCCCAGACGGACTTCAGCGTGTTCTCTCTCACGGCACTCTCCTGGTCGGATCAGTAGTTGATGGAGCAACAGGCCCAAGAATACATCAGAATCCGCCCCGCCTCGCGCGAGGACGTTCGCATCGGCGGTCAGCGCCGGCGCAGCAGCAGGTGCGGCCCTCCCTCGGCCGCCACGACGTAGCGGTACTCCGGGGCGCCGGGCGAGGGCGAGATGCTCACCGTGTCGCCCTGGCGGACCATGGTCGCGCCCGGCAGGTTGCGCCAGGGATAGGTCGTCGCGTTGAGCAACACGTGATCGCTCTTCTCCAGCCCCACCGGGAAGACGAAGACGCGCGGGCGCATGGCGAGATGCGGGACATACGGGTCCTGCGCCGACAGCGCGGCGCCCTCGGGCACCATCGCCATGACGCGGTAGGCGGCCCGCTGCTCCGGCGTCGGCCAGAAGCGGTACACGGCCAGCTGATTCACCGTCCGCGAGGCCAGCGCGAGACTCGCGATCATGGCCACCACCAGCACCGCGGCGGGCAGGCGCCCGGGGCGGCGGGCGGCGAGCCGCGCATAGCCCGCCACCGCGGCCACGAACAGGAAGGGGAGGACGAAGGCCTGGTACTGGGTGCGGTGGTGGAAGAGGATCGGATCGCGGCTCAAGAGATTCTGGGCGAGCCCCGGCAGGGCGCCCACCACCTCGAGCGGCGCCGCCAGCGGGAGCAGCGCCAGCGGAGCCAGGAGCGCCCCCAGATAGACGAGGCGTTCGAGCGTCAGGAGCCCCGCCGCCGTGCGGAGCGGATGGAGGAGCACCGTGGAGACGATCTCGGGGAGCGAGCGCCCCAGATGATCGTAGCGCCAGAGGTGGCTGTAGGCTTCGCCCCGGTAGTACGGGATCACCCAACGCAGCTCCACGAAGAAGATGCCGAGGGCGCCGGCGGTCAGGCCGGCGCCCCAGAGCCAGCGGCCGCGCGCCAGCGCCACCCACATCCCGAGCCCCGCCACCGCGATGGCCGCATCCTCCCGGCTCGCGAGCGCCAGCGCCGCAGCGCCGCAGGCCCAGAGCGGCCGCTCCGCCTCGACGGCCCAGATGGCGGCCAGCAGCAGCGGGATCACGAGCGCGGCCGCGTGGAAGTCGCGCACGTTGATGCCGTGGAGCGACGGGTTCACGAGGTAGAGCACGGCGAACACCGCCGCGGGCCGCTCGTCCCCGAGCCGCTTGGTTGCGATGCCGAACACCGCCACGGCGCCCAGCGCCAGGAGCGCCGACTGTCCCACGAGGAGCACCACCGGCCCCGGCGCCACCCAGAAGGCCGGCACGAAGAGGTACATGATCGGCGAGAGGTGGTCGCCCCAGGCGTGCATCTCGGGCAGACTCACCCGCGGGCCGCGCCCCCCGGCGAGATTCCATACGAGCTGCACGTAGTAACCCAGGTCGAGGGCGTGAGTGAGGAAGGTGAAGTGGCGGGTCACGGTGACGAAGGAGAAGAGAGCCGCGTAGGCCACGACCCCGATCGCGACGACGCGTCGTGGGCGCCACGAGGGAACCGCCGCAGGCCGCAGCAGCAGCCGCAGGGAGACCACGGCCAGGATCGCCAGGACGATCTCCTCCGGCCGCCACCACGGGAACACCAATGCCCCGAGGAGGCAGGCCCCGAGGGCCAGCGCCAGCAGATCCAGCAGACGAGCGGGCGTCACGAGACGATCAGGCGCCGCGCGGCCCCCCGGCCTGCCCCGAGAGCCGCGTGTACCGTCCGCGGATCGTCTGGAGGCGGCGCGAGCGCTTGAGACCGGACCGGTGGAGGAGGTACCGGGCCACGACCCAGAGGATCTTCAGGCCGTAGATGCAGGAGTCGGAGAAGCTCGCGGAGGACGCCTCCGGGAAGTAGCGGACCGGCACGGGGATCTCGGCGATGCGGAAGCCGCCCGCCACCGCCTGGGCGATGATCTCCTGGTCGAAGACGAAACCGTCGGAGTTCATCCTGAAGTTCACGGCCTCGAGCGCGTCCCTGTGGAAGGCGCGGTAGCCCGTGTGGAACTCCGACAGGTCGAGCCCGAAGGCCCGATTCTCCACCCAGGTCAGCGCCCGGTTGGCGAGGTACTTCCACCAGGGCATCCCCTGCTGGATCGCGGAGCCGCCCCCCTTGAGGCGAGAGCCCAGCACCAGCTCGGCCTCGCCGCGCACGATGGGCTCGATGATCCTGGGCACGAGCGTGGGATCGTACTGGTAGTCCGGGTGCACCATCACCACGATCTCGGCCCCGGCCTTGAGCGCCTCGGTGTAGCAGGTCTTCTGGTTCGCCCCGTAGCCGTAGTTCCTGTCGTGGACGAAGACCTCGAGCCCCAGCTGGCGCGCGATCTCGCGGGTGGCGTCGGTGGACCCGTCGTCCACCAGGATGACCAGGTTGACGGAGTCCTTCGGCAGCTCCTCGTAGGTCATCCTGAGCGTCCGCCCGGCGTTGTAGGCGGGCATGACCACGACGACCTTGGGCTGCGGCATCTATCTCGCGCCTTGCACCGTGCGAGCAACCGAGCAGACGGCCACGAACTGATACCCCAGCCCGTTCTTCCAGCAACGCGCGGCGGCAGCCGACAGCCCGTGCAGCGCCCGGAGCCAGGCTCCGTGGAGCCGCTCCGGCACCACCAGCGGCAGCGGCACCGGCGTCACCCGGAGAGCGCGCAGCTCGAGCCCCGCCAGGGCCAGGAGCTCGAGGAAGGTGCGCCGCGTGAAGAAGCGGAGGTGGGTGCCGTCGAGGATGCCGCGCTCGGCGTACTTGAAGCGCCCGAAGAGGAGCGACAGGCGCACCCAGAGATGCGCCACGTTGGGCACCGAGACGATCACAACCGCTCCCGGGGCGAGGAGGCGGTTGAGCCTGCGCATCACCGCCAGGGGGTCGCTCAGGTGCTCGAGCACATCGCCGTACACGGCCGCCACGAAGGGCCCATCGAGCGGGGGCATCTCCCGCTCGAGGTCCACCACCACGACCTCCCGGCACTTCCCGCGCGCCGCGGCCGCCCGGGCCGGGTCGCGCTCGAGCGCGGTCACCTGCCAGCCTCGCGTCGTGAGCTCAGCCGCCAGGAAGCCGTCGGCGGCTCCCACGTCGAGCACCCGCCGGCCGCCCCCCTCGCCCAGCGCGGCCAGGATCAGCGCGTGGCTCGAGTGGGGATCGCCCTTCAGCCGGTACGCGGCCGAGCTCACGGAAGCCGCGTGAGCAGGGCCACGACCTCCTCGACGAGCCGCCGGGCCCGCTCGGCGAGCTCCTCCGGCGTCTTGTTGGAGATGGGATGCGGCGTCAGCGTCCACGCGAAGTCTCCGGCCCCATGCGCCTGCGCCATGGCGCGCCCGGTCTCCTCGAACAGAATGGCTATGCCGTCCTTTCCCGGACCGCGCGCGTGACCGCCAGTGAGTGCTGCCGCCCGGCCCAGCCTGGGCACACCGCGGAATACCCGCCCGCCGCGCCGCCCGCGGCCACCACAAGAATATCATCGCGCTCCGCCGGTGCATGGACCAGAGTGCCGCCGGTGCCCTCGGGGAGCAGCCCCGGCACCTTGCCGATGCGGTGCCGGTCCGCCATGCTCCGCCACGCGTGCGCGGTCAGGTCCTCGCGGATGGCCGCCTTCGAGAAGCCGTCCGCCGCGTAGTAGTGCTCGATCGCGCGGAGCGCGTCGTCGGTGTGCACGTCCATCCTCGACACGAGCGGCTTCATCGGTCACTCCTCCACGCAAGAGAGCTCACGGCCGGTTCGAGTAGAGCCAGCGGCCCCCGGTGTGGGCCAGGAGATGCACCTCCGCCGGCGGAAGGTCGCGCATCACGCTCTGCCCCGGGCCCGCGGCCGACAGGAGGAAGACCCGCCGCTCTCCCTGCCACACCTCCCGCAGCCGGCGGGCGTCCCAGAACACCTCCCGCGCCTCGGGAAAGGTCGCGCCGAACGCGAGATTGGACTGCAGCCCGTTCACGATGGCGACCGGCCGGTCGAGGCTCAGGAGCCACGAGGCGCTATTCTCGAGGGCTCCCTCGTGGGCCAGCACGTCCAAGGGATTCGCCCGCAGCGCGATGGCCTCGGTCAGGGTCCGGACCGAGCGGCTCTTGGCAAAGAGCGCAAACCCTTCCACCGTGACGGGCAGGAAGGCGATCATGGCGGCGAGGAGAGCGCCGAGCCCGACCATCGGACGCCGCAGGGCGAGACCCAGCGCCGCGCCCAGCCCGCCGAGGCCGAAGATCAGCGCCAGCGAGCCGAAGACGGGCCGGAGCTGCACGAGCGGCATGAAGGGCATCTCGTGCCCGCCCCGCGCAGCCATGTTCCGCGCGGCCAGATCCACCGTGAGGGGCGCGCCCCCGGGAAGCGGGAGCCGCCCCTGCCAGGCCAGGAAGGAGACGGCGGCCAGCGCGAGGAGCAACACCGCCGCCGGCAGGAGGAGCGTCCGCGGCGACGGCGCCCCCGGCGCTCCGTCCAGCACGTCCTCCCAGAGCTTCGCCACGAGGAGCGCCATGGCCGGGAACGCCGGGAGCCCGTAATGCGGCAGCTTGAACGGGGACAGCGTGAAGAAGCCGAGGACCACCACGGTCCAGAGCGCCAGCAGAAGCCAGGGCCGCGCCCACGGGTTGTCCCTGGGATCGCGGAGTCCCCGCCACACCGCCCAGGGCAGCGCGAGGCTCCACGGGAAGAAGCCGGCCGCCGTCACGCCCACGAACTCCAGCGCCGACAGCGGCACGTCCTCATCGGGGAACACCCGGCTCCGGGTGAAGTTCAGCACGTGATTGTCCACGACGGTGTACCAGAGGAACCCACGGTTGCTCCACTCCACGAGCAGGTACCAGGGCAGGGCCACGGCCAGGAAGAGCGCCACCCCGGCCCACGGGACGAAGCGCGCGGCGACGTCGCGCTCCCGCACCAGCACGAGGAAGAGCGCGATCACGGCCAGCGGGCCGATGGCGCCCAGAACGTCCTTGGCGAGCACCGCCAGGGCCAGGCTCGCGGCGCAGACGAGAAGCCAGCGCCTGCCGCCACCCGTATACGCCTCGATGAACGCCCCGAAGGCCACCAGGATGAAGAGCACGAAGAGCAGGTCCGGCTTGACGAGCCGAGCGAACAGGAAGAGCTCGAGGTTGGCCGCCACGATGAGCCCTGCCACGAGACCGAGGCGGAGGGAGCCAAGCCTCAGCCCGAGCCAGGCGGTCGCCACGGCCACGCCGATGGCCGGCAGCGCCGAGGGCAGCCGGGCCGCGCCCTCGCTGACGCCGAGGAGGGCGAAGGCACCCGCCATGAGCCAGTAGAGCAGCGCGGGCTTGTCGAAGTAGCGCACCCCGTTGACGTGGGGCGTGACCCAGTCCCCGAGATGGAGCATGTCCCGCGCGATGGCGGCGTGAAATCCCTCGGGCGGGTCCACGAAGGGCGCGTGCCCCAGGCCGCCCAGGAACAGGGCGGCGGCGACCAGCGCGACACCCAGGAGGATCTTCGTGCTCATCGGCGTGATCGGCGCGCGGGGCGAGAGCGGTCAGGAACGCCCGTGTTCGCCCCGTCAGCGCTGGACGCGGACCACGGCGTCCGACGGCAGATCGCCGAGGAGCTCGGCGACGGCGCGCTCCATCAGCTCGCGGTCCTTGGACTCGAGCGTCACCTTGACCTTGTACTCGGGGTTGGAGAACTCGGGATAGGAGCCGAGCATCAAGTCGGGGTGACGCCGCAGCAGCTCGTTCAGATAGTCGGCGAGGATCCCCTCGCCCATGCTGACGAACACGCTCGTCAGGAAGAACGGGGACTCCCGGAAACGCTCCTTCAGTGCGTCGAACTTCTGGCGAAAGATCTCGGGGACCCCGGGCAGCACGTGGATGTTCCGGATCACCACGGCGGGGAACACGAGCCCGGTCCCGCCCACAAGCTCCGCGCCCTCGGGCACCTCGGCCATCTTGAGCCGCGCCTCGGTGAGCCGGCCCTTGTAGAAACCCTGGAGCAGGTCCACGAGGTGCGGGTCACGCACGACCCGCACGCCCAGGGCCCGCGCGACGCCCTCGATGCTCACGTCGTCGTGGGTGGGCCCCACGCCGCCGGAGGTGAAGACCACATCGAAGGCCCGGCTCTGCGGGGCGACCTCGGCGGCGATGAGATCCACCTCGTCGGGGATGACGGAGATCTTCCGCACCGTCACACCCAGCCCGCGCAGCTCCCGGCAGAGATACGACGCGTTCTCGTCCACGACCTTCCCGGAGAGGAGCTCGTTGCCGATGAGGATGATGCCCGCGGTCTTCGCCATGGCGATCCATGGTAGCACGGCGATGCGCGGCCGGAGTAGGCCCGCCCGAGGAGAAGGTGATAGAATGGCCGCCGCCATGACGCTCCCCGACTCGTCCCGAGAGGAGACTTCGCGATGACCGACGACGCCTCCCGCATCACGCTCCGCGGCTGGGCCCTGATCCTGGGGGCCTCGTCCGGGTTCGGCGAGGCGACGAGCCTGGCCCTGGCGCGCGCGGGCATGAACATCTTCGGCGTGCATCTGGACCGGAAGGGGACGCTGCCTAACGTCGAGCGCATCGTGGGCGAGATCCGCGCGCTGGGCCGCGAGGCCCACTTCTTCAACATCAACGCGGCCGACGAGGAGAAGCGCGCCGAGGTGGCCGCCGCGATGGAGCAGGTGCTGAAGGAACGCGGCGATCTGGGGCGGCTCCGCGTGATGCTCCACTCCCTCGCCTTCGGCACGCTCAAGCTCTTCATCGCCGACCCGATGAAGGAAGCCGTCACGAAGCCGCAGATGGACATGACGGTGGACGTGATGGCCCACAGCCTCATCTACTGGGCGCAGGAGATCGTCGGGCGCGGCCTCATGGCTGAGGGCGGCCGGATCTTCGCCATGACCTCCTCCGGCGGCGCCCGCGTCCTCCCCTTCTACGGCCCGGTGTCCGCGGCCAAGGCGTCGCTCGAGTCGAACATCCGCCAGCTCGCCGCCGAGCTCGCCCCGCGCGACATCACGGCGAACTCCATTCGCGCCGGCGTCACCGCCACACCCGCGGCCAAGAAGATCCCGAACTACGAGGAGTTCTCCCGGCGGGCCGTCGAGCGCAATCCGCACCGCCGGATGACCACGACGGACGACGTGGCGCGCGCCATCGTGGTGCTGTCCCATCCCGACACGTACTGGATCACCGGGAACGTCATCGGCGTCGATGGCGGCGAAGAGATCACCGGCTAGTGCCGGCCCAACTAACTTCGCCATGGCTCGCTCACGCTCGCCCGATTCCCGTGTCCGCTCGCCTGGCCTCCGGCTGCGCCTCGCCCAGCCATGTTCTCGGTCGGCGCCGGTCCTCGACGTACACCCACGTACGCCTCCGGCCGGCGCCTGCGGGGCTGCCGCCCCTCTTGCCATGTCCGCTCAGCTTGCCTTCGGCTGCGCCTCGCCAGGCCACGGGCCTCGTCTGGCTCGTCATTTGGGCCGGCACCCTGCGGGCGCCCGCGGGGTGTAGGCGAAACTCGTTGGACGCGCACTAGGCTCCCCGGCCGGCGCGCGGCCGCCCATGACCTACGTCCAGAGCGCGGTGCTGGGGATCGTCCAGGGTCTCACCGAGTTCCTCCCGGTTTCCTCCTCCGGCCACCTGATCCTGGTCCCGCGCCTGCTGGGCTGGCAGGACGAGGGACTCGCCTTCGACGCGGCCATCCACCTCGGCACGCTCGCCGCGCTGCTGGTCTACTTCCGGCGAGACCTCGTGGAGATGGCGCTCGGGACCGACCGACGCCTCGCCGTGCTGCTCGCCGCCGCCACCGTGCCCGCGGGACTGGCGGGGCTCTTCCTGGGCAAGGCCATCGAGACGCGCCTCCGGAGCCCCATGGTCGTGGCCGTCTCCCTCATCGTCTGGGCCCTCGTCATGTGGATCGCGGACCGCCAGGCTTCACGCCGCCGCCAGCTCACCCAGGCGCCGGCCCACGTGGGCTGGCTCGCGGGAATGGCCGTCGGCGTCGCGCAGGCCATCGCGCTGATCCCCGGCACCTCTCGCTCGGGGATCACGATCACGGCCGGGCTCTTCGCCGGCATGAGCCGCGTGACGTCCGCGCGCTTCGCGTTCCTGCTCAGCATCCCGATCACCGCCGCAGCGGGCGGCTTCAGCGCGCTCAAGCTCCTCGGGCACGGACTCGATCCGGCGCTCCTGGGCCCCCTCGGCATGGGAGTGCTCACGTCCTTCCTGGCGGGGCTCGCGGCGGTGTGGTTCCTCGTCAACTTCCTGCAGCGCCGCTCGCTCCTGCCCTTCGTCATCTACCGCTGCGCCCTGGGGGTCGTCATCATGTGGATGTTCCGTTGAGCCGCCGCAAGCCCCCATGATCGACGCCGGCCATGGGCAGGCGTCGCTCGAGGATTCCCCCTGGGGGGCGCGGATCAGGGCGGCGCGGGAGGCTTACGAACCGGAGACGCCGGCGCCGCCCAAGTAGCGGAGAAGCCACTCGCGGCTGCGCTCGAGGGCCTGGAGCCGGTGGAGCGGCTCGGATAATCGGTGGTCGGCGCCCTCGATCATGCACAGCTCCCGCGGCGCAAGGGCCCGCTCGAAGAGCGCCCGGCCGTGGGCCGGCGGCACGACCTCGTCGTGGTCGCCCTGGATGACGAGGACGAAGCGGACGCCCGCGGGGGCTTCGGCGTGGCGACCCGCGCGCACCTCCGCGATCAGCGCGGGCCAGGAACCGCGGGCCTCCGATCCTTGCCCGGCCGCGAGGTCCAGGAGATTGGCCGGCGCGTTCCAGGTGACCACGGCGCCTGGTGGCCGCTGCCGTGAGGCTACCCAGAGCGCGATGAAGCCGCCGAGGCTCGAGCCGAGCAACCCGAAGCGGCCATCGAGGTGCGGGTGCCCGCCGAGGTGGGCGAGCACGGCCTCGAGATCGGCGATGCGGCTCGCCACCGTCGCGCCCTGGTAGGCTCCGCCAGACTCGCCACTGCCGCGGAAGTCGAAGCGCACCAGCGCCAGGCCCGCGGCCGGCAGCTCGCGCGCGAGCAGGAGATACTTGTCGCTGTCCTTGGAAGCGCCCATGCCGTGGCAGGCCACGACGCAGGGGCTCGGCTCATGAAGCCGAGGCCGATGGAGGACGCCGACCACTTCCGCGCCTCCCACGCCGACGCTGAAGCGCTCGGCCATCACCGCCGCGCTCACTGCTGCGCCGAGGCTAGGCCCAGATGAGATCGAAGAGCTGGCAGGCATTGACGGAGAGCCGGTACATGGTTTCCTCGACGGGAAGCCGCTTGATCTTGGCCACCTCTTCCGCCACGCGGGAGGCAAGCCACGGCCCCGAGGCCAGAGCCTCGAACTCGCCCCTGTACGGCCACGGCCCGTCGCTCTCCACGAGCAGCGAATCCAGCGGCACCCACTCCGCGAGCTCGCGATCGCGCTCCCGGTACACCACCTCCGGCGTGACCGAGACGAAGTAGCCCGCGTCCAGGATGGCGCGGGTCACCTCCCGCGGCGCCTTGTGCCAGTGGAACACCGCGCGCTCCACGCCGGCCGCCTTGAGCGCCTCGAGCGCCCCCGCCGCCGCGCCGTGCGGAGCGTGGATCACCACCGGCAGGTCGAAGCGCGTGGCGAGACCGAGCAGCCGCCCGAGCCGCTCCCGCCCGCGCGTCATGAGAGAGGCCGCGTCCGCGGCCCCTTCCAGGTTGTACCAGGGAAGCCCCACCTCCCCCAGCGCCACGAGCCTGGAATGGTTCGCGATCACCTGCTCCTCGACCTGGGCCAGCTCCTCGTCGGTGAGATGGGCCCACTCCGGGTGGAAGCCCAGCGCGGGCCATACGGCCTTGCCGTTGGCGGCGACGGCTTCGAGCGTCCGCGCATTGCTCTGCGGGTCGCAGCCCACCGCCACGACCCCCCAGACGTCGGACTCGAGCGCGCGGGAGAGCGTCGCCCGCAGATCGGAGAAGGCGGCATCGTGCAGATGGCAGTGGCTGTCGACGATCACTCGCGGTCCCTCCCTTAGCAGCGTGCTGAAAAACCCGCAGGCTGCTCAAAAAGGTCCAGATGCGAGGCGGCGCCCGACGGCCGCACCCGAGGCGTACTCCGCTTGGCGAGCCGAGCCGGAGGCGAGGTGAGCGCATCCGGAGACCCGGGCGAGCGTGAGCGAGCCACGTTGAGCGTGCGGCTGAGGGCGCCGTACCTCCGCAGATGGGCCTTTTTCAGCAGCCTGCTAGGAGCCGGCCACCACCATGCGGCCGATCAGGAGCGTCGGCGACGCAGTGCGGTCCCGGAACACCAGGTCATTGCCCACGCCCTCCACGGCGTGGAACATGTCCAGCAGGTTTCCCGCGATGGTGATCTCCTCCACCGGATAGGCCAGCTCCCCGTTCTCGATCCAGAGCCCCACGACGCCGCGGGAGTAGTCGCCCGTGACGCCGTTGACCCCGAAGCCGATGAGCTCGGTGACGTACAGCCCCTGCGTGACGCTCCGGATGAGCGCCTCCGGGCTCGACTCGCCCGCGGCCAGGTAGAGGTTGGTCGTGGACACCGAGACGCCGCTGCCGTCCCGCGCAGCGTGGTGCGTGGAGGGCAGCCCCAGCTTGCGGCCGGTGTAGGTGTCGAGCAGGTAGGAGGCGAGCACGCCCTTGTCCACCAGCACGGTGCGCCGCACCGAGAGCCCTTCCCCATCGAAGGGGCGCGAGCCGAGGCCGCCCGGGCGCGTGGCGTCGTCCACGATGGTCACCGAGGGGGCGGCCACCGACTGCCCGAGCCGGTCGAGAAGAAACGAGGCGCCGCGGTAGAGCGACGGCCCCGAGGCCGCGCCGGCCAGGTGACGCAGGAGGCTCGCCGCCGTCTCCCGGTCGAAGATCACCGGCACCTCGGCCGTCTTCACCGACCGGCCGCCGAGCCGGCGGAGCGCCCGCTCGGCGGCCTTCCTGCCGATCTCCTCCGGCGGATCGAGTGCGACGCGCTTGCGCGTGACGTGATACCAGGCATCCCGCTGCATCTCCCCGCCGCTCGCGGCCACCGGCGCCACCGACAGGCTGAAGGAGGAGGCGCGGTACTCGCCGGCGAAGCCGTGGGTCGTGGCGTAGGCGTAGCACGCCCGATGATCCGAGAAGTCCCCGCCCTCGGAATTCGTGATGCGTGGGTCGAAGTCCAGCGCCGCCTGCTCCGCGCGCCGGGCCAGGTCAATCTTCTCCTCGGGCGACAGATCGTGCCCCGTGGGATCGGCCAGGTCGAGGTCGGGCAGCGGCGGATGCGCCAGCTCGGCGGCGTCCGGGAGTCCCGCCAGCTCGTCCGGGCTCGTGATCCGCGCCAGCGACACCGCGTCCTCCACCAGCCGCCCGACGGACTCGCGGCTCAGGTCCGAGGTGGAGGCGGCCGCCACCGACTGTCCCACGAACACGCGAAGCGCCAGGCGCTGCTCGCGCGCGTGTTTGACGGTGTCCACCTGGCCGAGGCGCACGAGGGCGGAGAAGGCCTGCGCCTCCACCACGAAGGCATCCGCCGCGGTGGCCCCCTTCGTCGTGGCGCGGGTGAGGAGGTCGGCAAGCAGATCGAGCATCAGACCTGCGTGCCTCCGACGGTCATGCCGTCGATGCGGATCGTCGGCAGCCCCACGCCCACGGGCACCGACTGCCCGTCCTTGCCGCAGGTGCCGACGCCCTCGTCGAGCTGCAGGTCGTTCCCGACGCGGGAGATCCGCGTCAGCGCCTCCGGGCCGTTGCCGATCAGGGTCGCGCCCTTCACCGGCGCCGTGACGCGGCCGTCCTCGATCAGATAGGCCTCGCTGGCCGAGAAGACGAACTTCCCGCTGGTGATGTCCACCTGCCCCCCGCCGAAGTTCACGGCGTAGAGCCCCCGCGGGACGGAGCGGATGATCTCCTCCGGGTCGTCCTGGCCGGCGAGCATGAAGGTGTTGGTCATGCGCGGCATCGGCGGGTGGGCGAAGGATTCGCGGCGGCCATTGCCCGTGGGCTCCATGCCCATGAGACGCGCGTTGAGAAGATCCTGCAGGTAGCCGCGCAGGATCCCGTTCTCGATGAGCACGTTGCGGCCCGTCGCCGTGCCCTCGTCGTCCACGTTGAGCGAGCCCCGCCGGTTCGCGAGGGTCCCATCGTCCACCACGGTCACGAGCTCGGAGGCGACCTTCTGGCCGAGACGGCCGGAGAAGGCCGAGGTGCCCTTGCGGTTGAAGTCGCCCTCGAGGCCGTGCCCCACGGCCTCGTGGAGCAGGATCCCCGGCCAGCCCGGGCCGAGGACCACGGTGAGGGTGCCGGCGGGCGCGTCCACCGCGGCGAGGTTGAGCACCGCCTGCCGCGCGGCCTCCGTGGCGAAGCGGCGCCAGCGCTCGGCCTCCAGGAAGAAGTCCAACGGGACGCGGCCCCCGCCGCCGTGGGAGCCGATCTCCCGCCTGCCGCCGTCCTCCGCGATCACCGTCACGTTGAGCCGGGTGAGCGGCCGCACGTCCCCCACCGTCAGCCCCGACGGCGTCGCGATGAGAACCACGACTTCCTCGCTGCCGAGGCTCGCGATGACCTGACGCACGCGCGGGTCCCAGGCGCGGGCGGCGGCATCGACGCTGCGCAGCAGCTCGAGCTTTCGGCCGAGGTCGGCGGCGAGAGGCGGCTCGGCGAGGCTGTAGAGATCGTGGGGCTGGCGCCCGCGGTCGATGGAGACCACGGCCGAGGTGCGGGCGTGCGCGGCGATGGCCCGGGCCTGGCGCGCCGCCTCCTCGAGGTTCGGCAGCGAGATCTCGTCGGTGTGGGCGTAGCCGGTCCGCTCTCCGGACTGGGCGCGGACCCCGGCCCCCTGACTCAGGTGGCGCGAGGCCTTCTTGACGGCGCCCTCCTCCAGGACGAGCGCCTCGGAGACGCGATACTCGAGATAGAGGTCCGCGTGATCCACGCGGCCTGCCAGGCTGGACCCGAGCAGCCGCTCCATGGCGGACGGCGTCAGGCCGAACCGGTCCTCGAAGAATCGCTCTGGGTGCGCAAGCATTTCAGTCTCCGTGGGGCTCTGAGAAGAACTTCATCGTAGCACCGCGATTCTTGCGGGCTTTCAAATATTCTGACGCGTCGGATCGCTCGACTGATTCCCTGCCAACGGTCGAGTTGCCGCTGAACTATCAGGGTGTTGGCAACCGCTGGTGCAGTCATGCCTCGAGGGTCTCAGTTACTCCTCCAGGGCTCCCTGGATGATCTCGTGGATGAACCGCAACCCCGCGAGGACCGAGGGTCCCGGGGACAGGATGTCGGCCCCGTCAAGCTCGTGGATGCGCCCGGACTTGACGGCCGTGACCCCTGCCCAGCCCGGGCGCTGGCGGATGGCTTCGAGGTCCACGCGGCTGCCGCACCAGGAGGCCAGGATGATCTGCGGATCGCGCCGCGCAACCTCCGCCGGATCCACCACCCGCTCCTTCGCGGAAGTCCCGACCCGCAGCTCCGGGAAGATGTCCCGTCCCCCCGCGATCTCGATGATCTCGGACACCCAGCGGATGCCGGCGATCGGGGGATCGGGCCACTCCTCGAAGTACACGCGCGGGTGGTCGGGCCACACGCTCGAGAACTCGCGGACCTGCTTGAGCTCGTCGCGGATGTCCTGCACCAGGCCGCTCGCTTCCCTGGCACGCCCCAGCGCGCCGCCCACCATGAGGATGGCGGCGAGGATATCGTCCACGGAGCGCTGATTGGTGCAGAGGACGGCGAGCCCGGCGCGGATCAGCTCGGCCGCGATGTCCGCCTGAAGGTCGGAGAAGGCCAGCACCAGGTCGGGCTCGAGCTCGATGATCTTGTCCCGGCGGAAGCTCGTGAAGCCGCCGACCTTCGGTTTGTCCCGCGCCTCGGGCGGGCGCCGCGCCGTCCCCGGCACCCCGACCACGCGATCCCCTGCCCCGAGCGCGTAGCAGATCTCCACGTGCTCGGAGGTGAGGCAGACGATGCGGCGGGGGAAGTCGGCGGCGGCCTTGCCGTACATGTCCCCTCCACCATACCAGACGCGAGAGCCGGCGCCCGGGGGCTGCGAACCCGGGTGATATACTGCCGCCCCATGTTCGAGATGCTGTGGTGACCGTCACCTCCCTCTGGCTCTACCGGGCAAGTTGAGCTATCGCGCGCCGTCGTAGAGCTCGGTACGGGCGACGCCGCGCTGGAAGGTGAGGTACTCCTCCTTGGTCATGCGCGGCGTCCAGGCCTTGAGGATCTCGCGGGCCGTCTCGGCATTGCCCCAGAGCAGATCCACGGCCATGAGGGCGAGCTGCTTGGCGGGCTCGACGTACGCGAGCCCCGGGTCGGCGATGGCGTAGTCGGCGCCGTGTCCGCTCCCCGCGGCGCCCCCCATGTACGGGTGGAGCGCCGGCATGACGTGGGAGATGTCCCCCATGTCGGTGGAGCCGCCGCGATGGCCGGCCTCCGTCACCTCGTCGGCGCCCAGCAACGCCCGCGCGTTGGCCGTGAAGTGCGCGGCCATGCCGGCATGGTTGAAGAGCGGCAGGTAGCCCGGCAGGGTCTCGATCTCCACCTGGGCGCCCAGCGCCAGGGCGCCCGCGCGCAGCGCGCGGTCCACCCGGCGGTTGGCGTCCAGGATCGCCTCGACCGTCTTCCCGCGCACATAGGTCTCGAGGCGCACCTCGGCGGGGATCACGTTCACCTGGCTGCCGCCGTGAGTGATGATCGGGTGCACCCGGATCGAGTCCTCGTCCCTGAAGGTCTCGCGGACGGCGTTGATCGCCATGAGCCCGATGTTCGCCGCGTACAGCGCGTTGATCCCGTGGTGCGGCGCGCCGCCCGCGTGCGAGGCGCGGCCGAGGTAGCGCACGGTCTTGACGATGCAGCCGTTGTTGGAGGCGGCCACCCCCGCCCGCTTCATCTCCGGCTGCGAGGTGGTGTGGATCATCATGGCGAGATCCACATCGTCGAAGTGGCCGAGCCGCAGCAGCTCGGGCTTGCCGCCGAGGAACTCGAGCCGGCCCGCCCGCGCCTGCTGAACGCGCCACTCGACGTCCCCGTACTCCTCGGCGGGCACGGCGAAGAACACGACGCGTCCGGCCAGGTGGTCGAAGGCCTTGGCGGCCATGAGCCCCATGGCGGCGCCGAGGAGCCCCGCCACCTGGGCGTTGTGACCGCAGGCATGCGCCGCGCCGGACTCCTTGTCGGCCAGCGGGTGTCCGGCCACCACGAGGCCGTCGAGCTCACCGAGCAGGGCGAAGGTCGGCCCGTCCTTGGCGCCCCGCTGCTCGGCCCTGACGCCGGTCACCGCGAGACCGCCGCGCGGCGACAGCCCGATCTCCCGCATGGTCTCTTCCACGAGCCGCGCCGTCTTGAACTCCTTGAAGCCGAGCTCGGGGTTGCGGCGGATGGTCTCGCCCACGGCGGTGATCTTCTCGGCGCACCGGTCGATGGCCTCGCACACGCTACGCTTGACGTCGTCACGGGTCGGCATCGGGGCTCCTCTGGGGTGCTACGGGGTGGATGAGATGAAGCGGTCGGGGAGAAAGGGGCCCAGCAGGGCCGGGGCGCGGCCCGTGATCACGCACGCGCTCAGCAGATGCGCCGTGATGGGCGCCAGCAGGATGCCGTTGCGGTAATGGGCCGTGGCGACGAAGAGCCCGTCCACACCCGGCCAGGGGCCGAGGATCGGGAGGCTGTCCGGCGCCCACGGCCGGAAGCCGCACCACGATCTCAGCAGCGGGCGCTCGCCGATCCCGGGCACCAGCGACACGGCCTCGTCGATCAGATGCTCCAGCGCCTCGTCGGTGACCTCCCGGACGAATCCCACGTGCTCCACCGTGGCTCCCACCAGGAGCTCGCCCGACGGGCGCGGCACGAGATAGACGCTCCGCCCGTGTACCGCATGGGTGAGGAGCGGCGGCGAGTTGGGGACGGAGAGAATCTGGACGCGCACGGGCCCGACGGGAAGCCCGCTGCCTCGCGCGGTCATGAGCTCTCTCGACCAGGCGCCCGCTGCCAGCAGCACGCAATCCGCCTCCAGCCGCCTCCCTCCGGCCATGACGCCACGCGTCCGGCCCCCATCGATGAGGATCTCGCTGACCTCGACCCCGCTCCGGATCACGACGCCGCGCTCCGCGGCCGCCTGCGCATAGGCCGCCACCAGGCGCTCGTTGTTCACCCAGTGGTCTCCGTGGACGAACAGCGCGGCCGTGATGCTGCCGGCCAGGGCCGGCTCGCGCTCGAGCACGCGGGCCCCCTCGAGCAGCTCCACGCCGAACTCCCGGGCCACGGCCCACGTCGTCCGCTCGCGCGCGACCGCGAGCTCTCCTGCGTCGAGCACCGGGTACAGCGTGCCGGCGGTCATGTACTCCACGTTCATCCCGGTGCCGGCCTCGAGCTCGGCGACCACCTCCGGATAGAGCCTCCAGCTCTCCACGGCGAGCGCTTGGAAAGCTCCGGGGTCGCGGGACTCGCCCAGCGGCGCGAGGAGGCCAGCCGCGGCGCCCGAGGCCTCCCCTCCCGGCGTGTCGCGCTCGAGGACGGTGACGCGGCAGCCGCCCTTGGCCAGCTCGTAGCCGGTGGCGCAGCCGATGATGCCACCACCCACGATGAGGACGGAGGGCGGCATCAGGCGCGCCCCAGAGCGTCGAGGAAGGCCCTCGTGGCCTCCGCCGGACGGTCAGCGGCCAGGATGGCGGAGATCGTTGCCACCCCCGCGGCGCCCGCCGCCAGCGCATCGCGCACCCGCCCGGGAGTGATCCCGCCGATGGCGAGTACCGGCACGGCGGTCCCGGCCGCGACTCTGCGGAGGGCCTCGAGCCCCTGGGGCGGGCCATAGGCGCGCTTGGAGGCGGTGTCCCACACCGGGCCGAAGACGAGGAAGTCGGCGCCCTGGGACGCGGCCTCCTGCGCTTCACTCGGGGAGTGGACCGAGGCGCCGATCAGGAAACCGGCCGGGGTCATGCCGCGCAGCGCCCCGACCGGGAGCGAGTCATGGGTGCGCTGGACGCCATCGGCCAGGACGGCGAGAGCGACGTCGGTCCTGTCGTTGATCAGGAGCCGCGCGCCGTGGCGCCGCGTGGCCTCGCGCAGTGGCCCGGCGAGCGCGAGAAGGTCGCGCACCGGGAGATCCTTCTCGCGGAGCTGCATCGCCCGGAGCCCGGCGCCCAGGCACTCCTCGACGACCTCCACCAGGGGCCTCCTCGAGATCGAGCGGTCCGTGACGAGATACAGCGCGAAGTCCACCGTCACCCTCAGCTCGT
>Ga0154317_1102_pt1 | contig 24612 bp, 23 predicted proteins | sample RifGroA2_FD_105611 | JGI IMG/M metagenome (GOLD analysis project Ga0154317, IMG submission 105611) | Candidatus Rokubacteria bacterium GWA2_70_23 | reverse complement strand
ATCGCAGCGAGGACATCGCGGCGGAGCCGGTCGAGGGTGGTGGCGCTCCGTCTCCTGGCCATGGGCGATCCTCGTCCAGAAGAGGCGGCCGTGTCAATCGTATCCGTCCCGATACGCCGAGGATCTCTGCGGCGTGGCACTTCGCCGACTCCTGCATGGCGACGATTCTGTCAGATGGGCCGGGGGGCCGCAACCCGCCCGCCGCGGTCGCGGCGCCAGCCCGGGGCAGTCGCGAACGCCACCCGCCGGCTCCCGGGTGGCTCCGTTCACGGTCGCGCTAGCGCCGGACGCCCAGGTGCCGCAGCAGCACCTCGGGCTCGGCGCTGAGCTCGGCGGGCGTGGCCTCGCGCACGACCCGGCCCGTCTCGATGATGGCGATCCGATCGGCGACCCTGAGGGCGGCGTCCACCTTCTGCTCCACCAGGAGGATCCCCACCCCGCGCGCCCTGAGCGTCACCACGGCATCCAGAAGGCGATCCACCAGCGAGGGCATCAGCCCCTCGCTCGGCTCGTCCATCAGGAGCACCGCCGGCCGGGCGCAGAGAGCCCGCGCCGTGGCCAGCATCTGCTGCTGGCCGCCGGAGAGCGTTCCCGCGCGCTGGCGCAGCCGCTCCCGGAGCACCGGGAACAGATCGAGCACCGGGTCCAGCGTCTCGGCGCCGCCGCCGCGCACCAGGAGGCCCATCCGCAGGTTCTCCTCCACCGTGAGATACGGGAAGAGCCGCCTGCCCTGGGGGACGTAGGCGATCCCGTGGCGAGGGATCTCGTGGGCGGGAAGAGGGCCGAGCTCGGTCCCGTCCAGCGCGATGCGGCCGGAGCGCGGGCGCAAGAGCCCCATGATGGCCCTGAGCGTCGTCGTCTTGCCCGCGCCGTTCCGGCCCAGCAGCCCCAGCACCTCGCCCGCCTCGAGCCTGAGCGAGACGTCCCTCAGCACGTGGCTCTCGCCGTAGTAGCAGTTGACGCGATCGAGGGTGAGCGTCATCGGCCGAGATAGGCCCGCTGGACTTCAGGATGCGCCTCGATCTCTCGCGGCGTGCCCTCGGCGATGATCCGGCCGGCGTCCATCACCGTCACCCGGCTCGCCAGCTCCAGGACCACCTCCATGTTGTGCTCGATGAGGAGCACCGTGGCCACGCGGGCCAGATCCCGCACGAGCCGGCACAGCGCCTCGATGTCCTCGGGCGCCAGCCCCTGGGTCGGCTCGTCCAGGATGAGCAGCTCCGGTTTGAGCGCCATCGCCATGGCGACCTCGAGCGCCCGCTGATGCCCGTAGGCGAGCGCGCCGGCCTGCTGGTCCCGCAGGCCGCCGAGCCCCGCAGTGTCGAGCGCGGCCTCCACGTCCGCGGCCACGGCCGCCCGGTCCAGCGCGACCCAGTCCGCGAGCCTTCTCAGCCGGCGCCTCTGCGCCGCCAGCGCCACGTTGTCGAACACCGACAGGCTCCGGTAGATGCTGGTGATCTGGAAGGTGTAGACGATCCCGAGATTCGCCCGGTCCCAGGGCCCGAGGCCCGTGATGTCCCGCCCGGCGAAGAGCACGCGCCCCGAGGTCGGGCCGAGCCGGCCGCTGATCAGGCTCACCAGCGTCGTCTTGCCGGCCCCGTTGGGGCCGATCAGGGCGCGCACCTCGCCTCGGTCGAGGCTGAAGTCCACGGCGCTCACCGCTTCAAGCCCGCCGAAGCGCTTCGAGAGCGCGCGCGTCTCCAGGAGCGGCGTCACGGCAGCCAGGGCGCCCAGCGGACGCGGATGCCGCCCACGATGCCGGCCGGCGCCCAGAGGACCATCACGATGAGGGCCGCGCCCACCACGATGAGGTAGCCCGTGGTGATGGCGCTGGCGACGTCCACGAAGTAGGTCATCACCAGCGTGCCGACGAGCGGCCCCAGCGTGGTCCCAGCGCCGCCCAGGAGCGTCCAGAGCAGCGGGTAGATGGAGTAGAGGATGCCGCCGAAGGTGGAGCCCACGTAGGAGAAGAGGAGCGTGTAGGTGGAGCCCGCCACGGCGGAGAGCAGGCCCGAGACGACCACCGCGAAGAGCCGGCAGCGCACCGTGTTGTAGCCGAGCAGGCGCGTGCGCTCCTCGTTCTCCTTGAGCGCCAGCAGCACCCGGCCGGCGGGGGAGCCCGTGAGCCAGAAGCTCAGCAGGAGACAGGCGGCGAAGACGACGAGGGCGGCATTGTACTTCACGGCGGGATCGGCGAAGGCGAGGCGGACGCCGAAGAGGTCGAGGCCCAGCCCCGACAGGATGAAGCCCTGATCGCCGCCCGTCACGTCGTTGAAGTAGAGCGTGGCCAGGTTGAAGGCCTGGGCGAGCATCATGGTGACGATCAGGAAGGCGGGGCCGGCCGTGCGCAGCGTCACGAGCCCCACCGCCGCCGCCACCGCGAGCCCCGCGACGATGCCCGCCAGGAAGCCGGCGCCGGCGCCGAAGCCCCAGTGCTGGATCGTGAGCCCAGTGCCGTACATCCCGGCCGCGAAGAACATGGCGTGCCCGAGACTCATGAGGCCCGTGTAGCCCAGCAGGACGTTGTAGCCCACCGCGTAGGCGGCGAGCACCATCACGCGCGCCACCATGCCGTGGTGGAACGGGGGAAGGACGAGCTGCAGCGCGCCCAGGAGCGCGAGCACCCCCAGATGGAGCCCCAGGGCCAGGCCCCGCCGGTCGTCGGTCACGCCAGCTCCTCGCCGAAGAGCCCGCGCCCGCGCACGGCCAGCACGAGCGCCACCAGGAGCGTGGCGACGATCTTGGCGAGCGTGGGCGAGAAGAGCACCGAGATCGCGCCGTCGGAGAGCCCGACGACGAATGCCGCCACGAGCGTGCCCCGGAGGCTCCCGAGCCCGCCGAGGATCACCACCACGAAGGACATGAGGAGCGCGTCCAGGCCCATGAGGTAGTGGGCCTGCTGGACGGGGACGATGAGGGCGCCGGCAGCGGCGGCGAGGCCGGCCCCGACGCCGAAGACCACGGTATAGACGCGGCCCACCGGCACCGCGAAGGCCTGCGCCATCTCGCGATCCTGCTGGGTCGCGCGCATCTGGAGCCCCAGCGTCGTCCGCGACAGGGCCATCCACGTGACCAGCAGCAGGACGGCGGCGACGCCGGCCACCACCAGCTTGTAGCCGGAGTAGCCGAACCACGGGAAGTCCACGCGGAAGTACACGGGCGCCTCCACCGGCCGGGCATAGGGCCCGTAGGTGGTGAGCACCGTCTGTTGGAGGATGTAGAGCAACCCGATGGTGGCGACGATGGTGCTCTCCGGCTCGTAGCCGATGCGCCGGAGCACGAAGCGATCGGCCAGGACGGCCACGCCCGCGACCGCGACGGGCGCCACCAGCAGCGCCAGCAGGAAGCTGCCCGTCAGCGTGGAGACGTACCAGGCGACGATGGCCCCGAGCATGAAGAACTCGCCGTGGGCCACGTTGACGATGCGCATGACGCCGAAGACGAGGGACAGGCCGAGCGCGGTGAGCGCCAGCACCAGCGCGCCCACCGTGCCCTCGAGGAGGGCGAGGAAGAGGTGGGGCCCGAGGCTCAGGGAGACACCCGGGGCGCCCCGGCCCTAGAGCGGCTGCTTCGTATAGTCGGCCTCGGGCGCATACATCGAGTCCTCGATCGCCGTGCGGTGGACCACGGCGAGCCGCCGCTTCTCCACCTTGGAGATCAGCTGCTGGCCGAAGACCTGGTGGAGCCGGCCGACGAACTTCTTCGGCCCTTGCGGGTGCTCGAGGCCCTCCGCGAAGGACTGGAATCCCTCCAGGGTCTCGATGAAGGCCTTGTAGTCGGACGGCTTCTTGTAGCCGCTCTTCTCCACCGCCTGCTTGATGACGAAGAGCGTCTCCCAGCAGCCGAACATGTGGGAGGCGGTGGAGACGTCCTTGGGATCGTTCACGTTCGCCCCGTTGTCATTGATGCCGACGCGCTCGCGGTAGGTGCGCACGTGGGCGGGCGTGGCAGGGCCGGCGTAGCGCGGGAAGGCCTCCCAGAAGTACGTCCCTTCCAGGTAGTCGAGCCCGGGGCTCGCCATGTCCACACCCTCCAGCGAGTCCACGAAGCCGAAGATCTGGGGCCGCTTCGCGCCGAAGTGCTCGCCCATCTCCTTCACGAACGTGAGCACGCCGGGGCCGACCATCACGTGGTAGAGCACCTCGGTGTCGGCCGGCACCCGCGGGAAGTACTTGGTGAAGGAGGTCTCTGTGGGCGGGATGGGGACGAGGGCGCGGACGGTGCCGCCCTGGGCCGTCGCCACCTTGCTGAAGAAGTCGCGGTGGTCGTGGCCGAAGGCGTAGTCCGGGAAGATCAGGGTCACCTTCTTGCCGAGGTTCTTGAGGATCCACGGCGCCACGGCCGTGACCTGGGCCCGGACATCCGTGATGCCCGGCTGGAAGACGTACCGGTTGAGCTTGCCCGAGGCCACGTGGTAGCCCTCGCTCACCACGAGGTAGGGGATCTTGAGCTCGCCCGCCCGCGGGGCCGAGGCGATGACGACGTGCGAGAACAGCGTCCCGAAGATCAGGTCCACCTTGTGGTGGGTGGCGAGCTTCTCGACCACCTCGCCCCCGCGCTTGGGGTCGGTCCCGTCGTCCTCGGCGACGATCTCGACCTGGCGCCCGGCGATGCCGCCCTTCTCGTTGATGAGCTTCACCGCCGCCGCCGTCGTGCGCTCGTACCACCGGCCGTACACGGCACCGATCCCGGTGCGGTGCACCTGGAAACCCAGGCGCAAGGGCCCCTGCCCCGCCTGGGCGGTCGCGCGCCGGACCCAGGGGCCCGGGAGACCGGCGCCCAGCGCCACGGCACCGGCGCCCGTCAGGACCGTCCGCCTCGACACGCTCTTCACTCCGCCGCTGGTTTCACTCATGGCCCGCCCCCCATTCGTTCGGTGTGCAATGCCTCCGATCCCAGCCGCCCGCCGGCCTCACTATTACCACGTGCCGCCGTCCCGACTCAACCGGGCCGGCTACCCGGCCGTCGGCGCCGAGAGGAGCCAGAGGCCGAACATCGTGTAGCCGATCATCAGCGCGAGCATTGGCAGCTGGCTCAGCGCGGTGGCCGCCGCCCGCCCCACCAGCCGCAGCAGCAGCGCGTGGGCGATGGCGACGCCCGCCACGTGGGCCGCCACGATGACGGCCACCTGCACGTGCCAGATGGCGTAGACCCATGAGGGATCCGACAGGAGGGAGGACATGACGTGGAGGTCGCGGGTGCCGACGAGGTCCCAGCCAAGCGCGAAGGGGTCGGAGGCGGCCCGGAGCGCCTGCTGGATATCCACCATGAAGACCGGCAGGTAATGCGCGAAGTGGTAGCCGAAGGCGATGGGGACGAGCGACAGCGCGAGGACACCCAGCGAGGAGCCGCCCGGCGCGCCCGCGCTCGCCAGCCTCACCGAGAGGCGCGCCGCGATCACGTAGGCCAGCGACAGCGCGACGGCCATGCCCAGGAGCCCGAGCGTGTTGCGCGCCATGAGCACGGTGCGGCCGGGATACGCGAGCGGGTTCTCGCCGAGGAGGCCGAGCCAGGTGAAGGTGCGAGAGAGGCCATCGAAGGAGACCGAGGCGAGGACCAGCAGCACGAGAGCGACGACACTCGCATCCGGCGGCGCCTGCCTGAGCAGCCTCAGCGTGGGAGCGGTAACCTCGATCTCGCAGCGCCCCCCGGCGTCCGCCCGCGACTCGGCCCTGCGCGCGCCGACGGGAGCCAGCCACGAGACCACGCGGAAGAAGACGGAGAAGGCCTCGCCCCGCTCGAGCCACTGCTCGCCGAAGGAGAGGACACCCAGGAAGTGAACGAGGAGGTAGCCCGCGACCACCGCGGCCAGGACGGCCGGGTCCGACGGCGAGGGATGGATGAGCTCGAACCAGGCGAAGGGGAGGAAGCAGATCACGGCGGGCCAGTGGGCGGCGCGCTCCGGGTAGTCGAGCGGGGGCCACTGCCGCCAGTTCCGGAGCGGCCCGGCGCACGTGAGCGCGCGGTAGAGCCCGGTCCATGGATTCAGGACGGCCCAGAGGTTGCCCAGCGCCGCGTGCAGATAGGTCAGCCCTATCCACCAGACTGTCCAGACGAAGAGTGGCAGCGGGTTCTCCAGCGGGTCGCGGCTGCCCAGGCGCCCCGCCGCGAGCAGCGCGATGGCGACCGCGAGCGACAGGAGACTCGGCGCGGCGGCGAGCGCGGCGCCGCCGGGGAGGCGCCCGACCCCGATCCGGATCCCGGTGGACTCCAGGCGCGCGAACAGCCGAGCGGGCACCAGCGCCACGAGCACGAAGGAGGCCACGACGACGAGGACCCCGCCCGCCACGTAGAGACGAGTCGGCAGCAGGAGGATCAGGGCCCCGCCGCCCACATGCGCGCCCGCAGCCATCGGCACCGCCGCGGCGGCCACGGCAGCCACCGCCGCCACCCACCTCGGGGTCAGGTCTTGCATTACGACATCGGTACGGGTCCGGTCTTGCATCGCGATATGGGGCGGGGCGCTGGTCATCGTGCTCCGCCGGGAGCCCAGCAGCGCCGGGGTCGAGGCGAGGTGTCGGATTTCAAGACCTGACTCCCAGGCCGCGGTAGAGGAAGGTGAAGGGGCGGGGGCCGCGGTTGTAGCCCCGGTCGATCTCGGTGATGCGGAACCCGCCCGAGGCGATGAGGCTGTCCATGGCGCGGTTGAGGTGGCATCCGCCGGCAACTCGCTGCCACATGGGATCGAGGCGGTCCTGCCATGCCAGGACGCCCGCGTCGGGCGAGCGCCCGTGCTCGATGAAGATGAAGCGCCCCCCGGGCCTGAGGACGCGCCGGATCTCGGCCAGCGCCCGCGGGGGGTCCGGGATCGAGCAGAGCGTCCAAGTGCTCACCACGGTGTCCATGCTCCCGTCGGGGAGCGGCACGGACTCGGCTGAGCCCGCGATGAGCCGCACGGGGAAGCGGATCTGCCGCAGTCTCCGGCGCGCCATCCGCTCCAGCTCCGGCGAGGGGTCGAGGCCATAGAGCCGCTCGACGGCCGGCCCGTAGAGCGCAAGGTTGAGCCCGGAGCCCACGCCCACCTCGAGCACCGTGCCCGCGGCGCGCGGCACGAGCTTCTCGCGCTCCGCCATCACGTCGCGGCTCCGCATGGCGAGGTCGATGAGCCGGGGCAGGACGTGGCGGCCGTAGAAACCCATGGGGCCGATGATACCTGCGCCCGGCCCTCGTGCTAGCATGAGTTTCCATGACGCGACTCGGGCTGTCCCTCCCGCTCATGCACCCACTTCCGCTCACCGTCCACCTGTCGCTGGCGCGCGAGGCGCAGACCCTCGGCTTCGACCGGGTCTGGGCCACCGAGATCGCGGGCCCTGACGCCATGACGCTCATGGGTCTCCTGGCCGCTCACACGAGCCGCATCGGCTTCGCCACGGGCGTCGTCCCCGTGCAGACGCGCACGCCGCAGGTGCTGGCCATGACGGCGGCCACCCTCGGCAGCGTGGCCCCGGGGCGCTTCACGCTGGGGCTGGGCGTGTCGAGCCCGATCATCGTGGGCCAGTGGCATGGGCTCCCGTGGGACAGGCCCCTCGAGCGGCTCCGCGAGGCGGTGACGCTGATCCGCCTCGCGCTCTCCGGTGAGAAGGTGAGCTTCGAGGGGCGCCACTACCACTGCCGGAACTTCCGGCTCTCGATGCTGCCGCCCCAGCCGGTGAAGATCGTCCTGGGGGCGCTGGGGCCGCGCATGCTGGAGCTGGCCGGGGAGATCGCCGACGGCGTGCTGCTCAACTGGCTGCCTCCCGAGGCCGTCCCGGCCTGTCTGTCGCGCATCGAGGCGGGGGCGAAGAAGGCGGGGCGGAGCCTCGCGGACATCGAGGTGGCCGGTTTCGTCCGGACCTCGGTCACCGACGACATCGGCGCCGCGCGCCAGTGGCTCGCCCGGGACATCACCGGCTACGCCATCGTGGACTCCTATGCGCGCTTCTTCTCGGAATGCGGCTATACCGACGAGATCGCGAGGATCAACGCGGCCTGGCAGGCTGGAGACCGCGCGGGCGCCGTGGCGCAGGTCTCCGACCGCTTCCTCGAGGGCCTCGGCGCGGTGGGCTCCGAGGCCTTCTGCCGCGACCGGATGGCCCAGTACGCCAAGGCCGGGCTCACCGAGCCCGTCGTCTTCCCGTTCGCCGCTGGCTCCGATCCCGTCCCCACGCTCTTCCGCACCGTCCGCGCCTTCGGCCGCGAGCCTTCCAGGAGCGCCTCATGACGACGCCACCCGTACACATCGGTGTTCTGCTGCCCACGCGCGAAGCCGTCATGTCGGGGCGCCCCGAAGCGGCGCCGCTCATCGAGATGGCGGAGCGCGCGGAAGCCGCGGGCTACGACTCGGTGTGGGTGGGCGACTCGCTCCTCGCGCGCCCGCGCTTCGAGCCGCTCACCTTCCTCGCCGCCGCCGCCGCCCGCACGCGCCGCGTGACGCTCGGCACGGCCGTGCTCCTGCCGGCCCTCCGCCACCCGCTGCTGCTCGCCCATGCCGTCGCCTCGGTGGACCGCATCGCCGAGGGCCGGCTCGTCCTGGGCGTCGGCATCGCGCCCGACACGCCCGGGGTCCGCAAGGAGTTCGAGGGGGCGGGCGTGCCGTTCAAGGAGCGCGTGGGGCGCCTCGTTGAGTCCATGGCGCTCTGCCGCCGGCTCTGGGCGCTCGAGGCCGCGGAGGCGCCCGTGTCCTTCGAGGGCCGGTACTGGAAGCTCAGCGGCGCGCAGATCCTGCCGGCGCCAGCACGTCCCGGCGGGCCGCCGATCTGGATGGGGGGCGAGGTGGAGGGGGCACTGCGCCGTGCCGGGCGGACCGCCGACGGCTGGTTCCCCAACAGCCGCGCGCCCGAGGCGTACCGTGACGGCTGGGCGGCGGTCCAGCGCGAGGCAGGCGGGGCCGGACGCCCGGCTTCCGCGGTCACCCCCGCGCTCTACACCACCATCAACATCGGCCCCGACCCGAAGGCCGCGGAGGCCGAGATGCGCCGCTTCATCGAGGGCTATTACGGCGCGCCCTATGAAGTCATCGCCGCGCGCTGGGGGCACTATGCCGGCACGCCCGAGGGCTGCCTCGAATGGCTGGGGGCCTTCATCGAGTCCGGCGCCCGCCACATCGTCCTGCGCTTCGCGAGCGCCGACCAGTCCGCGCAGATGGAGCGAGCGACCCGGTCCCTGCTGCCGCGCCTCAAGGGATGAGAGTTCTCGGCGTCATCCCGGCGCGTCTCTCCTCGACGCGGCTGCCGCGCAAGGTGCTGCGAGAGATCGCCGGGCTCCCCATGGTCGTCCAGGTCTTCCGGAGGGCAAGGCGGTCCCCGCTGCTCTCCGATCTCCTCGTGGCGACCGACTCGGAGGAGGTGGCGGCCGTCTGCCGCGCCCACGGCATCACGGCGGTCATGACCTCGCCGGACCACCCGTCGGGAACGGACCGGCTCTGGGAGGTGTCCCGGGCGCACATGGCGGAGGTCTACGTCAATGTCCAGGGAGACGAACCGCTGGTCACGCCGGGGCACATCGAGCGGCTCGTCACGCCCTTCAGCGACGACCCCGATGTCCAGGTCACCACGCTCAAGATCCGCGCCACTCCGGACGAGGTCCTGAGCCGCACCACCAACAAGGTCGTGACCAGCGTCCGCGGGGATGCCCTCTACTTCTCCCGCCTGGCGATCCCGTTCGACCGGGACGGCCGGGGAGGGATCATCTACTGGAAGCACGTGGGGCTCTACGCTTATCGCCGCGCGGTGCTCGACGCCTTCCACTCCCTCCCGCCCTCCGCGCTCGAGCAGGCCGAGAAGCTCGAGCAGCTGCGCCTCCTCGAGAACGGGATCCCCATCCGCGTCGTGGAGACCGAGGAGGAGACGATCGGCGTGGACACCGAAGAGGATCTGCGCCTCGCGGAAGCCCGGCTGGCCGCCCGCGTCCGGTGACCAACCGCTGGGCGATCCTGGCGCTCATCATGGGCGCCCAGACCATGGCCAACGTGGGCCCCCTCGGGATCCCGGCCATCGCCCCGCTGATCCGCGACAGCCTGGGGTTGTCCATGACGCAAGCGGGCTCCTTTCTCTCGGCCTACTACGTCGGCGCCGCGCTCATGTCGCTCCCCGCCGGATGGATGGCGGATCGCTGGGGCGTGGCTTCGACCATGGTCGCCGGACAGGCCGTGATCGCTCTGGGGCTCTTCACCGTCTCCGGGTCGGGCTCCTTCGCGGCCCTCATCGCCATCATGATCCTGGCCGGCACAGGCTACGGCATGCTCAACCCGACCACCGCGAAGGCCGTCATATCGTGGTTCCCGCGCCGTCAGCGCGCCACCGTGGTGGGGCTCAAGCAGGTGGGGCTGCCCCTCGGCGGCGCGGTGGGCGCCCTCCTGATGCCGCCGCTGGCGCTCTGGATGGGCTGGCGGGTTGCCGTGGCGCTGTCGGCCGGGCTGATCGGGCTCCTGGCGGGGCTCACGTGGCTCTGCTACCGGGATCCGCCCCGGAGCGAGCTCGAGGCGCCCGCGCGGCAGGAAGGTTCCATGCGAGCCGTCCTGAGGAACCGCGACCTGTGGCTCGTGTCCACCACCACGCTCGTCTTCGCGGGCATGCAAACCGTGTGGATGGCCTTCCTCGTGCTCTATCTTCAGGAGACCGTGCGCGTGCCGCTCGTGACCGCGGCGGGCTACCTCGTCATGGCGCAGGTGACGGGGATGATCGGGCGCGTGGCCTTCGGCCTCCTCTCCGACCGGCATTTCGGCGGCCGCCGCCGCATCGTGCTCGTCATCGCGGGCGTCGGGTCCACCGTCTGCTCGCTCCTCATGGCGGCCACCGGTCCCGGCACGAGCGCGCGGCTGCTGGCGCCGCTGGCCCTCTGCTTCGGCTTCTTCGGCATCGGCTGGAACGGCGTGCAGCACACGCTCATGGCCGAGCTCGCCGGTCCGCGCGCGGCCGGCACTGCCTTGGGCCTCGGGCTGGCCGTCTCCTCGCTCGGCGTCTCCGTGTGGCCGCCGCTTTTCGGGCTGCTCGTGGAACGGGCGGGAGGCTTCGGAGTGCCATGGACGGTCCTCGGCCTCGCCATGGCCGGGGCCCTCTGCTTGCTCCTTCCCGTGCGTGAAGGGAGAATGGACGTCTCATGACGAGCCCCCCGCCCTACCGCTGGGTCATCCTCGGCGCCGCGTTCGTCGTCATCGCCATGTCCATCGGCACGCTCTTCACGCTGGCGGTGTTCCTCGAGCCGATGGAGAAGAGCCTCGGGTGGAGCCGGGCGAGCATCAGCGCCATCGGCTTCTTCAACTGGATCGTCATGGGCGCCGGCGGCTTCGTGGCGGGCTATCTCTCGGACCGCTTCGGCACCCGCATCGTCGTCCTCATCGGCAGCGGGCTCCTGGGCCTGGGGCTCCTCCTGTCGAGCCAGGTCTCGGCCCTGTGGCACTTCTATGTGACCTTCGGGCTCATGGTGGGAGGCGGCGTGAGCGCCTTCTACGTGCCGCTCACCGTCACCGCCGTGAAGTGGTTCGGGGAAAGCCGGGGGATGGCGGCCTCGGTGGTCTCGGCGGGCAACGGCCTCGGCATCCTCGCGCTATCGCCGCTCTCGCGCTGGCTCATCAACGAGTACGAGTGGCGGACCGCGTTCGTCGTTCTGGGCGACATGGCCTGGCTCATCGTGATCCCCGCCGCCCTGCTCCTGCGCAATCCCCCCGCCCCCGCCACGAATGACAGCGGCTGGGGGAGTGCGGGGGCCATGTCTGGGCCCCCGCAGAGGGTAGAGAGTCAGGCCCGACACCTCATGCGAGGTGAAGGCATGGCGGGGGCCATGTCTGGGCCCCCGCAGATGGTAGACGCCGGGGCCCGAAACCTCGCGGCCACGCCTGGCATGGTGGCGCTCGGCGTCTGGCGCTCCTGGCCGTTCTGGGCCATCTCGCTCACCCACTTCGCCTGCTGCACGGCCCACTCGGGCCCGCTCTTCCACATCGTCTCCCACGCCATCGACCAGGGGATCAGCAAGATGGCAGCGGCCGGCATCCTGGGCGCCTCGGGGCTCTCCTCGATCTTCGGCCGGATCGGCACGGGAATCGTGGCCGACAGGGTCGGCGCCAAGCCCACGCTGCTGGCGGCGCTGGCGCTCCAGGCCGTCATGATCTCGTCGTTCCTGTTCACCTCCGACCTCGGCACCATGTACGGGCTCGCGCTCGTCTTCGGAGTGGCCTATGGCGGCGTCATGCCGCTCTACGCCCTCGTCACGCGGGAGTACTTCGGCGAGCGCGTCATGGGCACGGCCTACGGGGCGGTCTTCTTCATCTCCTCCGTGGGGATGGGGCTGGGCTCCTATGCGGGCGGCGCCATCTACGACGCGCTGGGCTCTTACCGGTGGCTCTTCCTCGGATCCTTCGCCATCGGGAGCATGGCGGTGGTGCTCGGGGCAACGCTCAGGCCCCCGGCGCGGGTGCCAGCAGGAGCCGGCTACGGCGGGGGCGCGCAGGAGAGCCCCGGCTGAACCGTGTTTCCCGTTGACAGGCACGAGGATCTTTGTTACAGAATGCGCCACGCTTACGCAGGCATCTCCATCATCCCCAGACTCTGTGACGGCCTTCACGAGGCGCCACCCTCGCGGTCGGGCTATGCCCTCCGAGAGGCCCGGTCCGGCCAGCCGAGGCCGGGGGGAACGCTCGTCAACCCAGGGCAGCCCACTCAGCCAAGGAGGACCAGCCCGATGAACACATCCAAACCAGAAGACACCCCCCTGAGCCACACCCAGGTCGCCCGCCGGACCTTCCTCAAGACCGCCGGGGTGGCGGCAGCCGCCGCAACCGGGATCGAGGGGATCCTGGCGGCGCGGCGGGCCCCCGCCTTCGCCCAGGGCACCAAGCTGCACATCGTCCGGTGGAACGACTTCATCCCCGAGGCCGACGCGTGGCTCAAGAAGGAGGGCATGCCCGAGGCCTCCAAGGCCCTCGGCGCCGAGGTGACGCTCGAGACGATCGGCTTCAACGACCTCCAGCCCCGGATCACGGCCGCCGTGCAGTCGGGGGCGGGGGCCGACATCTTCATGCTGTACTACAACTGGCCACACCTCTACGCCAACTCGCTGGTGGATGTGAGCGACGTGGCGAACGCGGTGGCCAAGGAGCAGGGCGGCTTCTACGGTGTGTTCGAACCGTCCATGAAGGTCGGCGGGAAGTGGCTCGGCATGCCGCACTCCATCGTGGGCAACGCCATCGCTTACCGGAAGTCCTGGTTCAAGGAGGTGGGGTTCAGCGAGTTCCCCAGGACCTGGGACGAGCTGCGCAAGGCGACGGCGGCGCTCAAGAAGAAGGGCAAGCCCTATGGCCAGACGCTGGGCCACACGTTCGGCGACGCCCCCACCTGGGCCTACCCGCTCCTGTGGTCCTTCGGCGGCGCCGAGACGGACAAGAGCGGCAAGAAGGTGGCCGTGAACTCCAAGGGCACGGTCGACTCGGTCAAGTACATGACGGCCCTCTGGAAGGAAGGCAGCGACGAGGGCGGGCTCGCCTGGGACGACTCCAACAACAACCGGGCGTTCCACGCCGGCGACATCTCCGCGACGCTCAACGGCGCCTCCATCTACATCGTCGCCAAGCGGCAAAAGGACAAGCTCAAGGACGAGAAGGGCGAGCCGCTCTACCTCGACATCGACCACGCGCTCTTCCCGCTGGCCGGCGCCGTGGGCCAGTTCCCCCTGTACTTCTCCAACGGCCACGGGGTGATGAAGTACTCGAAGAACCAGAAGCTCGCCAAGGACCTCCTGCGCTGGATCCACAAGAAGGAGAACTTCGAGAAGTGGTTCCAGGTCTCCGAGGGCTACAGCGTGGCGCCGACGACCGAGTGGGAGAAGCACGCCATGTGGGACAAGATCGACAAGCCGCTCCAGATGTTCCGGACGGCCGCGCGCAAGACCCGCATCTTCGGCTACGCGGGGCCCTCCACGGCCAAGTCCACCGAGGTGTACTCGAAGTACATCGTCGTGGACATGTACGCCAACGCCGCGTCCGGGAAGATGAAGCCCGAGGAGGCCGTGAAGTGGGCCGAGGGCGAGCTCAAGAAGATCTACGAGGCGTAGCCCGACAGGGAGCGCCGAGCATCACGTGACGCGGCCGATCGCGGGAGGCTCGGGGGGCGCCGCCGGAGTCGAGGCGGCGCTCCCCCATCCCGGCACCTCCCGTCCCGCGCGGGTCGAGCGCGTCCTCGAGAACGAGCGGCTCCTCGCCACCATCCTCCTGGCGCCGACCGTCCTCCTCCTCGGCGTCTTCATCGCCTACCCGTTCGTGATGGGGGTGTGGCTGTCGCTCAGCAGCACCAGCGTCGGCAATCCCGGCGAGTTCGTCGGCTTCAAGAACTTCGTCAAGGCCTGGGATGACTCCATCTTCCAGATGGCCTTCCGCAACACGTTCTTCTACACGTTCTGGGCCACCATCTTCAAGCTGGTTCTGGGGATGTGGCTGGCACTGCTGCTGAACCGGCACTTCCGCGGCAAGCGCATCGTCCGGGCCGCCATGCTGCTGCCGTTCATCGTCCCCACGGTGCTGTCCACCTTCGCGTGGCGCTGGATGTTCGACCCGACCTTCAGCGTGCTCAACTGGATGCTGTTCAAGGGCGGCTTCATCGTGACCAAGCTCCCGTTCCTCTCGGACGGGGCCTGGGCCATGTGGTGCGCCATCGTGATCAACACGTGGCGCGGCATGCCCTTCTTCGCCATCACGTTGCTGGCCGGCCTGCAGACCATCAACCCCGATCTCCACGAGGCGGCCTCCCTCGACGGCGCCAATGGCTGGAAGCGCTTCTGGCACGTGACCTGGCCGCTGCTCAAGCCGGTGACCATCGTGGTGGTGGTCTTCTCCATCATCCAGACCTTCGCCGACTTCCAGCTCATCTACGTGCTGACGGGCGGCGGGCCGGCCAACTCGACCCACCTCCTGGCCACCTACGCTTACCAGCTCGGCGTGGCCACCGGTCTCCTCGGCGAGGGGGCGGCGGTGTCGCTGTTCATGTTCCCGGTGCTGTTCGCCGTCGTCTGGATCCAGCTCCGGTACCTCCGCCGCCTCGAGGGCGCCTGAGTGGTCATCGAGCGGCGCTGGAAGCGGTGGGTGTACTTCTACGCTCCCCTCACGCTGTTCGTGATCGGAACCCTGTTCCCGTTCTACTGGATGTTCATCACCGCCATCCGGCCGGACCACGAGCTGTACCGCTCCTGGCGGGCCGTCACCAACACCCCCTTCTGGACGCTCCAGCCCACGCTCGCGCATTTCCAGGACCTGCTGGCCCGGACGACCTTCCCCCGCTGGCTCTGGAACACCTTCTTCATCGCCTGCGTCTCCACGGGGATCTCGCTGTTCTGCGGGCTCCTGGCCGGCTACGCCCTGGCCCGGCTGCGCTTCCCCATGGCGGGCACGCTCGGCACCGCCATCTTCGTGACCTATCTCGTGCCCCCGACGCTGCTCTTCATCCCGCTGGCCGACATCATCAGGACCTTCCAGCTCGGCAACACGCCCTGGGCGCTCATCCTCACCTACCCGACCTTCCTGATCCCCTTCTGCACCTGGCTCCTCATGGGGTACTTCAAGACCATCCCGAAGGAGTTGGAGGAGTGCGCCCGCATCGACGGCGCCACCCGCTTCGGCGCCATGATCCGCATCATCTTCCCGATCGCCGTCCCGGGCATCCTCTCGGCCGGGATCTTCGCCTTCACGCTGTCCTGGAACGAGTTCATCTACGCGCTGATCTTCATCTCCTCGCCGGAACGGAAGACGGTGCCGGTGGGCGTGGTCTCGGAGCTGATCCGGGGCGACATCTACTTCTGGGGCCAGCTCATGGCCGGGGCCCTCCTGGGCTCGGTTCCCGTGGCCCTGGTGTACTCGTTCTTCGTGGAGTACTACGTGGCGGGGCTGACCGGCTCGGTGAAGGGGTAGCCGGCCGGCCGAAGTGCGTGCTTGACATGGGATTCCCGCCTCCCTAGAATCCGGCCACACCCGGTCTCCAGCCGCAGCACCCACCCAACCCCGTCCCCAGGAGGTGCCAACATGACCAGACGGACATGGCGAGGCTTCGGAACCGCGGTCGCCCTGCTCGCGACTGCCATCATGGTGGTGGGAGCGTTCGCCCCGCCGCCGGCAGTGGCCCAGCAGACCGTCACGCTCAAGATGCAGGCGGCGTGGCCGGCTGGCTGGACGCTCTACGACAACTTCACGATGTTCGCGGAGCGCGTCAACAAGCTCTCCGGCGGCCGGCTCAAGATCGAGACCCTCCCGGCCGGCGCCATCGTGCCCCCCTTCGAGCTCCTGGACGCCGTCCACAAGAAGGTCCTCGACGGGGCGCATTCCTGGGCGGCCTACTGGGTGGGCAAGAACAAGACCGCCGTCCTCTTCACCGGCGGCCCCGGCGGCACCTTCGGCATGGACTACATCGACGCCATGGGGTGGCTGTACGAGGGCGGCGGGCTCGATCTCTACAACGAGTTCTACCGCGACGTCCTCAAGGTCAATGTGGTGGCGATCCCGATCCTCCCGGCCGGCCCCCAGGCCTTCGGCTGGTTCAAGCGGCCCATCAAGAACCTGGCCGATCTCAAGGGCATGAAGTGCCGCCAGACGGGCATGGCCGCCGAGGTGTTCACCGCCATGGGGATGCGCACGGTGAACATGCCCGGCGGCGAGATCCTGCCGGCCGCCGAGCGCGGCGTCATCGACTGCGCCGAGTGGGTTGGCGGCGTCGAGGACCTCAAGGCCGGCTTCTACAACGTCTGGAAGTACCACTACACCCCCGGTATGCACGAGAACGTCACCATCGGCGAGCTGATCATCAATGGCGACGTCTGGAAGAGCCTGGCCCCGGATCTCCAGGAGATCATCAAGACGGCCTCGACCGAGACCTTCTTCCGCTGGTGGATGCGCTGGCAGCGCCAGAACGCCGACGCGCTGGTCGAGCTGCAGGAGAAGCACAAGGTCCAGATCCTCAAGACGCCCGATGACATCCTCTACGCGTTCCTCAAGGCCTGGGACAAGATCGCGGCGGACGAGGCCGCAAAGAACCCCTTCTTCAAGAAGGTGTGGGAGTCCCAGAAGCAGTATGCCTCCAAGGTCGTGCCGGCCAAGCGCTTCATGTTCCCCAACTACGACTTCGCCGCCAACTTCTACTGGCCGCCCAAGAAGTAGACCGAGCGCCGAGTCGGCCCGATCCGCCGGAAGGAGGGGCTAGCCCCCGACGCTAGCCCCTCCTTACTGAAACCGCCTGGACCCGAGGGAGGGTACTTTGCGAATGGTACAGCCGCCTGCGGCCATTCTGAAGACGATCAGGATCATTGACAGCATCAGCGAGTGGTCGGGCCGGGTGTTCTGCTGGATGGTCATCCCTCTCATGCTGGGCCTGAGCTACGAGGTGATCGCCCGCTACGTCTTCGACGCCCCCACCATCTGGGCCTATGAGGTGGCCTTCATGCTCTACGGGGGCCACTTCATGCTCGGGGCGGCCTACACGCTCCTCAAGAAGGGCCATATCCGCACCGACTTCTTCTACGAGCACTGGTCCCCGCGGCGGAAGGGGTGGGTGGACGCCATGAGCTACCTCTTCCTCTTCTTCCCGGGCCTGTTCTTCTTCCTCCTCGCCAGCTGGGACAATGCCTCCCATTCCTTCATCATCGGGGAGACGTCGGATGCGAGCCCCTGGCGGCCGATCCTCTGGCCCTTCAAGTTCGTGATGCCGGTGACGGCGGTGCTGCTCATCGCTCAGGGGGTGTCGGAGTTCCTCAAGAGCGCGTGGGCGGCGAAGACGGGCAGGTCGCTATGACCGGCGGCGAGATCCTCGGCCTGATCCTCCTGGCCTGTCTCATCGCCGGCATCTTCGTCGGCTTCCCCATCGCCTTCACGCTGCTGATCCTGGCGCTGGTCTTCGGCTACATCGGCTTCGGCGGCATCGTCTTCGACCTCATGGTCTTCCAGACGCTGGGGATGATGAAGGAGGAGACGCTGGCAGCCGTGCCACTCTTCATCTTCATGGGCCACGTCCTCGAGCAGGCGGGGCTCATGGAGCGGCTCTTCAAGTCCTTCCAGTTCATCCTGGCGCCGGTTCGCGGGTCGCTGTTCCTCGGCGTCCTCCTGACCGCCACCATCTTCGCCACGGCCACGGGCATCATCGGCGCCTCGATCACGGTCATGGGGCTCATGGCGGCGCCCGTCATGATCAAGGCGGGCTACGACACCAAGCTGTCGGCGGGGGTCATTGCCGCCGGGGGGACGCTCGGCATCCTCATCCCGCCCAGCGTCATGCTGGTGGTCATGGGGCCGGTGCTGGGGGTGTCCGTCATCCACCTCTTCGCCGCGGCCATCGTGCCCGGCGTGCTGCTCTCGGGCCTCTACATCGGCTACGCGATGGTGCGGAGCTTCATGAACCCGGCCCTCGGCCCGCCGCTGCCCCTCGAGCAGCGCGCCACCTCCTACTGGCAGATTCTCAAGGAGTTCGTGGCCGGCATCGTCCCGCTCGGAGGCATCATCTTCGCCGCGCTCGGCAGCATCATCTTCGGGCTGGCCACGCCCACCGAGGCGGCGGCCATGGGCGCTCTCGCGGCCACCGTGCTGACGGCGTGCTACGGCCGGCTCTCGGGAGAGGTGGTGCGGCGGGCGTCGATCCAGACGCTCCAGACCTCCAGCATGGTGCTCTTCCTCGCCGTGGCCTCCAACGTCTACGGCTCCGTCTTTACCCGCCTGGGCACCGGCACCTGGCTCGCCAACACCATGCTGGCGCTACCCGTCCCGCCCCTGGCGCTGATGGCCGTCCTGATGGGAGTCATCTTCCTCCTCGGGTGGCCGCTCGAGTGGCCGGCCATCATCCTCATCTTCCTCCCCATCTTCCTGCCGGTGGTCCAGGCGCTGAAATTCGACCTCGTGTGGTTCGGGACCCTCGTCGCCGTGAACCTGCAGACCGCGTTCCTCTCGCCCCCCGTGGCGATGGCCGCCTACTACCTCAAGGCGGTGGCCCCCACCTGGGAGCTGAGGGACATCTACCGGGGGATGTTCGACTTCATGGCGCTGCAGATGGTCGGCCTGCTCCTGCTCTTCTTCTTCCCCGAGATCGCCCTCTGGCTGCCCGGGGTGCTGTTCGGCAAGTAGGCCCGCGGCCGGCGCGGAGGTCGTGCTAGTATCCGCTTCGAGAACCGGGTGCTGCGGGGCGCCGCTGGCTGTGGCGCTCCGCTCGGAGCGGCCATGGCGGCAGCCCCCCTCGCTCCTGCGTGCCGAGCATGGCCTCGGCGACGAGATCCGCAGTGCCGCCACGCGTCAAGGATGCGCGTGTCTCCACCCCCCGGTGCCGTTCACCCCCAAAGGAGGACTGACATGGAGACAAGGACTCGCCGAGACTTCCTGAAGACAGGGGCAGCCGGAGCGGCCGCCGCCTCGGTACTGGGCTTTCCGCATGTCGCGCGGGCCCAGACCAAGCTGACATTCGGGCTATGGGACCACTGGGTGCCCGGGGCCAACGACGTGCTGAAGGGCATCGTCACGGACTGGGGCAAGGGCAACCGGGTGGACATCACCATCGACTTCATCACGTCCATCGGCAACAAGCTCCAGCTCACCGGGGCCGCCGAGTCCCGGGCCGGGGCCGGCCACGACATCATCGCCTTCTCCACGTGGGACGGCACCTTCTACAAGGACAAGCTCGAGCCCATGAGCGACGTGGCCGAGGCCCTCATCAAGAAGTACGGCCCCTTCAACGAGAACGCCACGTACCTGAGCAAGCAGGACGGGCGGTGGGTCACGCTGCCCTCCCCCATCGGCTCCCACACCTACCCGCACGAGACCCGGATGGACTACTTCAAGCAGCATGCGGGGGTGGACGTCCAGGACATCTTCCCGGCGGACGTCAAGAAGCGTGACAAGAAGAAGGTGGACGGCTGGGACTGGAAGGCCTTCCTGGCCGTGGCCAAGAAGGTCAACGCCGCCGGCTTCCCCATCGGCGCCTCCATCGCCGAGAACACCGACTCCAACGACTGGCTGGGGCCGCTCTTCGCCTCCCACGGCTCCTTCCCGATGGACAACAAGGGCAACATCACCATCGACTCCCCGGCCACCCTGGAGGTCATCGAGTACCTGCGGGAGCTCACCCAGCACATGCCGAAGGACATCTACGGCTGGGACGACGCCTCCAACAACCGCTGGTTGATCTCGGGCAAGGGCTCGACCATCTTCAACCCGCCCAGCGCCTGGGCGGTGGCCAAGCGCGACCAGCCGGCCGTCGCGGCCCAGGTCTGGCACCACGACGTCCCGCGCGGCCCCAAGGGCCGCTACCGGGGCTCGCTCCCCTTCACGTGGGGCATCTGGAAGTTCAGCAAGGAGAAGAAGGTCGCCAAGGATCTGCTCCTGTTCCTGTCGGACCGGGAGACCCAGTGGAAGCTCATCACGGCCTCCCAGGGCTACGACTTCCCGCAGATCATGTCCTTCCAGGATCACCCCGTCTGGAAGGAGATCGGCCCGCCCGTGGGCGGCCAGTACAACTACCCGGTCCGTGGCGACGAGAAGCTCATCGTCGCCGGCTGGCCGGCGAAGCCGGAGTTCGGGGCCCAGGTCTACTCCAAGTGGCTGCTCCCCACCATGGTGGGCAAGGTCACGTCCGGCGGCACGAAGCCCCAGGACGCCGTCAAGTGGGCCGCCGGCGAGCTGGAAGGCTACAAGCGGGGGTAGCACGCATTGCGCCTGGGCCCCAACGGCACCGTCCTTGACGCCGCCGCGCCTGCGCGCGCTCTCCCCGCGCGGGCGCGGTGGCGCCGCCGCCTCCGGTCCCGGGCGGCCATCGGGCTCCTCATGTGCCTGCCCCTGGTCGCCCTGATCGGCGGGCTGGTGGCCTACCCCTTCTTCTACTCGATCTACCTCAGCATGCTGAACAAGCGGGAGACGGCCTTCATCGGCCTGGACAACTTCCGCTTCCTGATGACCCGGGACGTGTTCTGGCAGGTGGTCCAGACCTCGTTCGTCTTCACCGGGCTGGCGGTGTTCTGGAAAGCCGTGCTCGGGTTCACGCTGGCCCTCGTCATCCACACGGTCCCCACCGGCGGCCAGCGCATCTGGCGCGGCCTGTCGCTCATCCCCTGGGTCATGCCGCTGGCGCTGTCGAGCCTCGGGTGGTGGTGGATCTACGAGCCCACCCACAGCGCGCTCAACTGGCTCCTGGTGCTCATCGGCATCAGCCCCAAGCCGTGGCTCTCGGACCCGTACTGGGCCAAGGTCGCCGTGATCCTGGTCAACGTGTGGTACGGCACCCCCTTCTTCATGATCACCTATCTGGCGGGGCTCAAGTCCATCCCGGCGGAGCTCTTCGAGTCCTCGGCCATCGACGGCGCCAGCGGGCTCCAGCGCCTGCGGCACATCACGCTGCCCATGCTCAAGAGCATCATCGCCATCACGATGCTCTTCTCGACCATCGTGACGCTGGCGACCTTCGACATCGTGCGCGTCCTCACCCGGGGCGGCCCGCGGCAGTCGACGCACATGTTCGGCACCTACGCCTTCGAGCTGGGCATCGCCTCGGGCGACGTGCCGCTGGGAGCCGCCGTGTCGCTCTTCATGTTCCCGATCCTGGCCGTCTCGGCCTTCTTCATCCTTCGCGGGATCCGCCGGAGCACCGTGTGATCCGGACCAAGCGCGCCCGGCGGGCCCTGACGCTCCTGGTCTGCTACGGGGTCATCGCGGGCTTCGTGGTCTTCTTCCTGTTCCCGCCCTACTGGATGGCCATCACCTCCTTCAAGACCAACCAGGAGATCGAGAGCCTGGAGGGCATCCCGCTCATCATCCAGCACGGCGCGACCCTCAGGCACTACCGGGACCTGTTCGCCAAGACCGACTTCCTGCTCTACTTCATGAACTCGGTCCTGGTGACGGTCCCCGTGGTCTTCTTCTCGATGGTCATCAGCGTGCTGGCGGCCTACGCGCTGTCCCGGCTGGGGTTCGCCGGGGCCGGCGTGATCGGCACCGGCGTGTTCCTCGTCTACCTCGTGCCCGACTCCCTGCTCTTCATCCCGCTGTTCAAGATCATCGGGGCGCTCGGGCTCCTGAACTCCAAGTGGTCGCTCGTGCTCGTCTACCCAACGCTGATCGTGCCCTTCTGCACCTGGCTCCTGATCGGCTACTTCGCCTCGATCCCCAAGGAGCTCGACGAGGCCGCGCTGGTGGACGGCGCGGGCCACCTGCAGATGCTCGTGCTCATCTTCCTCCCCGTGGCCGTGCCGGGTCTCATCGCCGCCACCATCTTCGCGTTCACGGTGTCGTGGTCCGGCTTCCTGTACCCGCTGGCCTTCATCTTCTCGAGCGGCGAGCAGGTGCTCACGACCGGGACCGTGACGAGCCTGATCAAGGGGGATGTCTACCACTGGGGCGGGCTCATGGCCGGCGCGCTCCTGGCCTCCCTGCCGCCGGTGCTGCTCTACGTGTTCCTGATGGACTACTATATCTCGGGCCTGACCGCCGGCAGCACCAAGGGCTGAGGCCTGCACTTCGAGACAGGAGACCGATCCATGGCACAGGTCGTCCTCAAGGATCTCAACAAGAAGTATGACGAGGTCCACGCCGTCAAGGACGTGAACCTCACCATCCGCGACAAGGAGTTCATGGTCTTCGTGGGCCCGTCGGGCTGCGGCAAGACCACGACGCTCCGGATGGTGGCGGGCCTGGAGGAGATCACCGCGGGCGAGATCCAGATCGGCGACCGGATCGTCAACGACCTGCCACCCAAGGACCGCGACATCGCCATGGTGTTCCAGAACTACGCCCTCTACCCGCACATGAGCGTGTACGACAACATGGCCTTCGGCCTCAAGATGCGGAAGTTCCCCAAGGCGGAGATCGCCAAGCGCGTGCAGGATGCGGCGGAGATCCTCGGCATCCAGGAGCTGCTGAAGCGCAAGCCGCGGCAGCTCTCCGGCGGCCAGCGGCAGCGCGTGGCGGTGGGCCGGGCCATCGTGCGGCACCCGCAGGTGTTCCTGTTCGACGAGCCCCTGTCCAACCTCGACGCCAAGCTCCGCGTGCAGATGCGCGTGGAGCTCAAGCGGCTTCACGAGCGTCTCGAGACGACCGCCATCTACGTCACCCACGACCAGGTGGAGGCCATGACCCTCGGCAGCCGGGTGGTCGTGATGAAGGACGGCTGGGTGCAGCAGGTGGGCGAGCCCATGGAGATCTACGGCAAGCCGCAGACCCGGTTCGTGGCGGGCTTCATCGGTTCCCCTGCCATGAACTTCATCCCGACCACGATCGCCGAGGCCGGCGGCTCGCTCTATGCCGAGGCCCCGGGGCTCAAGACCAGGGTGCCGCCGGCGCAGGCCGGCAAGCTCGCGGCCTACAAGGGCCAGACCGTCACGCTCGGCGTCCGCCCGGAGGACCTGCGCGTCGGGTCGAGCGGCGAGTCCCCGGACTTCGCCTTCGACGCGGTGGTGGACGTGGTGGAGCCGCTGGGGGCCGAGATCCTGCTCAACACCACCGTGGCCGGGCAGTCCGTGGTGGCGCGCGTGGAGCCCATGGTCCGGACGCGCCCGCACGAGAAGGTCCGGCTCGTTTTCGTCTCCGAGCGCATCCACTTCTTCGACCCGAAGACCGAAGAAGTCATCCGCTGACGACCGTGGGGCCCCTCGTCGTCGCCCTGGCGGTTCTGGTCGGCCTGGGCGCGGCGGGCACCTGGCCCGCCCGGGCCGCCGAGCCCCTCGTCATCGGGGAGATCAACCCGCGCACCGGGGCCCTGGCGCTCCAGGGGCAGAGCATCCACCAGGGCATCGTCCTCGCCGTCGAGGAGCAGAACGCGCGCGGCGGCATCGGCGGCCGCCCGGTCGCGCTCATCTCCCGCGACGACGAGGGCAAGCCCGAGCGGGCGCTGGCGGCCGCCGAGGAGCTCACGGGCCGCCAGCGGGCCGTGGCGCTGATCGGCGGGTACGTGGACAGCCTGGTGGGGCCCATCGGGGAGGTCGCCGACCGGGCCCGCGTCCCCTATCTGGCCACGGCCTCCCTCGACGAGCGGCTCACCCAGCGCGGCAACCGCTACTTCTTCCGCATCTCGAGCCTCAACACCTATGTCCGCGTGACGACGGGCATCGTCCAGGACGTCTTCAAGGCCGAGCGCGTGGCCATCCTGTACTCGCAGACCCCCGGGGCCTCGCAGCTCGCCCGCCGCCAGAAGGACCTCTTCGAGCGCACGGGGATCCGGGTCGTGGTCTTCGAGCCGTTCAGCCCCGGCCTCTCGGACTTCACCCCGCTCCTGGCGCGCGTCCGAGACCAGCGGGCCGACGTCCTCCTGTCGGACACGTTCTTCGCCGATCACCTGCTCCTGGTGCGCCAGATGGCGCAGACCGGGATCCGGATCAGGGCCTTCCTGGGAGCCTTCGGCATGGAGTTCCCGAACGTGATCCGCGAGCTGGGGCCGGCCAGCGAGGGGCTGTACGGGACGACCTCCTGGCAGCCGGGCGTCACGCTGGGGGGCCGCAACGCCGACTCCCGCGCCTTCATCGACGCCTACGCGAAGCGCTTCGGGAGCCCGCCCGTCCCGCTGAGCATGCACGGCTATGCTGCCGCCCGCGCGCTCCTGGCTGCCCTCGAAGGGCTGGCGCGCCGGGGCACGCCGATCTCGGGGGAAGGCGTGCGCGACGCCCTGGCCGCGGTGGATCTCGAGACGCCGCTGGGACGGGTCA
>Ga0154317_1172_pt1 | contig 26161 bp, 27 predicted proteins | sample RifGroA2_FD_105611 | JGI IMG/M metagenome (GOLD analysis project Ga0154317, IMG submission 105611) | Candidatus Rokubacteria bacterium GWA2_70_23 | reverse complement strand
CCCCTTCCGGGACCGATGAACCCGGAACGCTACGGCGCTCCGGCCTCCACCTCCTTTCCAGACCCTGCCGCCGCCCCGCGCACCTTCACCCCGGCCCATTGCTCGTAGAGCGCGGTCACGGCGGCCATGTCCAGCCCCCCCAGGCCCTGTGCGTGAGCCGCCTCGTACACCTGGCGGACCGTGGAGGTGGCCAGCATGGGCATGCCCAGGCTCGCCGCCAGGCCCAGGGCCAGGGACAGGTCCTTGCGCGACAGGGCGACGCTGAAGTGCGGCGTGAAATCCCCGGCGAGCACCTTGGGGAAACGCTTGAGGAAGTGGTGAGAGCGCCCACCGCTGGTGGCCAGGATATCGAACAGGCGCTGGGGGTCCAGCCCCGCTCTCACCCCGAGCACCATCGCCTCGGCGGCCACCACCATGTTGCCCATGGACATGACATTGTTCACCAGCTTCACGACGTGCCCGGACCCCAGCGGGCCCACGTGGTGAATCTCGGCGCCCAGCGTCTTCAGGACGGACAGGCACCGCTCCAGCACCGGCGCCTCCCCCCCCACCAGAAAGACCAGCTGTCCGGTGCCGGCCTCTGCGGGGCCCCCGCTCACCGGAGCGTCGAGGCAGTCCGCCCCTCGGGCGGCGGCCGCCGCGGCGACCTCGCGCCACGTGTCCGGATCGATGGTGCTCATATCGACCAGGGTCATCCCCGGGCGCAGGCTCGAGACGACGCCGTCAGGGCCAAGATAGGCCCGCCTCACGGCCGGGGGATCGGTGAGGCTCGACAGGACGATCTCCGATGCCTCGGCCACGCTGGCCGGCGAGGGGGCCAGGGTCACGCCCGCCGCCGCCGCCCGGGCCGCGCGGGACGCGTCCACGTCGTACCCGGTCACGGCATACGAGCTCGCCGCGAGGCGCCGCGCCATCGCCCCGCCCATATTGCCCAGCCCCAGGAACCCGATTCTCGGCGTTGCCATCATGCCCCCTCCCTGCTGAGGCCCGTGCTCATGCCCAGCGCCCGCTCATGACGCCGCTGTCTGACCCGATCGGCCCTCAGACCTGCACCGGGTGGTCGACGAACTCGCCGAAGACCTTGCGCCAGACGTCGCAGATCTCGCCGACGGTGGCGTACGCCTCGACGGCCTGGAGCGTGGCCGGAACCACGTTCTCGCCGCTCACGCTGACCTCGCGCAGCCGCTCGAGAGCCCGGTCCACCGCGGCCTGGTCCCGGTTGCGACGGAGATCCCCGAGCCGCGCGATCTGCCGGCGCTCCGACTCGGGGTTGGGGCGGAAGATCGGCATGTCCGGCTCCTCGTCCGTCCGGTACTTGTTCACCCCGACGATCACCGTCTCCCCGCGCTCCATCGCCCGATGCTGCCGGTAGGCGCCGTCGGACAGCTCCTGGGCGTAGAACCCGCGCTCGACGGCGCCGAGGGCGCCCCCCATCGCGTCGATCTTGGCGATGTAGTCGCCGATGCCGTCCTCCATCTTCTTCGTCAGCCACTCGAGGTAGTACGACCCGCCCAGCGGATCGACGACATCCGCGATCCCCGTCTCGTGCGCGATGATCTGGTTCGTCCGCACGGCCAGCGTCACCGCCTCCTCGGAGGGGATGGCGAGCGCCTCGTCGTAGGAGGCGGTGCGTCCCCCCTGGATCCCGCCGAGCATCTGCGCCAGGACCTGGAGCGTGAGCCGGATGATGTTGTTCTTCGGCTGCTGGGCCGTGAGGGGGAGCCCCGAGGTGGCCGAGTGCAGCCGCCCCCGGATGGCCAGCGGGTTGGTGGCCCCCCACCGCTCGCGCATCAGCCGTGCCCACACCTTGCGCACCGCCCGGTGCTTGGCGATCTCCTCGAAGAACTCCATGTCCGTGCAGAAGTGGATCTCGATGCCCGGCCCGAACTCGTCGACGTGCAGCCCCTGGGCGCGCACCGCCTCCACGTAGGCGATGCCGTTGTTGATCGTGAACGCGGCCTCCTGGAGGCAGCTGCCGCCGGCCTGCTTCATGTGGGAGCCGGAGACGCTGATGGGCAGCCAGTTGGGATGCTGCCGGCTGGTGTAGGCCACGGCATCGGCCGCCAGCTTGACGGCGGGGGCGATGGGGAAGATCTGGGTGCCGCGGGCCACGTACTCCTTGATGGGGTCGTTCTGGATCTGGAGCGTGAACCGCCCCGGATCGATGCCGCGCTTGCGGCACAGCGCGATGATCCACGCCAGGAAGATCGGTCCGATGGCGTTGGCGGTGGTGAAGACATGCCCCGCCTGCTCGACGTCGATCCCGTCGAAGAGCCGCTCGACATCCGCCAGCGAGCAGAGCGCCACGCCCACGCGCCCGACCTCCCCCTGGGCCAGCGGGTGGTCGGAATCCAGCCCGATCTGCGTCGGCAGGTCCAGCGCCATGGAGACGCCGCCGGTGGCGCCCTGCTCGAGCAGGAAACGGTACCGCCGGTTGGCCTCCTCGGCCGAGCCGAACCCGGCGTAGAACTCCCAGTGCCAGAAGGCATTGCGATACCCGGCGGCATCGCGCCCGCGCGTGTACGGGTACTCGCCGGGCAGCCCCAGGTCGGCGAGGTAGTCCCATCCGGTCTGCGCCAGCTCGGCGGGCGTGTACACCGGGCGCAGGTCGAAGCCGCTCGGCGTCGTGAAGCGCGGCTTCCGCCCCGCCGCCAGCGTCTCGCGGTGGTAGCGCTCCCATTGCTCGACCCGCTCCCGGATCTCCCTCACCGTGTCCTCATTCGACATGCGCGTCTCCTCGGCGGTTCTCGCGGCCTACGCGTGCGCGGGCCGGAACTGGAACACTGGCGTCCCGCCGGGCCTGGCGGGCGCGACGGTGAGCACGACGGCCGTCCCCGGCGCCGCCGCCCCCTCCTCCGGCGGGCAGCCCGTGATCGGGCAGAAGACGATCGGTCCCTCCTCCAGCTCGACGAGCGCGACGATATACGGCGGCTCGAAGCCGATCGGGGCGTGGTGGACCACCGCGCTCGATCGAATGCGGCCGCTGCGCCCCACGGGCACCTCGTCGGTCGGCTCGGCCCCGCAACCGCCACAGACCGGGCGCGCCGGGAACGAGATCCAGCCGCAGCCGCGACACCGGCTGCCGACGAGAGAAGGCGGCTCCCCGGGAGCCTGGCGATACGCAGGGACGCCGGGCGCGGCCGTCATCGGGCGAGCACCGTGGCGACACCCGCCGCGGAGTCCCCCTCGAGCCACCCGCCGCTGTTCTGCGCGAGCGCGACGCGGGCCCTCGCGATCTGCCGCCCCTCGGCCTCGCCGCGGAGCTGCCACACGGCCTCGGCGATCTGCGCGAGCCCGGTGGCGCCGACCGGATGGCCGCGCGAGGTGAGGCCGCCGCTCGGGTTGAACGGGATCCGCCCCGTGTGGCAGGTGTCGCCATCCTCCAGCAGGCGGGCCGCCTCGCCCGCCTTGCAGAAGCCGAGGTCCTCATAGTACAGCAGCTCCCCCGGCGAGGTGGCGTCGTGGCATTCGACCATGTCGATGTCCTCGGGCCCCAGTCCCGCCTGCTCCCAGGCGGCATTGACGGTGCGCGCCGCCGTCGAGAGCTGGCCCTCGCGGCCCGCGCCGAGCGCGCCGGAGCGGAGCTGGCAGGCGAGCACCCGGATGGCGGTGGCGCTCGCCCGGCGGCGCGCGACCTCGGCGCTGCACACGACCGCCGCCGCCGCCCCGTCGCTGACCGACGAGCACATCAGGAGCCGGATCGGCCCGGCGATCGGGCGCGAGGCGAGGACCTCCTCGGCCGTGACTTCCTTGCGGTGCTGCGCGTACGGGTTCAGCCGCCCGTGCCGGTGGCTCTTCACGGTGACCTCGGCGAGGTGGCGCAGGGCGAGGCTGCCGCTGGCCAGCCGCGCCTGGATACGCATCGCGTAGATGGCGGTGAACTGCAGCCCCATGTCATGCGTCAGCTCCACGTCGGCCGACGCGGCCAGTGCGCGCAGCGTCTGGCCGGTGTCGCCCACGAACATCTTCTCGGCCCCCACGGCAAGCGCGATGTCACAGGCCCCGGCGCCCACCGCGAGGACGGCCTGGTGAAAGGCGGTGGCGCCGCTCGCGCAGGCGTTCTCGACGTTCACGACCGGCACGCCCGCGACCCCGGCCTCGCGCAGCGCGATCTGGCCGCGGATCGACTCCTGCCCGGTCAGGAGCCCGCCGAGGGCGTTGGCGAAGTACGCCGCCTGCACCTCGCGCGGCCCGACGCCGGCGTCGCGAAGCGCCGCCCGGGCGGCGGCCCCTGCCAGCGCCCGCAGCGGCGTGTCGGGAAACCGCCCGAAGGGGTGCATGCCCACGCCGAGGACGAAGACCTCGCGCATACGCCGGCTCAGCGATCCAGCCAGGCCCGCGTGAGCCCGCCGCCCGCGAAGTTCAGATACCCGCCCATGTTGGTCTCGAAGCCCTTCAGCGCGCCGGTCCAGCCCAGGCTGGCGTCCGGGATGTTCGTCCAGATCAGGGGCGCCTCGTCGATGACTGTCTGGAGCACCCGCGTGTACAGCTTCTTTCGCTCGCCGGGGTCCCGGGTCGTGGCCGCCAGCTCCAGGAGGCCGTCGAGGGCCGGCGTCTTGAAGCCGGAGCGGTTGTTGCTCGCCTCCTCGGAGGAGTGGAACATCCGGCGGTAGAAGTCGTCCGGATCATACCGGGCGCTGTACCAGAGATAAAACAGGTTGAAGTCGCGCTTGTTCACGCGGGCCACCCAGGTGGCGAGGTCGGTGACGTCGAGCTTGAGCATGATGCCGATCTTCTTGAGCTGCGACTGCAGGACCTGCCCACCCGCGACGAACTCGGCCCACCCCGTCGACAGGAGGATGGGCACCTCGATGCCGCCGGCGAGGCCGGCGTCCGCCATGAGCTTGCGGGCCCTGGCGAGGTCGTGCTCGCGCTCCTTGACGTCGAGGTGCCAGGGCGAGCCCTTGGAGAAGGGCTGGTTCGTCACCTGCGCGTGACCCCACAGATGCCCGTCGATCAGCGCTCTCTTGTCCACGGCGTGGGCGATGGCCTGGCGCAACCGCGGGTCATCGAAGGGCGGCTTGCGAGTGTTGAAGACGATGTACGAGGGGAACGAGCCGGGCCCCGTGTAGATCGTGAGGTTCCTCGCGCCGCCACGGAGTCCGTCCACGTCCTTGAACGGCACCTCCTGGATGAAGTCCAGGTCGCCGGCGCGCAGACCCGCGAGACGCGTATTGCCGTCGGCGATCGGGCGAACGACGACCTCGTCGATGTGGGGCAGCCCCTTCTCGCGATAGTCCTTGAACCGCCGGAGACGGACGTACTCGTTGGTCTTCCACTCGACCAGCTCCCAGGGGCCGGTCCCCACCACCTTGCTCACGCCTCCCTCCGCGGGCAGCGTGCTGGCGGGAAGGATCGGCACGCGGACGGTGGCGACCTTCGTGAGGAACGGGGCGAACGGTTGCTTGAGCACGATCTTCACCCGCTGGGGATCGACGGCGCTGATGCCCTGGACGAGGGCGAAGTCGCTCCGCTGGGCGGAGGCGGTCCTGGGGTTCATGATCCGCTCGAGCGAGGCCTTGACGTCCTCGGCGGTCAGGGTCTGGCCGTTGTGGAACTTCACCCCCCGCTGGAGATTGAAGACGTACTCGAGGCCGCTGGCGGACACCTGCCAGGACTCGGCCAGCCCGGGTTTCAGCTCGAAGTTCTTCCCGACGTCGGTGAGGCCGTCGAGGCAGAGCGTGAACAGGTTGAAGTTCGTGATCGACCGGTACTTGTGCGGGTCGGGATCGTCGAAGGCCGTCGAGAGCGCCACGCGCAGCGTGCCCCCCGCCTTCGGCGCCTGCTGGGCCGCCGCCGTCCCCCGGACACCCGCGAGCATCACCGCCGCGCCCGCCGCCCTCAGCACCTCTCGCCGACTGACCATGATCTCTCCTCCTTGTTCTCTCAGGCGCTCCTCGGCCGCGCCTGCCTCCGGCCCGGCCGACAGCCCGCGGCTTCGCACCCCGCGCGTCACGCGACACGGACCCTCGGATCGAGCGCCGAGTACAGCACATCGACCGCGGTGTTGATCACGACGAAGAGCACACCGACCACGAGGGTGACCCCCTGCACGACCGGGTAGTCCCGCGCGAAGATCGAGTGGACGACCAGCCAGCCGATTCCCGGCCAGGAGAAGACCTGCTCGACGACCACCGCCCCGCCCAGGAGGGTCCCGAACTGGAGCCCGACCACGGTGACGGTGGGGATCAGCGCGTTCTTGAGCGCGTGCTTCCACACGACGCCGCGCTCGCTGAGGCCCTTGGCCCGGGCCGTCCGCACATAGTCCTGCCCTATGGCTTCGAGCACCGACGAGCGGACCATGCGCGTCACGACGCCGGCCATGGCGAGGCCGAGGGTGAGGGCGGGCAGCAGGAGGTACTGCAGCGCCTGCACGGGCTGCATGACCAAACTCGCGTACCCCTGGGACGGCAGCCACCCGAGCCCGACGGCGAAGGCGAGGACGAGGACGATGCCGAGAAAGAAGTTCGGGACCGAGACGCCGAGGAGCGCGAAGACCATCGCGGCATAGTCGGCGCCGGTGTTGCGGCGGACGGCGGCCAGGATGCCGAGCGGCAGGGCCACCACCAGCGCCACCAGCGAGCTCGCGGCGGTCAGCAGCAGGGTCTTCGGCAGCTTGTCGGCGATGAGCGCGATGACGCTCTCGCGGTTCCGCACCGACCGGCCGAGATCGCCGCGCCCCACCCGTCCGACCCACCGGAGATACTGGTGCGGCAGGCTCAGGTCGAGGCCGAGCTCGTGGCGGAGGGCCTGCCGGGTCTGAGCGTCGACTTGGTCGGCGCCCATCATGACGTCCACCGGGTCGCCGGGGATGAGGCGCAGCACCCCGAACACGATGACGGACATGAAGAAGAGCACCGGGATCAGCACGAGGAGGCGGCGCGCCAGGAACTCGATCACCGCCCGCCCCTGGCGGGCGCCAGCGCCATGGCGCCGCCCGCGCTGCGGCCGAGCTCGGAGCGCAGCCGCGGGTCGAGCGCGTCGCGCAGCCCGTCGCCCATGAGGTTGAAGCCGAGGACGGCCAGGCAGATGGCGAGGCCGGGGAAGATCGCCACCAGCGGCGCGCGCTCGAGGAAACCCCGCGCCTCGAAGAGCATGGTGCCCCAGCTCGGCGTCGGGGGCGGCATACCGACTCCGATGAAGCTCAGGCTCGACTCGATGATGATGGCCTGCGCGAAGCTCGCGCTGGCCTGCACCAGCAGCGGCGCCCAGCAGTTGGGCAGGATCTCGCGGGTCAGGATGGCGAAGCCGGGCTGTCCCAGCGCCTGCGCCGCGATCACGTACTCCTTCTCGCGCTCGGCGAGCACGGCGGCGCGAGCGATGCGCGCGAAGATCGGCGCGTAGCGGACGCCGATGGCGATCATCACGTTCGTGATGTCGGGACCGAGGGCGGCGACGATGGCAAGCGCGAGGAGGATGGCGGGAAACGCCAGGATGGCATCCATGATCCGCATCGCAACGTGGTCGAACATCCCGCCGACGAAGGCGGCGGCGGCCCCGAGCGGGAGGCCGAGGGCGAACCCGATGGCCACCGCCACCAGGCCGACCTGCACCGAGATGCGGGCGCCGTGGAGAATCCGGGCGAGCAGGTCGCGGCCGAACTGATCCGTCCCCAGCGCGTGCTCACCGCTCGGGGCCTGCAGGCGGGCGCCGAGGTCCATCGCCAGCGGATCCTGCGTGCTCAGGACGGGGCCCATCGCGGCCGCCGTGACCACGAGCACCACGAGCACGGCCCCGCCCAGGGCCAGGCGGTTGTGGGCGAACAGCCGCAGCGTCACGGCGCCTCCGGCAGCTCGATCGTCATGTCGAGCAGCAGACAGCTGAGGGCCTTGCCGTGGATGTCGAGCATCAGCGTGCGGGTCACGCCGCCGCCGAGGGCGTCCTTCAGCAGGACGTTGAAGGCACCGAGGGCGGGCGCGTCGTAGCGCACGACGTCGCCCCGCACGAGCCCGCCGCAGTGCGCCTTGATACGCTCGGGCGTGAGGACGCGCGCGAGCAGAGCGTAGTGGCGACGCTCCCAGGGGATGATGGAGACCATCGCGTCCCTGCCCTTGTCCCCCGACCGGGCGTGAGCGATCTCGCGCAGGCGCACCGTCGCCATCGCCGGTTAGCTCTCCCTCCACGTCAGCCGGGTCTCGACGCGCTCGCGCGGCACGAGCGACGAGTAGACGGCGACGATGGGGCGGACGGTCTTGCGCGCGCCGCCACCGCCCACCGGGCCCCACACGTACAGGCTCTCCACCTCGTCGCCCACCATGGTGGCAGCCGTCTCCGTCCGGGCGCGTCCAGCGACGCGCAGGCGCAGCTCGTACGGGGCGGGCGCCCAGGCGGGGGTCGCGGGCCCGTGGACAGCGTCGAGTCCGATGAGATCCACCTGGAGCTCGTCGAGGTCGGCCTTGCGCATCTCGAGCCGCTGCCGGACGACCTCGCCCGCCAGCCGGGCGCGGTCGACGGCGCCGCTGCCCGCGTAGGAGATCTCGCCCTCGCCGATGAAGCCCTCGTGCACGCCCACGCTCACCTTGAGCTGGCGCGGCCACGGCCGGGCCGTCACCCCGCTCACGCGGACCCGATCGCGCCCCGCCGCGTCGACGCGGGCCGCGCTGAAGTCGGCGACGGCGTCGGGCGTGATGTACGCCGCGGGGTCATGCACCTCGTGGAGGATCTGCTCGAGCACGATGTCGGGGGTGACGAGACCACCCGTGCCCTCGAGCTTCGTGATGACCGCGGTTCCGTCCGGCGCCACCTCGGCCAGGGGGAAGCCGGCCGCCGCGAGATCGGGAACCACCTTGTACGGCGGATCGGCGTAGAAGCCGCCAGTGACCAGCGCGCCGCACTCGAGCAGGTGCCCCACGGCAATCCCGGCGCCGATCCGCGGCCAGTCGTCGGCGGCCCAGCCGTGCGCGTGCCGCAGGCATGCGAGGTAGAGCGCCGGATCCGACACGCGCCCGCCGAGGACCACCTGGGCGCCCAGCCCGAGCGCCTGGACCAGCCCTTGGGCGCCGATATGGGCGTTCGCGGAGACGATCCGACCGGGGAGCGCCCGGAGCGGTAGGCCCGTCTCGGTCACCACCAGGTCCAGCGCGTCGAGGCGCGGCAGGAGGTCGTCGCCCTCGAGGGCGGCGATGCGCACACCCCTGACGCCCTGCTCGCGCAGCACTGCGGCCGCACGGTCGGCGGCGCCCGCGGGATCGGCAGCACCCATGTTCGAGACGATGCGAGTCCCGCGCGCGAGCGCGACGGGCACGATCTGGCGGAAGCGCTCCTCGAGCCACGGGTCGAAGCCAGGCCCCTGGCGCAGCCGTCGCACCTGGGCGAGCGCGAGCGTCCGCTCGGCGAGGCACTCGAACACCAGGTAATCGAGGTCGCCGCGCGCCGCCATGTCGACGCCGGGATCGATCCGATCCTCGGAGTAGGCGGCGCCGGTGCCGATGCGAAAGGGACGAGCCGTCATGACCGCACGCAGCACTCGACCAGGGTCTTGACGCTCCCGGCGCTCTCGATCGCGAGCGCCGCGTCGACCAGCCGGCGCACCTGCGCGGCGGGGAGGGGCATCTCGGGGGTCAGGGCGGTCACGAGGGCCACCGCCTCCGCCCTGTCGAAGTGGAGCCCGGCGCCGGGCTCGGAGGCGGCCTCGATCCGGCGGCCGTCGGTGGTCGTGACGGCCACGCGCGCGGAGAGCGGCGGCCGGTCAGTCTCGCCGCGCAGCATCACGCGGCGGGCGAGGGCCTGCCGGGCCGGATCGCTCGTGTCGAGGAGATCGCGCCACACGATCGTGCCCGCCTGGAGCGCGGTCGCCACGCAGTACTGCAGGCTCATGAGGGCGGCGCCGGGGCCGCCGAAGGGGCCCGGGTTGTCGACGGCGGGGTAGCGCCGCTCGAACTCGTTGATGGTGACCTCGACCCGCGCGATCGCCTCCGGCGCGAGCGGCTGGCGGGCGCGGATCTCGAGCGCGGTGCGCACGGGCACCTGGCTGATGCCGCTCACCGGCAGCCGCTTGAAGGTGTTCTCGAGGATCCGCCAGCGCCGGCCGAGGGCCAGCGGCGCGGCGTCGCTGCCGACCTCCCGGCCCGCGAAGGCGCGATAGAACCCGCGCGGCCCCTCGAGCGCGGCGCTCGCTCCAGGCATCCCCTCGGCGGCCAGCTGGGCGGCCAGGAACCCGTTGCGCGAGGCAAGCCCCACCTCTATGTCCCACTCCGGCGTGCCCTCGAGCCAGGCCTGCGTCAGCCCGCCAGCCAGGGAGGCGCTGATCGCGATCGCGTGGCCGAGCCGGTCCGCGGGCAGTCGCAAGACGCGCCCGACGGCCGCCGCCGCCCCGAACGGCCCGAAGATCCCGGTCGAGCGGAAGCCCCGCGGCGTGGTGTGCTCCGAGAACCCCTCGCCCACCGCCGCCATCACCTCGTAGCCCGCCACCACGCCCGCGACGAGCTCCTCGCCGGACGCCCCCGTCAGCTCGCTCGCCGCCAGCGCGGCCGGGATGATGACGGCGCCGAGATGCGCGTTGGCGCCCGAATAGAAGTCGTCTTGCGTTCGGATGTGCATGAGGCAGGCGTTGGCGAAGGTCGCATCCGGCGCGGGCACGCGCCGGCCGTCGACGAGCAGGGTGCCGCCAGCCGCGGTCTCGGGCAGGCGCCGCGCGAGATCCATTGGCGGCAGCGCCGGCCCCCATCCCGCGAGCGCGACCGCCAGGTCGTGCAGGACGACGAGCCGCGCGCGCTCGAGGACCGCGGGCGGGAGGTCGCGCGCGCGCACGGACGCCGCGAAGGCGCCGAGGGCGGCGCTCAGCGAGGGGCGGGGGGCGCTCACCACGCCGCCTCGTAGACGGCCTGGATCTCGGCCGGGCTCTCGATCCGCCGCGGGTTGTAGTAGACGTGCAGCAGGAGGTGCTCGAAGGCGCCCGTCATGAGCCGGCTCCGGGGACGACCCGGGCGCCCAGGAGCTTCCGCAGCTCCTGGCGCAGCACCTTGCCGTACGGGTTCTTGGGGAGATCGGGGAGGAACGTGATCGCCTTGGGCCGCCGGAACCCCAGCGCGGCCTTGCAGAACTCCAGCAGCTCGGCCTCGGAGGCCGTCGCGCCCGGGCGCAGGGCCACGCAGGCGTGGACGGCCTCGCCCCAGGTGCTGTCGGGCACGCCGATCACGGCCGCCTCGGAGACGGCCGCATGGCGGTGGAGGACTTCCTCGACCTCGCGCGGGGCGATGTTGAAGCCGCCGCTGATGATCATCTCGTCGCGGCGGCCGAGCAGGTAGATGTAGCCGCGCTCGTCGACGGTCGCCATGTCGCGGGTGTGGACGGCGCCGTCGCGGAGCACCTCGAGCGTGAGCTCGGGCCGGCGCCAGTACCCGGCCATCACGTGACCGCTGCGGACCACGACCTCCCCCGGCTCGCCCGGCGCCACCGCCTCGCCGTTGCCGTCCAGCACCTGCACGTCGACGGAGAGGAACGGGCGACCGGCCGAGGCCAGGCGGCGCACCTCGTCGGCCGTCCCCTGCGGCCGGTGGTCCTCCGGCGGCAGCACGGTGATGGTCACCGGCGCCTCCGCCTGCCCGTAGATCTGCACGAAGACCGGCCCGAAGCGGTCCATCGCCTCCCTGAGCTTCTCCACCGGCATCGGCGAGGCGCCGTACATGATGGCGCGCACCGCGCCGAGATCGCGCGCGACGGCTCGCGTCCCCTCGAGCAGCTTGATCAGCATCGTCGGGATCAGCTTGACGAAGGTGATGCGCTCGCGGGCGCAGGTGCCGACCACCTCCGCCGGATCGAAGCGGTCGAGGATCACCGAGCAGGCCCCGCGCATGAACGCCGGCAGCATGAAGAAGCCGCTGCCGTGGCTCAGCGGCTGCAGGAGGAGGACGCGGTCCTGGCGGTCTATCGTGAAGCCGTCCAGGAGGAGGTTCGTGGCGACGCGGGCGATGACCCGATGGGTGTGCATGACGCCCTTCGGCTTGCCCGTGGTCCCCGAGGTGTAGAAAAGCGAGTGGAGGTCATCCGGGGCGTTGGCGACGCTGGGGGCGGCTGCCTGCTGGGCGGCGAGCCAGTGCTCGTACCCGTCTCCCCCGCCCACACGGATCCAGTGGCGGATCGCCGGGAACTCCCCGCGGAGGACCTCGGCGCCGTCGGCGAAGTCCCCGCTGTGGACGACGGCGCGCACGTCGGCGTCCTCCAGCGTGACCCGGTGGTCGCCGGCCGCGAGCCGCGCGTTCAGCGCCACCCTGACAAAGCCCCCCTTGGCCAGGCCGAAGTCGAGCTCCATGTACTCCGCGCAGTTCTTGAGCAAGAGGGCCACGCGGTCGCCCCGGCGCAGGCCGAGCGCCGCGAGCCCGTTGGCGACGCGATTCGCCCGCGCGTCCACCTCCCGCAGCGTCCGTCGCACCGGCCCGCACACCACCGCCTCGCGCTCCGGATACAGCCGGGCCGCGCGCGCTACGAGCCGGCCGACGTCCATCGCTGCGGCTCCGCGGCCCTGCCGTTCCGGGCGGGCCGGGTGGACCAGAAGGACAGGGGCACTCCCGGCACCTCCCGCTTGAGGATCTCCACGCAGCGCGCCTGCTCGCGCCCGACGAGGCGGGGCGCGGGAGCCAGCACGCTGACGGCGGCGACGACGTGGTCCTCGGCGTCCAGCACCGGCACCGAGACCGCCGAGGCCCCGATGACGCGCTCGCCGGAGGAGAACGCGTAGCCGAGACGGCGGACCTGCGCCAGCTCCGCCTCGAGCCGGTCCAGGCTCGTGATGCTCCGCTCGGTGATCCTCACCAGCCGGAGCTGGCGGAGCAGCGCCAGCCGCTCGCCGTCGGGCAGGAAGGCCAGCAGCACCTTGCCGGCGGACCCGATGTGCATGGGGGCGCGCTGCCCGACACCGGCCCGGTAGGCGATGGCCTGCGGGCTCTCGAGCTCGTCGACGCACACGCGGTCGGTCCCCACCCGCACGTGCACGGTCACCGTCTCGCCGGTGGCCGCGCGGATGCGCTCGAGCGCGTCGCGCAGGAAGCCGACCAGGCGACGATGGCCCGCCAGCTGGCGCGCGGCGAGCCGGAGGACGGCCGGCCCCAGGAGATAGCGGTCACGCTCGTCGCGCTCGACGAGCCCCGCGTCCATGAGCGACGCGAGCAGCCGGATGACGGTCGCCTTGTGCAGGCCGAGCCGCCCGGCGAGATCGACCAGGCGCAGGTCCTCAGCGCCGAGGGCCGTCAGGATGCTGACGGCGCGCTCCACCGCCCGCACCGGCGGCATCGCGGTTCTGGTCAGTCGTCGCTTCCGGGTCGGTTTCATCCCGTGAAACCATGTTTCAAGGTCCGGCCGATGCTATGCGCGCCCCCCGGGCTTGTCAAGCTCACGCATCGACTCAAGATTTGAGTTAGGGGATGACCGCGACCTTGATGGACTCGGGGGACCGGTGGGCGACGAAGGCGTCCTGGATCGCTTCCAGCGGGAACCGGTGGGTCAGGAGCCGCTCCGTCCGGACAGCGCCCGAGGCCAGGAGTCGGATCGCCTCGGGGAACTCGTCCTGGTAGATCATGGACCCGATCAGACGGAGCTCGCGGCGGACCACCCAGAAGAAGTGAAGCGACGACGGCTCGTGCGGAAGCCCCGTGAGCACGACCCGCCCGCCCGGCCGCGCCAGCTCCACCGCCTGCTCCACCGCCTCGGCCGTGCCCGCGGTCTCGACGACGAGGTCCACTCCCTCGCGCCCGGACAGCGCGCGCGCCGCCTCCACTGAGGTACTGCCGCCCGCCCCCATCGCGGCGCCGGCGGTGGTGGCCACGGCGGCGGCGCCCATGGCGCGGGCCAGCTCGAGCCGCCGCTCGCTCCGCGCGACCGCGAGGACGCGCAGGCCGCGCGCCTTGAGCACCTGGACGGCCAGGAGACCGAGAGTGCCCACGCCGAGCACGGCGGCGGTCTCCCCCGCGAGAGCCTCACCCCGGAGGACGGCGCGGACCACGACGGCCAGCGGCTCGGCCAGCAGCAGCTGATCGTCGGCCAGGTCGGCCGGGGCCGGCCAGCAGACGCGCGCGGGCAGCCGCGCCTGCTCCGCGAACCCGCCATCCACGTCGATGCCGACGGCCGTGCGCGACAAACAGAGGTTCCAGTTGCCCTCGCGGCAGAGCGGGCAGGCGCCGCAGGAGTAGTTCGGCTGGACGGCGACCTTCTGGCCGGGCACCACGTTGGCGACCCCCGGACCGACCGAGACGACGGCGCCGATGAGCTCGTGCCCCATGATCAGCGGGTAGCGCACACGGCGATCGCCGCTCCAAATCCGGTAGTCCGTCCCGCAAAGCCCCGCCGCGCTCACCCGCACGATCGCCTCGCCAGGTCCGGCGACAGGGCCGGGGATGGACTCCACCCTGACATCCCCCGGCCCGTGAAGCACCGCCGCCTTCACCGCGGTCTGCTTCCCTGGCCCGCCACGTGGTGCAGCACCGCGCTGGCCAGCCAGGCGTCGGCGCGCGCGCGATGCGCCTGCTTCTGCTCGATGCCGCATTGCCAGCCGGCGTCCTCAAGCCGGTGCCAGCGGTAGCCGCCGCGGCGGCCGCTCCAGTCGCCGCGGAAGCGCGCGTACAGCTCCATCAGGCAGCGGGCGTCGACGCGCGGCCGCCCCGCCAGGCCGTGGGCCCGATGCGACTGCTCGATCATCCGAAGGTCGAACGGAGCGTTGTAGATGGCGACGAGCCGGCCGCGGAGGGCCGCCTCCACCGCGGGCCAGACCTCGGGCCACATGGGCGCGTCCCGCACGGCGCCCTCGGTGATGCCGTGAACGGCGGCCGCGCCGGGAGAGATCCTGCAGGCCGATTTCACCAGTGAGTCCACCAGCACGCTGCCGTCGTGGTCCAGCACACAGATCTCGACGATCTGGTCGCCTGCGTCCAGACCCGTGGTTTCCGTGTCGAGGTAGACGGGGTGCTCGGCCAGGATGCGCCCGGCCTCGAGCACCGCCTCGTGCCGCGCGTCGTTCGCCCCCGCGCTCACCGCGGAGCCCTCACGCGCGGGCGCCGGGGAGGCGCCGGGCGCGTCTCACGCGCCGGGGGCACCGCCATCCAGGAACAGCGTCTGCCCCGTAACGGAGTCGGCGGCGGGGGAGGCGAGATGGACAACGGTGAGCCTCGCTCAGCGGTACAGCTCCTCCAGCGCGTCCCGGTACTCCTCCCGGATCACCTTCCGCTTCACCTTGAGCGTCGGGGTGAGGAAGCCGTTTTCCACGGTGAAGTCCCCTGGCAGGATCGCGAACTTCTTGATCTTGGCGTAGGACTGCAGCTCGGTGTTTCTCTGCTCCACGATGCGGGAGACCCGTTCCACCACCTTCGGATGCTTGACGAGCGCCGCGGGATCGAGGTTCAGGATCCCTTGCTCCTTGGCGAACTTGGTCAGCTCCTCCGGGTTCACGGTGATGAGTGCCACCGGATAGGGGCGCTTGTCGCCGTGGACCATCACCTGGCTGATAAACGGATCGCCCTTGAGCAGGTTCTCGATGTTCTGGGGGGCGATGTTCATCCCGCCCGCGGTGACGATCAGGTCCTTCTTGCGGTCGGTGATGAAGAGGAACCCTTCGGGATCGATCTTGCCGATGTCGCCGGTGGCGAACCAGCCGTCGGGCAGGAACACCTCCGCCGTCGCCTCCGGCTTCTTGAAGTAGCCCTTCGCGATGTTCGAGCCCCGCCCCAGGATCTCGCCGTCGGAGGCGATCTTGAGCCCCACGCCCGGGATTGCCTGGCCCACCGAACCGAACTTGAAGGCGTCGGTGCGGTTGGCGCTCAGGATCGGGCACGTCTCCGTGAGCCCGTACCCCTCGAGGATGAGGATGCCGGCGGCGTGGAAGAATTCCGCGATCTCGCGGGAGAGCGGTGCGCCGCCGGAGATCGCGAAGACGAGCCGGCCCCCGAGGGCCTCGTGCATCTTGGAGAAGACGAGCGTGTGGGCGAGACGGTACTTGACGGCGAGCGCGCCCGTCACGGGCAGCTTGGCCTGCTTGAGCCGCGAGGCCTCCTTGCCGACCCCCACGGCCCAGCGGAAGATCTTCTTCTTCAGCGGCGAGCCCGCCTCGGCCTTGGCGAGCACCCCCGCGTACACCTTCTCGAAGACCCGGGGCACGCTGACGAGGAAGTGCGGGCGGACCTCCGGCAGGTTCTCGCGCAGCTTGTCGATGCTCTCGGCGAAGGCCGTCGTCAGCCCACGGTGCACGCCCGTGAACGACTCGAGCCGGCCAAAGGAGTGCGCCAGCGGCAGGAAGAGCAGATGGACCCAGCCCTCCTCGACGCGGAGAACCTGGGCCGCGGCCTCCAGCGCCGCCATGTGGTTGCGGTGGATCTGGACGACCCCCTTGGGCGGTCCCGTCGTCCCCGACGTGTAGACGATGGTCGCCACATCCTCGGGTTTCGTCTCGGTGACCCGGGTGGCCAGCTCTCCCTTGAGGCGATCCGCGCTCTCGCGGCCCAGGCGCCGGAACGCCTCCCACGTGTGGATGAACGGCGAGGGCTCCTTCCCCTCGTATCCCTGCATGACGACCACCTGCTCCAACCGCTCCATCGTGCCGCGCACCTCGAGCACCTTGGCGAGCTGGACCGGGTCCTCGACGATGAGCGTCCTCACCTCGGCGTCGTTGACGATGTACTGGATGAGGTCGGCCGGGTAGGTCGGGTAGATGGGGATCGTCACGCAGCCGGCGGAGAAGATGGCGAAGTCGGCCTGCACCCACTCGGCGCGGCTCGCCGAGAGGACCCCGACGGCGTCCCCTCGCTTCCTGCCGAGCGCGATGAGCGCGGTGGCAAGCTCGCGGGCGGCCTCCCCCACCTCGCGCCACGTCAGCGTCTCCCACTTCCCGCCCCGCTTGAGCTGCTGGGCGGGGCTGTCCGCGCTGCGCTCCACACGGTCCCAGAACATCGTCGCGAGCGTCTTCTCGGCCATGGCGCGTCCTCCCTCAGATCTGTCTGCGGAGCTCCTTGCGAAGGATCTTCCCCGCCGGGCTCTTGGGCAGCGAGTCCACGAACCGCACCAGCTTGGGACACTTGTACCGCGCCAGCCGCGTCTGGCAGAAGGCCATGACCTCCTCGGCCGTGGCGCGCGCGCCTGCCTTCAGCACCACGAACGCCAGCGCGTCCTCGCCCATGAGCGGATCGCGCATGCCCACGACGGCGGCCTCGGCGGTGTGCGGGAAGGCATACAGGACCTCCTCCACCTCGCGCGGGTAGATGTTGAAGCCGCCGCGGATGATCAGGTCCTTCTTCCGCTCGACGATGTAGAGGAAGCCGTCCCCGTCGAGACGCCCCATGTCCCCCGTGTGGAGCCACCCGCCGCGGATCGTCCGGGCCGTCTCCTCGGGATTCCGGTAGTAGCCGAGCATCACGTTGGGTCCCATGACGCATACCTCCCCCGTCTCCCCTGCGGGCAGCATCCGGTCGTCGTCGTCCTGGATGGACACGCGCACGCCCGGGATCGGCTGCCCCACCGAGCCCAGCTTGCGCACCCCGGACAGGCGATGGGCCGACACGACGGGCGAGGCCTCCGTGAGGCCGTAGCCCTCCATGAGCTTGCCGCCGAACTTCCGCTCGAAGGGCTCCACGATCTCCACCGGCAAGGGCGCGGCCCCCGAACCCCAGACCCGGATGGAGGAGGTGTCGTACTGCTCGGCCCCTGGGTAGTTCAGGAGGTACACGAACATCGTCGGCACGCCCGACATGGAGGCGGCCTTGAACTCCTGGATGGTCCGGAGCACCTCCTCGGGGTTGAACCAGCGCAGGAGCACGCCGCGCGTCCCCAGGAGGTGGCCCGCGTTCATCACCGTGAGCCCGTAGGAGTGGGACAGCGGTAGCACCGCCACGGCCCAGTCCTCGCGTGCCAGCTCGTGAAGGGCGGCGGCGGACCGCGCGTTGGAGGCGAGGTTGTCGTGGGACAGCGCCACGTACTCGCCGTACTTCTCGAGACTCTCTTCGCCGAGGCGGGCGAGGTTCATGGGCAAGCAGTTTAGCGGAGATTCACGCGCAAGGCCTCGATCTGATTGCCGGCCAGCTTGAAGAGGCCCTCCACCTCCACGCGGTCGCCCGTCCGGGCCCGGAGCCCGCCCGCGGCGAGGACGCGGACGGCCACGCCCCCGTCGATGAGCGTGAAGCTCTGGGAGGCGCCGCTCCCCTCGACCAGCCCGACCGTGCCCGTCACCGTCACGGTGCGGTGGTCGTACCGCACGGGATTCGTCGCGAGCGCCGAGAGCGACACCGCTTGCGCGGCGGCCGGGCCGGCGGCGGCGAGAAGCACGAGCAGCCACAGGGCTCGGAACCATGTCATGAGCAGGCCTCCTTGGCGCTCTCGAGTCGGGCGCCGGGACTCGGGTGGGTGCTGAGCCAGTCGCTCCAGAGCGAGACCTTGCGCTCGCGCTCGAGCCGGGCCAGGAGGGCCAGAAGCTCGCGGCAGCGCCCGGGCGGCCCCGGCAGCCGGCTGAGCAGGTGTATGGCAAAGCGATCGGCCGCCAGCTCCTCCTCACGATCGTAGCTGCGGTGCTTTCCTTCCTCCGCCGTTTCGGCCGCGACCTGCGTCCCCATGATCCCGATGGCAATGAGCGGGCCGATGATCGGGATGGCGGTGGCCGCGGCAGCACCGGTCGTCCCCGCCCCGTCGATCTTCTGCTTTGCCTCGCGCTCCGCCACCCGGCGCGACTTGCGCGCGGCGAAGTGCCCCAGCTCCACGTGACCGATCTCGTGAGCCAGCGCCGCCTGCAGCTCCTCGGGAGGCAGGGTCGCGAGCGCGCCCTCGGTCACCAGCAGGCTGAACCTGCACGTCGGATGTGGCGCCACGCCGAGATTGATCGCGCTCACCGGGAGAACGCCCAGCCCCACGGCGCAGCCGTCCTGGGGAGAGCGCCAGATCCCCGAGACCCGGAGGAGCGGCCCGAGCGCCTGCGCCACGGCCATCTTGTCCTGGTCGGTGGGCGGCCTCGGCCTGGCCCGTGGCTGCGCCGTGGCGCAGCCCGCGACAAGGGTGACGCACAGCAGAATCAGGAGGTTACGAATAATATAACGCGTCGCACTAAACCTCTTGACTGTGTCTGACACATCGCGTTAATATGCACGTGTGGCTCCAACAACCGATTCACCATCACACGTGCGCTAAGGAGAACGAACCCATGATGAACCCGATGCAGCCCAGCGAATTCTTCTCCCAGATGACCAGCAACGCGGTGGAGGCGTTCTCGCTCTGCGCCGAAGCCAACCAGAAGATCCTCCGTGAGCTGGTCGACCTCTCCGCCAGCGCGGCGAAGGAGGGCGTCCGCCTCTACGCCGAGCTTCAGTCCTCCGCCGTCGAGACGGTGAAGGACGGCCAGTCGCTCGTCCTGCGCCGTCAGGCGGAGATGCAGGAGGCGCCCAAGGACCCCCTGAGCTTCTATCAGAAGAGCGTGCTGGAATCCGTCGAGGGCGCCCAGAAGGCCTTCAACCTCCTGGAGGGCAATGCCCAGGCCATCACCCGCTCCGCCGAGCGATTCCAGATGACCGCCGAGCAGACAGGAAAGGAGATCCAGGCCACCTTCGCCCAGCTGGCGGGCAAGGTGAAGTCCACCTACTCCCCGCTCGTCTGAGACACCGTCCGGCGAGGGCGGAGGGCCGGACCCGGCCCTCCGCCCTCCGCCCCCCCGCCGCTACTTCTCTCGCCGCTTCTCCAGGCGCTCTTCCAGAGCCCTGAGCTGCTCCCGCAGGGCCGCCACCTCGCTCTTCAGCGCATCGGCCTCGGCCGCGGGCTGGGCCGGTTTCTTCTCGGTGGAGGTCGCTGACGGCTCGGACGGCAGCCACCCCGCCCGGGCCGCCCACGCCCGGAACACCTGGTCAGCTTCCCGCTGGCTCGTCATGATGGACTCGAGGCTCCCCTTCAGCGATGTCTGCACGAAGTCCTGCCAGGCCTCGCCGTGCTTGATGAGCTGGTGCAGGAACGCCGTGGGCAGCGCCGCGCGGTGGCTCCGCTCGTTCTCCAGGATGATCTGGGCCAGCGTGATGGAGGTGAGGTCCTCGCCGGTGGAGACGTCCACCACGGAGATCTCCTTCCCCGCGCGGATCATCTCCTCCAGCTCCTCGAGCGTGACGTACCGGCTCTCCTGCGTGTCGTAAAGCTTACGGTTGGAGTACCGCTTGATCACGTAGGCCATGGCCGGAGTCTAACACCGCGCGTCAGGGCTCACAAGCCGCCCCCCTGCAGCCTCGCCGCTCCTGCTATACTGTCGGCGCAATCCGGCCCACTCATCGAGCCTCTTGCCAGGAGGACCCGCTATGCAGCTCAAAGGACGGACTGCCCTCGTCACCGGAGCGTCCCGCGGCATCGGCCGAGCCATCGCCCTGGCCCTGGCGAAGGAAGGCGCCGACGTGGCCGTCAACTTCGTCTCCAGCGAAGGGCCCGCCAAGCAGGTCGTCGAGCAGATCCAGAAGATGGGGCGGCGAGCCATGTTGGCCCAGGCTGACGTGGCGGATTACCCGGACACCTACCGCATGGCGCAGGACGTGCTCCGGGAGTTCGGCCGCCTCGACATCCTCGTCAACAACGCCGGCGTCAACTCGGACAAGACCTTCGTCAAGATGGACCACGCCTCGTGGCGCAAGGTGCTGGCCATCAACCTGGACGGGGTCTTCAACTGCACCAAGGTCTTCATCGATCAGATGGCCACGCAGGGCTACGGCCGGGTGGTGAACATCACGTCGGTGATCGGCCAGATCGGCAACTTCGGCCAGGCCAACTACGCGGCCTCCAAGGCTGGGGTGGCGGCCTTGACCAAGTCCCTGGCGAAGGAGCTGGCCTCGAAGAACATCACGGTCAACGCGGTGGCACCGGGCTTCGTCGAGACGGAGATGGTGGACGCCATCCCGGAGAAGGTGAAGCAGAAGCTCCTCGATCAAATTCCCATGAAGCGCTTCGGGAAATCCGAGGAGGTCGCCCGCGCCTGCGTGTACCTCTGCTCGCAGGACGGCGACTACATCACCGGCGCGGAGCTCTCCATCAACGGCGGCCTGTTCATGTGACCTCTCTCGACGAGCCGCAGCCGCCAGGCGAGGCCGCCAGCGCGGAGGCGCCGAGCCGGCTCCAGAGCGCGGCGCCCTGCGCGGCCCACGCCAGCGGCGAGAACGCCCAGAAGGCCATCCACGCGGCGCCGTTCGGCGCCTTCTCGTAGACCACCGGCACCTTCGACGGCATCACCAAGGCCTCGCCCGTCAGCACGGGCTCGCCCCGCTGGTTGGTGCAGACGGTGCGCAGGCGCAGGCGGTTCTTGTCGCGGTTGACCTCGAGGACCTCGGCCCGCGCCGCGATCGTGTCGCCGAACATCACGGGCTTGAGGAACTTGAGGTCCTGCGAGAGGTAGATGGCGCCGGGTCCCGGCAGCCGCGTCCCGATCACGGCCGAGATGAGCCCGGCCGTCCAGATGCCCGGCGCGATGCGCTCCTTGAAGATCGTCGTGGCGGCGTATTCCCGATCCGCGTGAATCGGGTTGTGATCCCCGACAGCATCCACGAAATCCGCGATGTCGCCATCCGTGGCGACGCGGGTGATCTCGGCGGCGGCGCCCACCTGCATGCTGTCGATGGTCAACCCGATCATCTGGGCTCCTGTCTGAGGGCGGCGGCCAGATCATTGAGGCGCTTCAGCACCGCCTCCAGACGATCTTCCACGCCCTCCAGCTTCTCCTCGAGCTGGACGATCTGCCGGGCGATGCCCGTGACCTGGCTCCGGGAGGGGATCCCGAGCCCGCCGAGCGTCGCCTCGATGTGCTGCTCGGCGGCCTTCTTCGCTGGGCTCGCGGCGTTGAGGAACCCCTCGAGCTGCGTGCCGATCACCTTGGCGAAGGCCTCCGTCCCCATGGCCTGCTCGAGGACCTTCGACCATGCGGCGATCCACTGATCCAGGAACTGTTTCCACTGGCCCATGAGGTCCGGGGAGGCCGTCCCCTGCGTCATGACCTTGGCCCAACCCGCCATGCAATGGTCCATGAAGGGCCGCCAGAAGGCCTGGGGATCCAGCGTCTGGGCCTGGGGAGTCCCCATCATCTTCAGCCACTGCTGAGTCCCGTCCTCCACCTGCTTCTTCCAGAGATCGAAGAGCTGCTGCCCGCCCGTGTCGGCCATCGTCACTCCCCTCCCCTGCCCGGATGCATCACGAGCGCGCCGCCAGCCACGAGGCGACCGTGGGCCAGCAGTGCACCGAGGCGCCGCGCCCGGCGATGAGCGAGATGTGCCCGCCGGGCATCTCCACGTACTCGCGGTCCGTGCTTCCCACGGCCTCGATCAGCGGCTTGACGCAGCCGGGGGGCGCGATGTTGTCCTCCCGGGCCCCCACCGCGAGGACGGGACAGGTGATCCGCGCGAGATTCACCTTCGTGCCGCCCATCACCAGCTCACCCCTGATGAGGCGGTTCTCCTGGTAGAACTCCCGCACCCACTGCCGGAAGAACTCGCCCGGGAACGCCACGTACTCGTTGGCCCACTTGTTCAGCGCATTGAAGCCCGACACGTACTCGGGGTTCCAGAGATTCCACCACAGGTTGAGGCCCGCGCTCAGATCCATCGTCGGCTTGAGAAGCTTGAAGCCCGCCTTGATCATGTCGGGCGGGACGCTGCCGAGCGTATCCACGTACTTGTCCACGTCGAAGAAGCGCGGGTCGAGCCACAGCCCGAAGAGCCCGACGTGGGCGAAGTCGATGGGACCGGCCATGTTGATGTAGTTCTTCGCCGGGAACTCGGGATGCGTCGCGACGAAGCACGCGGACAGCGGGGCGCCCATGCAGTACCCGAGCACCGACATCTCCGAGGCGCCGGACGACTCCAGTGCCTTCTGCGCGAGCCGCGGGAGGATCTTCGTCACCGCGTCCTCGACCGTGAGCCCGTTGTCCTCCTCGCCGAAGACGCCCCAGTCCACCAGGTAGAAGTCGAAGCCCTGCTGGGTCATGTGCTCCACGAAGGAGCCATGGGCCATGAGGTCGAAGATGTACGGGCGACTGATGCCGAGGTTCGGGACGAAGAGGAGCGGGGTGCGGTGGGTGCGCGTGGACGCGTACCGGTAGAGCCGCGACTTGTTCTTCCGGTAGATCTCCTGCCGTGGCGTGGGCCCGACCACGGGCTCCTGCGGGTTCATGACCATCTCCGCGAAGTGCTTCATGCGGAGGAGGGTGCGTTCCATCTCGTGCTGCCACCGGGCCCGAGCCTCCGGTGAGAGCCCCGGGATCTCGGTCGCCATGGTGAACAGTTCGTCCTTCATAGCTCCCCCTTGGGCCCGGCCTTCACCCCCGAGCACGGGGCACCACCAAGCATGGTACTGCACCATGACGCTCTGCGACAATAGTTTTGCGCGGCGCTCCGAACGGTCCTCACAGGACCCCGTCTGCCGCCAGCTCCGCAGCCCGGCTCGGCCCGATCCCGAAGTACTTCTGCAAGATCAGGCTGTTGTGGTAGCCGGCCGGGCGGCAGGCCCACTTGAGCCGCGGCGGGGTGCCCGTCATGCGCCAAGCCGGCATCTGGAGGAGCAGCTCGCCGTAGATGGGGTCGGAGAGGCGCTTCAGGCACCCGCGCTCCCACCAATGCGCCTCCGTGAGCGTGCGGGTCGGGGGGTTCATGGGCCCGAAGACGATGACGCCGGGCCCCGGGTCCGCCAGCACCTTGTCCAGGATCTCGGCCGAGGTGTAGTTGACGGACCACGCGCAGATCTCGTCGCGCAGCTGGATCTCGTTCGCGAGCGTCGTCCGCTGGAGCGTGGTGTTGAAGCGCGGGTCGTCCCCCAGCTCGGGGCGTCCCATGACGCGGCAGAGGGCGCGGAAGTTGGGGTCGGTGTAGCCCGCGATGAAGGCCCAGCCGTCCTTGACGGGCACGAAGGTGTACGGGAACACGGCCAGCTCGTAGAGTCCCGTCCGGCCCCGGATCGCACCGCTCGCGTGATAGAGGAGCACCGAGTACTCGAGATACCGCATGAGCGCCTCGGCCCCGGTGACGTCGATCATCTGCCCGCGGCCGGAGCGCTCGCGCCAGTGCAGCGCCGCCAGCGTTCCCAGCGCGCCCCAGGCCGCCTGGCCGTAGGCGCTGATCCACGACCCCACCTTCACGGGGGCCGTGTCAGGATCCCCGGTGAGGTGCAGGAGACCGGACAGCGCCTGGTCGGTGAGGTCGTGCTCGGGCGGCTGGTTCTTCGCCAGCGGCCCGAACTGCCCGTAGGCCGAGCACGCGACGTAGACGAGCCGCGGGTTCAGGGCGGAGAGCTGGCGGTAGCCGATGCCGAGGCCGTCGAGGTATCCCGGCGCGAATCCCTCGATCAGCACGTCGGCGCGCGCGGCGAGCCCCTTGAGGAGCCGGCGGCCTTCACGCGTCGTGAGGTCGAGGGTCAGGTGGTAGCGGTTCCGCGCCTCCGCCACGAAGGCGAGCCCGTCGCCGCCCGCGGAGGCATCCGCGGGCCCCCAGCGCCGCGCGGGATCGCCCCCCGGCGGCTCCACCTTGATGACTTCCGCGCCCAGCTCCGCCAGGTACGTGGCGGTGAGGAGCGCGCCGTAGTGCCCGTGAGAGAGATCCAGGACCAGGAGATCGTCGAGAGCCTCGGGCTTGTCGGCGACACCGCCCGGGTCCTCGGCCGCCTTGATCCACTCGTCCCATCTCCCGTCCGGGCGCGCCTGCTCCCCCAGATGCGGCGGCGTCCGCGGGGCCGCCGCTCTCGTCACACGAGCCTCCCTTCGCCCTTCCATCCCTCCGGCGGCCCCGCGCCGCGGCGGCCCTCGGTCCAGCGGCCGATGGCCCCCGCGGCCTCCAGCGCCTTGATGCGCGCGTCGTCGAGCCCGAGGATCCGCTTGAGGACCAGCTCGTTGTGGAAGCCCACGGGCTTGCCCGCCCACTTGATCCGCGCGGGCGTCGCCGAGAGCTTCGGGGCGGGCCCGTACTCCACCATGGTGCCGTACATCGGGTCCTCGTACTCCCACACCGAGCGCCGCGCCCGGAGATGCTCGCTCTCCGCGTGATCCTTGGCCGTCATGACGGGAGCCGCAGCGACGCCCGCCTTCCGGGCGGCGGCCTCCACCTGTTTCCGGCTCCTGGGTCCGCAGAAGGCGGCGAGCTTGGCGTCCATCGCCCTGGCGCTCGCCCGCTCTCGGCGCGCGGCCGCCGTCGCGAAGCGCTCGTGGCGCAGGAGCCCGGGCTCCCCGAGCATCCGGCACAGTCCGTGGAACTCCCGATCGGTGCCCGCCACCACCGCGACGTAGCCGTCGGCGCAGCGGTAGACACCCGAGGGCGTGAAGACGTGGTCGCCGTTGCCCACCTTCTGGCGGTCGCGTCCGGTGAGCCCCGCATAGAGCCACGTCCAGTCCATGGCGCGCACGAGGCCTTCGCACTGCGCCATCTCCACGAACTGCCCCTCACCGGTGCGGTCGCGCCAGCGCAGCGCCGCCAGCGCGCCGACGGCCGACATCGAGGCGCCGAACCAGTCGCCGAGGTAGTTGCCGATCTTCGTGGGCGCTTCGCCCTCGCCCGTGATGGCCGTGAGGCCGGAGACGGCCTGGGCGAGCCCGTCGTAGGAGGCGCGCCCCTTCGAGAACGGCCCCCACTGGCCGAAGCCCGTATTGGCCACGTAGATCAGCCGGGGGTTCACCTCGCGGAGCTGGCGATAGCCCAGGCCGAACTTCTCCTCCAGGGTACCCGCCTTGTAGTTCTCGATGACGATGTCCGAGCGCGCGGCGAGCTGACGGATCAGCGCCTGCCCCTCGGGCCGGTGCATGTCGATCCCCATGTGGTACTTGGAGTGGTTGGCGCAGAAGAAGGCCACGGAGATGTTCTTCCAGAAGAAGGAGGCGTTGCCGAGGATGCGCGTCACGTCCCCCTGCCCCGGCATCTCCACCTTGATGACCTCCGCGCCCATCTCGCCGAGGAAATCGCCGGTGGCGGGACCGAAGTAGATCACGGACAGGTCGAGCACGCGGATGCCGGCCAGCGCCTCGGGCTTCTCGTGGATCCGCGAGGGGTCGAACAGCTTCGCCGCCCAGTCGAAATAGTCCTTGGGGATCGTCATGGCCGCAGAATATCACAGCGGGAACACGCGGCAGGAGCGCTGGGGAGCGCGCGCCCCTCGCCGCTGTCGACGCGGGTAGCAGCGTGCGCAAGACCTCGCAGGCCGCTCAGACGGGTCCAGATGCGAGGCGGCGCCCGACGGCCGCACGCGAGGCGTACTCCGCGTGGCGAGCCGA
>Ga0154317_1099_pt1 | contig 27000 bp, 28 predicted proteins | sample RifGroA2_FD_105611 | JGI IMG/M metagenome (GOLD analysis project Ga0154317, IMG submission 105611) | Candidatus Rokubacteria bacterium GWA2_70_23 | reverse complement strand
TCCCTGATCCGCCGCCTGATCTCGCTGGCGATGGCCTCGCCGGGCCCGAAGAGCCCGCGGCTCGCCGTCACGTCGAGAAAGGCCTCGTCGATGGAGAGCGGCTCGAAGAGCGGCGTGAAATCGGCCAGGATCGCCATGATCTCGCCCGAGACGCGCATGTACTTGTCACGGTACACGGGCAGGAAGGCGGCCTCGGGGCATAGGCGGGCCGCGCGCCCGATCGGCATGGCCGAGTGCACCCCGAAGCGGCGCGCCTCGTACGAGGCAGCGGAGACCACCCCCCGTCCTCCGGGCGAGGCTCCCACGATGACGGGCCGCCCCAGGAGCTCGGGGCGGTCGCGCTGCTCGACGGACGCGTAGAAGGCGTCCATGTCCACGTGGAGGATCGTCCGGATCACGGGCGAAGATCCGGCCACGGGTGGGCTACTGCGGGGCGCCCCCGAGACCCAGGCGGGGGGCAGCGGCCGTGAGGGCCTGGATCACGAAGGCGAGATGCTCTTCCAGCGGGATCCCCAGCTCCTCCGCGCCGCGATACACGTCGGCCCGGTTCACGGTCCTGGCGAAGCCCTTGTCCTTGAGCTTCTTCACCACCGAGCCGACCTCGAGGCCGTGGATGCTCCTCCCGGGCCGCACCAGCGCGCACGCCGTCACGAAGCCCGCGGGCTCGTCGCAGGCGTAGAGCGCCCGGTCCAGCAGGGAGATGCGGGGGCACCCGGAGTAGTCGGCGTGGCCGAGGATGGCGTACACGACGGGCTCGGGGACTCCGCGCGCCCGGAGGATCTCGGCCCCTTTCATCGGGTGCTGGGGCGCCGCCGGATGCACCTCGTAATCGAAGTCATGCAGCATCCCCGCGAGGCCCCACGTCTCCGGGTCGCCGTCGTAGCGTGCCGCGTAGGCGCGCATGGCGGCCTCCACGGCGAGAGCATGCTTGCGCAGGGTGTCGGACCTGGTGAACTCGGTGAGGAGCCCCCAGGCTCCGTCCCGATCGATCATGGGGCCCGGCGGGCGCCCTGCCGGATGCGCCACTTGTCGATGGACTTCTTGGAGAAGAGCCACTGGCCCTCGTGGTGGAGCGACGGGATCTTGCGCTCGGCGGCCATGCGCACCACGGTCTGCTCGTCCATGGCCAGGTACTTGGAAGCTTCCTTCGCGGTCATCGCGTCCTTGGGAACCACTCCTGTCGCTCCTCCTCTGCGGCGCTGCCGGCGTCCTGCGCCGCGCGCGTCAGCGCTCCCTGGGCGTGGGGGCCTTCAGGCCCTGCTTGAGCTCCTCCACCTCCACCTCGAGGGCGTGGATGCGGTCGAGCAGGTTCTCCACGGTGCGGGCCAGCGGATCCGGGAGATTCACCTGATCGAGGTCGATCTCGCCCTTCACGCGCTGGCCGTTGCGGTATGTTACCCGTCCCGGCACGCCGACGACAACCGAGTTCTCCGGCACCTCGCGGACGACCACCGACCCCGCCCCGATCCGGCTGCCGGCGCCGATGGTGAAGGCCCCGAGGATCTTGGCCCCGGCGCCCACCACGACATTGTCCCCCAGCGTCGGGTGGCGCTTCTCCCGCCTGAGGCTCGTGCCGCCGAGCGTCACCCCCTGGAGCAGCGTCACGTTCTCGCCGATCTCCGCGGTCTCGCCAATGACCACGCCCATCCCGTGGTCGATGAAGAGCCCGTCGCCGAGCCGCGCGGCCGGATGGATCTCGACGCCGGTCACGAAGCGGCTGAGATGGGACACAAAGCGCGCCGTGGTGAGCCAGCCCCGCCGCCACATCCAGTGGGCGAGGCGATGGTGCCAGATGGCGTGCACCCCCGGGTAGCAGAGCAGGACTTCCAGCGCGGAACGCGCCGCCGGGTCCCGCTCGAGCACCGTTCGAATGTCGCGCCTCATCCGCTCAAGCATGTCCCGCTCCCGCGTTCATGATCTCGCCATCCGCCTGAGGGCATCCCGCGCCGCCGCCCGGATGGCGGCCGACACCACCTCGGCCGCGTGGACCCGGTCCTCGGGCAGCCCGCCGACGGCCGACTCGATCTGGGCGCCAGTCAGCCCCACCAGTGTCCCAAGCGGCGATCCGATGATGAGCTCCGTGCCGGCGCTCGAGGCCGCGATGGTGGGCCCGCAGCCGTACGTCTGGAAGCGCGCCTCGACCACCTGGCCGTCCCGCACGCGCAGGTACACGCGCGCCAGGTCCATGCACTCCGGGTACTCCCCCTCGCCCACCCCGTCGGGCTCCCGCATCATGCCCGCGTTCCGCGGATTCCGGAAGTGGTCGATGAGCGTCTCGCTGTAGCGCACTAGACCCTCGCAGGCGACAGACTCCGCAGCTTGGCGACCAGCGGCACGACCGACTCGATCACGTAGTCGATGTCCTCGGCCGTCGTGCTGCGCCCGAGCGAGCAGCGGACGGACCCCATGGCCCAGTCCACGGGGATCCCCATCGCCACGAGCACGTAGGACGGCTCCACGTTGCCGGAGGTGCATGCCGAGCCCGCCGACACGCCGATCCCCTTGAGGTCGAGCCCGAGGACGATGGACTCGGACTCCACGTGGCGGAAGCACATGTTGCACGTCCCCGGGAGCCGCTCGGTCGGGTGACCGTTGAGGCGCACCTCGGGCATCGCCGCGCCGATGCCCTCCCACAGGCGGTTCCGCAGCGCGGTGAGGCGTGGGGCCTCGGCCGCCATGTCGCGGCCTCGGATCTCCACCGCTCGGCCGAGTCCCACGATGCCCGGCACGTTCTCCGTGCCCGCGCGCCGGCGGCGCTCGTGCTCCCCGCCGTGCTGGATGGAGAGCATCTTCGTGCCTTTGCGGATGTACAGCCCCGCGATCCCCTTGGGGCCGTAGATCTTGTGGCCCGAGAAGGACAGGAGATCGATGCCGAACGCGTTGACGTCGACGGGCACCTTCCCCAACGTCTGGACCGCGTCCACGTGGAACGGGATCCCGCGCTCGCGCGTCAGCCGTCCGATGGCGGCCACCGGCTGGATCGTCCCGACCTCGGAGTTGGCGTGCATGATGGACACGAGGATCGTGTCCGGCCGGAGCGCGCGCCTCACGTCGTCCGGATCCACCATCCCGTCGCCGTCCACCGGGAGATAGGTCGCGTCGAAGCCCTGCGTCTCGAGCGCCTGGCAGGTCCGGAGCACGGCGTGGTGCTCGATCGCGGAGGTGATGAGATGCCCGCGCCCGCGGGCCGCCGCCACGCCCTTGATGGCGAGGTTGTCCGACTCGGTGCCGCCCGACGTGAAGACGACCTCGTCCGGGCTCACCCGGAGGACGCCGGCCACGCGCTCGCGGGCCATGTCCACCCCCTCCCGGGCCTCGCGGCCGAAGGCGTGAACGCTCGACGGGTTCCCGAAGCGCTCGCCGAAGTACGGCAGCATGGCCTCCAGCACCTCCGGGTGCACCGGAGTCGAGGCATTGTGATCGAGATAGACTCGGCGGTTCATTGACGCTCCTCTCTCACGATGGTACGCTGCCCTCGCCATGGACCTCGCCGGTCGCAGATTCGGCCTCATGCTGTCGACGGATCCGGCCCACCCCAACCTCCAGACGGCCATCGGGCTGTCTTCCGCGGCCCTCACGCGCGGGGCCGACGTGTACCTGTACCTCATCGATGACGGCGTCGCCGCCGTCGAGGACCCACGCGTCCAGGGACTGGCCGAGCGCGGGGCCAAGCTCTTCGTATGCGCCTACGGCTGCCAGAAGCGCCGGCTGCCGCTCTCCGAGCGCGCCACCAACTGCGGCCTCGTGGTGCTCACCGACGTCATCAACGGCACCGAGCGCTTCCTGGCCCTCAATTAGCCTCGTGGCCGGCGACCACTCCGTTCTCGTCATCATCTCGGAGGATCCCCGCGTGTCCCACCGCGCCAACGAGGCCATGCGCATCGCGCTGGGCATCGTGGCCGGGGAGAACGAGGTGGCCATCGTCCTCACGAACGGCGCGGTCCATCTGCTCGACGACGACACCGACGATCTCGTGGATGGCGACGACATCGCCCGGTATCGCGCCTCGCTCCGGAAGCTCGACATCCCGTTCCACGTGGACGACCGCGCCATCCCGAAGGGGCCGGAGTGGAACGGGGAGGGGCACCGCATCATCCCGGCGACACCGGACGCCATCGCGAGGCTCATGTCCTCCGCAGAGCGGTTCATCGTCTTCTGATGCCCCACTACCTCCACCTGCTGAAGGCCGACTCCGGACCGCTGGCGGCGCCCGTGATGGAGAGCGCCGGGCGCGAGCCCGAGTCCTCGGTCACGGTTGTCCTGCTGGACGATGCCCCGCCCCCGCGACTGCCCGACGGCGCCCGCGTCATGAAGCTGGGCGACACGCCCGCTGATTACTCCCGCCTCCTCGACCTGATCTTCGAATCCGACCGCGTCATCGTGTGGTAGTGCGAGCTGAGCCGCGCCGCGCGGCGAGGCGAGCGGATACGGAGATCCCCCGAGCGGAGCGAGGCGGGCGTAGAGGGGAGTCGGGCGGGCAATCCCCGCCGCATACCGCGCGTTCACCGATCCCGAGCCTCCTCGAGCCACTGCATCTGTATCGCCTCCAGGATCCCCTCGTTGGAGCCCTTGGGGTCATCGCTGAACCCTGGGAGATCCACGACCCACCGATGCAGGTCAGTGAACCGGACCGTCAGGGGGTCGGTGTCGGGGAACTTCTCCGACAGCGCGATGGCGATGTCCTCGGCGTCCGTCCAGTTCATGGCTCGCTCACGCTCGCCACCTCGCTCCGCTCGGGGGATCTCCATATTTCGCTCGCCTCGCCTCCGGCTGCGGCTCGCCCTACTTCGGGATCTCCAGCACGACGTCACCCCGGACGACGGCCTGGCACCCGAGGCGCGAGTGGAGCGTGAGCCCCTCGGCCGTGTCGAGCCGATCCTCCTCGTCCGCCTCCATGGGAGACAGGTTGCCCTCCCCCTCGCGGACGATCACGTGGCAGGTGGTGCAGGCGCAGGCGCCCCCGCAATTGTGCTCCAGGCGGATATTGTTCGCCAGCGCGATGTCGAGGATCGAGCCCGGGCGGCCGTGGTCGGCCAGCGGGTACTTGTCCTCGTCCACCTCGACGGTCACGTGCAGCGGCAGGAAGGTCACCTTGTGCGTCGCCATCACTTGGACTCCAGGATCTGGTCGGCCCGCCTCGAGGCGAGCGCTCCCTTGAGCGCCGCGTCCATCATCGCCTCGGCGAGCCGCTCGGTGGCCTTGTTGAGCTCGATGGTACGCTCGCGGATCGCATCCCGGTCCCGACCGTCCCGGACCTCCCGGAGGGCCTGGAGCGCCTGCTGGATCTGCCCCAGGTCGCCCGGGCTCACGAGCCGCGCGCCCTGCGCCAGCGCCCGGTCGACATGGGTCATCACGGTGTCGGCCTCGGTCCGTGTCTCGATCAGCAGGCGGGCGTTGACATCCTCCTCGGCGTGGGCGAAGGACTCCTCGACCATCCGAGCCACCTCGTCCTCCGTGAGGCCATAGGTGGGCCGCACCTCGATGGAGGCCTCCTTGCCGGTCCTGATCTCCCGGGCGTGGACCTGCAGGATCCCGTTGGCGTCGATCAGGAAGGTCACCTTGATCTTGGGCATGCCGGCCGGCATGGGGTCGATGCCCGAGAGATCGAAGCGCGCCAGGGATCGGTTGTCCCGCGCCAGCTCGCGCTCCCCCTGCAGCACGTGCAGGTCCACCGCGGTCTGGCCGTCCACCGAGGTCGTGAAGAACTCCTTGGCCATGGTGGGAATGGTCGTGTTGCGCGCGATGAGCACGCTGACGACGCCGCCGAGGGTCTCGATGCCCAGTGACAGCGGCGTCACGTCCAGCAGCAGCATGTCGGTGATCCCGCCTGCCAGGATCTGCGCCTGGACCGCTGCGCCCATCGCCACCACCTCGTCGGGGTTGAGCTGGCTGTGCGGCACCTTGCCGAACAGCTCCTGCACGCGGCGCCGCACGAGCGGCACCCGCGTCGAGCCGCCCACGAGCACCACCTCATCGATCCGGTCCGGCGTGAGCCCGGCGTCCTTGAGCGCCATGCGGCAGGGCCCGAGGGTGGCCTCGACGAGGGGGCCGATCAGCTTCTCGACCTCCGCCCGCGTGAGCTCCCGGTGGTAGGTGAACCCCTCGAAGGGGATCGTGAGGAGGGTCCGGTCCTCGAAGGAGAGGCGGCACTTCGCCGCCTCGGCCCCGAGCCTCAGCTCCTGGCGCGCCTCCGGGTCTTGCGACAGGTCCACCCCGTGGGTCTCGCGGATATCGGCCAGCAGCCACTCCACCAGCACGCGGTCGAAGTCGTCGCCGCCCAGGTGCGTGTTCCCGTTGGTGGCCAGCACCTCGAAGACCCCGTCCTTGACGCTCAGGATCGAGATGTCGAAGGTCCCTCCGCCCAGGTCGTAGACCGCGATGGTCCCCTGGGCGAGCTTCTGCAGCCCGTACGCCAGGGAGGCCGCCGTCGGCTCGTTCACGATCCGGAGAACGTCGAGGCCGGCGATCCGGCCGGCGTCCTTGGTCGCCTGCCGCTGGCTATCGTTGAAGTACGCGGGGACGGTGATGACCGCCTGCTCCAGGGGCTCCCCGAAGAAGGCCTCCGCGCGCTGCTTGAGGGCTCGCAGGACGTGGGCCGACACCTCGGGGGGCGTCACCGCGCTGTCGCCCACCTTGATGCGCACCACGTCGGCGCTCGCGAGGAACTCGAAGGGGCAGTGGCAGAGCTCGTCCTTGATGTCGTCGTACCCTCGGCCCATGAAGCGCTTGACGGAGTAGATCGTCCGCGCGGGGTTCCGGACCAGCTGCCGACGGGCGGGCTCACCCACCAGGATCCCGTCCGGGGTATAGCCGACGATGGACGGCAGGAGGGCCCGGCCCTCGACGTCGCGGATCACCTTGGGGACGCCACCCTCGATGTACGCCACCAGGCTGTTGGTCGTCCCCAGGTCAATGCCGACGATGCGAGACATGCCTCTCCTCTCCCTGCCCGAGCGCGTCGCTCACGTCATCGATCACGGTGCGCAGGTACGCCCGGGCGGCGAGCCGCTGCTTGAACCACTCGAGCAGCGCCGTGCGGTCTCCCGGCCCGACCACGACAGCGTCCCACTCAGCAGCCCGGGCCGCGATGGCCTCCTCCTCAGCGAGCTGACGGGCCATGAGCCGCTGGCGCTCCTCGCTGAGCCTCTGGCGGGAGACCTCATCCAGCCCTCCAGCCTTCGCCTCCTGGAGGGCTTCCTGCACCTCCATGATCTCCTCGAGGAGGTCCACCGGCGCCCTGGGCCTCGCGTCCGCCCCTTCCCGGGTCTCGCGGCCGTCCTCCAGCGCGATGAGGTACTCGACCCGGCTGACCGGATCCCGCAGCACCCGGTAGGCGCGATTGAGGAGGGCGGAGGCGGACAGGGCCTCGGCCTGATCCTCCTCGGACGCGCCCTGGTGGAAGTCCGGATGGTGGACGCGCGAGAGCTCGTAGAACCGGCGGCGGAGCTCCTCCGGGTCCAGCTGGAGCTTCCGCGGAAGCCCGAACACCGCGAAGTAGTCGTTCATGTTCTCACAAAATGAGAACGGGCCCGCCGGGGCCCGTTCCTCTTCTCCTCCTGCTGCCGGTCGGTGTCGTGCCCGACGGTTACGACACGGCCGCGCCCCTACGCCGAGAACGACGTTCCGCAGCCGCAGCTCGACTTGGCGTTGGGGTTGACGAAGGTGAAGCCCCCGGTCAGCCCCTCGGTGACGTAGTCGAGCGTGATCCCATTCAGGTAGAGATAGCTCTTGGCGTCGCAGAGCACCTGGACCCCGTCGATGTCGAACGCCTTGTCGTGCGGTCCCACCTCCGTGTCGAACTCCAGCGAGTACGACAGTCCCGAGCACCCTCCGCCCTTGACGCCCACACGCAGATAGACGTTCTCGAGCTGCTGCGCCTGCATGAGCTGCTTCACCTGCTTGGCCGCCTTCTCCGTCAGTGCCAGTGCCATGGGAAATCCTGCCTCCTTGCGAGCGTGAATGCGTCCGGTGTCAGGACGCGCCGGTTCGGGCTTCGGCTGCCGCGTTCGTCCACTTCTCCTTGTAGTCCTGGAGCGCCGCCTTGATGGCGTCCTCGGCCAGGACGGAGCAGTGGATCTTCACGGGCGGCAGCTTGAGCTCGTTGACGATGTCCGTGTTCTTGATCTTCGCGGCCTCCTCCACCGTGCGCCCCTTCAGCCACTCGGTCGCCAGGCTGGACGAGGCGATGGCGCTGCCGCACCCGAAGGTCTTGAACTTGGCGTCCTCGATGAGCCCCGTCTGCACGTTCACCTTGATCTGGAGCTTCATGACGTCGCCGCACTCCGGCGCCCCCACGAGCCCCGTCCCCACGCCGGGGGTGCCCTTGCCGAAAGACCCCACGTTCCGGGGGTTGCTGTAGTGGTCGATGACCTTATCGCTGTATGGCATGCCGATGTGCCTCCTGTGACGTCGGTGGCGCCCCTACTCCGCTTTCCAGTGCATGGACTTCAGGTTGATGCCTTCCTTCGCCATCTCGTAGAGCGGCGACATCTCCCGGAGCCGCTGGATCGCCTCGACGGCCCGCTGCGCCACGAAGTCCACCTCTTCCTCGCTGGTGAAGCGGTGGAGCCCGAAGCGGATCGAGGAGTGCGCCAGCTCGGCGTCCACCCCGAGGGCGGAGATGACGTACGAGGGCTCGAGCGTCGCCGAGGTGCAGGCGGAGCCCGAGGCCAGGGCCGCTTCCTTGTTGAGCCCCATCAGCACCGACTCGCCTTCCACATAGGAGAACGAGATGTTCAGGTTGTGCGGAAGCCGCTTCTCGGGGTGGCCGTTGAGGTACGCCTCGTCCACCCTGGAGAGGATCTGGTCCTGGAGACGGTCCCGGAGCGCCGCGAGCCGCTTGCTCTCCTCGGGCATGAGCTCCCGGCACAGCTCGGCCGCCCGGCCGAAGCCGACCGCGAGCGGCACCGGCACCGTGCCCGACCGCATGCCGCGCTCATGCCCGCCGCCGTCGATCATGGGAGAGATCCGGACCCTGGGGTTCTTCCGCCGGACGTACAGCGCCCCGATGCCCTTGGGGCCGTAGATCAGGTGCGCCGTGCAGGACAGAAGATCCACCCCCATCGCCTCCACGTCCACGGGGATCTTGCCGACCGCCTGGGTCGCATCCGTGTGGAAGACGATGCCCTTCTCCTTCGCCAGCCGGCCGATCTCGGCGATGGGCTGGATCGTGCCGATCTCGTTGTTGGCGAACATCACCGAGACCAGGATGGTCTTCGGGGTGAGCGCGCTCCGGATCGCCTCCACGTCCACGAGGCCGTCGGTCCCCACCTTGACGTAGGTGACCTCGAATCCCTGCCGCTCGAGCCGCTTGCAGACGTCCAGCCCGGCGCGCTGCTCGATGACGGTGGTGACGATGTGGTTGCCCTTCTCCCGGTACATCTCGGCCACGCCCTTGAGCGCCAGGTTGATCGACTCGGTGCCGCCGGAGGTGAAGACGAGCTCCTTCGGATCCCGGGCCCCGATGAGCCTGGCGATCTGCTCCCGGGCCCGGTCCAGCCCGGCCTCTGCTTCCCAGCCGAACGGGTGGTTCCGGCTCGCCGGGTGGCCGAACTTCTCGGTGAAGTAGGGGATCATCGCGTCCAGCACGCGGGGATCCACCGGAGTCGTGGACTGGCTGTCCATGAAGATCGGCAGCTTCGGCGTCATCGGAGTCATCTCCTGTCTCGTCTATGTCGTCGCGCTCAGCGCAGCGACCGGAACAAGCGGATCGGCGGCCAGCTCGGCGAGCGTCATGGTGTCCAGGAGGTGGCTGATGCTCGCCTGGATCTTCTCCACAGGACGGCGCAGGTTGCAGCGCACGTACTGCGGGCAATCATCCGCCGTCACGCAGCCGACGATCTCGACCGGCCCCTCGAGAGCCCTGATCACCTGCCCGACCGTGATCTGGTTCGGGTCCCGGCCCAGCAGATAGCCCCCCTTGGGGCCGTTGTGGCTCACGATCAGCTTCCGCTTCGCCAGGCGCTGGAGGATCTTGGCCAGGAGCTCGGGTGGAATCTTGAACTCCTCGGCGATCCGCTTGGCGCTGACGGCTTCCTCATCGGCCTGGGCGGCGATGTAGTGGATGGCCATCAGCCCGTAATCCGCCTTCTTGGTGAAGCGAAGCATTTCCTCTCCCGCCCTCTGTCAGTATCCGACCTTTTAGATCCCCGACTCTTCTAGTCGGATTCTCCCGCGCTCATGGGCCCCCTGTCAAGCCTCATCTTTCCGGCTGGTGGCCGGGTTGACTCCACGCCTCCCTGAGACGCCGGGCGGCCTCCTCGGGGGGGGTTTCGTTGACGTAGATTCCCCCCACTCGGGTCAGCCGTTCGAGCTGGGGGGTCACCTCGATATGCCAGTGGTAGTCATCGGCCACCGTCGCCCACTCCCCCGGCAGCACCTTGGCGTTCCGGTTGGGGGCGGTGTTGAGGGTCATCTCGAAGGACGGGTCCCCGAGCACCCGTGCGAGCGTCCGGAAGTAGCCCCCCAGCAGCGAAGCCAGGTCGGCGACGCTCGCGGGCGTCAGGGCCTCCTCATAGGAGCAGGCGTGCTGGCGCGGCAGGATCCACGCCTCGTGGGGGGCCCGGGCCGCGTAGGGCACCAGCGCCACGAAGTGGGGCGTCTCCCAAATCACGCGGGCTTCGTCGGCGGTCTCCTGGCGGATGATGTCGCAGTACACGCACCGCCGCTTGTACTGGAAGTACTCGCGGGCCTCGGTGAGCTTGCGCCGGACCTCGTCGAAGATGATCGGGATGGCGATCAGGCGGGAATACGGATGGGTGATGCGGGAGCCGGGCTGCCGGTGGCGCCTGGTGATGAGGATGTCACGGATGGCGAGATCCCGCTTGAGATCCCGGATCCGCTCCGCATACATCCAGAGAACCTGCTCCCACTGCGCGTTGAGCATGGTGGCAGGCGTGTCCTCGTGGCGTGGGCTCTCGACGATCAGCTCCGTGGCGCCGCGGGGGGAGATCTTGTCGTACATGCCGACGCCTTCGCGCGCCAGGTCGAGCTCGATGCGGAAGTACGGGTCAGCCTCTGGTATCACGCGCACGGACCAGCCCGGGCCGTCCGAGGCTCCGTCGTCCTTGCGGTAGGCGCTGATCTCGGGCGGCGTCAGCCCCTCGTTCCCGGGACAGAAGGGGCATGCCTGACCGACGGGGGGAGAGCCGCCCGAAGGACGCACGAGCACCCACTGCCCGCGAGTTGGATCCTTCCTCAAATCGCTCATGACCTCCGCCACCTTAGAGAACCCCCACCAGCAAGTCAAGGACGCGGACGTCCAAACGGGATCCGCCGAAGCCCAAGCCGGTTTCCATGTATCGTAAGAGCCGAGGAGGAGCCGATGGCCGACCGTGCCGTGGTGGTGTACTCGAGCCCGACCTGAGTCCCCTGCCGTCAGGCGAAAGAGTTTCTTTCGTCTCAGGGCGTGGCGTTCCGGGATGTCAACGTGATGGAGGACGCGGACGCGCGGCAGGACCTGATCCGGCTCACGGGACAGATGGCCGTGCCGGTGATCCTGGTGGGAGATCAGGTGGTGCGCGGCTTCGACAAGCCGCGGCTCAGGACGCTCCTCGGGATCTAGCGCTCGCTCAGTTGCCCTTCTCGAGCTGCCCCTTGAGCTTCTTCAGGTGCAGCCGCGCGACGTCCACCCAGTCCTTCTCCGTGGGCTGGGACCCGGCCAGCTGGATGTATCGCTCCCAGAGGGTGATCGCCTCGCGGGCATCCACCTGCTCGTAGACCAGCGCGAGGTTGTAGAGGGCCCCCGTGTGGCGGGCGTCCTGCTCCACCACCTTGCGGTACTCGGTGATGGCCTCCTGGTAGAGGCCCTTGTCCTCGTACACCTCGGCCAGCCCCATCCGCGCATCGACGTAGCCCGGGTCGAGCTCGATGGCCTTCCTGTAGGCGGTCACTGACTCGTAGTAGAGCCCCTTCTCGGCGTAGTAGATTCTCCCCAGACTCACGTGGACCCTGGGGTTGAGCGGGTTGTGCTGAAGCGCCTTCACATACGCGCTCACCGCGCCATCCACGTCCGCCTTCGCCGCCCGCGCGTCGCCGAGGCCCACGTGGGCCTCGGCGAAGAACGGGCGCAGCTCGATGGCCTTGGCATAGGCCTCCACCGCCTGATCGAAGAGTCGCCGCGGGGCTGTCAGGAAGAGGTCGCCCAGGGACTTGAAGGGCTCGGGGAAGGTGGGGTCCTGCTGGGTCGAGGCCCGGAACTGCGCGGCGGCCTTCCAGCGATTGCCGAGGGCCTGGTGGACTAGGCCCAGCGAGTACTGGGCCACCACGAACTGCGCATCGGTCTCGAGGGCACGGGCCAGGAGCTCGACGGCTGCTTCGTTGCCCTCCTGGGTGGCGCGGGCCGCGGCCAGCTGCGCCCGCACATACGCCTCCCAGGCGCGCGGGGAGGCGGTGGGAGCCGCGGCCCTCTGCAGGCGCGCCGCTTCGGCATCGGTCACGGAGACCTTGAGCGCCCGCGCATAGGCCGCCGGCAGGACACGGAGCCGATCGAGCAGCATCCCCTCGGCCACGGGCTGCGCCTCCAGCGCCACGCGCTCGGCCCGTTCAGCCCTCATCTCGATGAGTCGCGGCTGGATGGAGAGGTCACCGGACACGCGGCGCACTTCGCCATAGAGCGTGACGTCGGCGCGAAGGGTGCGCGCCGCCAGGAGCGCCGCCTGCTCGTCCCAGGCCTCCGGCTGCGGGAGCTGTCGGAGGCGCTGCCTGTCGATCTGGACCAGCGTCGGGAGGGTGACCAGCGCCAGGCTCAGTGACTGGGCCACGCTCTCCCCCAGCCACTGCTCCTCCCGCCCCAGATCCACCGCGACGAACGGAAGGATGAGGACGGTGCGCGACTTGGCCAGCGCCGGGGCGGCGCCCGCCAGCAGCATCGCCGCCACTGCCACTGCGAGGATCCCCGAGCTACATCGCCTCTCGTGGGCTTGCATGTCCCGGCCCTCCTCGCCCCAGACCCCTGAGGCGAGCGAGAGCGCGGACCAGGAGGCCCGGCCCCACCCGCCTCAGGGCGATCTCGGGAATGAGCATCACGGCCACCAGCCCCACCAGCCACGGCCACAGGTCCAGGGTGAGGCGCGAGCGACGCCTCTGCTGGGCGAACGCGTCGCCCGGCTGGGCCAGCGCGCTGCCGCCGGTGATCTCCGACAGCTCCCGGAGCAGGCTCTCATCCACCCCGAGGTCCCTGAACTCCTGCGCATACGGTACCACCAGCCCCGCGAGCTGCGAGCCGACCATCTGCTCCCCGCGGCGCTGCGCCATGCCCACCAGGTACACGCCCTCCTGAGAAGCCGGGAAGCGGCCGCGGTACCGCCCGGGCCCCACCTGCTCGAGCTCCACCACGGTGCGCTGCTTGTCGGGCGACACCACGCCCACTTGGGAGTCCAGGAAGTTGATGAACTCGCCCTTCGGGTCGACAGCGTCCACCACCATCTCACCGCGCTCGTCCGTCCGCGCCACCGACGCCACCGTGTCGCTGCGCGTGCCCGAGCGCAGCGTCCAGCGCGTGAGCTGGGACCAGAACTTGTTGAAGCCCGGCCACCTGAGCCAGAGCACCCCCCACTTGGCCTTGGCATCCGAGGTGAAGGCCACGGTCCGCCCGAGCCCGTAGCGCCACGTGGCCAGGAGCGGATCTTCCTGATGGGTCATGAGCACCATCTCGGCGGTGCCCTTCAGCGTGGTCGCCACGTAGCCGCCGAGCGGAGGCGCCTCCTTCCAGTTGATGTCCTGGATGGCCTCGTGCGCCGGGCTCGCCAGCGTGGCCCTGAAGGGCTGCTCGACCAGCGACGACTTGGACGCGAGCTGGGTCTCGAGGGTGAAGATGCGCGGGATCGTCGCGTCGTCCTCCGTGTAGTAGAAGCGCCCGCGCCCCCACTTGGCGATGTCGAACATCAGCTGCACGTCGGCATCCTTGCCGATGGCGACCGTGGACACCGTGATCTTGTCCTTGGCCATGCGACGGATGAGCCCGGCAAAATCGCCGCGCGTCATCTGCCCGTCGGAGAGGAAGATCACGTGCTTGAGGAGCGCCGACCGTTCGAAGAGCACCTGGTAGGACTCCTTGAGCGCCGGATACCCGTCGGTCCCGCCGCCGGCCTTGATGGTCGCGATGGCGTTGTGGATCGTCTGCTTGTCCCGGGCCGGGCGCATGGGCGAGTCCCAGACGAACTCGGTGTCCCAGCTCATGATCCCGACCTCGTTGCGCTCGTCCAGCAGGTCCACCACCAGGTGCGCGGCCTCCTTGGCGATCTCGAGCTTGGTGACCTTGCTGTCAGTGGTCATGGCCATCGAGCCGGAGCGGTCGATGGAGAGCACCACCGCGAGGCTCGGGATCTCGAGCTTCTGCTTCACCTCCATGGTCACCGGCAGCGCTTCCTCGATGGGCGTGCGGTAGTAGCCGCCGAGGCCGAAGCTCTCCTCGCCTCCGAGCATCATCAGCCCGCCGCCCTGGTCACGGACGTAGTCGCGGATGCTCTCCATCTGCGTCTTGGTGAGCTTGAGGGAGGAGACGTTGGAGAGGATCACCCCGTCGTACTTCTGCAAGGCCGCCACGTCCTTGGGGATGCGATCCGGCTCCACCAGCTCCACGTCCACGTGCTGGACACGCAGGGCGGCAGCGAGGGCCTGCCCCTGGCTCCGGTCCTTCTCCGCCATCAGCACGAGCGGGCGGCCGCGCACCACGATGGTGCCCACGGCCCGGTTGTTCTCCTCGATCGTGTCGCCTTCCACCTCGATGGCGGCCTGGTACACGTGGATCCCGCTCTGCTCCAGGGACTGCCGGTACGTGTACACATTCTTGCCGGCCGAGAGACGGACCACCTGCGAGCCCAGGAACTCCCCGTTGCGGAACAGTGACAGCCGCCCCTGAGTGTCGGCCTGGCTCCAGGTGACGACCTTCGCCTGGAAGGGTTCCCCGAACTTCACCTCCTGCGGCAGCACCATGGACTCGACCACGACCTCCTGCGAGAAGGTCAACGGGGCCGGCACATAGTACACGTCGGCGCCGGCATCCTTGGCCGCCTGGGCCACCGCGAGCGCGTTGCCCGCGTTCTGCCGCCCATCGGTGAGGAGGACGAAGCGGTTGGCCTGGCCCGGCGGGGCCGTGGCGAGCGCGAGCTGCAGCGCCTGCGCCAGGTTGGTGCCGCGGCCGGGCACGCGCACCTGGGGCCGCTCCAGCGTGTTGGAGGCGCGCAGCGGCTGATCCACCACGGCCTCCTCCCCGAAGACGATGAGCCCGGCCTGGTCCCTCTGCTGCATGGCGGTGGCGGCCTGGGCGGCGAAGCGATAGGCCTTCTCGCGGGCGGCGAGGCTCACGCTGTCCGAGACGTCCAGCAGGAAGAGCACGTTCAGCTGGTCCACCCACCGTGGGATGACGGGCCGTGCCAGCGCCACGAGCAGGACGGCCATGAGCACGCAGCGCAGGCCGAGAGCCCAGCGGTCCCCGACGCCGTGCGGGAGGCGGAGCCTGCCGGCCGTCTGGCGGCGCCAGTAGAGAAAGCCCTCGGCCGCGAACAGCAGGAGGGCCAGCAGCACGAAGTACGGCCACAGCTCGCGCACGACGGGTACCGGAGCCATGTCGGGACGGGCGCCCTCGACGAAGGCCGGCACCGGCTTGGGCGTGAGGTCGGACTCCTCGGCGTTCATCAGATTGACGGCGACCCGCGTCTCGCCCCGCGAGGTCACGACACGGTAGACACCCACCTCGTCGGTGTCGGTGAAGCTCGCGAGGCCCCGGGTGACGTGCGCCTGGCTGCTCCGCCCCGAGGGCGTCATGACCGTGGCGGTAGTGACGCCGTGCTCCACGGGCAAGAGGATCGGCTGGCCGGCCTGGAGCTGCAGGCTCGACTGGTCGAGCCCGGCCGGGTGGAGCCAGCGCAGGCTCCTCGAGAGCATGAGCGGGAAGGCCACGCGGAGCGGAAAGTCGGTCTTGAACAGGTCGAATCCGAAGAAGACCGCCTTGCGCTCCCGCTCCTCGAGGAGATAGATGAGGGGCCCGCCCACCGCCTCCACCAGCGTCTTCCCGGCCGCCAGGGGCCGGACCCGCAGCGCCTCCTCGATCGTGACCTTGGCGAAATCGATCTGGCGCATGATCGGGTGCGACCGGTCCCAGTCCATGATGACCGGCGCCTCGAGGCGCCCCAGCACCTCGAGCGGCACATCGGGCGGCGCCGCATTGACGAGCACGAAGCGCCCGTTGCCGATCCGGGGCGGGCTCGCGCTGTCCACCACCACGACATCGAACCCGTCCATACCGCCCGGGTACGCCTCCGGGGTCCGCGTCTCGAGCGTCACCTGCGGGTCGGTGCGGAGCACTTTCTCGAGGAAGAGGTTGCCGGGGCTCACCAGCAGCACCGCGATCGACCGCGGCGGCGGGATCACCGCATGGGCCACGTTGTCGACGTCGAGGTCGTCCGCCACGCCGATGCGGGCCCGCACCACGCCCCCGCCCGGGTGACTGAACGGCAGCACCAGCGCGCGTCGCACCTGGGGCTCGAGGGTGAGAGACTTCTCGGCGATGGGCTCGTCGTCCAGGGTGAGCGTGAGCGCGAAGGTCTGCGGCTCCTGAGAAAAATTCACCACCGAGAGGAAGGCCTGGGAGTCGAATGCCCCGAAGTAGTTCCGGCGCACCGCCAGGTTGGTGAGGGCGACATTGCGCCCGCGCTGCCCCACGCCCACCCATCGGACCCTGACGTCGTCCCCCTGCCCCCCGACTGCGGCGGGGTGGGCGCCATCGGTGAAGACGTGGATCTCCGCGCGGGCATCCGCACCCACCAGCGCGCGCGCGGTCCGGATCCCGTCGCCCAGCCGGTTGGGCAGGTCTCGCGCCTGCATCCCCCGGATCGCCGAAACGACCCGATCGCGGTCGCGCGTGAACGGCACGAGGACCTTCGGCTGGATGCCGGACTCGATCACCATCACCTCGGCGCCCTCGCCGAGGCGCCCCACCAGCCCGAGGGCCTGACGCTGGGCCCCGACGAAGCGCGACGGGCTCACGTCGCGGGCCTTCATGGAGGCGGAGGTGTTCACGACCACCACGATCTTCTTCGCGCCATACCCCATCACCGTGACGGCCGGCCGCGCCAGGGCCACGGTGAGGGCCAGCAGCGCCAGGATCTGGAGCAACATGAGCGGGTCGCGCTGGAGTCGCTGGAAGAAGGCCGAGGCCTCGCGGTCCCGGAGGGACGCGTCCCAGAGGAAGAGGCTCGAAACGGCCTGCTGCCGCCGCCTGACCTTCAGGAAGTACAGGAGCAGCAGCGGGACGGCGAGCGTCGCCAGCAGGAGGGAGAGCGGGCTCAGGAAGCTCATGCGAGCAGGAATCCCTTGAGCTGCCTCAGCATGAACTCCTCCACCGGCGTGTCGGTCACCACCCGGTGGTAGCTGATCTCGTTGACCCGGCAGAAGCCCTCGGCACGCTCCAGGAAGTCATGGAGCCGCTGCCGGTACGCGCGCAGGGCTTCCCCGTCCAGGGTGAGGTCGCGCTCCTCGCCTGTCTCTGAATCCAGCAGGCGCAGATCCCCCCCGAACCCGGGGCTCATCTCCTCCGCCGCGAGGAGGTGGATGACGTGAACGTCGAAGCGCCGCTCGATCAGGGCCTTGAGGCCCCGCTCGTAGCCGCCCGGGTCCAGCAGATCCGAGACCAGCACCGCCAGCCCGGCCTCCCGGGCCCGGAGCGCGTAGGTCGCGAGGCTCTCATTGAGCGAGGTGGCGCCGCCGGAACGGAGACGGCCGAGGAAGTCCATCAGCGGGATGGCTTGGGTGCGGCCGCGTGCGGGCGCCCACCCCTCGGCGAGCCTCCCGCGGAGGGCCCCGACGCCCACACGCTCGTGATTGACGAGCCCCACGAAGCCGAGCGCCGCGGCCAGGCGCGCCGCGTAGGCGAGCTTGGAGGGCTCGCCGAAGCCCATGGAGGCGGAGGCATCGAGGAGGAGGTGCAGACACAGGTCCTCCTCGTCCACGAACAGCTTCACGTACAGCCGGTCGAGCCGGCCGTAGATGTTCCAGTCCACGTAGCGGAGATCGTCGCCCCGTCCGTACGGGCGGTAGTCGGAGAACTCGACGCTCATGCCCTTGCGCGGGCTGCGCCGCTCGCCCTTCACCCGCCCGCGGAAGGAGCGCCTCGAGAGGAGGGCGAGCCGCTCCAGCTGAGCCAGGAAGTCCGTCGAGAGCAGCTCCTGCCCTCTGGCCGCCGTTGCCACGAGGCTATTTCTCGTCGAGCGACTGGAAGTACTGCTTGACCTGGGTCTGGAAGTCCCGGGGCACCTGCTCCCGGGCGATGGCTTCCTCCATCATCTTGCGGTACTGCCCGACCACGCCGAGGTATCGCAGCCGGGAGGGCATGTGTGCGCCCCGCCCGAGCAAGTTGGTGTCGAACCCTTCCTTGCGCCCCTGGCGAGACTCGCCCTCGACACCGACGTCGAACGGGTTGGCCCGCAACCGCTGGCTGGGATCCCCCTTGCGGCTCGGGCTCTTGCCCTTGCCCGGATAGAGCCCCTCGCCGCCCTCGGGGAAGTCGCCCTCGTCGCCCGGGCCTCCCTGACCCTGCCCGCGATCCCGCTGCCCGCCGCGTCGATCGCTCTCTCGCCCGCCACGAAGCCCCTTGCCGTCCCGCCCCTTCTCCTCCGCGGACCGCATCTTGGACAGCGCGCGCTCCATGGCCTCCATGGCCTTGTCCGTCTGCCCCTGCTCGAGCGCCTCCATCCCCTCGCCGATATCCCCGTTCCACGGGTTCCCCGCTCCGCCCTTGCGACCGAGCCGCTCCATCTCGTTCAGGAGCTCGCGCAGCTTCTCGGGCGAGACCTGGTCGGGGCGCAAGCCCCCGCGAAGCTCCTTGGCCCGCTGGAACACGACCTTGTGCTGGCTCTGAGTGAAGTCCCGCTGGAGATCCGGCAGTCGGTCCACCTGCTCGAGCATGCGGATGCGCTCGTCGCCCTTCTTGAGGAACGAGTTGAAGTCGGGGCTCTTGCTGCCGAGGGAGGTGTCCTTGAAGACCGCCGTCAGGTCCCCGGGCTGGCTCTGCCCGCCGGCGCCCTGCCGCGGCACGAGGTTCCGCTCCGGGAGGTCGGCGCGCGGGAACGCCTCCCGCTTCGCCGCCCGGGGCCGCTCATCGGCCTGGAGCCGGCCGTACCGGTCCTGGGCCCTCTCTTGCCCCTCTTCCGTCTTGGCGGAGAAGTTCGGCAGGCCCCCCGCCGGCAGGGGGATGGGTGGGGCCAGGGCGAGAATCAGTCCCAGCACCAGGGGCACCGGGATGAGCTTCGCCTCTCGCGGGAGAAGCCGGGGAATGATGCGCCGCCCCTGGCGCCCCTCGACGCGGGCGATGGTGTCGGCCACGAGTGCCTCCACCAGGGGGGTGCGGTCGGGGCGCTCCGCCCACTCGAGACAGGTGGCCACGCGATCCTGGAAGTCGAAGCCCCGGTCGGCGAGCCGCGCCGCCTCCGTCTCGGGCACGCGCTTGAGCGCGCCCACGACGGCTCCGACGCCTGCGCCCAGCAGGAGGAGTCCACCGGCGGCCGCCAGGGCGACGGACCCGAGGGCCTCCCTCAGGACAAGCGGCACCGCCGCCACGGCGGCCGCCACGAACAGCCCGCGCAGGGCGAAGAACTCCGCCCGGCGCAGCCGCACCTCGCGCGTGACGTCCCGGACCAACCGGTGGAGGACACTGGGATCGGGCATCGCTCCTCCTCCCCCGGGCTACCGCAGGAACGCGTCCTTTCCTGCGGCGCTCAGGCTCTCGGCGGCTTCGATCAGCTCCGCGATCAGGTGGTCGGTGTCCACGCCCTCCGCCTCGCCCTCGAAGTTGAGGATGATGCGGTGGCGAAGCGCGGGCAACGCCATGGCGCGGAGATCGTCGAGGCTCACGTTGTACCGGCCGTCCGCGAGAGCGCGGACCTTGGCGCCGAGCACCAGCGCCTGCGCGCCCCGCGGGCTCGAGCCATAGCGGACGAAACGGCGGGTCATCTCGGGGGCACGCTCCCACTGCGGGTGGGTCGCGAGCACGATGAACGAGGCCAGGTCGCGGATATGGGAGGCGATGGGGACCTCGCGGATCAGCTCGCGGTAGCCCATCACCTCGGGCCCGGTCATGACGCGCTCCACGGCCACCTCGCGGACGCGGGTCGTGCGGTTGATGATCTCGTTCAGCTCCTCGAGCGCCGGGTACTTGACCCGGAGCTTGAAGAGGAAGCGGTCGAGCTGGGCCTCGGGCAGCGGGTAGGTGCCCTCCATCTCGATGGGGTTCTGTGTCGCCAGGACGAAGAAGGGAGCGGGCAGCATGTGCGCCGTCCCCGACACCGTGACACTCCCCTCCTGCATGCCCTCGAGGAGGGCCGACTGGGTCTTGGGCGTGGCGCGGTTCACCTCGTCCGCCAGCAGGATGTGGCCGAAGATGGGCCCGCGCTGGAACTGGAAGCGCTTCCGACCCTCCGCGTCTTCCACGATCATGTTGGTGCCGATGATGTCGCCCGGCATCAGATCGGGGGTGAACTGGATTCGCGAGAAGGACAGGTCGAGCGAGGAAGCCAGCGTCCGGATCAGGAGCGTCTTGCCCAGCCCCGGGACACCCTCGATCAGGATGTGACCGCCGGCGAAGAGGCCGATGAGCACGTGGTCGATCACGTCGTCGTGTCCGACGATGATCTTCTGCACTTCCGAGCGGAGCATCCGGTGCGCGGTGACGAACTCGCGGGCGCGCTGCGCTTGGGTTTCGGCTGAGGGAGCGGGCTGATCCATTCGGGCTCCTTTCCCGTCAACTCATCTCGCCGCGGAGCGTGAGTTGGCTCATCATAGGGGTCGTTCCCCCACCCGTCAACTTTAAGGGGGACATCACGCGCCGCGCAAGACTCCCGAGAGCCGCCCGTAGAGTTCGAGGTAGCCCCCCAGCTCGCGCGCGGGGCCGAAGCGTTCCCGGACGCGCTCGCGGGCGGTCTCGCCGAGGCGCAGGCGCAGGGCCGGATCCGCGATGAGCCGCTCCACCTGCTCGGCGAAATCCGACGGCCCGGAGAAGAGCAGCCCGGTGACGCCGGCCTGGACCAGCGAGCGGTTGCCCTCGATGTCCGCGGCGAGCACGGCACGCCCCAGAGCCATCGCTTCGAGCACCGAGTTGGCCATGCCCCCCTCGGAGATGGAGCAGTTGAGCACGACGTCCGCGCCCTCCAGCAGGCGCCGGATGCGGTGGTGAGGCACGGCTCCGAGGTAGCGCGCCCAGGGCCGATCGCGGAGAGCGCTCAGCAGCGCGTCGCCCTCGCCAGGATCGAGGATGGGGCCGACGTACCGGAGATCGAGGCCCGGGTAGCGCGGCATGATGTCGTCCAGCGGGGCCAGCGGAAAGAGCGGGCGCTTCACCATCCGGATACCGGCGGGGAACAGCAGCACCGGTCCCGCCGCCGGCGAGGACACCACGCCATGGCCGTCCGCCGATCCGGGGCCGGCCTGCTCTTCCTCGAAGAAGACGCTTTGCGGCACCACGCGGAGCCGCGGCGCGAGGCCGGGCAGCCCCTCACTGATACGCGAGGCCATGGACTCATGGAACATGCTGATGCAGGCCGCCCCTTCGAGCGCGTCGCGGACCACGTGGGCCCGCGCGGGATCGAAGAGATCATGGTTGGCGTCGGTGCCGGTGATGGTCAGCAGCAGCGGAACGCCCGCCTGGCGCGCCAGCCGGAGCGCCAGCGGTCCGACACGGTAGGCGTGGAAGGCATGGATGAGCGTGGGCGCGAACGCGAGGACCTCCGGCTCGATCCTCGAGTCCGGAGCCGCCGACACATCCCAGACCCGCAGGTCCACGCCGCGGCTCCTGAGTCCGCGAGCGATGCGCTCCACGGTGATGGCGTTGCCCCGCACCGAGGGAAAGGCGAATGGAGTCAGGAGAGCCACCCGCGGCGTCATGGCCGCCAAGCCTACACGCGGGTCCGGGCGAAGGCAATCGCCCGCTCGCCTGCGGCGGCGGCTGGCCGTCCCCGGCGCGCGGTCGTGGCGGACCGTGCTGCACCCATCGCGACCCTGCCGCCCTCTAAAGGACAACTGGAGATTCTTGGCGGCTGTGGTACCGTTTGTCCGGGTGCCCGCCGCTCACGGGTCCCTCGACGAGGGGCGGCCCACGGAGAATGTGGATGGACGAGCAATCATCGGATCTGGAGTGTCGGGGTTGCGTCGATCTGCTGGCCGACTACGTGGACGGGACCCTCGCGAGGTCTCAGGCCGAGCTGCTCGAGTGGCACCTCGAGGGATGCGCGCCATGCGTCGCCTTCGTGAACACGTACAAGGGAACCGTTGACGCCGCGAAGCGACTGCGCGAGACGAGGATCCCTCCCGAGCTCCACCGCAAGCTCGTTGCCTTCCTTCAGCGCTCCGCCCACACGTAAGCCCCGCTAGATCACGCGGCGTCTGAGGTGGATGACGCCCGTTGAGATGCACACTCACGCGATCGGGATTCGATACTCGGTCACATTGGCGGCAGCGATAGGCGGGGCGGACTTGAATCGAGAACGTCTATGCGTGGACGGCGATCTTCGCCTCTTCGGTCACCTCGCCGATCTCCCAGCACGGCTCCCCACGCCGAGCGAAGCCCTCGAGCACGGCGCTCCGGCGCTCTCGAGGAACCGAGAAGAGGAGTCCCCCGGAGGTCTCGGCCTCGAAGAGGAGTCCAACGATCGCCTCCGGCACCGAGGGATCGATGGCGAGCCGGCCACTCTCGCCGAGGGTGTGCTCCACGTGGCGCCGGTTGCGCTTCATGCCGCCGCTCCAGTGCCCCTTCTCGGCCAGGACCAGGGCGCCCGGGAGCAGCGGCAGGTCCTTCGCGCGCAGCGCGATGCCGGCACCGGAGGCCTCCACCATCTCGGCGGCGTGGCCGAGAAGGCCGAAGCCGGTGATGTCGGTGGCCCCGCGCACGCCCACCTCCTGCGCCACCTCCGAGGCCGCGCGGTTCAGCCGGAGCATGCTCGTGATGGCCTCGTCGAGCACCGCGGGATCGCAGGCATCCGCCTTCGCGGCGGTCGCGATCACGCCGGTCCCCAGGGGCTTGGAGAGAAACAGGCACTCGCCGGCACGCAGCCCCCCCTTGATGAAGATCCTCGAGGGGTGCACCCGCCCGGTGACGCAAAGCCCGTACTTCGGCTCGGCATCCACCACGGTGTGGCCGCCCGCGATGACGCCACCGGCCTCGCGCACCTTGTCCGCTCCCCCGCGGAAGATGGCCGCGATGGTGTCCTTCGGGAGCTCCCGGGGAAAGCCTGCCACGTTGAGGGCGAAGAGCACCTGCCCGCCCATGGCGTAGACGTCCGACATGGCGTTGGCCGCCGCGATGGCGCCGTAGAGGTACGGGTCGTCGACGATGGGCGGGAAGAAGTCCACGGTCTCCACCACCGCAACCTCGTCGCTGATGCGGTAGACCGCGGCGTCGTCGCTGTGCCCAAGCCCCACGAGGAGGTCGGGGGGCTCCTCCTGCGTGAGCCCCCCCAGCACGTCCCGGAGATCCCCGGGACCCATCTTGGAGGCTCAGCCGGCGCAGGCGGCGTAGCTGGTGAGGCGGATCTCCTTCCCGCTGCGCGGCGCTGGCATCGGCGTGTCCACGGTCTCCCTCGGCCTCGTGATGTTTGGATGCGGAGAGCGCGGGGAACGGTTCAGTCGCGCTCGGCCGACTCGGCATCCAGGAAGACCCGGAAGGCCTCGGCCAGCGGGGACCGGCTGCGGTCCTTGTGGGTCACCACGTGGAATGCGCGGGTCACGTTCAGGTCCTTCACGCGGAGACCCCAGAGGAGGCCATGCCGGCACTCCTCCTCCACCGCGCGCCCCGAGAGAACCGAGATGCCGACGCCCGCCTTGACGGCCTGCTTGATGGCCTGCGTCGAGCCCATCTCCCCCACGATCCGGAAGGCATCGAGACGCAGATCGGCGGCCGCGAGCGCCGCTTCCAGCGCCGCGCGCGTCCCCGACCCTCGCTCGCGGATCAGGAGGGGCTCGGCCCTGAGCTCCTCAAGGGTCACCTGGGTGCGGCCGTGCCACGGATGGCCGGCAGGCACCACGACGACCTCCTCGTCGGGCATCAGCTCTCGGTACTCCACCGCCCGGTGGGGCAGGCGGGCGCCGACGACGCCGAGCTCGGCCTTCCCCTCGACCACCCAGCCCACGACGGCCTGGCTGTCGCCGATCAGGAGCGTGATGGAGATCTCGGGGTACTTGTCCTTGAAGCGGCCGATGAGGGGCGGCAGGACGTACTCGCCGGGGATCGTGCTCGCGCCCACGAGCAGCCCGCCGCTCATCTTCCCCTGGAAGCTGTCCAGCGCCTGGCGCGCCTCACGCTGGAGTGCGAGCATGCGGCTCGCGTAGGAGACCAGCAGCTCTCCGGCGCGCGTCACGGCGGCCCCGCGTCCGAGGCGGTCGAGCAGCCGCACTCCGAGCTCGTCCTCCAGCGTGCGGATGTGCTCCGACACCGTGGGCTGCGTGAGGTGCAGGGCCTCGGCCGCCCTCGAGAACGAACCGAGCTCGGCGACCTTGACGAAGATCTCGAGCTGGCGGAGGTCCATGACGGAACTGAGTATAGGGGCCGCTCCGGCCACTGTCCAGCCGGAGCGCGGCGACAAGCAAGAGGCCCGAGGTCCCCCGCAGGCCGCTCAAACAGGTCCAGACGCAAGGCGGCGAGGGAGGCGACGAGCGAGGCGTACTTCGCTTGGCGAGCCGAGCCGGAGGCGAGGTGAGCGGATCCGGAGATCCGGGCGAGCGTGAGCGAGCCACGTCGAGCGAGGAGCGACCGAGCCAACGCCGCAGATGGGCCTGTTTCAGCGGCCTGCTAGCGCAGCAGGCTCTCGGCGGCCTCCATGAGGCTCTCGGACAGCGTGGGATGCGCGTGGATGGTCGCGGCGACATCCTCGGCCAGGAGCGCGTTCTCGACGGCCAGCGCGCCTTCCGCGATCAGCTCTCCCGCGCCGGGCCCGACGATCCCGACGCCGAGGACCCGGCCCGAGGCCGGGTCGATCACGAGCTTCGTCAGCCCGTCCGAGCGGCCCAGCGTGGCGGCCCGGCCCGAGGCCGCCCACGCGAACTTCCCGATGCGCACCTCGCGCCCGGCCGCCTGGGCCTCATGCTCGGTCAGGCCGCACCACGCCACCTCGGGATCCGTGAAGACGACCGCCGGCACGGCTCGATTGTCGAAGGCCGCCGGGCGCCCCGCGATGGCCTCGGCCGCGACCTTGCCCTGGCGCATGGCGCGGTGGGCCAGCATGGGCTCGCCCGTGACATCCCCCACGGCATAGATCCGCGGGTCTTCCGTCCGGCAGCGGTCGTCCACGGGAATCACCCCGTGCGCGTCCGGGCGAACGCGCGTGGTCTCGAGCCCCAGCCCGTCGCTCTGCGCCCGGCGCCCCACGGCCATCAGCACGCGGTCGAAGACCTGGGCGGCCTGGCCCTCGATGCGCGCCTCGACGACGGCTCCGCTGTCCACGAGGCCGGCCACGCGCGCGCCCAGGTGGACCCCGGCGAACAGCTTCTCCACACGGCGGGCCAGCGGCTGGACCAGATCGCGATCGACTCCAGGCAGGAGCCCGTCCATCATCTCCACCACGGTGACCAGGCTGCCGAGGGCGGCGTACACCGTGCCCAGCTCGAGGCCGATGTACCCGCCGCCGATCACGAGGAGTCGTTCGGGGACATCAGGCAGCTCCACCGCCGCCGTGGAGTCCATGATGCGCTCGCTGCGCGCCGCGAGGCCCGGAAGCATGACGGGCCGCGACCCGGTGGCGACGATGGCGTGGGCGAAGCGGATCTTCTGCGGCTCGTCCCCCTCGACCCTGAGCCCGCGCGAGCTCTCGAACACGGCGCGCCCGCCGACCACGTCCACGCCCTTGCCTTTCGCCACGGCCGCCAGCCCACGCGCGAGCCGCCCCACGACCCGCTCCGTCTTCCACGTGCGCAGGGCATCCAGCGCGATCCGTGGCTCGCCGAAGTCCACCCCGAGCTCCCGCGCGCGCTCGGCCTCCGAGATCAGTCCCGCCACGTGCAGCAGCGCCTTGGACGGGATGCAGCCCTCGTGCAGGCAGACACCGCCGAGCCGCTTGCCGGCATCCACGACGACGGCGTCGAGCCCCAGCTCCGCGGCGCGGAAGGCCGCCGAGTACCCGCCCGGCCCCCCGCCGACCACGACCACGTCCACCTCGCGCACGAGATCGCCCATGACCATTGAGCAGAGGACTCCTCGCGAGGTTACCCGGGGAGACGGCGCAGCATCACGGCGCGCCGCATCACAGCCCCAGCAGGAGCTGGTCGGGGTGCTCGAGGCGCCGCACGATGTCCGAGGCGAAGCGGGCACCGTCGGCGCCGTCGGCCACGCGGTGGTCGAAGGTGAGCGACAGCGGCAGCATGAGGCGCGGGACGATCTGGCCCTCGCGCACGACGGCCTCCTCCCGCGCCCGCGCCACCCCGAGAATCGCGACCTCGGGATAGTTGATGATGGGGATGGCACCGGTCCCGCCCAGGGCGCCGATATTGCTGATGGTGAAGGTGCCGCCGCGCAGGTCCTCGATCGTGGCCTTGCCGTCGCGCACGCGCTGGGCCAGGGCGCCCAGCTCGCGGGCGATCTCCATCACGGGCTTCCGGTCCACGTCGCGCAGCACGGGAACGATCAGCCCGCGCTCGGTGGCCACCGCCACGCCCAGATGGTAGTAGCGCTTCAGGATCAGCTCGCCGGCCGCCGCGTCGAGGCTCGCGTTGAACTGCGGATGCGCCCGGAGCGCCAGCGCCATCGCCTCGAGGAGGAAGCCCGTGAGGGTGAGCGTCACGCCCTGCTCACGCGCGGCCTCCAGGTTCCGGCGAATGAGAGCGTCGAGCTCCGTGATGTCCGCGCGATCGAAGTGGGTGACATGCGGGACCAGGGTGGCCGACAGCGTCATGCGGTCGGCGATGGTGCGCCTCAGATGCGAGAGCGGGGCGCGCTCCACCGGCCCCCACTGCTCGAAGGCCGGCAGCGGCGGGGGCTCGAGGCCGACCGTGGCGAGCGGCTTCGCCGCGGGGCGCGCGGGGGCG
>Ga0154317_1189_pt2 | contig 27643 bp, 27 predicted proteins | sample RifGroA2_FD_105611 | JGI IMG/M metagenome (GOLD analysis project Ga0154317, IMG submission 105611) | Candidatus Rokubacteria bacterium GWA2_70_23 | reverse complement strand
TCGCCACATGACCGGGTCGGCCTCCCATCGGTACGGTAGCTCCACCGACCCACCGGGCGAGGAGATCGTCCGCAGGGCGTCGAGCGCGTCCCCGAGCACGCGGAAATGCTTGTCTCGGTTCCCCGGCTCCCCGAGCATGCTGCCCCGGGGGAAACGCACCCGCGCCCACCGCGGCACCATCAGGCGGCGCGTGGCGCCCGGGTTGTTCGACAGCGAGACGGTGGGAATGCCCCAGGCCTCGATCTCCCGCTGGACCAGTCCGCCGGACTGGTGGCAGACAGGTCAGACGGGTATGACGAGGGCGGCGTCCACCCCCTCGGCCTGAAGGCTCGCGGCAATGGCGGGGGCGGTCTCCTCGGCCAGATCCGCCGCCCGCGGGCAGTAGCCCATGATGCTGTACTGGGTCGGGGCCAGGCCCCCGATGACGCCGGCCGCCTCGAGCTCGCGCAGCCGGTCCAGCGGGAAGATGGTGTTCATGTCCTCCCGCGCTCCCTCGTGAGCGAAGTGGTCGTGGGCGATCCCGAGAGCCCGGATCGGCACGCCTGCGGGAATGGCGCGCCACGTCCAGTCGCCGTCGCCCGATGTCGCGTCGAAGGGAAGATCCTCTCCGGGACGATAGAGGCCTCCCGTGCTCACCACCGCGATACGGCTCCGGGCCAGCGGCTTCGTGACCGGCGCCCACGGCGACTCGGCGAAGGTCGGCCACGGGTAGCCCGTGAAGGCGGCGCCGTAGTCGTGCCGCTCGATCAAGGGCGCGGCCTCCGGCCACCAGGCCGCGTACTTGTCCCTGAACTCCGGGATCCAGCGTGAATCGCTTCTCACCGGGGGCATGGGTTCTCCCGGAACACGGGGCCGAGACTGGGGAGCCGCTCGGCCCACCGCACCCGGCGGTTCTGACAGCGCGCCGGCCCGGGGTCCCGTCCGCACTCCACCTCGGGCCCGTCCGGCATCTGCGGAGGCCGGTCGGCGAATCCCAGCGGGAAGAGCATTGTGAAGTAGTCGGCTGTCATGATGTCTTTCCTAGGCCGTTCCGAGGTAGCGGGACAGCCGCTGCCGGAGGAACAGGCGTGAGCGGTGCACTCGCGACTTCACCGCGGGCAGGCTGATCCCGAGCGCCTCGGCGATCTCGGGGTTCGAGAGCCCTTCCACGTCATGCATCAGGAAGGCCGTCTTGTAGTCCGGTGGCAGCTCGTCGATGGCCGTCGTCAGCACGGTCCTGAGCTCGGTCTGCAGGGCCGGCTCCTCCACCTTGCCCGACCAGTCCCCCACGGGATCGGCGTGCTTCCCCAGGTCGTCGAACGCGGGAAGCAGATCCTCCCAGGAGACCTCGTTCCGCTTGCTCTGCCGGCTCCGGAGCTTCTGGTAGGCCGCATTGGCCGTGATCCGGTAGAGCCAGCTCCCGAAGGCCGACTCCCCCTTGAAGGTGTGGATCTTCCGCGCCGCGGTCCAGAGGGCGTCCTGAACCACCTCTTCCGCGTCCTGCTCGTTGCTCGTGATGCGGATCGCGAGCCGGTAGACGCGATCGCCGTAGGTGGCGACGAGCTGCTCGGCGGCCTCGGGATCCTCGCGGCGCAGCCGTTCGAGAAGGACCGCGTCCGGATCCACCCGTCCCAAGCCCCCACGGCTCTGGCCCTGCCGCTCCACGTCGCTTGGCCTGGACACCATGTCAGCGGGCCTCGTACAAGGTCAAATGCCGCTTGAGCTCGGTCACGCACCGCTCCATGACCGAGATGTCGCGCGTGACCTTGGTCAGGAGGATCGCGCCCTCGAGGGCGGCCACGAGGAACTGTGCCGCGCTCGCCGGGTCCAGGCCTGATCGGAGGCGCCCGCTCTCCCGGCCGCGCGCCAGCACCTCGGCCAGCGTCACCCGCCACTGGAGGAACATGCCGGCCAGCCGCTGGCGGAACCCCTCGTGCACGTCCGACAGCTCGGAGGCCAGATTCCCCATGGGGCAGCCGCCGATGCAGCTGCGCTGGCGCTGGTTGTCGAGCACGCGGTCCAGGAACTCCTGGATCTGCACGACAGGGTCGGCAACGGAATCGGCGAAGGCGGGCTCGAGCGTCCGCTCGACGAAGGCCTGGAGCATCCGATCGAGGATCGCGTAGCCGAGATCTTCCTTGCTCTTGAAGTAGTAGTAGAAGTTCCCCTTGCCGACACCGCTCGCCTTGAGCACGTCGTCCAAGGACGTTGCGTGGTACCCGCGCAGCTGGATCAGTTTGCCGGCCACGTCCAGGATCTGATCCCGGGTCGCCGCGCCCTTGGCGCTCCTGACCTCTACCGCCATGACATGCTCTCCCCGCCTTCTAGCGGCCATGCTTCTGTACCAACCGGTCGGTACAAACATACATCAGAGCCCTGATCCTGGCAAGGCAAAGTTTCTATCCTTTTGTTTTCCCTCAGTTTCCGCCAAGATGAGCATTGGGTGCGGACGGCCACCGGCAGCGTCGGGCTCGCCGCCACCGCGGCCTCGGCGCTCTTCGGGCTGCTCCTGCTGGTCCAGTACCTCGCGGCTCGCCGCCTCGATCGCGGGGCGCTCCGGGCCGGCGAGAAAGCCTCAGCGGACAGTCAGTCGCCGCCGAAGTCCACGTACAGCGCGTCGATGAGGAGCTCGTTCTCCCGGGCCTCGTGCTCGTGAAGCCGCCGCGCGAGCTCTCGGGCCTGCTTGAGGATCTCGGCGACCGGGCCGACCAGGCACGCCCGCGCCCCTTTGGCCAGGCGGTCGAGCTCCCCCAGGAGCGCCGCATGCTCCGTTTCGAGCTGCTGCACCGTGCCGAGATGCCGGGAGGCCTGAGTGCGGACGACGTCGAAGAAGCCGCCCGGGGCCTCTTCACCCGTGAAGTGGGGCGCCATGAACGACCGGAGCTCCCGCAGCCGGCGCAGGAGCTCCACGAGGCTCGGCGCGTGGCCGAGCCGCTCGGTCAGCTCCCGGATCTTCCGATGCTCCTCGATGGCCTGGACATTCGCGTTGGAGATCGACTCCCCACCGCCCGGTTCGGTCATCATGTCGGCGCCTCCTCTGTGACTTCCTCGGAAGTAGCTGGGCGGCGGCGTTGGCGAGACGGGCGTAGGCCGACCCATCTTACGCCTCCCCCGCGATGGTGCTCACGACGCGGGCGCCGGCCGCGCGGGCCCGCAGCAGCCGCTCCGCGCGCTCCGGCGCCATGCCGTAGACGGCCGTCGCCGCCGCGTCGGCGGCAAGACAGGTGCTCGCGGCCACCGTGACGCTGTGCACCGCCGTGCGCCTGGGGGCGGCCGTCGTCGGGTCGAGGAGGTGATGGTACCGGCGGCCCCCGTAACTGAAGTACTGCAGGTAGTCGCCGGAAGTCGCCACCGCCCCGTCGCTGACGGCGACCTCGCCGGCCAGCCGGCTCGGATCATCCGGCGACCGGACGCCGACCCGCCAGGGCCCGCCGGCCTCGGACTCGCCGAGCGCGTAGAGGTCGCCGCCGACGTTCACGATGGCCTGCGTGATACCCCGGCGCTGCAGCGCGTGGACCGCGGCATCGACCCCGTAGCCCTTCGCGATGCCGCCGAGATCCACCTCCACACCCGGGTCCCTGAACCGGACGACGGGGCTACCGCGCCACGTGCCGAGGTCCAACCCCCGGTAGAGGCCCCGCCCGGCCAGGGGCCGGACCGCGTCCTCGGGGGGCGGGATCTGGCGCTGGCCCACGTCCCAGAGACGGATCGCCCTGCCGATGCACGGGTCGAAGTCACCGGCGCTCGCCTCCGCCCACGCGAGAGCCTCCCGGAGCACCGCCGCCGTCTGCTGGCTCACGGAGACCGGCCGTGTGGCAGCCAGGCGGTTGGCGCGGCCGATGTCGGAGGTCTGCGAGAAGCGTGTCATGAGCCGCTCCACCGCCTGGAGCTCCTCCATGGCCGCGTCGATGGCGGCATGGGCCTGGCGCGGGTCCCGGTGGACGACGGCCACCTCGGCGATGGTCCCCATCACCGGCATGGCCCGGCGCGCCAGCTCCTGGCGCCCGCGGCCGGCGAGGGGGATGCTGGCCACGACGAAGGCGCCGATCCCCAGCGTGAGGATCTCCCGCCGCGTGAAGGCCGGCGACGGGGCTCGATCAGCGTTGCGCATGCTCTGACTCCATTTCTCCGCCCGGTTTCGCGTCGCAGCCGCCACAGCCCCCCGCCGCCGTGCACGAGCCGCCGCCGCATGAGAGACGGCGGCCGCGCATCAAGAGCCCGAACAGCGCGAAGAGCGCCGCCACGCCGAGGATGGCCACCAGCGTCGTCATGACGCGCTCAGGAGCCCCGCGAAGCCCATGAAGGCCAGCGAGAGGCTGCCGGCGATGAGCAGCACGAGCGCCGTGCCCTTGGCGACCTCTGGCACGTCGGCCAGCTCGATGCCCTCCCGGATCGAGGCCATGACCAGCAAGGCCAGCGTGAGCCCGGCCCCCGAGCCGATGGCGAAGACCACCCCCTCCAGGAGGCCGTACTCCCGGTTGGTCTGGAAGATGGCCAGCGCGAGGACGGCGCAGTTGGTCGTGATCAGCGGGAGGTAGATCCCAAGGGCCCGGAACAGCGCCGGGCTCAGCTTCTTGATGACCATTTCCACGACCTGCACGAGCGACGCGATGACGATGATGAAGGCGATGAGCCGGAGGTACGGCGCGCTGGGGAGGACAAAGGCGTTGAGGAACCACACGGCCACCGCCGTCATGATGAGCACGAACGTGTCGGCCACGCCCATCCGGATCGCGGTGTCGATGCGGCCCGACACCCCGAGGAACGGGCACAGGCCGAGGAACAGCATCAGGGTGAAGTTGTTCACGACCATCGACGACAGGAAGATCCACGCGAGGTCGCCCATCACGCCGCCCTCTCCACGACGGCGACGTCGTGCCGCTCGGCCTCGCGCGCCTTGAGCGCCTTCCGCCGCTTGAACCAGGCCACCGTCAGCAGGACGAAGGCGAGGGTGAAGAAGCCGCCGGGCGGGAGCACCATGATCACCCACGGCTCGAAGCCGGGCCCGAACAGGCTCACGCCGAGGAACGTGCCGCTGCCCAGGACCTCGCGCACCGAGCCCATGATGAGCATCGCGATCATGAACCCGCTCCCCATTCCCACGGCGTCGAGCACGGAGCGCCCCACGGGGTTCCGGCCCGCGAAGGCCTCCTGGCGGCCCAGGATGATGCAGTTGACGACGATCAGCGCCACGAAAGCGCCGAGCGCCTTGTGGATGTCGGGGACCAGCGCCTGCAGGGCCATCTCGGCGATGGACACGAAGGTCGCGATGATCAGGATATAGCTGGTGATCCTGACCTCATTGGGGATGAAGCGCCGGGAGGCGGACACGAGCAGGCTCGAGCCGACGAGGACGAAGAAGGTGGCGATCCCCATGACCGCGCTGTTCGCCACCGAGTTCGTCACCGCCAGCGTCGGGCAGAGGCCCAGGAGCTGGACGAGCACCGGGTTCTCGCGCCAGAAGCCCTTGACGAGGTCTTCGCCGGGGGGCACGGCGCGCCGCGGTCCCACGCCCGCGCTGGCACCGTGGGCCCCGCAGTGCAGGTCTGCCGGGGAGACCTCTCCGCTCATCCCTTGTCCTCCTGGGGGTAGGCGTCCACGAGCGGCCCCAGCCGCTTGAGCGCGCTGTTGATGATCCGGATGACGGCCTTGGACGAGATGGTCGCGCCCGTGATCATCACGACCTCGCGCGGGTTCGACCGCTTGCCCGTCTTGATCCCGACGAGCGGGGCCTGGGCGCCGGCGAACTGGGAGACGAAGGCCTGGTCCTTCTCGATCTTGTCGCCGAGCCCCGGGGTTTCCTTGCTCTCGAGGACCTTCATGCCGAGGAGCTGCTTCGTCTTCGGGTCATAGCCGAAGATAACCTTCACCAGGTCCTGGAAGCCCGCCTCGGCGGAGACCATGGCGAAACCGACGCGCTGGTTGTCCGTTCCGTAGCCGAGGAAGACGCGCTCGATCTTCTTGGGGTCGGTGCCGTCCGGCACCTTCCTCGCGAGGGCGCCACCGACCACGTACAGCGTCTCGTAGCGTGCCGGCGCCTTGAGCACCTCCTTGACCGCCACCTCCAGCTCCCGCGCCTTGTTGGCCTCGATCGTCGGCAGCGTGAGGCCGAACGCGATCACCAGGAGCACCCCCGCCACGGCCCCGCCCACGCCCAGCGTGCCAAGCAGCCGCGAGGTCTTGACCTCGTCCGGCGCCGGGGGCGCTGCCGGCACCGCCGCGCCCCCGCTCTGGCCCTCGGCGCCCGTCACGAGCGCACCGTCCGCCCAGCCGAGCCGAACAACCGCGGCTGCGTCCACCGGTTGAGGAGAGGGACGAACGCATTGACGATGAGAATGGAGTACATCACGCCCTCGGCGAGCCCGCCCCAGATCCGGATGACGACGACGAGGAGGCCGATGGCGGCCCCGAAGATCCAGCAGCCGGGATTCGTCACCGGCGAGGTGACGAGATCGGTGGCCATGTACATCGCGCCCAGCATGAGGCCCCCGGAGAAGAGCATGAAGGCCGCGCCCGGGTAGCGTGCCGGATCGAGCGCATGCAGGCCGGTGGCGACAATGGCGACAGCGGCGAAGATGCTCGCCGGGATCCGCCAGTTGAGGTAGTTGCGCAGCGCCAGGTAGCCACCGCAGAGGAGGATCAGGAGCCCCGACGTCTCGCCGAGCGAGCCCGAGGTGGTGCCGAGGACGAGATCGAGGAGCGGCGTGGCCTGGAGGTCGAACTTCATGCGGCCCAGCGGTGTGGCGCCGGTCACTGTCTCCAGCGCCCGCGGGCTCGCGAACGGCAGCGCGAAGATGTCCCCGCGCAGACTCCACCAGCCGCCCGCGGCTGGCACGGGCCACGTCGTCATCGCCACCGGGAACGCGGCCTGGAGGAAGGCGCGCCCCAGCAAGGCGGGGTTGAACACGTTCTGGCCGAGCCCACCAAAGACGAGCTTGCCGATGCCGATGCCGAACGCTCCGCCGGTGAAGGCCATCCACAGCGGCAGCCCGGCCGGCAGCGTGAGCCCCAGCAGGATCCCGGTGATCACCGCCGAGCCGTCATGGAGGGTGCCCCGGCGGTCGAAGGCGCGCTCAGTCACCACCGCGCCGGCGGTGGCGGCCGCCATGACGAGCGGAGCGCTCGGGCCGAAGAAGTACGTGGCGACGGCCACGATCGGCGCCAGGCTCGCCACGACGGTCCACATGATCTTCGGCGTGCTGTCCCCCGCGGCGAGGTGGGGGGAGGCGGTGATGAGAAGAGACGGGTTGCTCATACCGGGGCCGGGCGCCTGCGGAGCGCGACCTTCGCGAGCGCGAAGAGCTGCGGCAGGGGGATGTTGGACGGGCACGTGTAGCCGCAGCAGCCGCAGAGCATGCAGTCGGCCAGGTGGTTGGTCTCCATCTCTTCCCAGCGCTCCTTGAGGGCGAGCTGGCCGAGGAGCTGCGGGTTGAGGAAGACCGGGCAGGAATCCAGGCAGTGCCCGCAGCGAATGCAGGGGTACGACACGGTGGGCTTGGTCTCGGCCGCGGCGAGCACCACGACGCCACTCGTGCCCTTGACCAGCGGCGTGTCCAGGTGCGCCTGGGCGAACCCCATCATGGGGCCGCCGAACACGATCTCCCGCGCGTCCGCCGTGAAGCCGCCGCACGCGTCGATCAGGTCGCGGAGCTTCATGCCGACGGGCACGATGAGGTTCGATGGCCGCTTGACCCCGCGCCCCGTCACGGTGACGATGCGCTCGACCAGTGGGAGCCCCGTCTCGAACACCTCGGCGATCGTCGCCGCCGAGGCGACGTTCTGCACGACGACGCCCACGTGCAGCGGGAGCTTGCCGGACGGCACCTCGCGGTCGAGGAGCGCCTTGATCAGCATCTTCTCCGCGCCCTGCGGGTATTTCACCTCGAGCCCCAGGACGGTCACGTCCAGATCGGAGGGAAGCGTCCGGCGGATGGCGGCGATGGCGTCGGGCTTGTTCAGCTCGATGCCGATCATCGCGCGCGTCACCCCCAGGCAGCGCATCATGATGCGCAGGCCCAGGTGGACCCGCTCCGGATACTCGACCATCGTGCGGTGATCGGTCGTGAGGTAGGGCTCGCACTCGCAGCCGTTGATCAGGACGGTGTCGACGACCTGATCCTTGGGAGGCGCGAGCTTGACGTGGGTGGGGAACGCCGCGCCCCCGAGGCCGACCACCCCGGCCTGGCGGATGGCCTCGACGAGCTCAGGCGGCTCGAGCCGCATCCAGTCCGGGACCAGCCGCGGTCGGGGCGCCTGCGGCGAGTAGCGGTCCACCGCGATCCGGACCGCCGGGGCGTACGACCCGTCGGGGTGCGGCCACAGGCAGATCTGCTCGACCGTCCCCGCCGCGGAGGCGTGTACCGGCGTCGAAACGTACCCGTCGGGCTCGCCGAGCACATCGCCGCGCTCGACCCGGTCGCCGGCCTTGACGACGGGGCGCGCGGGCTTGCCGGCGTGCTGGCGGAGGTGCAGCACCACCTCGTCCGGGTAGGGCACCCGCCGGATCGCGATCCGGGCCGTGAGGTCCTTCAGCTCCGGCGGGTGGACGCCGTGGCGGAACTTCAGATGGTTCCACACGGGCGACTCAGTTCCGCGTGGGGGGAAGCGGCGCCGTCGCTCGCTCACGCCCCCCAACCGCATCACTCATCCGCGCGGTGGTCGACACCGGTCGTTCGCGGTCGCTCAGTTGAAGGGCTTGGCGCGCTTGATCCACTTGTCGAGATCCTTCTCGGCGGGGTTGAGCGGGGTGCCCGGGTGGATGATCTTCACGGGACACTTCTCGGCGGCCTGCACGATCTCCCTGAACTTGCCGGCCTTCGGGTCCTTGATATAGGCCTGCTTCTTGGCGTTGTAGGCGAACAGCCGCTTGTTCATGTTCGTGCACTCGTTGCAGGCCGTGCAGAGCGCCCCGTCGATGTACGGCTCCATCGCGAGCGTCTCGTCGGCCTCGGCCCTGGCCGGCGCCGGGGCCGCCACCGCGGGGCTCGCCACGGCCGTCGCCACCGCCGCTGGGGCCGGGGCGCGGCCGGGGGCGGCGCCGCGTGCCCGCGGCACCTCCGGGAGCGTGTCGACCTTCGCGAGCAGCTGCTCGATCGGCGTCCCGCCGTTGCCGGCCCGCAGCAGCTCCTCGGCCAGGCGCCGCGCGATGACCCACGGGTAACGCGCCCTGAGGTCCGCCAGCTTGGCCTCGTACTCGGCGCGCAGAGCGACCACCCGCTGCTCGAGCTCGGCCTCGGCTGCGACCGTCTCCGGTGCCTTGAGCCCGGCCATGTCCCGCAGGAGAGTCCACAGCTCCCGGCGGTCCTCGGCGAGGCGGACGATCTCGTCGGTGACGGCAAGGCGTCCGAGCTTCCGCCCCGCCTCGAGGGTGTAGATGAATGGCGTCTTGCCGGCGCTGTCGTCCTTGGCAAGCGCCAGGTACTCGTGCAGGGGCACCAGTTCCTCCTCCCCGGCGCCGGCGGCGATCCGGGAGAAGTGCTTTCGGAACCGCGTCTCGGTGCAGGCCCAGTCCGCCACCGTGACCGGCAGCTCCATCATCTGCTCGGCGCCGCCCTCGTCCACGTACTTGAGCTCGTACGTGGGCCAGGGCTCGTCGATCGACGGGTTGCCGTCCAGGTTCAGCCGATCGGCGAGCCTCGGCCCCGTCGCGGGGTCGTAGACCAGCAGCGGGACGGCGCGACTCTCGAGCGCGAGCTTCGCCGCGTGGGGCGCCGCCTCGTCGCCGACCCCGTGCTCGGGCGGGCACGGGCAATGGAGCGAGAACACCGCCGGGTAGCGCGACTGGAGCCCCCGCAGCACGCCGGCCAGCAGGTGGGAGGGCGAGGCCTGGGAGGACTGCAGCACGAACACATTGCGGTGGGCCATGGCGAGGAGCGCGAGCTCCTTGCGCGTCTCCTCCTTGCCGCGCTGGCCGGGCCCGAATTCGGCCATGTCGCTCACCTGGCCGAGGAACCCGCTCGTGCAGGCCTGGCCGCCGGTATTCGAGTAGACCTGGGTGTCGAGCACCACGACGCGGACCGGCTTGCCGGAGGCCAGCAGCCGCGAGAGGTTCTGGAAGCCGATGTCGAGCATGGCCCCGTCGCCGCCCACCGCGAGGATGGGCGGGCAGAGAGCGAACTCCTCGTCGCTGAAGCGGCGCCAGTCGAGCTTGGCGAGCTCCGCCTCGTGCGTCGCGGGATCGTAGCCGCCGCCGAGCTCGAGCTCGGCGCGCCGCAAAGCCGCGAAGCCGTCGGCCATCTTCCGCATGTGCCCCTCGAAGATCCCGATGGCCACGCTGGGAGCGTCCTGGAAGAGGTGGTTCACCCACGGGACCGGGTAGGGGTTGTAGGGGTAGGTGCTCCCCCACACCGAGGAGCACCCCGTCGAGTTCGCGATGCCGCATGTGGCGCGGCCGGTGCCCGTCGGCCCCTCCGTGTACCTCCAGCGGAGGTCGCGCAGGGCGCGGATGATCCCCGCGATGCGCTCCACCTCCTGTTTCTTCGTCTCGGCGAGCGGCACGTCGATCGAACCCGACCTCCCCGCCACCCGCGTGAGATCGGCCTCCGAGGCGAGGATGCGCCGGGCCTTCTCGTCCAGGCGCGCGATCAGCCCGTCGAGGCGCTCGACATGGGTCTTGACCCGCGGCTGCATGAGAGCATTGAGCGCGGAGAAGACGAGGTGCAGGATCGTCTTCTCGCCGCAGCCCATGCAGGCGCCGTCGCCGCCCAGCATGGAGAGGTAGTTCGTCTTCTTGAGGAGGAGGGACGGCAGGGTCCCGATGCCCTCTTCCAGGCTCGCGATGTTGATGTAGCGGTCGTCGGTCTCGGGAAGGAGATCCCAGAGCTTCCAGTTGCGGCGCAGGCGCTCGATCACTCCCGCGTCCTGCTTGACCGTCCGCAGCGCCTCGTCCGGGCACACCGAGACGCAGATGTTGCAGCCCTTGCACGTCGCGGGGTTCACCGTGATCGACAGGAGGCCGCCGCTGCCCTTGGTCCGGGACTCCGGCATGTCGAAGAAGGGCGCGGTCTTCGCGAGCGGGAACTCGGCCAGCGCTGCCTGCACGGGCGCCCACTCCGCGTCGAGGACCGCCCGCCGCTCCGGCTCGTAGCCGAGCTTGTCGGCCACGGTCCTGTAGGCGGCGGTCGCCACGTCGCCGAATGTCGTGAAGGGCGTGTCCCGCATGATCCGGCGCGACTCGCTGGCAAGGTGCTTGACGATTTGCCGCACGCGGTCGAGGGAGCCCCCGTTGGCGGCGAAGCTTATCGCCGCCTGGAAGACCTCGTCGATCTGGCTGACCAGGCCCGGGATCGCGGTGTCGGGGCACTGGGTCCAGCACTGGCCGCAGCCCGTGCACTTGGCCGGCACGAACTCCGGCACCTCCATGCGCACCGCCGTCATGTCGCGGATCGTGCTCGTCGCCGCCGGCAGCGCGCTGGTGGCGGCCCAGGGATCGGCGATCCCCTCCTGGCCCGTCGCGTAGAGGGAGCCGACCTGCTCCCAGAACCGCCCGGGGCTGCCGAGGGGGCTCTGGCTCCGGTCTCCATCGAGCCGGCCCGGGCGTTCGGGAACGCGCCCGATCTCGGTCGTGGACACCTCGTACGCGGCCACGTCGAGCTCGCGGACCTCGTCGTGGCCGCGGCGGATGACGCGCAGGTTCTCCTCGACCACGTGGGCGCCGAGCCGTCCGAACTTCTTCACCATCTGGCTGCGGATCTCGTGAAAGAGCTTGGCCTCGTCGATCCCCTGGCCCTGCAGCAACGGGGCCACCCGGAAGAAGGCGCCCATGAAGGCCGCGCCCTGCATCCGGTAGCGGAGCTCGGCCCCGGACGCCTCGTCGCTGGCGATGCGAAAGGCGTCCAGGGAGTAGACGCGGATCTTCCGGTCCTTGAGGGCGCGCTGGATCCGCATCGGGAAGCTCGCCCACAGCTCCTCGCCCGAGCGATCGCTCTGGATGACGAACACCCCGCCCTCGGCGAGCCCGGCCAGCGGGTCGGAGTGGCGGGCCACGTTGGGATCGGGGGAGAGCACGACGTCCACGTGACGCAGCTCGCAGTTGAGCCGGATCGGCTCCCGGGCGAGGGTGGCGTAGAACGTGGTCGGCTGGCCCTTCTTCTCCGAGCCGTACTTCGGGTTGGCCTTGATGTGCAGGCCGAGCAGCTCCGCCGCCGTCAGCGCGACGTTCTTGCCCATCGTGATCGCGCCCCAGCCGCCCACCGAGTGGATGCGGAGCGAGAGCGAGCCTGCGGGCAGGAGGTTGACGTCGGCCGCCGGGGCCAGCGCCAGGCCGGCGATGTCCGGGTAGCTCTCGAGCAGGCGCTCCTGCCAGATCTGCAGCTTCGGCAGCCGCGTCTTCGGCCGGATGAACTCGATGCTGAGGTAGAACTGGCGGCGCTGCGTGCCGCCATCGAGCATGTTGTCCACCGCGGCGATCAGGTCGGTGGGCTGCAGGTCACGGCTGCCGAGCCCGAAGCATCCGGAGTAGAAATCGGGCACCTCGTCCGGGGCACAGGCCGGAAGCCCGGGATGGGCCAGGCTCCCGCCCCGGGCCCGCCCGTTCTCGACTGCCTTGCCCATCGCCGCCCGGATCTCGCGCAAGAGCGGCGCGTCCACCGCGAGCGGCTGGTCCACCCGCTCGAGGACGACGACGCCCCGCTTGCCGCGCAGCAGCGCGACGAGGAGATCGCCCGGGAAGGGACGGAACATCGTCAGGTTGACGACGCCGACCCGGAGCTTCCGCGTCGCGCGCAGGTGGTCGGCCACCGCCTCGGCATTCCACACCACCGAGCCCTGGCCGACGATCACGTACTCGGCGTCCTCGAGGCGGTAGCCGGAGGCGCGCGCGTAGCGCCGGCCGGTGAGCGCCGCGTACTCGTCGAAGGCGCCGTCGGCCAGGGCCGCCACGTGGTCGAAGTAGAACGGGCGCTGGGCGGCCACGCCCTGCTGGTAGGCGTCCTGGTTCTGGACGACGCCGAGCATGGTCGGGCTGTCCAGGTCGAACATCTCGGGGATCCGGCGGCGCCGCTCGCCGAAGACGAGGCGCTGGGCCGGCGTCGGAGACTCGATGATGTCCGATGGATCCCCGAGGAACTCGCGCACCAGCTCGCGCTCGGGCAGCCGGCACGACTCGATGACGTGGCTGGTGAGGAAGCCGTCCTGGGCGCAGATGCCGGGGTTCAGCGACAGCTCGGCGATCCGGTGGGCGATCAGGTTGAGGTCGGCCCCCTCCTGCACGTTCTTGGCGAAGAGCTGGAAGAAGCCAGTGTCGTCCACCGCGTGATAGTCGTCGTGGCCGGCGTGGACATTGAGCGCGTGCTTGGTGATGGCGCGGGCGGCGATGTTGAGCACGTAGGTCAGCCGCTTGCCCACCGCCGCGTAGAGCGACTCGTGCATGTAGGCGATGCCCTGCCCGCTCGAGAAGTTCGTGGCGCGCAGGCCGACCATGCTCATGCCCGCGGTGACGGCGGCGGCGGCGTGCTCGCCCTCGGGCTCGAAGAAGAGCAGGTGGCGCCCGTTGACGTTGGTCTTGCCGGCAGCGAGGGCGGCCGCCCAGCCTTCGCCCATCTGGGTGGAGGGCGTGATCGGGTACGCGCCGGCCGCCTCGCTCGCCGCCGTCTCCATCTCGACGACGGCGGCGCTGCCGTCGACCGCAGTCGGGATCCCCGGGTACTTCGGCGGGGCGGGAGGAGCCTCGTGCTTGCGGAATTTCATGCCACTGCCTCCTCAGCGGGCCGGGGGGCCGCCGTGGCGGGGGCGCGCCTGGCGAACTGCGCGCCCTCCACCCAGACGATCGCGCCGGTGGGACACCGGCGCGTGGCTTCCGGTCCCGCAAGGTCGTTCTGCGCGTAGTCCACGACCGCCAGCCCGTTCTTCATCGCGATGACGCCTGGCGCGGCGTCCAGGACGCACTTGCCGCAGCCGTTGCAGGCGACCCGGCACAGGCGGTCTGCCGCCTCGCCCTCGAGCAGGCTCTTGCACTGCACGAGGAGCCGGTGCTCCATCGGCATGATGGTGAAGAGATCCTTCGGGCAGGCCTCGACGCAGTCGCCGCAGGCCGTGCACTTGGCCGGGACCACCACCGGCAACCCGACCTCGTTCATGTCGATCGCGCCGAAGGTGCAGGCAACCTCGCAGTCGGCGAGGCCCAGGCAGCCCCATACACAGCCCTTGCTGCCGCCGGCCACCGCGGCCGCCGCCTTGCACGTGCCGAGCCCCCGGTAGTCCACGCGGTCCGGGGCCGCGTCCCGCCCGCCCGCGCAGAGCAGGCGGGCGACCCGCTGCACCGCTTGGCCCACGTCAACCCCCAGGTAGCTGGCGATGTCCGAGCGGACGTCCGGGCTGGCCACCGTGCACGACGCGGGGGCGATCGCGCCCTGGACGACCTGCTCCGCGAAAGCCCGGCACCCGGGCTGGCCACACGCACCGCAGTTGGCGCCCGGCAGAAGCCCGGCCACCACATTGATGCGCGGATCCTCCCAGACCCGGAACTTGCGGTTCGTGACAGCGATGAGGGCGGCGAAGAAAAGGCCGACACCCCCGAGGATCACCGCGGAGCCGGCGATGGCCGTGGGGCTCAGGGCGTCCATGGGTCACCCGGCATCGGAGAGGTCCACACGGCTCAGAAGCCACGCCGCGAGCTTGTCGGCGGGGTCGGCCGCGGTAAGCCCCGCGGCAGCATCCGCAGGCTCGGGGCCGGCCGGGCGCGTCTCGCCACCCGCCGGGCGGGTCGCGAGGCTCCGGAGCAGCTCGAGCTCCTCCATCTGCTGCGCTCCACTCAAGCCCCCGATGGCCCGGCGCGCGGCGCGATCGGGGAGGAACTCGATGCGGAGGCGCTCCCACGCTGCCGCTCCGCCGCTCGGGTCGTGGGCGAAGCGCGCCGCCGAGTCCGGGACGAGCGCGGCAATGCCGGGTCCGTCCCAGGCCAGGAGGCGGTCCAGCCCGGAGCCGTCGGCGCTCTGCAGCACGAAGATCCCCGGCGTGATGAGCCGTCCGAGCGGCGCCGGGGCGCACTCGCCCTCGACCACGAGGACAAGGCGCTGGCGCCCGTCGAGGAACTCGGCAAGCCCGGCGGCCCGGAGGTCACGGCCCTGTACCCGCACGACGAGGGGAGGCGCGAGCCGGCGCTCGGCCTTGGTCCACCGCGAGAAGGGCAGCGGCCCCGCCGCCACGCCGCCGCCGGCCGGCTCGAACCGCCCCGCCCGGACCTCGGACACGAGGCGCGCCGCGCTGAAGGCCCGGCCGATCTCCGCGAGCGCGCGGCCCACCACCTCGTAGAGGCTTCCGCCGGCAGGGACCTCGACGACGCAGAGCTGCTCGCTCCGCCCGGCGAGGTCGCCCAGCGCCGCGAGGGCGCCGCCGAGGGTCTCGAGGGCGGCCGGGGAGGCGTCCGGCTGATCTTCCACGAGGGTGGCGAAGCGCTCGACGTCGATCCGCCCGATGGCCAGGGGCCCGAGCTCGGCGCTGACGCGCGCAACCTTCCCCTCCCAGCTCGACTGCCGCGTCGCGAGGTAGCCGCGAACCTCGTCGGCGGTGGCCGCCAGGGTCGCGCGGAACGCGCCGATCGGCTTCTTGAAGACATCCAGGGCCAGGCCGGCGCGGTCCTCAGACGGCATGGCGGTCGAGCTCCGTGTTGAGCAGGGCGAGCTTCTCGGCGTGGGACCGGGTCGGCACGGCGCGCGTCTCCTCGTACACCGGCAGCGCGTCATTCCGGTAGAACACCCCGAGGCGAATCTTCCCGTCGGGTTCGGCCAGACGCCGGGCCGCGTCGAGATCCGCGGGATCGTGCCGCACCTGGTTCTTGTAGAGGCGCTCGAGCTCAGAGACCGCGACCCCGTCCGGGTGGACCAGCAGCTCGATCAGCCCCGGATCGCGCACGGCGCCCTCGAACAGATCCGTCGTGTACTGCGGGCACCGCTGCAGGATGCGCACGAAGGCGAAGCCGCGGTGGCGGTACGCCGCCAGCAGCGTCGCGTAGAGATGGGCGGGGACCCAGTCGCCCGTCTGCGCCACGAAGGAGGCATTGGTCACGCCGAGGGTGGCCGAGAGCGGGTTCAGGGCGGGCAGGAGCGCGCCGCGCGGCTGGGTGTTGCTCGCCTTGCCCTTCGGGCTCGTGGGCGACGTCTGGTTCTTCGTGAGCCCGTACACGCCGTTGTCGAGCAAGAGCGCAACGATGTCGGGGTTGTAGCGGAGGGTGTGGATCCAGTGGGCGGCCCCGATGGAGCAGCAGTCGCCGTCCCCCATGACCACGAAGACGTGCAGGTCCGGGCGACGCAGCTTGACGCCGATCGCGACCGGCAACGCCCGGCCGTGGATCCCGTGGAACCCGTACGTGTTCATGTAATGCGGAAACCGGCTCGCGCAGCCGATCCCCGAGATGAACACCGTCTGCTCGGGCGGCAGCTGCTCGGTCTCGAGGAGCCGCTGCGCTGCGGTGAGGATCGCGTGGTCCCCGCAGCCCGGACACCAGCGTGCCGCCGCGCTCTCGTAGTCCGCCATGGTCCATTCGCGGTCCTCATCGGGGCCGCAGCTCAGCAGCGAGCACGCCTGGTCGATCATCTCGTGACCTCCTGCGGCACGTGACCCCGGATCGCCTGGAGGATCTGCCCGGGACGCAGCGGCTCGCCCGGCACGCGCGTCCAGCACTCGATGTCCACGAGCGTCTGGGCGCGGAGGAGCCAGCAGAGCTGGCCGCGCCGGCGGTTCTCGTCCGTGATGTACGGGTCGTTCGGTTCGTCGCTGTAGTTGATCTCGACCGTCATCACTTTCTTGAAGCGCCGGAAGATCTCCTTGAGCCCCGGCTCGAGCGGCGAAAGGAACCGGAGGTGGACCGACGAGACCGCCACCCCCTCCTCCCGCGCCCGGTCGACGGCCTCCTCGATCGCGCCAAGCGTGCTGCCCCAGCCCACGATGAGGAGGTCGCCGGCGTCGTCCCCGTGGACCAGGGGCGGCCTGAGCATCTGCTGGAAGACCGCGAGCTTGCGGCTCCGCATCACGCAGCCGCGCTCGTGCACGTCGGGGGTATAGCCCACGTGGCTCCACTCGTCATGGGACAGGCCCGTCACCGTGTGCATGCCTCCCGGCTGGCCGGGGATGACCCGCCGCGAGAGGCCGCGCTCGGGATCCCACTCGTAGGGGCGCAGGCCCTCGCGCACCGGGCCCAGATCGGGCGACTGGGCCAGCCACTGCTCGTTCACCTCCGGCCGCGGGAAGGGCTGCACGCCGGTGGCGAGGTTCGCGTCCGAGAGAACGATGACGACGCAGCGGAAGGCCTCGGCGATGCGACGGGCGGTCGTCATGGAGAGGAAGCACTCCTCCATGGTGGCCGGGGCGAGGACGACGTGCGGGGCGTCGCCCGGCTGGCCGAACAGGGCGGCCAGAAGATCCCCCTGCTCGACCTTGGTTGGCAGCCCGGTGCTCGGGCCTCCACGTTGCACGTCGACCACGACGAGCGGGATCTCGGTCATCACCGCCAGGCCGATGAACTCGGTCTTGAGCGCCAGGCCGGGGCCGGAGGTGATGGCGAAGGCCACCTTGCCCGCGAACGACGCGCCGACCGCGACCCCGGCGGCCGCAATCTCGTCCTCCGCCTGGTGGACGAGGCCGCCGAACCGCTCGAAGATGTCGCTCAGGTAATGCGAGGCGGAGGTCGCGGGGGTGATGGGGTACATGGCGCAGAGCTCCATCCCCGCGGCGATGGCGCCCAGGGCCAGGGCCTGGTTCCCGTTCATGACCACCCTGGGCCGGTCCGCCTCGATGGCGGGCACCTGGATCCGGAAGTCGAGGTGCTCCTCGGCCCAGCGGTGCCCCAGCTCCAGCAACGCCACGTTCGAGTCGTACAGCGCCTGTGCCTTCTTGCGGAACTCCTGGGCGATCAGCTCGCGGATCTTGTCGAGGTCGCGGGAGTAGATCCACGCCAGCAGACCGAGCGCGAACATGTTCTTGCCGCGGCGCGGGGTGTCCGTCACCGTGAGGCACTGCTCCTCCATGGGCACGTGGATGAAGCGGTAGGAGCGCTGCCCGAGCTCCTCCATGGCGTCGGCCCATGCCTTGCGGATGTCCGGATCGTCATGGGTCGCCCACTGGTCCTCGATCAGGATGATGGCGTCCTCCGCCAGCGCGCCCAGCCGGTGGCGGTGGAGGAGGACCTGCTCGTTGAACGCCACGACGACATCCGCGTGGTCGCCCCAGTTGGTCACCGGCTTCGTGCCGATCCGGATGCGGTTGCCGCTGGCGCTCTCTGGCGTGCGCGCCGGCGGCTGGATCTCGGCGGGGATGATCTCCACGGTCCACACGCCGTTGCCCATCTTCGCCGAGACGCGGCCGAAGATCTGGGCGCACTTCTGTGCGCCCTCGCCGGAGTCGGAGACAACCTCGACGGTGTGCTCGGGGACGCGGAGGATCGTCCGTTCCGGGCGCGCCTGCTGCGACGATGCCGCGGTGGGGGGCGGCGGTGAGGACGGAGCCATTGTCATGTCGCACTCCCGCTATGACGCATTGGGCCGGATCATTAGGGTCTTGCCCCGTGGCTCCGCTGGACTCGATTGCCTGGGCGGCGGAGCGGGCGAGATCAGTTTATAGCAATTTCAGGGCCCGACAGGCCACCCTTCCCGGTTCTGAGCCGTGTGCACTAGGTTGAATAGGTCGTTCGGTGGGGTAGCGGGGCGGGGGGCTGGATTCCTCTGCGCCCGGCTGTCCCCCGCTCGCCCCGGTGGCCCAGCCGGGTGGGACCCGCTTTCCACAGCCGTCACGATGCCGCCGCCGCTAGGTTGACGCGGTGCGCAACCACCCTGCAGGATCCGCCGGTGCCCCACCAGTCCCCGTTTCGTTGCCTCTCATGCACGTGCATGCATACTCGCACCATGCGCACCACCATCGAGATCAAGCCGGAGCATCGGGCGAGCCTCCTCGCCCTGGCCGCCCGCCGAGGCCAGAAGGGCTTCTCCCAGCTCGTCACCGAAGCCCTGGAGGCGTATCTCAAGGCCCAGCAGGGGCGCGGCGGGGCGCGGAAACGGGCGCTGATGCTGAAGGGAGCGCTCCGACCGAAGGAGGCGGAGAGTCTCCGCGCGTCCACCGCCGAGATCAGACGAAGGGCTTCGGGTACACGCCCATGCCCACCACCCCGGCGGTGCAGATGAGGATCGACAGCCCCAGGAGGGGCGAGACGACCACGGGGCCGGACCGCTCGGGCGCGTCGATGTACATGCGCTTGGCCACCAGCAGATAGTAGAAGAGCGCCACCACCGTCAGAACGGCGCCCACCAGCACGAGCCAGTACATCCCCTGCTCCGCCGCCGCCCAGAAGACGTAGAGCTTGGCCCAGAAGCCCGCGACGAACGGGATGCCGCCCAGCGAGAGCAGGAAGAGGAGCATGCAGAGCGCCAGCACCGGCGAGCGCTGGGCGAGCCCCTTGTAGGCGGCGATGCTCATCGACCCGTCGGACTGGGCCCCGGCCTCCACCACGAGCAAGGCCCCCATGTGCCCGAATGGGACTTGCACGCGAGATCCATGCGGTCGGCTCCTATCGCGCCACGCGGCCTCCCGCGCGGTCGCGGTCCCACGCGCCGGCGACGCCGGTCTCGCGGAGGCGGTACTTCTGGACCTTCTCGTTCGGCGTCTTCGGCAGCGCGTCGACGAACTCGACGTAGCGCGGGACCATGAAGTACGGCAGGCGCGGCTCGCACCAGGCGACGAGCGCCTCCGGTCGCAACGCCTCTCCCGGGCGCAGCACGACGACGATCTTCACCTCGTCCTCGCCGAGCTCGGCCGGCACCCCGACGGCCGCGGACTCGAGCACCGCCGGATGGTCGTTCACGACCTTCTCGACCTCGTACGACGAGATGTTCTCGCCGCGCCGCCGCATCGAGTCCTTCTTGCGGTCGACGAAGTGCAGGTAGCCGTCCTCGTCGAGGGAGCCGAGGTCGCCGGAGTGGAACCAGAAGTTGCGCCCCGCCTCGAGCGTGGCGTCGGGGTTCCCGTAGTAGCCGAGCATCATCGTGTACGGCTCGTGGCTGCGGTAGACGATCTCGCCGACCTGCCCCGGCGGGAGCGGGGCGTCGCGGTCGTCCACCTCGGCGTAACCGAGCACCACACGATCGCACTCGAGGTACGGGCGGCCGGGATCGCGAGCGGCGCGGTCGGCGAGCACGGCGCCGACCGTCGTCCTGACGGCGGCCGGGTCAGCCGAGATCACGATCGCTCGTCCACCGGTAGCCCTCGATGAACTCGCGGGCGATGACGAGCCGCTGGATGGTCGGCGTGCCTTCCTCGACCCAGTTCAGCCGCGCGTCCCGGTAGAGCCGCTCGATGGGATACTTCCGCGTGTAGCCGACGCCGCCGTGCACCAGCAGCGCCCGGTCGGTGACGCGGCCGACGGCCTCGAGGCCGAACAGCTTGCACATCGACGCCTCCGCGGGAATGCGCTCGCCGCGGTCGGCCTTGTGCGCGGCGTCGGTGACCATCGTGCGCAGGGCGTAGATGTCCGTCGCCATGTCGGCCAGGTACGCCTGCACCGCCTGGCGCTCCGCGATCGGCTTGCCGAACGTCGAGCGCTTCTTCGCGAACTCCAGCGAGAGCTCGAGCGCGCGCTCGGCCGTGCCGAGCGATGTCGCGGCGATGAAGAGCCGGCTGGTCTCGAGGGCCGCCGTCATCTGCAGCAGGCCCTCGCCTTCCGTGCCGAGGACGTTCGTGACGGGCACCCGGCAGTCCTTGAAGGTCAGGTAGCCGTGCTGGCCGCCCCGGCACCCCATCGTCTCCGGCATGTCGGCGATGGTGAAGCCCGGCGTGCCGCGGTCGACCATGAGCGCGCTGATGCCGCGCGCGCCACGGCTCGGATCCGTGTAGCCGAAGACCATGAAGTGGCTGGCGAACTCGGAGTTGGTGATGAGGTGCTTCCTGCCGTTCACCACGAAGTGATCGCCGTCGCGGACCGCGCGCGTCTTGAGGTCCCGGCCGGTGCCCGCGTCGGGCTCCGTGAGCCCGAACGCGACCGACCACTCGCCCGTGGCGACCTTCGGCAGCAGCGCGCGCTTCTGCTCCTCGCTGCCGAGCGCGGCGACCGCCTTCGCGGTCATGTTGTGGACGTGCACGATCACGCGGATGCCGCCGTGGATCTTCGAGAGCTCGGCGAGGATCGGGACGTACTGCGAGACGGACAGCCCGACGCCGCCGTACGCCTCCGGCACCGTGAGCCCGAAGCACCGCATCCGCCGGAGCTTCGGGAAGAGGTCGTCGCGGGGGATCTCCCCGGTCCGCTCGATCTCGTGCTCGTACGGGTCAAGCTCCTTCCAGATGAACCCGATCATCTCCTGCTTGAAGTTGCGGTACGCCATGGCGTCGAGGGCCATTGATCGTCCTCCGTGGGCTCGTGGGCTAGGAAGCAGTCACGGGCCGGACCGGGCCTCCGGCCCCTCTGGGGGAACCCGGGACCCCCGGAACCTCGGCCCGGCACCCGGGAACGCCAGCCTCATGGGGGAGAAGGCGAGGGGTGGCCACAGCGATGGCCCTTCGGCCTCAGGGCATCGTGCCCCCGGCGTGGGCGCGCAGTCAAGGAGCGGTCGTGGGGCACCGGGCGAGGGGCCGAGGGCGCGGGCAGCGCGGGGGATCTCCCGGGTTGTTTCTCCATGCACGTGCATGCATACTCGCACCATGCGCACCACCATCGAGATCAAGCCGGAGCATCGGGCGAGCCTCCTCGCCCTGGCCGCCCGCCGAGGCCAGAAGGGCTTCTCCCAGCTCGTCACCGAAGCCCTGGAGGCGTATCTCAAGGCCCAGCAGGGGCGCGGCGGGGCGCGGAAACGGGCGCTGATGCTGAAGGGAGCGCTCCGACCGAAGGAGGCGGAGAGTCTCCGCGCGTCGACCGCCGAGATCAGACGATCCTGGCGATGATGATCGCCGACACGGATGTCCTGATCGACTTTCTCCAGGACGACCAGCCGGTGGCCCGGAGGATCGAGATCGAGCTGGAGCGCGGGCAGCTCAGCACCACCGCCGTCACCCGGTTCGAGCTCCTTGCAGGCGCCCGCACCACCCGCCAGCAAGGCCTGATCGCCGAGCTCCTGGCGGCGCTGCCCTGCTTGCCGCTCGATGAGACCGCTGCCGACCGCGCTGCCGAGGTCCGCCGGACACTCGAGAAGCAGGGGCTCGCGATCGGGATGGGAGACAGCCTGATCGCGGGCATCGTGCTGGCGCAGCGCGGGGTTCTCCTCACCCGCAATCGCCGCCACTTCGAGCGGGTGCCCGACCTGGCCCTCGGCCGGATATAGGGCACCGCAGGCGATGGAGAGCTTGAGCAGGAACGGCACCTGGACGGGTTCCTCCCAGTACCACGGGGTGATCCGCACCGCCCGGCAGAGGTCGCAGCCGTCCACGCGGACGAACCGGGAATCCGGACGGAGGTTGGCGGTCACGGTCCCTACCGTACACCAGACGAGTGCTCGGATGATGGCTGGACCAAGGAGACGATGGGCAGCACGCTGATCCTGCGGTGGCGGTGAGACTTCTCGCCGCACTGAGTATCATTGCGGCCTGCGGCATCGGCGATGTCGCGGCGGAGGATCGTGACCGCGCGGTCACCGTCCGCGGGCATCAGAGAACGTACCTCCTGCATCTCCCTCCGCGCTTTGGCGAGCGCGGGCCCTTGCCCGTCGTGCTCGCCTTCCACGGGGGCGGCGGGAACGCGGCGGGCTTCCAGGGCTACGCTGGACTCGACGCCGTCGCCGACCGCGAGGGCTTCGTCGTCGTCTACCCTGACGGCTCGGGCCGCCTGGGGCGCCGGCTCCTGACGTGGAACGCGGGCAGCTGCTGCGGCTACGCCAGCGACACGAAGGTGGACGACGTCGCCTTCGTCGTGGCGTTGCTCCGCGACCTGGCGCGCGGCCTGCCGCTCGACCCGACGCGCGTCTATGCCACCGGCCACTCGAACGGCGCGATGCTGGCGTACCGGCTGGCCGTCGAGGCGCCTGAGCGCATTGCGACGATCGCGCCCATCGCCGGCATGATGGTGGCGGACAGCTTCTTGCCCGCGCGGCCCGTCCCCCTGCTCCACATCCACAGCGTGGATGACCCGCGGGCCCTCTACGCGGGCGGTCTGGGGCCGCCGTTTCCGTTCACCAGCACGCGCATCGGTCATCGCGCGGTCGAGCCCGAGCTGGCGCGCTGGGTCGCCCACGACGGCTGCCCCGGGGAGCCCCGCGTGGCCGAGCATCGCACGGCGCCGGCAGGCGGGCGCGATGCCGGGCACACCGCGACGCTCCTCGTTCGGGGGCCGTGCGCCGGCGGCGCCGAGGTCGGGCTCTGGAAGCTCACCGGCGCGGGCCACGGCTGGCCGGGCGAACCGTCGCAGCTTCCCGAGCGCATCATGGGTCCGGACACGAACGTCATCAGCGCCGCCTCGTAGGTGTCGGGCACCCACATTCGGAAGCGCGCGCTTGCGCCCTGTGACGTTCGTGGGGCACTCTGGGGACTCGGTGGGCCGCCTGAGCCAGAGAGAATGCAGCCGGCGGACCCGAGCCGTCCCTGGGCTCGCCCGCGCCTACCGCATGCTGATCGTCAATCCCAACGCCCGTCTGCGAGGAGAGCGATGATGAAAGGCTTCGGCGACTGCACCTTTTGTGGAGGACCGGTGGAGGAAGGACGCATCGAATACGACTACCGGCGTCGCGGCCATTTGCTCGTGATCTCGAACGTGCCGGCGGGGGTCTGTGCGCAGTGCGGGGAGAAGTACTTCCACGCCGACGTGCTGAAGCGCATGGACGCCGCCTACCACGATATCTTCGACAACCGCGCGGCGCCCGAACGTATGCTCGAAGTGCCGTCGGTAACGTTCTGATCCTGGTCAGTCTGGTCCGTCTGCCACTTGACGGTGCCGCTGTGCCCGGCTAGGATGGCGCTCAGTCAGGCGGGCTCTCTCGGCTCGCGAGGAGACCTTTGTGTGTACTGTGCCATCGGCTCCTGGGGCTCCTGGGGAAGCGGGGCACGTCCGAGTCTGGCCCCTTATGGCAAGGTGCGCCCCACCGACGGCGCCGGCCCGGCCTGGGCCACGCCGGACACCGTTCATGTCGGCGATGCTCCCGGCCCCATCGCACACTGCCTGCCTGGAACTACACCGTCGCTCCCGCACGAGAGATGTAGACTTGTTCTTGCGGCTGCCCTTAGGGTCGAGAAAGTGGTTGTCGCCGGCGCGTCTCGTCGGCGCGTCATCGCCTGGGCCGCAGCGCCTACTCACCCAGTACTCGATGGCCGTTGTCACAGGAAAGGCGGCTGCGGAAGAGCGCCCGTGGATAGCTCCATGACTCCATTCGTAGGCGCAGTAATGGCCTCGTAGCATCTGATTCCATGACCCAGGACGAAGCACTCGCCATTTTGAAAACCGGCACCAATGTTTTCTTGACCGGCGATCCCGGCAGTGGCAAGACCCACAACGTGAACTGCTACGTCGCGTACCTGCGCGAGCGCGGCATCGAGCCGGCGATCACGGCCTCGACCGGCATCGCCGCGACGCACATCCAAGGCATGACCCTCCACTCCTGGAGCGGGATCGGGATCCGCGAGGCGCTTTCAGCGGAGGATCTGAAGCAAATCGCTGAGAACCGCCGGGTCGTGGCGCGCGTAAGTCGAGCGTGCGTCCTCATCATTGACGAGGTATCGATGCTCTCCGCGCGCATAGTGTCAATGGTGGAAGCCGTCTGTCGCAAGGTCCGCCGCTCTTCCGCTCCGTTCGGCGGGCTCCAGGTGGTGCTCGTCGGAGACTTCTTCCAGCTGCCGCCGGTGGTGCAGAGAAGCCGTGACGTAGGAGCTCTCCACTTCCTTCCTGACGAAGAGGAAGACAGCCCGGGCGGTTTCGCCTATCAGTCGAGGGCCTGGAGGGCCCTTAACCCGGTCATCTGCTATCTGACCGAGCAGCACCGCCAGGAGGATCGCGACTTCTTGCGCATCCTCTCCGCCATCCGCAGGAACGCCTGCTCGCCTGAGGACCGAGAGCGGATCAGGTCGCGGAAGGGTGCTTCCAGGGAGGGGGCCGGCAAGGCAGCGCGCCTCTTCCCGCACAACGCGGATGTTGACCGCATCAATGCCGAGGAACTCGCACGGCTGCCCGGGGAGCCGTGCCTACTCAGGATGGCCGCCCAAGGTCCGGCGCCCTTGGTCAAGATGCTCAAGGACGGGTGCCTCTCTCCCGAGGAGCTGTCACTCAAGAGAGGCGCCCGGGTCATGTTCACGAGGAACAATCCGGCCGACGGGTTCGTGAACGGTACCCTGGGAACGGTCGTCGGGTTTGCGAAGGACGGCGGGTACCCCGTCGTGAGAACACACGATGACCGCACGATCACCGCGGAGCCGGTGGAGTGGAGCGTCGAGGACGCCGGGCGCCGTGTCGCGAAGATCACGCAGGTTCCCTTGCGGCTTGCCTGGGCGATCACCGTCCACAAGAGCCAGGGCCTCAGTCTGGATGCTGCGGTGATGGATCTCTCGAGGACCTTTGAGTACGGCCAGGGGTACGTCGCGCTCTCGCGCGTGAGGACACTCGCGGGCCTTCACATCCTGGGACTCAACGACCGCGTGTTCGAGGTCCATCCAGAGGTCCTTGCCAAGGATACGGAGTTCCGCGCGGCGTCCGAGCAGGCGCGCCAGTCCTTCGCCGCGATGGGACGAGAGGAACTCGCAGCCCTCCAAGCCGACTTCATCTCCGCTGCTGGCGGCAAGGCGCCGGCGACACGAGGGAAGCAGGAGAGACGTGCGTGGCTTGGTGAGCAGAGCACTACCTCGCGGCCGAAAGACCGAAAAGAAAGACGCTGGCAGAAAACCCTTGAGCTGATCCGCAGCGGCAAGACAATCGCGGAAGTCGCGCGCGAACGTGGTCGTAGTGAAGGAAAGATCCTTGAGCACCTTGAAGGTCTGCATGCCCTCAGGAAACTTCGACGCGCCGATATCGCCCACCTTACAAGCGGGAAGGAATCCGCTATGGAGGCCATAGGGAACGCATTTCGATCCTCTGGCACCGAGCGTCTCGACTACGACCACCTTATTAGTCGCCACAGCATTAAAGATCTGCGGCTTGCGCGACTTCTCTTTGAGGGCGGTGCGCCAGAAGCCATGCTAGAGGCAGAAGAGAGACCAGAAGGAGGCGTCAGCGGGAAAACATATTCCGTCGAAGGGATTCGCGCGACGTACAGAAACGCGTATGCTCCATGGACAGAGGAAGACGACGCGCGACTCGAGCAGGAGGCCCGAGCGGGTGGAACTATCCACGATCTGGCTCAGCGCTTCGGCAGAAACGAAGGGGCGATCCGGTCCCGTCTGCGCAAGCTCGGGCTGGAATGAGACTAATGCTCACCGGGCGCGATCTGGATGACGAGACTTGCCGCCTCCGGCAAGATGTCCCACCTTATCGTCTCCTTGGACCCGATTATCCTACTCGTGCTTATCACTACTGTGTCACAAGACCCGAGTTGCCCTCGTGGGGAGAGTCCCCGACCGGTTGGGGCTGATCGAGGCAAAATCCCAGCCAATTGGGCTTTCTCGCTCGTTTTGTGACACAGTAGTGTTATCCGGTTGCCTCAACACGACACCAGATGTAGTGGGAAGCTCGACTGCGGCCGCTGCGAGGGATCCTCACGACCGCTCGATCACCTCGACCGTCAAGCGCCGGGCGGTCGTCAGCCCGGGGGATCGCCCGCGCCGCCGCTTCGCCGCGTGGGGTGAGAGCGGAGCGCGGATCTCGCCCGCCGTCGGCGGCGACGGGGACGTTCCGAGGGCGAGCAGCCTGGCGAAGCCCGCCATCGGGGAGTCGCGGCGGTTGAAGCGGAAGACGAACTCGTTGAGGGAGTGGTCGAGGGGATCGGCCCCGACGCCGTGGTGCGTGCCGAGGAGCCACGTCTTCAGGTTCGAGACGACCCGATGGACGCCCGGCCCGGCTTTGCCTTCGAGGCCCGCTCGCTTCATCGCGGCCTGCGAGAGCGAGAGGTAGTCGCCCGGCTTTCTGCCGCCCATGCCTCGACACGACATCTGGCGTCGTGTTGAGGCAACCGGATAAGCACGATCCTACTTTCCGCAGACCTCGAAGGCCATATCGCGCCACAGCGTAGCGCCCGGTCACCGTCGGGTCACGCCCTGCGCGCCTTGTACACGAGGACGCATCGCGAGACCTTTTCCAGCCGGCGCAGCAGCGATTTGAGCTTGCGGTACTCCGCGGCCCCTTCCTTGTAGATTCTCGCTTCCGGCGGGCTGAGCCGATGGTCCACGGTCTTGCAGTGCCATCGGCTCCTGGGGCTCCTGGGGACGCGGGGCACGTCCGAGTCTGGCCCCTTATGGCAAGGTGCGCCCCACCGACGGCGCCGCCCCGGCCTGGGCCCGCCGGACACCGTTCATGTCGGCTATGCTCACACAGGGTCGGTGCTCGAGGGCGCCGCGCTGCTAATGCTCGGCCCCAGCCACTTCTCAGCGGCCGGGGGGTGCCTGGTGGGTGGATCGTCGGGGGGTTGTGCGGACTGCGTGTTTTCGTCGCGTCGCGTTCTTGGGGGGCGAGCGCTCTCCACGATCCGCCGGGGCCCCGACCAGTCCCCCTGGGGAGAGGACGAGCGGCGGCGTGGACGGGCCGCCCGACGTTAGAAGAGCGTGGCGGCGACGCGCAGGGCGGCCATGACCCAGGGCTTCGGGTAGATCCCCATGCCCACCACCCCGGCGGTGCAGATGAGGA
>Ga0154317_1010_pt2 | contig 27903 bp, 44 predicted proteins | sample RifGroA2_FD_105611 | JGI IMG/M metagenome (GOLD analysis project Ga0154317, IMG submission 105611) | Candidatus Rokubacteria bacterium GWA2_70_23 | reverse complement strand
GGAGAAGGAGTTGCGGTTCGCGATCCGGGAGGGGGGGCGGACGGTGGGGGCCGGCGTGGTGGCGGAGATCGTGGAGTAGGGATATGGTCACACTCACCGCCGACCAGAAGATCCGCATCCGTCTGAAGGCATACGACCACCATCTCCTCGACCGGTCCATGAAGGAGATCGTGGAGACCGTCCGCCGGACCGGCGCCCGAGTCACGGGTCCGGTCCTGCTGCCCACCATCATCAACCGGTGGACGGTGCTCCGCTCCCCGCACGTGGACAAGACGTCTCGGGAGCAGTTCGAGATGCGCACTCACAAACGCCTGCTCGACATCCTCGACCCGACGCCGCAGACGGTGGACGCGCTGATGAAGCTGGAGCTGCCCAGCGGCGTGGACGTCGAGATCAAGCTCTAGCGAGACGACCGCCATGGCGATGAAAGAGGGGCTGATCGGTCGGAAGGTGGGGATGACCCAGGTCTTCGGTGACGACGGGAACATGATCCCCGTCACCGTGGTGGAGCTCGGTCCATGCCCCGTGGTGGGCGTGCGCACCACGGCGACGCACGGGTACGACGCGCTCCAGCTCGGGTTCTCGCCGAAGAAGAAGAACGTGACCAGGCCGATGGCCGGCGTGTACAAGAAGGCGGGCATCGCGACGCCCATGAAGGTCCTCCGCGAGATCCGGCTGCAGAAGACCGAGGCGCTCCAGCCCTACGCGGTGGGGCAGACGCTGACGGCGGCGCTCTTCACGCCTGGTGAGCTGGTGGACGTGGTGGGTGTGAGCAAGGGCAAGGGGTTTCAGGGCGGCGTCAAGCGCCACGGCTGGTCCGGCGGCGATCAGAGCCACGGCTCCATGTTCCACCGGGCGCCAGGCTCCATCGGCGCGTCCTCCGATCCGTCGCGTGTCTGGCCCGGCCATCACCTTCCCGGGCGCATGGGCGGCGATCGGCGGACCGTGCTCAATCTGCCTGTGGTGCGGGTGCTTCCGGAGCAGAACCTGATCCTGCTCCGCGGGGCGGTGCCGGGTGCTCGCGGCGGCGTCATCCTGGTGAGGAAGAGCGTGAAGCAGACCAAGACGCAGCAGCAGAAGGCGCAGGGGGCGAAGTAGCCATGCCGAGTGTTCCCGTGCTCGACCAGAACGGCAAGGCCCAGGGGACCATGGAGCTGTCCGCGGACGTGTTCGGCGGGCCGATCCGGACCGCCCTCCTGCACCAGAGCGTGGTCCGCGAGCTCGCGGCGAAGCGGGCCGGGACCCACGACACGAAGGGGCGCAGCGAGGTGTCCGGTGGCGGACGGAAGCCCTGGCGCCAGAAGGGGACCGGACGTGCCCGCCAGGGCTCGATCCGCGCGACCCAGTGGAAAGGCGGCGGCAAGCCCTTCGGTCCCACGCCGCGGAAGTACGACAAGCGCATGCCCGTCGAGATGCGGCGGTCGGCGCTCCGATCGGCCCTCGCCGCCAAGGTCGCGGCGGGCGAGGTGACGGTGGTGGAGCAGCTCGGCGTCACGGAACCGAAGACCAAGGTGCTCGTCAGCCGGCTCAGAGACCTCGGGGTCACGTCGGGGCCGACGCTCTTGGTGGTGTCCGAGGTCGCGCCAGCCCTCGCGCGCGCCGCCCGGAACATCCCGTGGCTCCAGCTGGAAACCCCGACGCACGCCTCGGCGTACCAGGTGCTCAGGAACGGCCGGATGATCGCCGAGCGCGCGGCGATCCTGACCATGCAGGAGGCGCTCGCGAAATGAGAGATCCCCGGACCGTGCTGCTCCGGCCGCTCATGACCGAGAAGAGCATGCAGCAGAAGGAAGATCTCAACGCCGTGACGTTCCAGGTGGCCGTGGACGCCAACAAGGTGGAGATCCGGCAGGCGGTGGAGCGCGTGTTCAACGTCAAGGTGGCGGACGTGCGCACCCAGGCCCGCGAGGGCAAGTGGAAGCGCATGGGGCGCTTCGAGGGCCGACGGGCGGCCTGGAAGAAGGCCATCGTCACGCTCGCGCCCGGCCACAAGATCGAACTCGTCGAGGGGGTATAGCGGCATGGGAATCCGGACGCTGAAGCCCACCTCGCCGGCCCGGCGCTACATGACGTTCCTCACCAACGAGGAGATCACGAAGAAGACGCCGGAGAAGAGCCTCCTGTCCCCGAAGCGCCGCACCAACGGGCGCAATTCGTCCGGCCGCATCACGGTTCGGCATCGGGGTGGCGGGGTCAAGCGCATGCTCCGGGACATTGACTTCCGGCGCGAGAAGCTCGGGATCCCGGCCAAGGTCGCGGGCATCGAGTACGATCCGAACCGTTCGGCGCGAATCGCGCTCCTGCACTACCGGGACGGTGAGAAGCGCTACATCATCGCGCCGCTGGGGCTCAAGCCGGGCGACGTCGTGATGTCGGGACCGCAGGCGGATATCCTCCCGGGCAACGCGTTGCCCCTCCGGAACATCCCCCTGGGGACGCTGGTGCACAACGTGGAGCTGCAACCGGGAAAGGGCGGCCAGCTCTGCCGGAGTGCCGGCACCCTGGCGCAGCTCCTGGCGAAGGAAGGCGATCACGCTAACCTGAAGCTGCCCTCGGGGGAGGTGCGGCAGGTGAAGCTCGAGTGCATGGCGACCGTGGGGCAGGTGGGGAACCTGGACCACGAGAACGTCTCCATGGGGAAGGCTGGACGCGTGCGGTGGCGCGGTTTCAGGCCCACCGTCCGCGGCACCGTGATGAACCCGGTAGATCATCCCATGGGGGGCGGCGAGGGCAAGGGCAAGGGCAACCATCCCATGACCCCGTGGGGAAAGCCCACCAAGGGCTACAAGACGCGGCGAGGCGCCAGGCCGTCCGACCGCTACATCGTCACGCGCAGGACCAAGTAGGGAGAGGACGGCATGGGACGCTCGCTGAGCAAGGGACCGTATGTCGAGCTTCGGTTGCAGAGTCGGGTCGAGGACCTCAACCGCGCGCACCAGAAGAAGGTGCTCAAGACCTGGTCGCGCCGGTCGACCATCCTGCCGGAGTTCGTCGGCCACACGCTCGCCGTGCACAACGGGAAGAAGTTCATCCCGGTCTACATGACGGAGAACATGGTCGGGCACCGCCTGGGCGAGTTCGCTCTGTCCCGGACCTTCAAGGCGCACGGGGCCTCGGAGAAGGCCTCGACCTCCCCCACGGGCAAGACGTGAACCGGCCATGAAGACACAGGCGACCGCACGTTACATCCGGGTGCCGGCCAGCAAGGCCCGGCTGGTCCTGGACCACATCCGCGGCAAGTCCGTGGGCGAGTCACTCGCGACGCTCCAGCTCGCGCCGAAGGCCGCCGCGCGGCTGATCGAGAAGGTCCTGCGGTCGGCCATCGCGAACGCCGAGCACAACCACCAAGTTCGAAACCTGGACGACCTCCGCGTGGTCAAGGCGATCGCCGACGGGGGGCCCTCGATGAAGCGGGTGTCGCCCCGCGCCATGGGGCGGGCGTTCTTCATCAAGCACCGGACCAGTCACCTCACAATCGAGCTCTCCGACGAGACGCCGCGTGCCGAGTCGCGGCGGGCGGGCGCGAGGTAACCATGGGGCAGAAGACACATCCGATCGGGTTCCGGCTGGGCACCACGCGCACGTGGAGCTCCCGGTGGTTCGCCACCAAGGGCTACGCCGCTCTCCTGCACGAAGACGTGAAGATCCGGCGCTTCATCAAGTCCGCGCTCTATCACGCGGGGATCTCGCGGATCGATATCGAGCGCTCGGCCAACCGTGCGCGGATCACCATCTTCACCGCCCGGCCGGGCATCATCATCGGCCGGAAGGGCGCCGAGGTGGAGAAACTGAAGAACGAGATCCAGATCCGCACGGCGAAGGAGGTCCACCTCAACATCGAGGAGGTGGTCCATCCGGAGCTGGACGCCCAGCTGGTGGCCGAGAACGTCGCGCTGCAGCTCCAGAAGCGCGTGGCGTTCCGGCGCGCCATGAAGAAAGCGGTGCAATCCGCGCTGCGACTGGGCGCCGACGGCATCAGGATCGCGTGCTCGGGCCGCCTGGGCGGCTCCGAGATCGCCCGCCGCGAGTGGTACCGGGATGGGCGGGTGCCGCTGCACACGATCCGGGCCGACATCGACTACGGGCTCGCCGAGGCGCACACGACCTACGGCGCCATCGGCGTGAAGGTGTGGATCTTCAAGGGTGAGGTTCTCCCCACCCAGCGGCCCAGCGAGGTCTAACGACCATGCTGATGCCCAAGCGCGTCAAGTACCGCAAGGCCCAGCGTGGGCGCATGGCCGGCAAGGCCCAGCGCGGGTCGACGCTCGCCTTCGGCGACTACGGCTTGAAGGCGCTGGAGCCTGGCTGGGTGACCAACCGGCAGATCGAGGCGGCGCGCGTGTCGCTCGCCCGGAGCGTGAAGCGGGGCGGGAAGATCTTCATTCGTATCTTCCCGGACAAGCCGGTCACCAAGAAGCCCGCCGAGACCCGGATGGGCAAGGGCAAGGGGAATCCCGAGGGCTGGGTGGCGGTGGTCAAGCCAGGGCGCATCCTCTACGAGATGGAAGGTGTGGACGAGGCCACGGCGCGGGACGGGTTCCGGCTCGCGGCCCAGAAGTTCGGGATCAAGACCAAGTTCGTGTCCCGGACGCGGACGGTCTGAGGCGATCATGAAGGCGGTCACGTGGCGCGAGATGTCGGGCGAGGAGCTCGGGCAGAAGGCGAAGGAGCTGACCGAGGAGCTGTTCAACCTACGGTTCCAGCTCTCGATGGGCGTGGCGAAGAACCCGTCCCGCGTGGGCCAGGCCAGGCGCGACCTGGCGCGGGTCAAGACCGTGCTGCGCCAGCGTGGGTTGACGGCGGCGGGCGAAGCGCAGCCGAAGAAGCAAGCGTAGCGTTCCGGCGGGGGCGGGCGGGCGACAGCCCGGGTGCCCGCCCCAGGTGAAAGGACCAACGTGGGAGAGAAGAAGACCCGAGAGGGCGTGGTGGTCAGCGACAAGATGACGAAGACCCGCGTGGTCCGCATCGAGCGGGTTTTCCGCCACCCCCGGTACGAGCGCGTCGTCCGGCGGAGCAAGCGGCTGAAGGCGCATGATGAGACGAATGCCAGCAAGACGGGGGATCGCGTGCTCATCGAAGAGACGCGGCCGCTGTCCAGGGACAAGCGGTGGCGGATCCGCGAGATCCTGACCCGCGTGTCGTGAGGGACTCCGAGGGAGAGAGCGAGACACGGCCATGATCCAGCCGAGAACGATGCTCGATGTGGCGGATAACTCCGGGGCCAAGAAGGCCCAGTGCATCCGCGTGATGGGGGGCGGGAACAAACGGACCGCGTCCCTTGGCGACATCGTCATCGTCGCCGTCAAGGAAGCCGCTCCGGACGGGACCGTGAAGAAGGGCGAGGTGGCCCGGGCCGTCGTGGTGCGCACGGTGAAAGAGGTGGGACGGAAGGACGGGTCCTACATCCGCTTCGACAGGAACGCGGTCGTGCTGGTCAAGGCCGACGACAACCCGGTGGGGACCCGCATCTTCGGCCCCGTGGCCCGGGAGCTCAGGGACAAGCAGTTCACGAAGATCATCTCCCTGGCGCCGGAAGTTATCTAGGGAGGCCGTAGAGGACGATCATGGCGCAGGCGCACGTTCGGAAGGGAGACACGGTGGTGGTGGTGGCCGGGAAAGAGCGAGGCAAGCGAGGGAAGGTGCTCCGGGTGCTGCCTGCCGAGGGGCGTGTCCTCGTCGAGCGCCTCAACATGATGAAGAAGCACCAGCGCCCCACTCAGAGGCTTCGCCAGGGCGGTATCATCGAGCGCGAGGCGCCCCTGCACCTCTCCAACGTGATGCTGGTGGATCCCCGGACCGATACACCCACGCGGGTTGGCGTCCGTCTGCTGACGGACGGCAAGAAGGCCCGCATCGCCAAGAAGTCTGGCGAGATCATCGACAAGGCGTAAGACCATGGCCGAGGCGAAGAAGGCTGACAAGGCGCAGAAGGCCCCCAAGGCGGGGCCGGCCGTTGCCGCTGGAAAGAAGCAGCCGGCGCCGGCGGGCAAGGGGGGTAAGGGCGCTCCGTCCGCTGCCCCCGAGACGCCGGCCGCCCGCCCAAAGGTGACGGGGGCGGTTCCCCCTCGTCTGCGGGAGCGGTTCCGGGCCACGGTGATCCCCGCCCTCATGAACGAGCGCGGCTATACCAACCCCTTCCAGGTGCCGCGGCTCCGGAAGATCGTCATCAACATGGGCGTGGGCGAGGGCAAGGAGAACGCCAAGGTACTCGACTTCGCCACGGCGGATCTGCAGGCGATCACGGGGCAGAAGCCCGTGGTCACCCGCGCCAAGAAATCCATTGCGAACTTCAAGCTGCGCGAGAACGCTCCCATCGGATGCAAGGTCACGCTCCGCGGGGCCCGGATGTACGAGTTCATGGACCGGCTGGTCAACGTGGCGCTGCCGCGCGTCCGAGACTTCAGGGGCGTCCCTCCCAAGGCCTTCGACGGCCGCGGCAACTACGCTCTCGGGCTCAAGGAGCAGGTGATCTTTCCGGAGATCGTGTACGACAAGGTGGACAAGGTGCGCGGCATGGACGTCATCATGGTGACCAGCGCGAAGACCGACGAAGAGGCGAAGGCGCTGCTGACCCACCTCGGCGTGCCCTTCAGGGAGTCCTGAGCATGGCGAAGACCTCACTGATCATGAAGTCCCGGCGCCCGCCGAAGTTTCAGTCGCGGGCCTACTCGCGCTGCAAGATCTGCGGGCGCCCGCGCGGCTTCCTCCGCAAGTTCCAGTGCTGCCGGATCTGCTTCCGGGAGCTGGCGCTCAAGGGCGAGGTGCCGGGCGTGATCAAGGCGAGTTGGTAGGAGGGGCGCGGCCATGATGACGGACCCCATCGCAGATCTGCTGACCCGCATCCGTAATGCCAGTGGCGCCGAGCACGAGAAGGTGGACATCCCGGCCTCCAAGCTGAAGGTCCGGGTCACCGAGATCCTCAAGGCGGAGGGGTTCATCAAGAACTTCCGTCTCATCGAGGAGCCCAAGCCGGGAACCGTGCGCGTGTACCTGAAGTACGGGGCGGGGAACGAGAAGGTCATCTCCGGCTTGGTGCGTGTGTCCCGGCCCGGCCGGCGCGTGTACGTGGGCAAGGACAAGATCCCCTCCATCCTGGGGGGCATGGGCGTCGCCATCCTCTCCACGTCGCGCGGTGTCATGACCGATCGCGAGGTTCGGAAGCTGGGGCTGGGCGGCGAAGTCCTGGCCTACGTCTGGTAGGAGCGACCATGTCCAGAATCGGCAGGAAGCCTATTCCCATCCCCCAGGGCGTCACGGTCGCCATCGAGGGGAACACCGTGCGGGTGGTGGGTCCCAAGGGCAAGCTCTCGCACACACTCCCGGCGGGCGTTTCGGTCGCGGCGGATGGGAGCGTCCTCACGGTTGGGCGGAGCTCGGACCACCGAACCGTGCGGGCCCTGCACGGGCTCACGCGCTCCCTGATCGCCAACATTGTCCACGGGGTCAAGGACGGCTTCGAGCGGAAGCTCGAGATCGTCGGCATCGGCTACCGGGCTCAGCTCGCTGGGCAGAATCTCCAGCTCGCCCTGGGGTACTCCCACCCGGTGATCTTCCCGCTGCCGGAGGGCGTCCAGGCCGAGGTGGAGAAGCAGGTCTCCATCACGTTGCGCGGGACTGACAAGGCCCTCCTCGGGCAGACGGCGGCCAAGCTCCGCGCGCTGCGCAAGCCGGATCCGTACAAGGGCAAGGGAATCAAGTACGCCGGCGAGTACATTCGGCGGAAGGTCGGCAAGAAGGCGGGGGCCAAGTAAATGATCACGAGTCACAAGGTCGAGGGGCGCAAGATCCGCCACCTGCGCATCCGGCGTACGGTCCGCGGGACGCCGCAGCGGCCGCGGCTCACTGTGTTCCGCAGCCTGAACCACATCTACGCGCAGATCATCGACGATGCGTCGGGGCGGACCCTGGTGGCGGTGGATAGCCGCGCGCCGGAGTTCCAGCAGAAGATGAAAACCGGCGGCAACGTGACGGCGGCCAAGCTGGTGGGCGAACTGCTCGCCCAGCGGGCTCGCGCCCATGGCGTGAGCGCCGTCGTTTTCGATCGGGGGGGCTATCAATATCACGGGCGGGTCAAGGCGCTGGCCGACGCGGCACGAGCCGGCGGCCTCACGTTCTGAGGAGGGGTGAGTGGCTGAGGCACGCATCGATTCCAGTGCGCTCGATCTGACCGACCGGGTCGTCGCCATCAACCGCGTGGCGAAGGTTGTCAAGGGCGGCCGGCGGTTCTCCTTCACAGCCCTCGTGGTCGTGGGGGACGGACACGGCCACGTGGGCGTCGGGCTCGGCAAGGCCCGCGAGGTGCCCGAGGCGATCCGGAAGTCGGTGGAGCACGCCAAGAAGGATCTGGTCTACGTGCCCCTTCGGGACACCACCATTCCGTGCGAGATCACGGGCCGTTTCGGCGCGGCGCGCGTCTACCTCAAGCCCGCCGCCCAGGGCACGGGAGTCATCGCGGGCGGGGCTGTGCGCCCGGTGCTGGAGGCGGCCGGCGTCCAGGACATCCTGACGAAGACCATCGGCACCAACAACCCGCACAACGTGCTGAAGGCCACGATCGATGCGTTCCGGCAGATGAAGCGGCTGCTCGATCTCCACGCCGCGCGCCGTCGCTCGGTGGACGGCGAGAGCCAGGAGGTCGCGGGTGTCAAAGAAGGTTAAGGTCACGCTGGTGAAGAGCATCATCGGGCTCAACCCGAAGCAGGAGGCGACCGTCAAGGCGCTGGGGCTGCACCGCATTCGGCACACGGTGGAGCACGACGACACCCCGACGATCCGGGGCATGATCAAGGCGGTGGGGTTCTGCCTGAAGGTGGACGAGGCATGAGACTGGAAGATCTGCGTCCGGCGCCCGGCTCCACGACGAAGCGAAAGCGGATCGGCCGCGGGCCCGGGTCTGGCCACGGCAAGACCGCCGGCAAGGGCCACAAGGGGCAAAAGGCCCGCTCCGGCGGCGGCGCCCGGCCGGGTTTCGAGGGTGGGCAGATGCCACTCTACCGGCGGCTGCCCAAGCGCGGCTTCGTTCCCTACGGGGGCAAGACCGAGTTCGCGATCGTCAACCTCAAGGACGTGGTGGCACGCTTCGCCGCCGGCAGCGTGGTGGATCCGAACAGCCTGCTCCAGGCGCGGCTGATCAAGAAGGCCGATCGCGGCGCCGTGAAGATCCTGGGCGAGGGTGACGTCTCTCACGCCCTCACCATGCGCGCCCACAAGATCAGCGAATCGGCGCGCCGCAAGGTCGAGGCCGCGGGCGGCCGGGTCGAGGTGCTGCGGGCATGATAGAGGGCCTCCAGAGCTTCCGGAACATCTTCAAGATCCCGGAGCTCAAGCGTCGCGTGTTGATGACCCTGGGGCTGCTGGCCGCCTACCGTCTCGGGGCCCACGTCCCGACGCCAGGCATCGACGGAGCGGCGCTCGCCCAGTTCTTTGACCAGGTCCAGGGCACGCTGCTGGGCATGGTGGACCTCTTCTCCGGGGGCAATCTGCGGCGGCTCACCGTCTTCGCCCTCGGCATCATGCCGTACATCTCGGCGTCTATTATCCTGCAGCTCCTGACCGTGGTGATCCCTGCCCTCGAGCGGCTCGCCAAGGAAGGGGAGGCGGGGAAGAAGAAGATCACCCAGTACACCCGGTACGGCACGATCGGGCTGTCGCTCGTGCAGTCCTTCGGCATCGCGGTGGGCCTGGAGAGCATGCGAAGCCCCGGCGGCGGGGTCATCGTCCCCGATCCCGGATGGGGGTTCCGGCTGCTCACCATGATCACGCTCACCACCGGGACCGCGCTCATCATGTGGCTGGGCGAGCAGATCTCCGAGAAGGGGATCGGCAACGGCATCTCGCTCATCATCTTCGCCGGCATCGTGGTGCGCCTGCCCTCGGCGATCGTCTCGTCCTACACGCTCATCGCCACCGGCGAGCTCAAGCTGTTCGTCTTCCTGGGTCTCCTGATCATGATGCTCGGCGTGACCGCGGCGGTCGTCGTCATGCAGGAGGGCCAGCGGAAGATCCCGGTGCAGTACGCCAAGCGGGTCGTGGGCCGGCGGATCTACGGGGGACAGTCCACCCACATCCCCCTGCGCGTGAACACGGCCGGCGTCATCCCGGTGATCTTCGCCTCGTCGCTGATCCTGTTCCCGGCGACGCTCACGCGCTTCATCCAGCACCCGTGGATGCAGGCGATCTCGCAGGCGCTGTCGCCCGGCCAGTTCACCTACACGCTCATCTACTCTGGCCTGATCATCTTCTTCGCGTACTTCTACACGGCGATCGTCTTCAACCCGATCGATCTCGCCGACAACATGAAGAAGTACGGCGGCTTCATTCCGGGCGTGCGCCCGGGCAAGAAGACCGCCGAGTACATTGATCGGACGCTGACCCGGATCACGCTGCCGGGCGCCGTGTTCCTGGCGCTCATCTCGGTGCTTCCGGACTTCCTCATCCGGTGGTTCAACACGCCGTTCTTCTTCGGCGGGACCAGTCTGCTGATCGTCGTGGGCGTCGCGCTGGACACCGTGCGACAGATGGAGTCGCACCTCCTGATGCGGAACTACGAGGGATTCCTCCGGAAGAAGGCGAAGGCGCGGGCGTGAGCAACCGGATCATCCTCCTGGGAGCCCCCGGCTCGGGCAAGGGGACGCAGGCCCGGCACCTGGCCGCGGAGTGGGGCGTCCCTCAGATCGCCACGGGAGACATGCTGCGCGAGGCGGCGGCGCACGGGAGTCCGCTCGGGCTCGAGGCCAAGCGCTACATGGACACGGGAGGGCTCGTTCCGGATGGGGTGGTGATCGGACTCGTGGCCGAGCGCCTCGCGCGTCCGGATGCCAAGGCGGGGTTCGTGCTGGATGGCTTCCCCCGTACCGTGGCCCAGGCCGAGGCCCTGGACCGGATCCTCCGCGAGCCGGGGCTTTCGCTGGACCGCGTGGCGTTTCTGGACGTGTCCCGCGCGGAGCTGCTGCGCCGGCTCACCGGGCGGCGTGTCTGCCGCCGTTGCGGCGCGGCCTACCACCTGGTATCGGCGCCGCCGCAGACGTCGGATCGCTGCGACGCCTGCAAGGGCGAGCTCTACCAGCGCGAGGATGATGCCCCCGCCGCAGTGGCACGGCGCCTGGACGTCTACGAGAAGCAGACGGCGCCGCTCCTGGCGTACTACGAGCGCGGGGGTCTGCTGGCGGCCGTGCGCGGCGAGGGCTCCATGGATGATGTGACGGCCGGCATCCGGAAGGCTGTGCGGGGAACCGGCGCGGCATGATCGTGCTGAAGTCTGCGCGCGAGCTGGCCCACATGCGGGCCGGCGGGCAGATCCTTGCCGCGGTCAGGGAGCGGCTCCGGGTTTTGGTCCGGCCGGGGGTGACGACCAAGGAGATCGACGTCGACGTGGAGGCCTTCATCGTGGCGCGCGGCGCCAAGTCGGCCTTCAAGGGGTACCGGGGCTACCCGGCGACGGTGTGCACATCCATCAACCAGGAGGTCGTCCACGGCATCCCGTCGGAGAAGCGCCGCCTCGCCGAGGGGGACATCATCGGGCTGGACCTGGGCTGCATCGTCGAGGGGTACTACGCCGACTGCGCCGTCACGCTGGCGGTGGGCGCCGTCCCGCCGCGGGTGCAGGAGCTGCTCGACGTGACGCGCGAGAGCCTCGACAAGGCCATCGTCCAGTGCCGTCCCGGCAACCGCCTCGGCGACATCTCGCACGCCGTGCAGAGCCATTGCGAGAGCCACGGCTTCGGGGTGGTGCGGGCCTTCGTGGGCCACGGCATCGGGCGGCAGCTCCACGAGGATCCGCAGGTGCCGAACTTCGGGGAGCCCGGGCGCGGCCCGGGGCTCAAGGCCGGCATGGTGCTGGCCATCGAGCCGATGGTGACCATGGGATCGTGGGAGGTCCGCATCCTCGAAGACCGCTGGACGGCGGTCACCGAGGACGGCAGCCTGGCCGCTCACTTCGAGGACACCATCGCCATCACGGAGAACGGCCCAGAGATCCTGACGCGCGTGGAGCCGGGGGCGTAGGTGTGAGGATCGGATGACCAAGGAAGACGCGATCGAGGTGGAGGGAACCGTCGTCGAGCCCCTGCCCAATGCCATGTTCCGGGTCGAGCTCGAGAACGGGCACCGGGTGCTGGCCCATGTGTCCGGCAAGATGCGGATGAACTTCATCCGGATCCTGCCGGGGGACAAGGTGAAGGTGGAGCTGTCCCCCTACGACCTGACGCGGGGCCGCATCACCTACCGGTTCAAGTGAGCAGGGAGAGCGATGAAAGTCAGACCGTCGATCAAGGTGCGCTGCGAGAACTGTAAGATCGTGCGGCGGCAGGGACGCGTCCGCATCATCTGCAAGAACCCTCGCCACAAGCAGAGACAGGGGTAGCCCCGGAGGGGCGCGGACGGGCTCACGCCCGCCTGCGCCATGGAGACAGCCTATATGGCACGCATCGCCGGAGTGGATTTGCCGCGGGACAAACGCGGGGAGATCGCGATCCAGTACATCTACGGGATCGGGATCCCCTCTGCGAAGAAGATCTTCGCCGAGGCCCGGGTGGACTCCAACAAGCGGGTCAAGAGCTGGACCGATGAGGAAACGGCCCGCATCCGCGAGATCATCGAGCGGGCGTACAAGGTGGAGGGCGACCTCCGCCGCGAGGTGGCCATGAACGTGAAGCGGCTGATGGACATCGGCTGCTACCGCGGGATTCGCCACCGCAAGGGCTTGCCCGTGCGAGGCCAGCGCACCCACACCAACGCCCGTACCCGCAAGGGCCGGAGCAAAGGCGTCATGGTCAAGAAGAAACCTGTCGCCGCCGCTCCCGCCGCTGCGCCGAAGAAATAGGGAGCCGCACATATGGCTGACGTCCCAGAGGAGAAACCGGCGGCGCCCCGCAAGGGCAGCCGTAAGCGAGAGCGGAAGGAGGTCCGCGTGGGGATCGCTCACGTCCAGGCCACCTTCAACAACACGATCGTGACACTCACCGACAAGACGGGCAATGTCGTCTCCTGGGCCAGTGCCGGGAGCGTGGGCTTCAAGGGTTCGCGCAAGAGCACGCCGTTCGCCGCGCAGACGGCTGCCGAGAACGCGGCCCGGAAGGCCATGGACATGGGGCTCAAGCAGGTGGAGGTGTTCGTCAAGGGCCCTGGTGCGGGCCGCGAGGCGGCCATCCGGTCCCTCCAGGCGGTGGGCCTCGAGGTGACCGCGATCCGGGATGTGACGCCGATTCCGCACAACGGCTGCCGTCCGCCGAAGCGGCGGCGGGTGTAGGGAGGACCAGGGGTGGCCAGATATCGAGCGGCGGTCTGCCGGCAGTGCCGGCGCGAGGGGATCAAGCTGTTCCTGAAGGGGGCGCGCTGCTTCACCGAGAAGTGCGCCATCGAGCGGCGGAACTATCCCCCGGGCCAGCACGGGCTCAGCCGGACCAAGGTCACGCCCTACGGGGTGCAGCTCCGGGAGAAGCAGAAGGCCAAGAACATCTACGGCGTTCTCGAGAGCCAGTTCCGCCGGTACTTCGAACGGGCGGAGCGCGAGAGGGGGATCACCGGCGAGAACCTGCTCAAGTTGCTCGAGCGGCGGCTGGACAACGTGGTGTTCCGCCTGGGGATGGCGGCCTCTCGCCGAGAGTCCCGACAGATGGTCGCCCACGGGCACTTCCAGGTCAACGGACGGAAGGTATCCGTCCCCTCGTACATCGTGAAGGTGGGTGAGGTCGTTCAGCTCCGGCCCGGCTCCAAGATGGCGGAGCGCGCTGCGGACAATCTCGCCGCCGGCCGCGCGGCGGTGCCGCCGTGGCTCGAGGTGGACGTCAACGACAAGAAGGGGACCGTGCGAGGCCTCCCGATGCGGGAGGACATCCAGATCCCCGTGCAGGAGCAGCTGATCGTCGAGCTGTTCTCAAAGTAGGAGATCATGGCAAGGATTCCGTTTCAGAGGCCCAAGCACATCGAGTGGGAGATCAACACCGACCGGTACGGCCGGCTCGTGGCTGAGCCGTTCGAGAAAGGGTACGCGCTCACGGTGGGCCACTCGCTGCGGCGGACCCTCCTGTCGATCATCCCCGGAGCGGCCGTCGCGTGGGTGCGGATCGAGGGTGCCCGGGACCAGGAGGCTCACATCCCGGGGGTGCAGGAGGACACGCTGGACGTGCTGCTGAACCTCCGGAAGCTCGCCGTCAACGTGCCGTCGGGAGAGCCGATGACGACGCGGCTGGAGGCCAAGGGGCCGAAGGAGGTCACCGGCGCCGATGTGTCGGAGGCCACCGGGATCGAGGTGCTGAACCCGGAGCTGCACATCGCGACGCTGGAGCAGGGCGGGTCGCTCGCCATCGAGCTCGGCATCGGCATCGGCCGCGGCTACGTCGCGGCCGACAAGCACCGCCCCGGAACCATCCCGGCGGGCGCGAGTCCCATGGATGCCGCCTTCTCACCCATCCAGAAGGTGTCGTACGGCGTGGAGAATGCGCGCCTCGGCAAGATCACGGACTACGAGCGGCTCATCGTCGAGATCTGGACCAACGGGGCCGTCTCCCCCGACGAGGCGCTGACGCGGGCGGCGGCCCACATGCGCGACCAGTTCGCACTGCTGGCACCGGAGGGGCGTCCCGAGGAGGACGAGGAGATCGAGGCATCGGGTGAGGGTTTCCTCCAGGAGAGCCTGAGCAAGACCCTCGAGGAGCTCCCGCTCCCGGCGCGGGCGATCAACGCCCTGCGAAACGCGGAGATCGTGACGGTCGCCGACCTCGTGCAGAAGATCGATGAGGACCTGGAGCAGGTCAAGAACCTGGGCACCAAGTCCATCGATGAGATCAAGACCGCGCTGGCGGGGCTGGGCCTCTCGCTCGGAATGCGCATCGACCCGAACGTGCTGGGCGCGCTCGGGCGGGGAGGGACCACATGAGGCACGGCAAGGCCGGGTTCAAGCTCGGGCGCGTCACGGCCCACCGGTGGGCGCTCTTCCGCAACCTGCTGGTCGCCCTGTTCCGGCACGAGCGCATCACCACGACCGAGGCCAAGGCCAAGGCGGTTCGCGGACTCGCCGACCAGATGGTCACACTTGCCAAGCGGGAGTCGCTCCACGCGAGGCGGCAGGTGCTGGCCATGGTGCCTGACCCGCTCGTTGTCAAGAAGCTCTTCGACACCATCGCAGCCCGCTTCGGGGACCGGCATGGCGGCTACACGCGCATCGTCAAGGCGGGGACGCGCCCCGGTGACCGGGCGCAGATGGTGCTCCTCGAGTTGGTGGACCGGCCCGAGACGCCGAAGGAGAAGGGCAGGAAGGGCGCCAAGGCCGAGAAGGCTCCCAAGGGCGAGGCGGGGGCCGGAGCGCCGAAGTCCAGGAAGAAAAAGGCGGCCGCAGCGGCGGGCTAGGCCAGCGGCACGATCGAAGGAGGGGGCGGCCGAGGCCGCCCCCTTTTTTTGTCCACGCCCGCTGACAGGGAACGGCCGTGGCGAGAGCGTCGACCGGGTCAGGCGCAGCCGGTCCGCGGTGCTCCCGGGGCCCGCCTCGGCACCAGCGTGCAGGCGAACGTGGCCGGCTGCCTGCGGTATTCCTCGAGGACTTTCCCGAGGCGGGCCAGGGTCCGGTCGCGCTTCGCCAGGCCGATCCCGTAAATCGCCAGGTCGTTGACGAGGCGGGTGTAGAACATGTGCGGCGCGTCGCCCCCCGTGCCCATGCACGGACTGGGCTTCTGGGCCACGCGCAGGAGGGGGCCGAAGGCCGCCACGTACTCCTGGAGGACGGCCTCGTCCCTCAGATCGGTGGGGACCTCGGGGAAGCGAGCCAGGAACTCGTCCACGGTGATGGGACTCCGGCCAGCCCGGACCTTGTGATCGAGATCGGATGAGAGCCTGATCTGCACCATCGCCCCAGAGTATAGCACCGGCGGCCGGGGCGCGCGGCTTGGCGTCTCAAAGCTGGAGCACTGCGATGCCACCCACGGTCACGAGCGTGCCGAGGATGGCGCGGCGCGGGGCCGGCTCGCCGAGAAACACGACGCCCAGCGGCAGGGCGAACAGGGGGGCGGTCGAGGAGAGCACGGTGGCCACCGTGACGCCGCCGTGCTTGAGGCCTGCCACGAACATTGTCACGGCCCAGGTCAGGCCCGAGCCGAGCGCGTACAGCGCTCCCAGGGTCGTGTCGGACATGAGGGGCACGGACGTGGCGTGGGCGAGGAGGGAACGCGCCGAGGAAGCGGCACCGGGCCGCTCCCTCGCCGGGCGCTCCTACTTCAGGTGGGCGTGGAAATGGGCGAGGGTGCGCTTCCAGGCATCCCCGGCCGCGGCCTTGTTGTAGACGTCGGCCCGCTCGTCGTTGAAGAAGGCGTGATCCACGCCGGGGTAGATGTGGATCTCGGACTGCTTGCCGGCCGCCTTGATCTCCACGTCCAGATCGCGCGCCGCAGAGGGATTGACGAACTGGTCCTTTTCGGCGAAAAGCCCGAGCATGGGGCCCGCCAGCCGGCTGTAGTCGGGCTTGACGTTCGGATGGATGCCGTAGAAGTTCACCACTGCCCCGATGCTCGGATTGGTGCAGCCGGCGAAGAGGGCGAGCTGGCCGCCCATGCAGAAGCCCACCGCGCCGAGCCTGGTGGTGCACGAGAACCCGGCGAGACACTTCGCCGCTCCCGAGAGGTCCTTCTCCGCCTGGGCGATGTTGAGCGCCATGAAGAGCTTGCCCGCCGCATCCGGCTCGGAGGCCGTCTGCCCGTGGTAGAGGTCCGGGGCCAGCGCGGAGAAGCCCGCGACCGCGAACCGGTCACAGACGCTCTTGATGTGCCCGACAAGCCCCCACCACTCCTGGATCACCAGCACGCCCGGCCCGTTGCCTGCGGCCGGGGTCGCCAGGTAGCCCTGAGTCGCCTTCCCGCTGCTCGGGAACTCCACCATGCGTCCTGCCATCGGCGTTGCCTCCTTTATGTTGGTTGAATGTGGATGACGTCGGTTTGGCTGTGGGGCCTCTTCGCCCCCCTGGGGCTCATCGGGGCGTCCGCATGACCGGGGCCTCTTCGAGCCTGCGGCGTGTCTTTCATCTTGGTTGAATGTGGATGACGTCGGTTTGGCTGTGGGGCCTCTTCGCCCCCCTGGGGCTCACCGGGGCGTCCGCATGACCGGGGCGTCTATTTTACCGTGAAGCCCGCGTCGTGGGGGGCTTCTCATGAGGCTCCGGGCGCGGGCGGCGTGATGCGGACGGTCAGCACCCGGCGCTCGTCGACCTCGAGCACGGTGAAGCTGTGGCGGCCCACCTGCAATTCCTCGCCGATGGCCGGGATACGGTGCACCGTCGCGAGGACGAGCCCCGCGACGGTCTCGAAGTCGCCCTTGGGCAGCTCCCAGTCGAGGGAGTCGTTGAGCTCGTCGATCCCGACGCGCCCGGCGACGCGGTAGCTGCCGTCCGGGAGACGCTCCACCATGGCCGGAGCGCGGTCGTGCTCGTCCTGGATCTCGCCCACGATCTCCTCGACGATGTCCTCCACGGTGACGATTCCGACCGCGCCCCCGTACTCGTCCACCACGACCGCGAGCTGCACCCGTCCCTTTTGCATCTCACGCAGCAGATCGTCGATGCGCTTCGTCTCCGGCGCGTAGGTGGCCGGGCGCATCAGCGAGCGCAGATCCGGGGCCACGGCTCCGCGACTGAGGAGATCCATGGCCGTCACCACACCGACAAGATTGAAGACGCGGTCCGTGAAGACGGGGATGCGCGAGAAGCCGCGCTCGCTCATGAGCCGCACGGCCTCGTCGGGCGTGGCCGTCTCCGGCAGCGCCGCCACGTCCACCAGCGGGAGCATGACCTCGCGCACAGCCGTCTCCCCCAGGTCGAAGATCTTGTCGATCATCTCGGCCTCGGAGGTGCTCACGGCGGCCTCCTCCGGCTCCATCTGGAGCAGCAGCTTGAGCTCCTCGCGCGAGACGAAATGCCTGGCGGCGGTGGGTTGGCGTCCGAGGAGCGCCAAGGCGACGCCCACGAAGGCGTTGGACCCCCACGTGAGCGGCTTGAGCACATGGCTCGCCAGCTCGATCAGCCGGAAGAGGTGCCGGATCAGGGCTGTCGCCCACTCCTGCGCCACCGCCTTGGGGATCACCTCGCCGAACACCAGCATCAGGGGCGTGAGCGCGAGCGTGACGATCAGGGCCGCCGCCCCGCCAACGAGCGGGAGCAGGGCCCACGTGGCGACCGACGAAGCCGTGATGTGGGCGATGGTCACGCCCATCATGGCGGTGGACAGCACGCGCTCGGGCCGCCGGAAGGACTCGAGGTAGCGTGCTGCGGTCCGGTCACCCCCCTCGGCCAGGTGGCGCAGGCGCACCCGGTTGGCGGCAATGAAGGCCATCTCCGCCGCCGAGAAGAGCGCCGTGACGACCAGGGCCAGCACGATGACCCAGAAGTAGATGATCACCCGGCCTCCGGGCGGTCTGGTGTGCCCCTGAGCCGCACCAGCACTTCCACGACGCGCATCCGCTCGACCTTCTCGACGGTGACCGCCACGTCGGGCGTCTCGGTCTTCTCCCCCTTGTGAGGGATGCGCCCGAAGAGATCGAGGACCCAGCCCCCCACCGTGTCGTACGCCTCGTTGGAGACGCTGAGCCCCGTGGCGGCGTTCAGCTCGTCGATGGGCAGCTTGCCCGAGACGCGGAAGGTGCCAGGGGCCACGGGATGGATCAGGCGCTCCTCCTCGTCGAACTCGTCTCGGATCTCGCCCACCAGCTCTTCCAGGAGGTCCTCGAGGGCCACGAGGCCCGCGGTGCCGCCGTACTCGTCAACGACAATGGCCAGGTGAAGCCTCTTTGCCTGGAACTCGCGAAGCAGCGCGTCCGCCCGCTTGGACTCGGGCACGAAGTAGGGCGGGTGCAGATGGGCGCGCAGGTCGAAGTCGGCCGGGAGCCCCCGGAGGTGGGGCAGGAGATCCTTGGTGTAGAGCACTCCGACGATCTGGTCAATCGTTCCCTCGAAGACGGGCACGCGCGAGAGGAGGTTCTCCCGGAGGAGATCCAGGACTCGTTCGCGCGGTGTGGCCACGTCCAGGCAGAACATGTCCGGGCGCGGCACCATCACCTCGCGCACGAGTGTGTCCTCGAGCTCGAAGACCCGGTGGATCATCTCCCGCTCGGTGCGCTCCACGACACCCTCGCGGGTGCCCACGTCCACCATGGTCCGCAGCTCCTCCTCAGAGATCTCGGGCCCGCCGCGCGCGCGCTCCGACCCGATCAGGCGTAGCGTCAGCACCGTGAAGGCCCCGAGGATCACGCGCACCGGCGCCAGCAGCACGGAGAGCCAGGCCACCGGCCGGCTCACCCACGCCGAGACCCGCTCGGGGTGCTCGACGGCAAGCGTCATGGGCAGGACCTCGCCGAAGACACTCAGCAGGACGATCATGCCGACGATGGCGACGGCGAGCCCGGCCGGGCCGAAGAGCCTCTCGGCCACCGCTGCGGCCAGCGCCGAGGCGCCGATGTTGATGACGGTGATGCCCACCAGGAGCGTCACCAGGAGATCGTGGGGCTGCTGGAGCAGGGGCGCGAGCGATGCGGCCTCCGAGCCTTGCTGCTCCGCCAGCCGCCGCAGCCGGGCGCGTCCGAGGGAGAAGAACGCCGCCTCGGCGCCGGTCAGGAGCGCCGAGAGCAGCACCAGCCCGACGAGCCCCACCAGCCCGAGGGCGGTGAGGTTATCCACTGAAGTGCTCGTAGCCGGGCCGGATCTCCACGGGCCGGCCCTCGGGTCCCACCCAGATGATCCCCGTCCCGGATCCGTCGATCTCGCCGATGACGGTGAGGGCCGTGCCCGTGGCCGCTCGCAGCCCCGCCGCCAGTGCACCGGCAGACGCGGGATCGCAGGTCAGGAGGAGCTCGTAGTCCTCGCCACCCGCGGCCGCCCACTCGATGGGATCCCGCCCGAGGGTCCGCGCCGCCTCCCGCGCCGCCTCGGCCACCGGGAGGCGGTCGATGCGGACGCGCGCCCCCACGCCGCTCTCGCGGCACAGGTGGCCCAGGTCGGTGGCGATGCCGTCGGAGCAGTCCATCATGGCGTGGACGCCCGCGGCCTCGCCGAGCCAGCGGCCCTCGGCCACCCGCGCTGTGGGGCGGAGGTGGGCGCGTCGGAGCTCCTCCACCGTCTCGGCATCGATGCCGGCGGCGCGGACCCGCTCCACGCCCGACTCGAGCACGGCGAGTCCGGCGGCCGACCGTCCCACCGTGCCCGTGACGGCCACCGCATCGCCTGGCCTGGCCGCGGAGCGCAGCCGCGGCGTGCCCGTGTGCTCGCCGAGCACCGTGACGCTGACGAACCAGCCTCGGGGTGACTCGGAGGTGTCGCCGCCGACGATGGCGACGTTGTGGGGTGCCGCCGCCCCGCGCATGCCCTCGTAGAAAGCCTCCACCTCGTCGACCTCGGTGGAGGCCGGGATGGCGAGCCCCACCAGCGCCCAGCGCGGCCTGCCGCCCATGGCGGCGATGTCCGAGAGGTTCACGGCCACGGCCTTCCAGCCGATGTCGCGTGGGGAGGCAAAGGCGCGGCGGAAGTGAACGTCCTCCACCACGAGGTCCGTCGTCGCGAGGAGCGCCGCGCCCGGGGCGAGGGCGAGCACCGCCGCGTCGTCTCCGATGCCGATGATGACGCCCGGCTCCTCCGCTCCCGCCACGGCCTCGCGGATCCACCGGATCAATCCGAGCTCGCCCATCCGGCGGACATTCACTGGATCACCCGGTCGGACATCCGGGGACTTGGAGGGTCGGTGTCGTCCATCACGTGCCCCGGGCGGGCGTCAGCTCGAGGAAGTTCCGGAGCAGCGCCTTGCCCTGGATGGTCAGGATGGACTCCGGGTGGAACTGGACGCCCTCCACCGGGTAGTGCCGGTGGCGGAGCCCCATGATCTCACCATCCTCGGCGCGCGCGGACACCTCGAGGTCGGCGGGGAAGCCGTCGGCCAGCACCACGAGGGAGTGGTAGCGCGTCGCCTCGAAGTCCTGGGGCAGCCCCAGGAAGGCGCCACGGCCGTCGTGGTGGATGCGGGAGGTCTTGCCGTGCATCTGCGCGCGGGCCCGCGCCACGGTGCCGCCGAAGGCCTGGCCGATGGCCTGATGGCCGAGACAGACGCCCAGGATCGGCGTGCTCGCGTGGAGCCTGCGGATGAGCGCCAGCGAGATCCCCGCGTGGTCGGGGTTGCCCGGCCCCGGGGAGATGACGATGCGCTCGGGCCCGAGCCGCTCCACGTCCTCCACGGTGAGCGCGTCGTTGCGCGCCACGTGGACCTCGGCCCCGAGCTCGCCGAGGTACTGGACGAGGTTGTAGGTGAAGGAGTCGTAGTTGTCGAGAACGAGGATCACCCGGCCGCCTCCCGCCCGGCGATCCGGAGAGCCAGGATCATGCCGCGCGACTTGGAGCAGGTCTCGAGCCACTCCGTCTTCGGGTCGGAGTCGGCCACGATGCCTGCGCCGACCTGGATGGAGGCCCGCCCTGCGCAGCAGACCACCGTGCGGATCGTGATGCACGAGTCGAGGTTGCCCGAGTAGGAGATGTACCCCACGGCGCCCCCGTAGGGGCCGCGGCGCGTCGGCTCCAGCTCCTCGATGATCTCCATGGCCCGGATCTTGGGCGCGCCCGTCAGGGTGCCGGCGGGGAAGCAGGCGGCCAGCACGTCGAAGGCGTCCTTGCCCGCAGCCAGCTGTCCCCGTACGTGGCTCACCAGGTGCATCACGTGCGAGTAGCGCTCCACGACCATGAACTCGGTGACCTCCACCGAGCCGACCCGGGACACGCGTCCCACATCGTTGCGGCCGAGATCCACCAGCATGACGTGCTCGGCCCGCTCCTTGGGATCGGCTGTCATCTCCGCCGCGAGCCGCGCGTCCTCCTCGTCGGTGGCGCCGCGTGGATGGGTGCCGGCGATGGGACGCTCCTCCACGCGCCCGTCCTCCAGGCGCACCAGCACCTCCGGGGAGGAGCCCACGATGCTCGTCCGGCCGAGGCGCAGGAAGAAGAGGTACGGAGACGGGTTGACGCTCCGGAGCGCGCGATACACCGTGAACGGGTCGGCCTTGAGCTCGGTGTCGAGCCGGCGCGACACGACGATCTGGTAGGCGTCCCCGGACGCGATGTACTCCTTCGCCCGTCGCACGCGCTCCATGTACGAGGCCTCGTCCATGGTGGACGTGAAGCCGTCCTCGCCGAGGGCGACGAGCGGCGCCGGATCGGGGAAGGTGAGCGGCGCCGGCGGCCGCGCCGGCCGGCCGAGCTTGGCCAAGAGCATCCCGATCTTCACCGCGGCCTGGTCGTACGCGCGGTCGAGGGAGGCCGGATCGGTCTTGCCCACGTGAGCGTTGGCGATCACGAGCATCCGGTGGCGCAGATTGTCGAAGGCCAGCAGGCTGTCGGTGAGCATGAACACCGCATCCGGCAGCCGGAGGTCGTCCTTGGCCAGGCGGGGCAGCCGCTCCACGTGGCGGATCATGTCGTAGGAGAAGAAGCCCACCGCGCCGCCCTGGAAGCGGGGGAGCCCGGGCACCGCCACCGGGGTGAAGCGCGACAGCACGCCGCGGAGGCCCTCGAACGGGTTCGCCGTCGGCAGCTGCTCGCTGCGGCCGTCCGCATGCCGGAGCGTCACGCGGGTCCCCCTGGCGGTGAACACCATCAGAGGGTCACTCCCGAGGAAGGAGTAGCGGGCCCACTTCTCGCCGCCCTCCACGGACTCCAGCAGGAAGGCGTAGGGCCCCGGACGCAGTCTGAGGAACGCGGAGAGCGGGGTGTCGAGATCCGCGGCCAGCTCGGCGTAGACCGGGATCATATTGCCCCGAGCGGCGAGCGCACGGAAGCCCTCGCGCGACGGCGAGAGCGCTGGAATGCCGGGTGCGACGGATCGCATGTCCAGCGCCGTCAGGCCAGCGCGTCCAGCTTCTTCTTGAGATGAGCCTTCGGCACGGCGCCCACGATCTGGTCCACCACGGCGCCGCCCTTCATGAAGAGGACGGTCGGGATGGAGCGGATGCCGTACCGGGCGGCCAGGGCCGGGTTCTCGTCCACGTTGACCTTGGCGAGAGTGACCTTGCCGCTGGACTCGCGGGCCAGCTGGTCGAGGGTCGGGGCCAGCGCGCGGCACGGAGCGCACCACTCCGCCCAGAAGTCCACCATCAGGACCTCCTGGTGCTTGCTCACTTCCGCGTCGAAGGTCGCCTCGCTCAGTTGAATCGCGCTGTCTGCCATGGGACGTCTCTCCTTGGATGATGATGTTGCACGGCCTTGGCCAGCAGCCAGCCGAGGAGGAACACGAGCAGGGCCGCGAAGAGGCTCGGGAGGAACGCGGCGACCCTGGCGACGAAGACAACTCCGGGCTCGAGGACGGCAGGCGAGAGTTCCATAAAATCGCAGACCTACTCTAATACACCGCGTCGAGCACCGCAAGCACGCCTAGCCTCGCAGGGAGGCGTCAGTGGCCGAGAAAAATCCGCTTCACGTCCGCCGAGCCGAGCAGTGCACTCGAGGGTCCCTCGAGGATGGTCCGCCCCGATTCGAGCACGTAGCCCCGGTGCGCCAGGCGAAGTGCCAGCTCCACGTTCTGCTCGATGAAGACCACCGCGATGCCGCGCTCGCGGTTGATGGTGCCGATGATTTCCGCGATCTGCTCCACCACGCGCGGCGCCAGGCCGAGGAACGGCTCGTCGATCATGAGCAGCGAGGGGCGCGCCATGAGGCCTCGCGCGATGGCCACCATCTGCTGCTCCCCCCCGGAGAGCGTGTGGGCCAGCTGCCCGGCCTGCGCCCGGAGGAACGGGAAGAGCGCCTCGACGTCGGCCAGGCTCTGCTCGCGGTGAGCGCGGGCAGAGCGATTGTAGGCGCCCAGGATGAGGTTCTCCCTGACCGTGAGGTAGGGGAAGAGCCGGCGTCGCTCCAGGACATGCGCGAGCCCGAGCCCGACGATGCGGTGCGGCGGCATGCTGGCGATGGGCTGGCCCTTGAAGGTGATCTCCCCGTTCCGGGCCCGCACCAGCCCGGAGAGCGTGTTCATGAGCGTGGACTTGCCCGCGCCGTTGGGGCCGAGGATGGCCACCACCTCGCCGGCGTCCGCGCGGAAGTGCGCGTTCCAGAGGATCTGGTAGTCCCCGTACAGCACGTCGAGACCGCGAGCCTCAAGCATGCCAGGGCTCACGCATGATGGTAGGCCTGCCCGAGGTACGCTTCGATCACCCGCGGGTCCCGTGCCACCACCTGCGGAGGTCCCGCAGCGATGACCTCCCCCAGATGCAGTGCCACGATGCGCTGGGAGATGTCCATGATGACGCGCATGTTGTGCTCGATCACCACGAGCGCCATGCCCTCGGCGTGCAGCCGGCGGACCAGATCCACGAGGCCGGGGATGCTTCCCTGGTCCACGCCTCCCGTGACCTCGTCCAGGAGGAGGAGGCGCGGCCGCGTGGCGAGTGCCCGCGCCAGCTCCAGACGCTTGCGCTGGCCCGTGGAGAGGACGCGGGCATGGGCGTCTTCCTTGCCTGCGAGCCCCACCGATCCCAGCGCGCTGATGGCCCGCTCGCGCGCCTCGCCGGGATCGGCGGTCTTCTGGAAGGCGCCAACCATCACGTTCTCGAGCGCCGTCATATGGGCGAAGGGACGCAGCTTCTGGAAGGTGCGGGCAACGCCCTGGCGGCTCACCTGGTCGGGACGCATCCCCGTGACCGGCCGGCCGTCGAGCAGCACCGTCCCCGCATCGGGAGCGAGGAAGCCAGTGATGAGGTCGAAGAGCGTGGACTTGCCGGCGCCATTGGGCCCGATGATGCCCACCAGCTCCCCGGGCCCGACGTCGAAGGAGACGTCCTTGCTGGCGGTGAGTCCGCCGAAGCGCTTCGTCACGCCGCGCACCTCGAGCAGGCTCATCTATCCCGTGCGCCGGCGGCCGCGCTGGGCCAGCGCCATGATGCCGCCCGGCTGGATCACGGAGACCAGCACGATGAGCGCGCCGAAGACGAGGAGGTCGATGGCCTTGCCCGTGCCGCCGAGGTAAATCCGCGTCCCCTCGCTGAGCGGCACCAGGATGGCGGCGCCGATCACCGGCCCCCACAGCGTGCCCACGCCGCCCAGCACCGCGACGAGGCAGATCAGGATCGAGAGCGACAGCGGCAGCACCGACTCGGGATCGATGAAGAGGATGTACTGGGCGTAGAAGGTTCCCCCCAACGCGGTGAGCCCCGCCGAGAGCGCCATGGCGCGCTGCTTGTAGCGGGCGACGGGGATGCCGAGGCTCGCCGCGGCGTCCTGGTCCTCGCGGATGGCGCGGAAGTAGTAGCCGGTCCGCGAGCGCGTGATCCGGTGGGTGATCCAGAGCGCCAGCAGGAGGAAGCCCAGCGCGATGTAGTAGTAGGTCTGCTTGCTCTCGTGGAACTGGAAGTTGAGGAAGGAGTCGGGGCGCTTGATGGGCACGAAGAGCCCTCGGGCCCCGCCCACCCAGTCCCAGTTGATCATGAGCGTCTGGACGATCTCGCCCACGGCGATGGTGGCGATGGCGAAGTAGTGCCCGCGCAGCCGGAACACCGGATAGCCGATCACCTGCGAGAGCGCGACCGCCACGAGCGCTCCCGCGAGCATCCCGATCCACGGGGTGATCGCCAATTCCTTGACCAGGACGCTCGAGGTGTAGGCGCCCGTGCCGAAGAACACCGCGTGGCCCAGGGAGATCTGGCCGCAGTAGCCTGCCAGCAGGTTCCAGGCCTGGGCCAGCATGGCGTAGAGGAAGATCATGATCATCACGTGGCGCGGGAAGGGGAGCGTGAAGACCAGCGGGAAGGCGAGCAGCGCGCCGAGCGCCAGGAGCCCGGCTGCGAGCTTGAGCGGGCTCCGCATCAGAAGCGGCCGAAGAGCCCCTGGGGCCGCACGAGGACGACCACCAAGTAGATGACGAAGACCGCCACGTACTTGAGCGCGGGGGCGATCAGGAGCCCCCCCAGCACCTCCACGAGCCCCACGATCACCCCCGCCGCGAGGGTGCCCGGCACGTTGCCGAAGCCGCCCAGCGCCACCGCCACGTAGGCCAGCAGCGAGAAGGTCGCGCCCACGTCGGGGAAGACGTAGAAGAAGATTGTGAGGAGGGCGCCCGCCACCCCGACGCAGGCCGCGCCGATCCCCCAGCCCAGCGCGAACATCCGCTCCGTGTGGATGCCCATCAGCGAGGCCGCCTGCTTGTCCTGGGCGGTGGCCTGCAGCGCGAGCCCCGTCTCCGTCTTCCGGATGAACCAGTAGAGGAAGCCGAAGGCCACGAGCGCCCCCAGGCTCGCCACGAGCTGCGGCATGCCGATGAACAGTCCCCCGAGCGAGATGCGCCCCTGCACCAGCGGGTTCTTCACGAGCTGGAAATCCGCCCCCCAGAGCGCCTGGGCGGCCGAGCGCAGGAAGACCGCCAGGCCGAAGGTGGCGAAGATCTGGGCCAGCATGGGCGCGCCGAGGATCCAGCGGATGATGCCGTGATAGGTGGCGACGCCGACGAGGAAAAGGAGCCCCACCGTGAGGGGCAGGGAGATCAGCGGGTCGAGCCGCCACAGTGACCAGGCCCAGAAGGTGGAGAACATGGCGAGCATGAGGAATTCGCCGTGGGCGAAGTTCACGATCTCCATGAGGCCGAAGATGAGGGAGAGCCCGGCGGCAATGAGGGCGTAGATGCACCCCATCAGCAGCCCGCCGATGATTCCCTGGAGGAGCACCTCGACGGTCATCGGCGGCTACTGTACCACGCTCCCCCGCGCGATTCGCCGCGCCTCTCCTCCCCGGGACGCTGATCCGGCGCCACCAGCGCGTCCGCCCCTGGGACGAGGTGGACCCGGAGTACGGGCACCTGTTGCGGCGGGCGGTGGTGGCGGGAGTGGAGGCGCTGCCGTATGGACCTGCTGCAGGGCATCCAGGATGTGGCCGGGACGCCCAGATCGCGACGTGGTGAAGGCGCAAGGGGCCTGTGGCAGGAGGACCAGGACCGCGATGTGGCGACCTCAGTTGACAAGTCCTAAACACGTCCTCTTCACGATCTGCTTGGGCGTCATCTTCACCGACATGGTGGGCTACGGGGTCATCTCTCCCAGCATCCCGCTCTTCGCCAGGGCTCTGTCGGCCAGTGACGCTCAGATGGGGTATGCGTTCGCCGGCTATCCCATTGCTTTTACCCTGACCGTTCTCCCTCTGGGCCTGCTCGTGGACCGGATCGGGAGGAACTGGCTCATCGTCTCGATCTCGATGTTCGTCCTGGCCCTGGCGAGCGTCCTGATGGCGTATGCCTCCAGCGTGGGGATGCTCATCCTCGCGCGCGGGCTTCAGGGGTTCGCGTCCGCGGCGGCCTGGGTCGCCACGCAGCCCCTCATCGCGCGAGGGGCCGGACCCGAGGAACTCGACAGCCGAGAGATGAGCGTCGTGACCATCGCTGGCGGCGTCGGGGTCATCGTGGGACCTCTGCTGGGCGGGGTGGGCCAGCTCGAGACCCCCTTCCTCATCAATGCGGCGCTGGCGCTCTTCTGGGGAATCGCCGCCTCCCTCTTCCTGACGCGGCAGGGGACCGTCACGCCCGGAAAGAAACCGGCCGTCAGAGACCTCCTGAGGCGCAAGGGGATCCTCATCGCCTGCCTCGCCATCTTTTGCTCCTGTGCGTGCTTCGGGATCATGGAGCTGCTGCTCCCGCTCCGCCTGGATCGCCTCGGCTATCTGAAGTTGTCGATCGGAATGCTCTTCGGGGTCTTCTCGGTCGCCTACGTCGCATCCCAGCCATTGATCAGCCGCTGGATAGACAGACGGGGAGGCTACGAGCCGATCTACCTGGGGAGTCTCGGCCTGGCGGTGATGATGGTCCTGGTCATCCAGGTGACCCGAGTCGCGAGCCTGTCGGTCATAATGTCGCTCACCGGCATCTTCAGCGGCACGCTCTTTCTTGCATCGATGTTCATCGTCGGCGAGAACAGCAAGGCAGGGCA
>Ga0154317_1136_pt1 | contig 28117 bp, 28 predicted proteins | sample RifGroA2_FD_105611 | JGI IMG/M metagenome (GOLD analysis project Ga0154317, IMG submission 105611) | Candidatus Rokubacteria bacterium GWA2_70_23 | reverse complement strand
CTGAGACAGCGCCCTCGGGCCTGCTTGCCCGTGGAGCGCATCCTCACCGCGGGGCTCGACGCGGCCGCCGTCGCCGCCGGCTACGCCGCAGCCGAGCGCCCCCTGCCCGCCTCGACCTGACCGTCACTCCGGCAGGGCAACAGGCCGGACAGGGCCGCGCCGTCCCCAGCCTCAGTGGCCGAGGCCCTCGGCCTCGAGGTAGCGCTCCGCCTCGAGCGCCGCCATGCAGCCCGTGCCGGCCGCGGTCACGGCCTGGCGGTAGGTGAAGTCCTGCACGTCGCCCGCGGCGAAGACACCGGGCACGGAGGTCTCGGTGGTGCCGGGCTTCACCTTGATGTACTGGTTCGGGTGCAGCGCGATCTGTCCCGTGAACAGCGCCGTGTTGGGCTGATGCCCGATGGCGACGAAGAGGCCGTCCACCGGGGTCTCCCAGACCGCCCCCGTCTTGAGATTCCGGAGCCGGACGGCCGTCACCTTCCCCTGGGCCGGGTCGAGAACATCGTCCACCGTCGCGTCCCAGATGAACTTGATCTTCGGGTTCTTGAAGGCGCGCTCCTGCATGATCTTCGAGGCGCGCAGCGCGTCCCGGCGATGGACGACCTCCACCTGCCGGCCGAGCCGCGCGAGATAGAGCGCCTCCTCGATGGCGGAGTCGCCGCCGCCCACCACCATGATGTTCTGATCCTTGAAGAAGAAGCCGTCGCAGGTGGCGCACGTGGAGACACCGCGTCCCATGAGCGTCGACTCACTGGGCAGCCCGATGAGCTTGGCCGAGGCGCCGGTGGAAATGATGACGGTGTGGCCCTCCAGCGTCACGTCGCCTCCCGTCACCGTGAACGGCCGCCGGCTGAAATCCACGGCCGTGACGTCGTCCTCGATCATCTCGGTGCCGAAGCGCTCGGCCTGCTTCCGGAAGTTCTCCATGAGGGGCGGGCCGTCGATGCCCTCGATGAAGCCCGGGTAGTTCTCGACCAGCGTCGTGAGCATGAGCTGGCCGCCTGCCTGCACGCCCGTGAACATCACCGGGGCGAGGTTGGCCCTGGCGGCGTAGATGGCGGCCGTGTAGCCCGCCGGGCCGGAGCCGATGATGATCACCTTTCGCGTCGTTCCCATGTCGGTCGTCCCCTTGTCCCCTACCGTGTCCTTATAGATGCAGCCCGGAGCCGCTCAGATGCCGACGATCCGGCGCAGCTCCGCGAGGTCCTGGATCTCGAACTCGGGCGCCGTCGCCCCGTCCGGCAGCGCCTCCCGGGCGCGGTTGATCCAGACGGCCTGCATCCCGACTCCGTGGGCGCCGGCCACGTCGATGTCGGCCCGGTCCCCCACGAAAAGGGCGCGCGCCGGCTCCAGGCCGAGGGCGCCGAGCGCCGTCTCGAAGATCACGGCCTTGGGCTTCCGCCACCCCACCGCATCGGAGATGACCACCGTCTCGAACAGGGAGGCGATCCCCTCTCGCTCGAGGACGAGCCGGGCGGTGGGCGTGTAGTCGAAATTCGAAACCACGGCCAGCCGGTGCCGCGCCCCGAGCGCCGCGAGCAGCTCGCGATGATGGGCGGGCAGCACCACGGCCTTCGACAGCTCGCGCATGTGGGTGGACAGGAGGATGGGCAATGCCTCCCGCTCCATGGCCGCCGCGTCCAGCCCCAGATGGCCGAACAGCATGCCGAAGCGCTCCGGGGCCGCGACCTCGCGGTGGCTCTCCCCGCGGATGCGCTCGGCCTCGTGCCAGCTCCACAGAAGGGCGTTCACGAACTCCTCGAGCGAGACGCCGGGAGCGAACGGCCGGAAGGCCTCGTGCATGTGCCCGGCGGTCGAGCGTAGCGTGCGCCCGTTCACCTGGATCTCGGGCAGCCGCTCGCGCTCGAAGAGCACCAGCGTGTCGAAGAGATCGAAGAGGAGCGCGTCCCACGTCATCGGCGTCACGGCAAGGGCTTCCGCTGGCCGTAGCCCTCGTCCATCCCGTGCCAGAAGCGCACCGCGGCCTCGCCATGCTTCCAGCAGAGATTGACGGGCGCTGCCCCCGCCACCTGCGGCAGGCGCCCGGGAAAGTCCACGAGCCCCTGCTCCAGATCCTTCACCGTGCCCCCCAGCGCGGTGATCGTCTTCACCGCTTCGCGCACCTCGATTGTGAGCCCGTCGAGCCGCTCCGCGCGCGCCTTCCACTCGCGCCGGTCCACGAGCCCGCCTCCGGAGAGCCGGATGCGCTCCCTCTCCTCCTTGAGCGCGTGGGCAAACGACGAGGCCTGTTGATGGCGCTCCATGGCCCGGCCCATCAGCGCGCTGAGTCTCGGGATGAGCGCGTCCACCTCGGCGGCCGTGAAGTCGCGGTCGCTCACAGGGCCTCCACGAACACGGCGTGGACTTCCTTCGGGCCGTGGACGCCCCGCGTGAGCGTGAGCTCGATGTCCGCCGTCCGGGAGGGGCCGGTGATGAAGTTGATCATCGCGCCCGACAGGGACCGCGCGGCGTCGGCGTGGAGCGCCTCCAGCATGATGCCGACCTGCTCGAGGCTCTCGAGCAGATGGCCTTTCCCGAAGACGGCCACGTGGGTCTCGGGCAGCAGCGAGGTGGAGCGCGGGCGGCCCGAGCCCGAGACGAGGATCAGCGTCCCCGTCTCCGCAAGCGCCCAGTCCACGCCCGTGACCCCGATCTGCGCCCCTGCTGCGGCCTCGCGGTGGGCGAGCCGCGCCGACTCGCCGCCGCCGGGCGGCGCCACGGTCACCGAGAGCCCTGCCGGCTCCAGCGTGGCGCGCAGATCGAGGCCGAGCGCGGCCGGCTCCCAGCCGACCACGCTCCGCGCGCCCCGCTGCCGGGCGAGGTCGCGGATGACCCCCGGGACCTCGGCGAGGCTCGCCACACGGTGGAAGACGCCCGCCACCCGCTCGAGCTCCTCCTGGAAGCGCGCGAGCGCGGCGGGCCAGCGCTCCATCATCTCGCGCCGCAACGCCGCCGCGGCCTCCTCCGGGTGCGCCGGCCGAGGCGCGGGCGAGGCCGCGAAGAGCCCCGGCGCCCGGCGCACCTCCCGCCGGATCCGCCCGAGCATTTCCTCCCGCGTCGCCATGGTTACTGGAGCTCCTTCCAGCGCTGGGTAAAGGTCTTCGCCGCCACCGGCGGCAGGTCGCGGCTCCTCGTCCACCGGCCGAAGACGAGCGGCAGCCGCGTGAGCCGCCCGTCGCTGACGAAGGGTTTCTGCGCAACGCGCCCGATCCGCCCCGCCAGCCCGAAGAGCATCGGCGAGCCGAGGACACGCCCCAGCATCTTGAAGACCAGCCGCTCGCCCCACGGCGCGATCCGGTCGCGGTCCAGGCCTTCCCGCAGCTCGACGAGCATCCGCGGGATGTCGATCCGCACCGGGCAGACCTCGTGGCAGGCGCCGCACAGCGAGGAGGCGTGGGCCAGCTCCTTCACCGACCGGTCTCCCTTGAGCATGGCGGTGAGCAGGATGCCGATGGGCCCCGGATACGTATGCCCGTAGGCGTGGCCGCCGATCTGCCGGTACACCGGGCACACGTTGAGGCAGGCGCCGCAGCGCAGGCAGTACAGCGCCTCGCGGAGCTTCCCGGCGATCTGGGCCGAGCGGCCGTTGTCCAGCAGGATCAGGTGGAGCTCCTCCGGTCCCTCCAGCTCCTCCGGGTGGCGCGGCCCGCGCACGAGCGTGGTGTAGACGGAGAGCTTCTGCCCGGTGGCGCTCCGGGCGAGGATGGCGAGGAAGAGCATCAGGTCCGTCATGGACGGGATGACCTTCTCGATCCCCATGACGGCCACGTGGATCCGCGGCAGGGAGGTCACCATGCGGCCATTGCCCTCGTTGGTGACGAGCACGACTGTCCCCGTGTCGGCCACGGCAAAGTTGGCCCCCGTGATCCCCATGTCGGCCTGGAGGAACTTCTGGCGCAGCTCCTTCCGCGCCGCGGCCGTGAGCACCTCGGGGTCGGCCGCGAAGTGGCCCTTGAGCTCCTTCGAGAACAGCTCCGCCACCTGCCCCTTGGTCTTGTGGATGGCGGGCGCGATGATGTGCGAGGGCTTCTCGTGGGCGAGCTGGATGATGTACTCGCCCAGGTCCGTTTCCACGGGGGTGACCCCGGCCGCCTCGAGCGCTTTGTTGAGGTCGATCTCCTCCGTCGCCATGGACTTGCTCTTCACCACCCTGCGCAACCCGCGGTCCCGGCAGAGCCGGAGGATGATCTCCCGCGCCTCCTCGCCGGTGGCCGCCCAGTGCACGTGCCCGCCGAGGCGCTCGACGTTGTCGGCGAGCTCCGCGAGGTAACCGTCGAGCTTCTGGAGCGTGGCCTCCTTCACCGCCCGCGCGCGGTCCCGGAGCGCCTCCCCCTCGGGGAAGCCCGCGAAGGACTCCTGCCGCAGCCCGATGAACTTGGTCGTCGCGATGCCGAGCGCTTGCTGGAGGAACGTGTCCTTGAGGGCGGCGCTGGCCCGCTCCGGAAACGGAGTGCGGAGCGTCTGGTCGCTCACGGGGGGCCCTCACCCGCAAGGACCTGGGCCAGGTGCAGCGGCTTGACGCGCGAGCCCTTTCGCGAGAGCCCGCCGCCCATCTGCATGAGGCAGCCCGCGTCGCAGGCCACGAGGCATTCCGCGCCCGTCTTCTCGATGCACTCGATCTTCTTCCCGAGGATGGCCGTGGACACCTCGGGCAGCCGCACCGAGAAGGCGCCGCCGAAGCCGCAGCACTCGTCCGCCCCCGGCAGCTCCACGAGCTCGACGCCCTTGACGCCGCGCAGCAGCGTGCGCGGCGCGGAGGACTCGCCCAGCCCGCGCAGGAGATGGCAGGAGTCGTGGTAGGTCACCTTGCCCTCGAAGCGCGACTGCAACTCGGTGACGCCCAGCACCTGCACCAGGAACTGGGACAGCTCGCGCGTCCGCGAGGCGAGCGCGCGGGCCTCGGCGGCGGGCCCGCCGTGGCGCTCGAGCAGCCCCGGGTACTCCTTCTTCACGAGCCACGCGCAGGAGCCGGAGGGTACGATCACGTGCTCGGAGTCCTTGAAGAGGGAGACGGCGCGCGCGGCCACCCGCGCCGCATCGCGGTGGTAGCCCGAGTTGAAGAGCGGGAGCCCGCAGCAGGTCTGCCCCGGGGGGAAGTCCACCGTCACGCCCAGCCGGCGCAGGAGCGTGACCATGGCGACGCCCATCTCGGGGAACAGCATGTCCCCGAGGCAGGTGATCATGATCGAAGCCTTCACGGTGCTTCCCGGAGCGCGCGCGCGAGGAGGCTCACCGGGTGCACGATCTCCACGTTGAGCCCCAGCGCCCGGCACGCCCTGTCCATCTGCATGATGCAGCCCGGATTGCCCGCGGCGACGATGGAGGCTCCGGTTTCGCGGATGCGCTCCGCCGTCCGCCGCCCCAGCTCGGCCGCCATCCCGGGCTCGACGAGGTTGTACACCCCCGCGCTCCCGCAGCAGAGATCGCTCTCGGCAAGCTCGACGAGCTTCAAGCCGGGGATGCGTCTGAGCAGCGCCCGGGGCTCGGCTCGCACCTTCTGGCCGTGGGCCAGATGGCAGGCGTCCTGATACGTCACCGTCACCGGCAATTCCCCGAGCGGCAGGTCGGCGTCGACGAGCACCTCGGAGATGTCCTTCACCTTCTGCGAGAAGGCCTCCGCCTCGGGGTCCTGGAGCCAGTGGCCATACTCCTTGAGGGCCGAGCCGCAGCCGGCCGCATTGGCCACGATCACGTCCACGTCACCGCGGAAGGACGCCACGAGCTGCTTGGCCATCGCGCGGAAGTCGTCGAGGCGCCCCGAGTGCAGATGCAGCGCCCCGCAGCACCCCTGCTCGCGAGGCGCCACGACCTCGTAGCCCGCGGCGGCCAGGAGCCGCGCCGTCTGGGCGTTGACGTCCGGATAGAAGAAACGCTGGACGCACCCCACGAGGAGCCCGGCCCGCCCGCGGGGCTTGCCCCCCCGAGCCGGCGTGAGCTCCTCGAGCCGGGCCGAGCCGACCCCGGGCACCCGGGGCAGGAGCGCCTCCATCGTGCGGAGCCGCCTGAACGGAGCCAGGAGCCCGAGGCCGCGCACCAGCGCCTGGAGCCCCGACCCCTGATAGAGCCGGAGCGCCGGCAAGAGGGCGGCCATCCGATCCGGGTACGGGAAGAGCGCGAGCAGCAGCGAGAGGGTGCCCTGATCACTCTCGGGCGAGCGGATGCCCCGGCGCTCGATCTGGCCGCGTGTGGCCTCGAGCAAACTGCCGAAGGGCACCCCTGAGGGACAGGCCGTCTCGCAGCCCCGGCAGCCGAGGCAGAGATCCAGGTGACGGGCGAGCGTCGGGGTGAGCGCGATCCGTCCATCGGCAGCAGCGCGCATGAGATAGATCCGCCCGCGAGGCGAGTCCATCTCCTCGCCCAGCACGCGGTACGTCGGGCACTGGGGCAGGCAGATCCCGCAGTGCACGCAGGCCCGCAGGCCCTCCATGGATGGGGCGTCCTGGGCGTCGAGGTGCCCGAGTGCCGCCCCGCTCGCGACGGTCACAGTCCCCCCACGAATCGGCCGGGGCTCAGGATCCCGGACGGGTCGAACTGGCGCTTGATGCGTTTCATGATCTCGAGAGAATCCGGCGAGATAGGCCCCCAGACGTCAACCTCGTCCTTCACCTCTCGAGGCGCCCGCTCCACCACCAGGTATCCCCCCTCGGCCGAGAGCCCCTCGCGGAGTGACGCGACAGCCCTCAGGAGCCACCCGCCATCGAGGGCCGCGCGGCCGAGCGCGGCGCGGACGGCGCCGCTCCCCGCCTCGCCCAGGGCCGACACGGACACCGACGCTTCACCCGCGAGATGCTCCATCTCTGCGAGCCAGAAGCAGAGCTTGCTCGGCTCCCCCGCCAGCCTGAGCCTGACGGGTCCGGCAAGGACCGCCCCCAGCTCGAGCCAGAAGTCGTCGGGGATGGCGCTCACCGTGGCCCCCAGCCCTGCCCCGAGGCGCCGGAGGTCGCCGCCCTGGCTCTCCACGGCCTCGGCGCTGCTCCCCACCGAGATCGCCACCGCCGCCCGCGCCTGAGGCCGTGCCGCGGCCTTGAGCGCCGGCCCGTTCAACACGACCATCCGCTCGGGTTGGAGCGTGGAGTCCAGCACGCCGGCGACGAAGGCCGCCGCGCTGGCGTGGGAGGCGAAGGACAAGAGCCAGGCGCCCGAGGCCGGCGGCATCGCATGCAGCCGGATGGTGGCTTCCACGATGACGCCGAGGGTGCCGAAGGAGCCCACCAGGAGCTTCGGCACGTCGTAGCCCGTCACCGACTTGACCACCTTCGATCCGCCCCAGGTGCTGGTGCCGTCGGCCTGGACGAAGCGCAAGCCCAGCAGGAGATCGCGGCCGCCGCCGTGGCGGAAGCGCAGCGGCCCGGTCGCACTGGTCGCGAGCACACCGCCGATGCTCCGCGAGGCGCCGCCCACGGGATCCACCGGAAAGCGCTGGCGGTGCCGCCCGAGCGCCGCGCCGAGGGCGGCCAGCGACAGGCCCGCCTGGACGGTCGCCACCATGTCTTCGGGCGAGTGCTCGAGGATGGCGCTCAGCCGGCCGCAGTCGAGGAGCAGATCCACGCGCGCCGGCGGCATGCCGCAATCCAGGCTCGACCCGCTCCCCCGCGGGATGACGTGGAGCCCCTCGGCCGATGCCAGCGCCAGGAGTCGGCTCACCTCCTCCACCGAGCCGGGCCGCGCAGCCCAGCGCGGGGTGACACCATCCACTGCAAGCGCGGCCAGCAGGGCGGGATCGCTCACGAGGCAATCGCCACCGACGATCGCGGCCAGCGCCTCTCGCAGCGCGGGGGCGGAGACGGCCACGGGCTAGACCCAGGTCCCGCCGGGCAGCGTGGGGGCCACCGGCCTGAACCCCTCGCCGCAGGCCGGGTGATCGGGCAGGAGCTTGCCGGGGTTCATGATGCCGTCGGGATCGAAGACCCGGCGGAGCCGTGCCATGAAGTTCAGGTCCGCATCGGCGAACTGGTACGGCAAGTTCTTGGCCTTGTCGAGCCCCACCCCGTGCTCGCCCGTCACGCTGCCGCCCAGCTGAAGGCAGGCGTGGAGCAGCTCCTCGTTGGCCTGCTTGGCGCGGTCGAGCTCCCCCGGCACCCGGTCGTCGTAGCAGATGATCGGGTGCAGGTTCCCGTCCCCGGCGTGGAAGACGTTGGCGAAGACGAGACGGTGACGCGCCGAGATGGCCAGCATCTCGCGCATGACCTGCGGCAGCTTCGAGCGCGGCACGACGGCGTCCTGCAGCAGCCAGCTGGGCGTGATCCGGCCGATGACACCGGCGGCCTCCTTGCGCCCCTTCCAGAGCAGCGCCCGCTCGGCGTCGTTCTGCGCCACCCGGAGCTCCAGCGCCAGGTGGTCGCGGCAGATCTTCTCGATGCGGACCGCCTGGGCCTCGATCTCGGCGCGGGGCCCGTCCAGCTCGATCAGGAGCACGGCGCTGGCCCCCTTCGGATACCCGGCGTGGATGCCCTCCTCGATGGCGCGGATCATCACCTCGTCCAGCATCTCGAGGGCGGCCGGGACGATCCCGTCGGCGATGATGGCAGACACGGTCTCGGAGGCGTCCTCGATCGTGGAGAACGAGGCGAGCAGCGTCTTGACGTCCTCGGGCAGGTGCAGGAGGCGCACCATGACCGCCGTCACGAGACCGAAGGTCCCCTCCGCGCCCACCATGACGCCGGTCAGGTCGTAGCCGGGCCGGTCCTGGGCCTTGCCGCCCACCCACACCACCTCCCCCGCGCCCGTCACCATCTGGAGGCCCAGGATATGGTTCACCGTGATGCCGTACTTCAGGCAATGCGGTCCGCCCGCGTTGGTCGAGACGTTGCCGCCGATGGAGGAGACCATCTGGCTCGAGGGGTCGGGGGCGAAGAAGTAGCCGCGCTCCCGCGTCGCGTTGCTGAGCCACAGATTGATGAGGCCGGGCTCCACCGTCGCGCAGCGGTTCGCGATGTCCACCTCGAGGATGCGGTTCATCCGCGTCATGGAGACCATGACGCCACCCTGGGGAGCCATGGCGCCGCCGATGAGCCCCGTGCCCGAGCCGCGGGGGACGATGGGCACATGGGCCCCGCGACAGAGGCGGACCACGGCCGCCGCCTGCTCGGCGGATTCGGGGAGCACGACGACGTCCGGGATCCCCTTGTAGAACGTGTGCATGTCGCACTCGTAGGTAAGCCGGCCCTCGAGGGTGGCGACCACACCCGCCCGCCCCACGATGCCCGTGAGCGCCCGGATCAACCCCGCCTCCACGCTCACGCCTCGAACTCCTCCCTGGGCACCCGGCTCTGACGGATGATCGAGACGAGGGTCCCGAGGGCAAGCTCCCGATGATCCGGGACCGGCACCGTCACGGTTCCCTCCGGGGTCCTGCGCTGCATCGCCATGTGACTTCCCCGCCTGCGGACTTCCGAGAACCCATGCCCTTCGAGAACGCGGCGAACTTCGCGTCCCGAGAGGACCCGAAGCCTACCCATGCGTCGCTTCGAACCGCGTGACGAAGACCTCGCTGTGCAACCGCTGCTTGATCTCCTCGGGATCGGCGCACTCGAGGAAGAGCTCCACCGCCTCCTTCAGGTTGGCCGTGGCCTCTTCCACGGTCGCGCCCTGACTCGCGACGTCGAGCTCGGGACACAGCGCGACGTAGAGGCCGCCTTCCTTTTCCAGGATCGCCGTATAAGAACTCTTGGGCATTCGGGCACCTCCATCGCTACGGTATCAAGAAACCGCCGGCTCCTCACTGGGAGCCGGCGGTCTCCACGGCGTCGGTCACACCCTCCCTCTCCCCTGTAGGGAGAGGGAGGGGTGAGGGGACGGGACATCGGTGGCTACCTGATGGTCCAGGTCTCGCCGGAGCGGAGCAGGGCCGCGATGTCGCCGGGCCCGCGGTTGGCGATGACCTTCTGCTCCTGCGCGAGCAGCGTGTCCTCGTAGACGGGCACCGTCTCGTCGTCGGCCATGACGCCCAGCGGGATCGGGTACTCCGGCGCCCAGAGCTGCCCCAGCACGAGCCCCGTGGCCCGGTCGTGCTCGTCGTGCACCCAGAGCGCGCTCTCGGGAACATCCTTGACCCGCACCACGCGGGGTTTCACCCCGTCCAGCACGAGCCCGCGCCGGTCGGCGGCGGGCCCGAAGACGAGCGGCTTGCCGTGCTCGAGCCTCAGCTCGTGCTGCACCTTGCTCTCGCGGTCGTACAGCACGTTCCACGCCAGGTCGTTGTACACGTTGCAGTTCTGGAGGATCTCGATGAACGCCGTGCCCTTGTGCCGCGCCGCGCGCCTGAGCATCTCCTCCATGTGGGCGATGTTCCGGTCCACGGTGCGCGCCACGAACGAGGCCCCCACGGCCAGCGCGAAGGAGCAGGGGCTCACGGGCCGCTCGGCCGAGCCCATCGGCGTGGACTTGGTCACCTTCCCCTGCTCGCTGGTGGGCGAGTACTGGCCCTTGGTGAGGCCGTAGATCCGGTTGTTGAAGAGCAGGATCGTCACGTCCACGTTGCGCCGGAGCACGTGCAGGAGGTGGTTGCCCCCGATGCTGAGCCCGTCGCCGTCGCCCGTGACCACGAAGACCTTGAGGTCCGGCCGGGCCAGCTTGAGCCCCGTGGCGATGGCCGGCGCCCGCCCGTGGATGGTATGGAAGCCGTAGGTGTTCATGTAGTACGGGAAGCGGCTCGAGCAGCCGATCCCGGAGATGAACACGATGTTCTCCTTCGGGATGCCGAGGTCCGGCATGGTCTTCTGCACGGCGGAGAGGATCGCGTAGTCCCCGCAGCCGGGGCACCAGCGGACGTCCTGATCCGACTCGAAGTCCTTCTTCGTGTACTGCGGGCCGCTCTGGGCGGGCTTGCTCGGACCCGTCACGGTGCTCACGGCTTGGCCTCCAGGAGCTGGCCGACGGCCTCGTAGATCTCCTGGGTCTGGAGCGGCATCCCGCGCACACGGTTGAAACCCACGGCGTCCACGAGGTACTCGGCGCGGAGCATGCGGACCAGCTGGCCGCTGTTGATCTCCGGCACGAGCACCCGGCGGTACTGACGCAGGATCTGGCCGAGGTCGGGCGGCAGCGGGTTCAGGTGGCGGAGGTGGATGGACGCCACCGCCTTGCCCTCCATCTGCGCCTCCTCGGTGGCCGCCGTGATGGCCCCGTAGGTTCCCCCCCAGCCGACCACCAGCACCTCGCCTCCGTGCGGGCCGTTGATGGTCGTGGGCGGGATCTCCTGGCCGACGCGCCGCACCTTCTCGGCGCGCATCCTCACCATGTGGTCGTGGTTGTCCGGGTCGTAGGAGATGTTCCCGGTCACGTCCTCCTTCTCGATGCCGCCGATCCGGTGCTCGAGCCCCGGCGTGCCGGGGCGCACCCACGGCCGCGCCAGCGTGGCCGCGTCGCGCAGGTACGGGAAGAATTCCTCCGGCTCGGTCCGGAACGTGACGGGGATGTCCGGCAGCGCCGTCGGGTCCGGGATGAGCCACGGCTCCGACCCGTTGGCGAGATAGCCGTCGGACAGCACGATCACCGGCACCATGTACTTCACGGCGATGCGGATCGCCTCGTAGGCGATGAAGAAGCAGTCACCCGGGCTCGCCGGGGCCAGGACGACCGCCGGCGCCTCGCTGTTGCGCCCGTACATCGCCTGCATGAGATCGGCCTGCTCGGTCTTGGTCGGCAGCCCGGTGCTGGGTCCGCCGCGCTGGACGTCGATGATCACCACGGGCAATTCGGCCATCACCGCCAGGCCGATGGCCTCGCCCTTGAGCGCGATGCCCGGGCCGCTCGAGGCGGTGACGCCGATGGCCCCGCCGAAGGCCGCGCCGATGATCGAGCCCATGGCCGCGATCTCGTCCTCGGCCTGGAAGGTCCGGATGCGGAAGCGCTTGTGCAGGGCGAGCTCGTGGAGGATGTCGCTGGCCGGCGTGATCGGGTAGGCGCCGAAGACCACGGGCAGCTGGGTGCGCTGCGCCGCCGCGAGCACACCCCAGGCCAGCGCGCGATTGCCGGTCATGCTGCGGTACACGCCAGGCGCCATCTCCGCCGGCTCGATCCCGTAATGCTCGCTGAACATCTCCGCGGTCTCGCCGAAGGCGTGCCCGGCCTTGAGCACCCGGGTATTGGCGTCGACGAAGTGCGGGTTCTTCGCGAAGCGCTTCTTGATGGCATCCAGCGTGGGATCCAGCGGGCGCGTGTAGATCCAGGACACGAGCCCCAGCGCAAAGAAGTTCTTGCAGCGCTCCTTCTCCTGCGCCTTCAGCGGCAGATCTTCGAGCGCCTTCCTGGTGAGCCCGGTGATGTCCACCTGGTGGACGCGGTACTTCTCGGCGAGCCCCGGGTCGTCCAGCGGGTTGGACTGGTAGCCGGCCTTGGCCAGGTTGCGATCCTCGAAGGCTGCTGTGTTCACGATGAGGATGCCACCGGGCTTGAGGTCGCCGAGGTGCACCTTGAAGGCCGCCGGGTTCATGGCCACCAGCGCATCGAGCTGGTCCCCGGGGGTGTACACCCGCTGGCTGCCGAACTGGAGCTGGAAGGAGGAGACGCCGAAGAGGGTGCCGGCCGGGGCGCGGATCTCCGCGGGGAAGTTGGGCAGGGTGGCGATGTCGTTGCCCGCCCAGGCAGCCTCGGTGGTGAACTGCTCGCCGGTGACCTGCATGCCGTCCCCCGAGTCTCCGGCGAAGCGAATCACGGCTCGCGTCAGCGTCCGTCGGGGCTTCCCGACGGCGGATGCGGGCGCCACGGCCTCGCTCATCGTCTCGCGTCCTTTCCTCTCCTGCGGCTGCCCAGGTGCGCCGCGTCCCTGCCGCACCGGGTCCGGTCAGACTCCGACCGGGCGGGAGCCGCCGATCATTTTACCCTCGGAGAGCCCGTCGGGAGGTTTCAAGGGCCCGGCCCCAATGCTACCCAACCCCGCCTGGATTGGCAACATTCCCCCGGAGTCACGCCCGCGCTCTACAGCTCGAGCAGCGCGGCCCTGGGGGCGCGCGTGAGGGTGCGGCAGCCGCCCAGCGCCACCCCCAGCCTGTCCTCGAGGCGCGAGGCGGCGGGCGGCGTCAGACGACCGCGCCCCGGCGGGCTTCGTACTGGATCACGGGGTTCGGCTCGCGCTCCACGTCGTCGAGGTTGGCGATGCGCAGCTCGCCCAGCTGGAAGAGGTATTCCACGTGGGCGCCCGCCTCCTCGAGGGCCAGGATCCGGTTGTAGGACATCTGCTCCCCGAAGAGCCGCTTGGAGACGCCCACCAGCGACTGCGGCGCGCCGCAGATGTCGAGCACCTGATCGAGGCGCTTGCGGTGATGGGCGATGATGTCCTCGATGCGCCCCGAGATGTCCTCGATGGGCGTCTCGTGGCCCGGCAGCGCCACCGTCATGCCCTCGACGCGCCGGATCTTCTCCAGCGACTGGAGATACAGCTCGAGCCCGCAGAAGGGCGTGATGGAGGCCGGCGACTGATGCGGCGTGATGCGGGCCAGCACGTGGTCCGCGGTGAAGAGCAGATCCTCCACCTCGAGGCAGATCTGCCCCGGGCAATGGCCCGGCGTGTGATGCACGCGGTAGCCGTTGATGATCCGGTCCCGGTCGCGGACCGCGTGCTTGATCTCCACCGACTTGAAGAAGTCCTTCGAGAAGCGGTACAGCTCCTCGAGCGCGGCCCGCGCCGCGGGCTTCACCCCCGCCCGCTCCATGAAGACGCGCAGGTCCTTGGAGGCCAGCACGATGCGCTCCTCGAAGTTGTTCAGCACGCGCGCGTCCAGCTCGTGCACGTACACCTCGGCACCGCCCGGGCGGGCGAAGCGCCCCACCCAGCCGAAGTGGTCGATGTGGGCGTGGCTGATGATGACGTGCTGGACCGTCTCGAGGCTCACGTCCTCGCGGAAGCGCTCGCGCACCTCCGCGATGCGGCGCTCCAGCCCCTCGATGGACATCTCCGTGCCCGAGCCCACGTCGAACAGCGTGATGAGGTCTCCGTCCAGGATCAGGTAGATGTTGTTGATGTGGCCCGGAAAGGTCTCCACGGGCATGAGGTACGCGCGGATCCCCGAGGCCGAGAGAAAGCGCGTGACGTCCATGGCTCTACGGTACCACGAGGACGTCGGGCGCCTGGCCATCCCGACCGCTGGCGAACTCGCACTCTCCGTGGTGGCCGCCGACCCGGCCGACGCCCGCTCACGGGCCGGCGGGCTGCGGCCGGGTCAGCGAGACCGGTAGAGGCTGAGGCCCGGGACGTCCTCGAAGTCCGCCGGGTTCAGGGTCCAGAGGGCCGCCCCGTGCGCGAGCGCGCACGCGGCGATGGCGAGGTCCACGGCGCGAGCCCGGGGGCGCCGCGCCGCCCGGTGGAGGTCGGCGGCGACCGCCGCCTCTCGATGTCCGAACGGGACGGCGGCCCCGGCCGGGAACAGGGCCTCCTGGGCCCGGAGCTCCTCGGGCGTCCGCGGCCCCCGCAGCCACTCGTACAGCGTCAGGGCGCTGATGCCGAGCCGCTCCCCCGACTCGATGGCCGCGCGGATCTGCGCGGCGGAGCGCCGGTCGCGCGTGAGGGCGTCCACGAGCGCAGAGGCGTCGAGGTGGATTATCGCCCCGCGCTGCGCACTCGCCGGAGGCTCCCCGCCCGACGTGAGGCGCGGATCTCCCGTACCTCGGCCTCCACCTCGCGGGCCGGTCGGGGGCGGATCGCGGGCACCAGTCGGTCGAAGGCCTCGAGGAGATGCCGCCGCTCCTCCTCGGAGAGCTTGCCGCTGCGCTCGCCGTAGTCGCGGATGGCCTCCCGCACCACCTGGCTCTGGGGTCTGGCCAGCCGCGCCGCCGTGCGACGCAGACGCGCCACCGTCTCGGCATCGAGGGTGAAGGTCACCTTGGTCATCGCGGTTGCCATACTACCATAGTGCTGGCCGCGCCTCCTGCCCTCGGCGACTCGGCCCGCGGGTCGCCACCCAGGGCTCAGGCGATGGTCGCCTCGGCCGAGGCGTCGTCGGCCTTCTGCAGAAGCTCGATGAAGCGCGCCACCGCGGGCGTCAGGCGCTTGCCGCGCCGGTGGATGATGGCGATGGGGCGCACGAGCCCCGGGATGGCGAGCGGGACGGCGGCGAGCGTCCGGATCTCCACCTCCTTCAGTACGGTGGGCCGCGGCAGGATGCTGATGCCGGCCGCGATCCCGATGGCCTGCTTGATGGTCTCCACGTTGTCGAACTCCATGACGACGTTCACGCGCACGCTGTGCTGCTTGAGGGCGCGGTCGATGGCTCGGCGCACGGCGAGGTCGTGGTCGAAGGCCACGAAGGCCTCGCCGTTGAGGTCGGCGGGCGCCACGCGCCGCTTGCGCGCCAGCCGGTGGCTCGGATGCGTCACGACCACCATGGGCTCCGAGCGGAGCGGGAGGACCTCCAGCGCGCGCGTGGCCGTGGGGTAGGAGAGGATGCCCAGATCCGCCTCGTCGTTCAGCACTGCCTCCACCACCTTGTGCGGGTGCAGGCACTCCAGCAGCACGCGCGCCTGCGGGTGCTCCGCCATGAAGGGCTGCATGTGGCGGCTCATGTCGTGGAGCCCGACGGAGTAGATGGCCGCCACGCGCACCGTCCCCTCCACCCGCTGGCGCGAGGCGGCCAGCTCCGCGCGCGCCTGCTCGAAGCCCTGGAGCAGGGTCCGGCAGGCCTCGTAGAAGCCCCGCCCCTCCTCCGTGGGCTGGAGCGGCCGGCGGGAGCGGTCGAGCAGCACGGCGCCGAGCTCCGCCTCGAGCTGCTGGATGGCCTGGCTCGCCGCCGACTGCGAGACGCCGCTGGCCGTGGCGCCCCGCGAAAAGCTTCGCAGCCGCGCCACATCGCAGTAGAGCTTCAGGGTGTAAAGGTTCACGACGCCACGCTACACTATCAGCACGGCTAATGGAATGATTTTTCACTTTTGTGCTTGGCTAATGCCCCGGGCTGGTGTATCGTCTCGCGTCAACATGGAGGACGCGCGATGACGACGCCGGGCATGCCGGAAGCGCAGGGCCTGTACGACCCCATCCACGAGTACGACGCCTGCGGCGTGGGCTTCGTCGTGGACATGAAGGGGCGGCGCTCGCACGCCATCGTGAGCCAGGCGCTCACGGTGCTGAAGAACCTGCTCCACCGCGGCGCGTGCGGCTGCGAGGTCAACACGGGCGACGGCGCGGGCATCCTCATCCAGATGCCGCATGCCTTCCTCTTCCGCGAGACGGCGCGGGCCGGCTTTCGCCTCCCCCAGCCCGGCCACTACGGCGCGGGGCTGGTCTTCCTGCCGCGCGATCCCGCCCAGGCGGACGAGTGCCGCCAGATCCTGGCCGAGATCATCCGCGAAGAGGGCCAGATGCTGCTGGGCTGGCGCGAGGTGCCGACGGACTCCTCCCCCGTGGGTCCGTCGGCCCGCTCCGTGGAGCCCGTGTTCCAGCAGGTGTTCATCGCCCGCGCCGCGGGCGTGCCGGACCGGGCGGCCTTCGAGCGGAAGCTGTACGTGATCCGCAAGCGCGCCGAGCATGCCGTCCGGCGGTCGAGCCTGTCCGAGCGCGGCTACTTCTACCTGCCGAGCCTCTCGGCCAACACGCTCATCTACAAGGGCATGCTCTCGGCCGACCAGATCGAGCCCATGTTCCCCGACGTGACGGATCCGCTGGTGGACTCTGCCCTGGCGCTCGTGCACCAGCGCTTCTCCACCAACACCTTCCCGTCCTGGCCGCTGGCGCACCCGTACCGGATGATCGCCCACAACGGCGAGATCAACACGCTGCGCGGCAACATCAACTGGATGCACGCCCGCGAGCCGCTCTGCCACTCGAGTGTCCTCGGCGAGGACCTCAAGAAGATCCTCCCCGTCGTCGTGGAGGGTGGCAGCGACTCGGCCATCTTCGACAACGTGCTCGAGTTCCTTGTCATGGCCGGCCGCCCCCTGCCGCTGGCCATCCTCATGATGATCCCCGAGGCGTGGAGCGGGCACGAGTCCATGAGCGAGGAGCGGAAGGCCTTCTACGAGTACCACGGCTGCCTCATGGAGCCCTGGGACGGCCCCGCCTCCATCGCCTTCACCGACGGCACCGTCATCGGCGCCGTCCTCGACCGCAACGGCCTCCGCCCCTCGCGCTACTACGTGACCAAGGACAACCTCGTCGTCATGGCCTCCGAGGTCGGCGTGCTCGACATCCCGCCGGAGCGCGTCCTCATCAAGGGGCGGCTCCACCCGGGGCGCATCTTCCTCGTGGACACCGCCCAGGGCCGGATCATCGACGACGCCGAGCTCAAGCGTGCCTTCGCCACCCAGCACCCGTACGGCGAGTGGCTCAAGACGCATCTCCGCCCGCTCGAGACCCTGCCCGAGCCGCCGCATTACCACGAGCCCGACCACGACACGGTGCTCCACCGCCAGCTCGCCTTCGGCTACACGCACGAGGACCTGCGCATCCTGCTCGCGCCCATGGCCACGGCGGGCGAGGAGCCCATCGGCTCCATGGGCACCGACACCTCGCTGGCCGTGCTCTCGAACCGCCCGCGGCTCCTCTACGACTACTTCAAGCAGCTCTTCGCCCAGGTGACGAACCCGCCGCTCGACGGCATCCGCGAGGAGCTGGTCACCCAGATCGCGACGAGCATCGGCCCCGAGGGCAATCTGCTGGAGCCCACGCCCGAGGCCTGCCGCCAGATCAAGCTCAAGACCCCCGTCCTCGACAACGAGCAGCTGGCCCGGATCCGCCACGTGGACCTCCCCGGCCTAAGGACGGCCACCGTGCCCATGCTCTTTCCCGTGAGGGAGGGCGCCGCGGGGCTCGAGCGCGCCATGGACGCGCTCTGTCGCCAGGCGAGCCGGGCCATCGCGGAGGGCCACAGCTACCTGATCCTCTCCGACCGCGGCGTGAACGTGGAGATGGCGCCCATCCCGTCGCTGCTGGCCACGGCCGGCGTGCACCACCACCTGGTGCGCGAGGGCACGCGCTGCAAGGTGGGGCTCCTCATCGAGTCGGGGGATGCGCGCGAGGTGCACCACGCCGCCCTCCTGCTCGGCTATGGCGCGGGCGCCATCAACCCGTACCTGGCCTTCGAGACGCTGGATGACATGATCCGCCAGGGAATGCTCCCCGGTCTGGACCACAAGACGGCCGTCAAGAACTACATCAAGGCGCTCAACAAGGGAGTGCTCAAGGTCATCTCCAAGATGGGGATCTCCACCATCCAGTCCTATCGCGGCGCCCAGATCTTCGAGGCCATCGGGCTCGACAAGGCATTCGTGGACCGCTACTTCACCTGGACGGCCTCGCGCATCGCCGGCGTGGGCCTCGACGTGGTCGCCGAAGAGGCGCTCCGGCGCCACCACCGCGCCTTCCCCGAGCGGCCCACGGGCGAGCCCGAGCTGGACTGGGGCGGCGAGTACCAGTGGCGGCGCGACGGCGAGTACCATCTCTTCAACCCGGACACGGTGTTCAAGCTTCAGCACGCCACGCGCAGCGGCCAGTACGCGATCTTCACGGAGTACACGGCAGCCGTGAACGACCAGAGCCGCCACCTGGCCACGCTGCGCGGGCTCTTCGACTTCACGTGGGCGCATGCGGCGATCCCGCTGGACGAGGTGGAGCCCGTCGAGTCCATCGTCCGCCGCTTCGCCACGGGCGCCATGTCCTATGGCTCCATCAGCCAGGAGGCGCACGAGACGATCGCCATCGCCATGAACCGGCTCGGGGGCCGCTCCAATACCGGCGAGGGCGGCGAGGACCCGGCGCGCTACGTCCGCGATCCCGGCGGCGACTGGCGGCGCAGCGCCGTGAAGCAGGTGGCCTCGGGGCGCTTCGGCGTCACCAGCGAGTACCTCATCAACGCGGAGGAGCTGCAGATCAAGATGGCCCAGGGCGCCAAGCCCGGCGAGGGCGGCCAGCTCCCCGGCCACAAGGTCTACCCGTGGATCGCCCGGGTGCGCCACTCGATGCCCGGCGTGGGGCTCATCTCCCCGCCGCCGCATCACGACATCTACTCCATCGAGGACCTGGCGCAGCTCATCCACGACCTCAAGAATGCCAATCCCCGGGCGCGGATCAGCGTGAAGCTCGTCGCCGAGGTGGGCGTCGGCACCGTGGCCGCGGGCGTCTCCAAGGCCCACTCGGACGTAGTGCTCATCTCCGGGCACGACGGCGGCACGGGCGCCTCCCCGCTCACCTCCATCAAGCATGGCGGCATCCCGTGGGAGCTCGGGCTCGCCGAGACCCAGCAGGTGCTGGTGCTGAACAAGCTCCGCGACCGGATCGTCGTGCAGACGGACGGACAGCTGAAGACCGGGCGTGACGTGGTGATCGCCGCCCTCCTGGGCGCCGAGGAGTACGGCTTCTCCACCGCCCCGCTGGTGGTGCTGGGCTGCGTGATGATGCGCGTCTGCCATCTCAATACCTGCCCCGTGGGCATCGCCACCCAGGACCCGACGCTGCGCGCCAGGTTCACGGGCAAGCCTGAGTTCGTCCAGAACTTCTTCCGCTTCCTCGCCGAGGAGGTGCGCGAGCACATGGCGCGCCTCGGCTTCCGCACCATGGACGAGATGATCGGCCGCGCGGACCGGCTCGACGTGAAGCCGGCCGTGGACCACTGGAAGGCGCGCGGGCTCGATCTGTCCTCGATCCTCCACCGCCCGGCCGTCGGCCCCGAGGTCGCGATCCGCAAGGTGGTCGAGCAGGACCACGGGCTCGAGCGCTCGCTCGACATGACGACGCTCGTGCCCATGTGCCGCGCGGCGCTCGAGCGGGGCGAGGCCGTGGACATGCGCCTGCCCGTCCGCAACGTGAACCGCACCGTCGGCACCATCCTCGGCTCCGAGGTCACGCGGCTCCATGGGGCAGACGGGCTCCCCGACGACACCATTCGCCTGCACTTCACGGGCTCGGCCGGCCAGAGCTTCGGCGCCTTCGTGCCGCGTGGCATCACGCTCACCCTCGAGGGCGACAGCAACGACTATCTCGGCAAGGGGCTCTCGGGCGGCAAGATCGTCGTCTACCCGCCGCGCGAGGCCAGCTTCGTCCCCGAGCAGAACATCCTCGTCGGCAACGTGGTGCTCTACGGCGCCACGAGCGGCGAGGCCTATTTCCGCGGCGTGGCCGGCGAGCGCTTCGCGGTGCGCAACAGCGGCGCGCTCACCGTGGTGGAGGGCGTGGGCGACCACGGCTGCGAGTACATGACCGGCGGGCGCGTGGTGGTGATCGGCGCCACGGGGCGCAACTTCGCCGCCGGCATGTCGGGCGGCATCGCCTACGTGCTGGACGAGGGCGGCGACTTCAAGCGGCGCTGCAACCCGGGCATGGTGGATCTCGAGCCCCTGCTGGACAGCGAGGACGTGGAGATGGTCAAGGACCTCCTGGCGCGCCACATCCGCTACACCCAGAGCGCCGTGGCGGCCCGCCTCCTCGTCGCCTGGGAGCGGACCCAGCAGACACTCGTCAAGGTCATGCCGCGGGACTACAAGCGCGTGCTCGCCGCCATCAAGAAGGCCCACGACACCGGCATCCCGGTGGACGAGGCCGTGATGGCGAGCGCCCACACCTGATGGGCAAGGTGACCGGGTTCCTCGAGTTCAAGCGCGACACGCAGCCGTACCGCCCCGTCGCCGAGCGGGTGCGCGACTTCAAGCAGGTCCTGCTGCCCTTCCCCGCGGACGCGCTCCGCAAGCAGGGCGCGCGCTGCATGGACTGCGGCATCCCCTTCTGCCATCAGGGCTGCCCGCTGGGCAACCTCATCCCCGACTGGAACGACCTCGTCTACCGCGACCGGTGGAAGGAGGCCAGCGAGCGCCTCCACGCCACCAACAACTTCCCGGAGCTCACCGGCACCCTCTGCCCCGCCCCGTGCGAGGGCTCCTGCGTGCTCGGCATCAACGACGACCCGGTGACCATCAAGGCCATCGAGCTCGCCATCGTGGACCGCGCGTGGGAGGAGGGCTGGATCAAGCCCGAGCCGCCCGTCGTGAAGACGGGCAAGACCGTCGCCGTCGTGGGCTCGGGGCCCGCGGGGCTCGCCGCGGCCCAGCAGCTCGCCCGCGCAGGGCATGCCGTCACCGTCTTCGAGCGCGACGACCGGCCCGGGGGCCTCCTCCGCTACGGCATCCCCGAGTTCAAGATGGAGAAGCGCGTGCTGGACCGGCGGATCCGCCAGATGGCAGCCGAGGGCGTGACCTTCGTCACGGGCGCGCACGTGGGCGTGACCGTGGAGGTGGCGCGGCTCCGCGCCGACTTCGACGCGCTGGTGCTGACAGGCGGCGCGACCGCCCCGCGCGATCTGCCCATCCCCGGCCGGGAGCACGCGGGCATCCACTTCGCCATGGAGTACCTCACGCTCCAGAACCGGCGCTGCCAGGGCGAGGCGATTTCCGACGAGCGCTTCATCACGGCGCGCGGCAAGCGCGTGGTCATCATGGGCGGCGGCGACACCGGCGCCGACTGCCTCGGCACCGCCCACCGCCAGGGCGCGCGCTCCGTCCACCAGCTCGAGATCCTCCCGCGCCCGCCGGAGGAGCGCGCGCCCGACAACCCGTGGCCGCAGTGGCCCAACACCTACCGCGTCTCCTCGGCGCATGCCGAGGGCGGCGAGCGCGTCTACTCCGTGTCCACCAGGCGCTTCCTCGGCGATGCGCAGGGTCGCGTCAGCGCCCTCGAGGCCGTCGAGGTCGAGCTGGTCCGCGAGAACGGGCGCATGGCCTTCACGGAGAAGCCCGGCGCCGAGCTCACGCTGCCCTGCGAGCTGGTGCTCCTGGCCATGGGCTTCGTCGGCCCCGAGCGCCCCGGCCTGCTGGAGGCTCTCGGTGTCCGCCTCACCGAGCGCGGCACCGTGTGGCGCGACGAGCAGTGGATGACCAGCGTGCCCGGCGTCTTCACGGCGGGCGACATGCAGCGGGGCCAGTCGCTCATCGTCTGGGCCATCGCCGAGGGGCGCAGCGCCGCCCGCGGCGTGGATGGCTATCTGATGGGCCGCTCCGACCTCCCCGCCCCTCTCGCGTGACACCCGCCGCCCACCATCGCGAACCACGCGTGCGCGGAAGATCTGGAGCGGCCCCGACACCGCGGCCACCTCAATGGCCTGCGGTGGACGTGGGCGGGGACCCGGCCGCGAGACCGATGGCCGCTCATCCTTTCCCTGCCGCACAGGCTCCTCGCCACGGCCGCCGCGGCCGTGGGAGCGCGCCTTGATTCGGCCAGGCACGAAGGGGCGCGCCGGTGCGCACTCCCACACTTCATGCCTTGCTCGTCGCCGACGAACGCGTGGAGCGCCATTTCCGCACCCGTGCCCTGAGCGCGATCGGCTGGGCCCCGCGCCGGGGCGTGGCGGCGTGCGCCGTCACGTTACGGGAGCTGTGGAACGCTCCCGACCAGTACCGCGCCGACGGGATCTGGGGAACGAAGCTGCGTGCCAACCTCTTCCGATGGCGTCCCGATCATGCGCTCGACGCCAAGGGCTTCCACGGGAGGTGGCCCCCCCTCAATGCCAACCCGGTCGGCGGCTTCCCTCCCGTGGACGTCGTGATCTATCACCCGCCAGCAGCGCCGGGGTGTTCACGATGGCCGACGGGAAGACGACGAGGACGGCGCCAAAGGACGCCGCGCAGCGGCTACCGCCCGTTGCGCCCGCGGAAGACATCGAGGCCGCGGCCGAGGAAGCGCATGGGCTGCGGCGCCGGGCGAAGCCTGCGCTTCAGCGCGCCGGGCTCTGCCAGAGAACGTGACCCACGAAGAAGGGGCCCAGGCTCTGGATGTACTCGGAGGTCTGGGCCGTCTTCCGCATCGTCTGCACCAGGTGGGAAAGCGGGTGGAGGTCGCGGCTCACGAGGCCGATGACGAAGTCGTTGTCGTGGGTGTCGAGCCCGTGGCAGGCCAGGCGGATGTCGTGGGCCAGGTCGGCGTCGCCATAGCTGCGGCCGAGGGTAGCGTGCTCCCTCAGGATGGCGCTCTGCTCCTGCGGCGACAGGCGCGCGAAGGCCCCGACCCGGCGCAGCGGGTACCAGATGGCCCAGGGCCACGCCGGATTGAGCACGGTGCGCCGCGGACGGTTGAGGAGCCACTCCTCCAGGTCCGACTCGAAGCCGGAAGAGTAGCTGCGGCCCAGCATGGTCAGCTCGGGCTTGAGCGTCAGGGCAGCGAAGGGCTCCGTGTTGAGCACTTCGCGGAAGCGCGTGACGAAGAAGGCCGGGTCCTCGGCGCAGGCGAGCAGGCCCACGCCCCGCGGGTCGCTGACGTCGGCGTACAGCACCGCCTCGATCCGGCTCGCCTCGAGCGCCCGCACCAGCCCCTTGCTGTCCGCGCAGCCCCCGAACACCTGCAGCAGCATGAACAGCCGCCGGCTCGACGTCCGCTGATTGGCCCCACGCTCCAGCACATCCACGCTGATCTCGCTCGCTGGACTCCCCTGCTGCCCGCCCGGTCGCGTCGTCATGCCCAGAGCCTACCAGCCCCGCCCGACCTTGACAATGCAGCCCGGCGCCCGCGCGATCCCGGGGCCGTCTCCCGCTCCAGCTCGGCGATGCGCTTGTCCCGGGGGTCCGGGCCCTGCGGGGCGGGCCCGCGCTTCTTCGGCGCCCCCGCCACCTCGCCGCGCTCTCGCGCGCCCCGCCAGGCCGTCAGACGATCTTTCCCTTGTACTCCTGCGTGAACCGCCAGCGGGCCGCCTTCGCCACCACCTCCACCTCCGGCGCCACCAGGGTCATCTCCATGCCGTTCATCGGCCTCCAATCCTTACTCGCCCTCGACACGAGACTCCCAGGGGGTCACTGTCTCACTCTCGTTGGCAGGGACGGCGTGACCCTCACCGGCAGCGCGCTGGGGCTGGCCGCCGGGTACTCCCCGCGGCTCGACCGGCTGCTGATGCGGTTGACATCCTCCCACGGACTGAAGTCCGGGGATTCCAACACCTACGCCACGAAGGCGAGGCATTGAGGTTCGCGGTTCACCGCCCGGGACGACTTCCCCAAGGCTCCCCGCGCTGTCACCGTCTGTCCGACGGCGATATTGCGCGCTGCGTTCAGATCGGCGTTGCAGGCGAACCCACAGGCGACGCACCGGAAGGCCGCTTGGCTCTCGCGGTTCTCCGTGGCGACGTGCCCGCACGCGCTGCATCGCTGGCTCGTTTGTTTCGGATCGACTCGCCGGACTCTCCCGCGCGCTTTGTGTTCAAGGCGGGCGAGGAACAGGCCCCAACCCTGGGCGAGGATCGCGCGGTTGAGGCCGGCCTTCTGGCGGACGCGTCGCCCCGGCCGTTCCTTCGTGCCCTTTGCCGAGCGCGTCATGGCCCTGACGTCCAGGTCCTCGACCTTCACGACGTCGTACCGCCGGGCAAGGTCGGTCGTCGTCTGCTCGACCCAATCTTTCCGTTGGTCCGTCTCCCGAGCGCGGAGCCGGGCGATGGCGCGCTTGAGCCGGCCGCGCCGGTTCGACCCGCGCTGCGCCACGGCAAGGCGGCGTCGCAGGCGCAGGAGCCGCTCGGCTTGCTTCGGGCGCAGGCTCGGTGCGTGGAACGCCTCGCCTTCGCTCGACATAACGGACACCGCTACGCCGCGATCCAGCCCGACGACCTCGCCGGTGCCAGGCCCCGCGATGGCGGCGGGGATGTGCGCGAAGGCGATGTGCCATCGGCCGGATGCGTCCCACGTCACGCGATAAGACTTCACACTGTCCGGGACGACGCGCGTGCAGCGGAAGCGGACCCAGCCGACCTTGGGAACGAACACCGCCGACCATCGGCGGTTGAGCCGGCGGACGTGCTCGGGCAGAACTGCGACGGTGCGGAACCCCTCGTCCCTATCCTTCTTGCGCCAGGTCGGTCGACGATGGGTACCGCCGAAGAAGTTGCGCTTGGCCTGATCCAAGTCTCGGAGCACCTGCTGCTGGGCGGTCACGCTGCCGGACGCGAGCCAGGGCTCGGCCGCTCGCAGCTCGGTCAGTTGCCGATTCAGCTCGGCGTATCCAGGGGCTCGCTTGCCCGGCTGCCACAGCCGCCATTGTTCCAGGCAGAGGTTCCAGAGGAATCGAGCCTGACCGCAGTGGGTACTGAGGAGGACATCCTGCGCCGGTGTGGGGTCCAGTCGGAAACGCACGGTGTCTACTCTACACGAGGTCGGCGCTTCCTCCCCAGACTGAAGTCTGCGCCTTCCGCGTCGGGGGAGGCTCTGTGAGGCGAGGCGGGTCGGCCATTACCGCGTCCCCCAGCCCCTTGAGCGCCCACCACGAGGAGCCGGGGTCGGGCTCGCCGCCGCCCCGGGTGAGCGGTGGGGGCAGCGGGGCGTCAAGCGCCACGGGCAGGAAGACGCTGGTGCACGGCGTCCCCTGGGCGCACCAGAGGCCCATGGCCAGGGCCGGGTCCCGCGGCAATTCGGCGACCATTCCCGCCGCGGTCGCCGACTGGCCGGGGTCCGGGTGCATGCACACCGACCAGCCGCGCGGGTCGCCGTCCATCCGTCCCGGCACGTGCACGGTGCCGCCGTCGTGGTGGTCTCGGAGGTGCCGCATCATGCCGGCCACGGTGGGCCGGGCCGTCTCCGAGAGGAAGCGGCAGGAGGCCTCGAGCCGGGCCTCCGCCCGGTAGCGCGACTCCGGGTTCTCGAAGGCCTGCCGGAAGTCCAGGCGGCGGCCGCGGGGCGCCGGCCACCAGCCGCGCTCGCGCGCGTAGGCCTCGAGGCCGGCCGAGGCCTCGTCCCAGTCCTCCCCGATGGTGGCGCAGTTCGAGATGGCCGCCCGGTTCCGGACGCGGCGCGCCACCCAGTGCCGCCCCGAGGTCTCGATCACCCACGCCGCGCCGGGGTCGGCCACGATGAAGGAGTTGTGGTAGCGCCGGTCCACGCCGTGGCCTGCGCTGCCGCCCTGCCCGTGGCGCTCCACGAGCCCCGTGATCGCCCGCTTCGCCTCGGCGGCCGTACGCCCGCGCTCGAGGCCCAGGCGTACCAGGTCCATCCCGAGGAGCCCGACCTCGCCCGGCGCCTCGCGCGTGTGCAGGGCCTCGTTGCCGATGGCCACGCGGCACTCGTTCACCCCGTGCTCGAAACCCCAGAGCCACCACGGCCGGCTTCCCAGCACGGCCAGCGTCTCCTCGACCTGGGGAATCGCCACGTACTGGCAGCGCACGCGAGCGCCCGGCGCATGGCGAGCCCGCGGCACCTGGAAGAGCGGCTGGCACTCGGTGGGCGGCCGGTCGCTGTTCTTGGCGAACAGGGTGTGGCCGTCGCGCGTGTGGGGGCCGAGGACGACGAGCGTGTCGCAGCTGGTGGGCCAGTCGAGCCGGGTGTCGGTCATGGCCCCATTATGCGACACTCTTCGGCGACCCCATTTCCCGATGCGTCCCCGGGCGCGTCCACGGAGGCGACGATGGCAGACCAGGAAGACCTGCAGGCCGAGCTCGAGCGACTTCGCAAGGAGAACGAGGCCCTCAAGGCCCGCACCACGCGCGGCGTCTCCCTCCGTGTGAGCGCGAAGGGCGGCGTGTCCGTCTACGGGCTCGGCCGCTTCCCCGTCACCCTCTACAAGGAGCAGTGGGAGAAGCTCCTGGCCATGGCCGACGACATCCGCGCCTTCGTCCGCGAGCACGAGGGCGAGCTCAAGGCCAAGGAGCCGCGGTGAGGTGAGGCGCCGGCGCGCCCGGCTCGCGATGGAGCAGGGCCCTCGGTGGACACCTGAACACCGGCCAGTGGGCGAGCACCCACCACCAGCGCCGGCAGCACGGCGGGCCGTGGACGCGGGTACCACCGGCGTGCGGCGCGGAGGGCCTTCAGCTTTCGCAGCCATCCAGCGTGGTAGCCGCGGTCGCGATATCGGGGAAAGGCCTGACGCGCGAAGGCGCCAACGCGATCGTCATCATCCGGGCGGCGGGCATCCGCCTCCGTCTTGTGGGGCGTCGGCGTCGTACTGGCGCTCCAGGCCCTGAGTTCGCCGGCGCTCGACGGCGCGTTCCTGGCGATCACCCAGCTGGGTCGCGAGGAGTTCTTCCTCCTGCTCGTGCCGCTGGTGTACTGGTGCGTCGACAAGCACTTCGGCATTCGCCTGGCTGTCCTGTTCTTGGCCTCGGCGCTGACGAACGTCTGGATGTGCATGGACGGGTCTCCTGATCACGTCCTCGGAGATGGGCGTAAGATGAGGCGCGATGGCCCTCAAGGCAACGATCTTCAAGGCCGCGCTACAGATCGCCGACATGGACCGCAACTACTACCATGATCATGCGCTCACCATCGCCCGCCACCCCTCGGAAACCGACGAGCGCATGATGGTGCGCGTGCTGGCCTTCGCGCTGCACGCGCACGACGCACTGGCGTTCGGGAACGGGCTCAGCGCCGAGGACGAGCCCGATCTGTGGCAGAAGGATCTCACCGGCGCGATCCGGATCTGGATCGACGTCGGCCTGCCCCACGAGAAACGCGTTCGCAAGGCCTGCAGCCGCGCCGCGCAGGTCTTCATCTACAGCTATGGCGGTCGGACCGCCGAGACCTGGTGGGACAAGGTCGACGCACGCCTCGGGCGCGCCAGCAACCTGACCGTGCGGAACCTGCCAGCGGCCGGCAGCCAGGCCCTGGCCCGGCTCGCGGCGCGCCACATGCGGCTGCAGTGCACGATCCAGGACGGGCAGATCTGGGTGGCCGACGCCGATCACACGGTGCCGCTGGCGCTGGCGGTGGTCAAGGGTCTGCCGCTCCCGTCCCGTCCCTGAGGACCCCGCGCGATGCTCGGTGGCGCGCTCGCCATCCCGCGGTAGGCTGTCGCCCTCCGTGCGATGAGGGTCTCGTACGGCCGGCTTCGAGCTGGCTCTGGGAGGGATACCCGTAGTTCGCCGGCCGCGAACCCTGTGGCCGCGGTCCCGCGGGTGGACATGGTCCGGCATCGCCCTTGAGCAATATAACGTGGAGGTCCGGCGCGCCGCCCGCCACTTCCCGGCGCTGATCGTCACGGGTCCTCGGAGGGCGGGGAAGACCACCCTCCTCCGACGACTGTTCCCGGGTGCGACGTAGTGGCTCCTCGAGGATCTTGATGTCGTGGCGCGGATTCGCTCCGACCCCCGCGCCTTCATGGAGGAGCTCCGGCCGCCCGCGATCCTCGACGGGATCCAGAACACGCCGGAGATCCTGGGTCAGCGCGCGTCAAGACATAACATATACAACTCTATGCTGGCCGTGGTCGGATGACATAGTTCCATTCACCATGAAACGCCTGAGG